>OGCH01000323.1_pt1 | contig 27471 bp, 20 predicted proteins | sample 1570111 | NCBI WGS metagenome assembly OGCH01 (sample SAMN03436243, study PRJEB24508) | hot springs metagenome | biome: Desert Springs; feature: Hot Springs; material: Water | place: USA: Great Boiling Spring, Nevada | collected 2008-12-01 | depth 0 m m | reverse complement strand
GGCACCCGACGCTTCGAGAGCGTCTCCTGGTCTCCTCGTTCGACCATGTCGTGCTCGACACGATCCGCCAGCTCGACCCCGCCATCCCGCTCGCACTCTGCACCGTACCGCTCCGCCCTCTCCCGGAGCAGCTTCATCAGGTGGTGGAGCACGGCTACGACGCCTTCCATCCGATGGACGTCGGCTTCGACGAACACGGCGCAGCAGTCGTGACTTCCGCACACCTGCATGGGCTACTGGTCAACGTCTGGACGGTCGACGTGCCCGAGCGTGCCGTCGAGCTGGCTGCCCTGGGCGTCGACGGGATCATCACCGACTATCCGGACGCGACACGCCGGGCGATCGAGCGCGCGTTCGGTCCGCGGCGACCAGCTGGACTGGTGGCGACGAGCTGACGTGGAGCACCACGCCGGTCTCGGTGGAGGCAACCGGTACTGACCGCGCGGCGTTCGCTTCCGAGTAGCCCGCTGCGCCACCCCCACCCGGGCATGTGCGTGCTACACTGAAATCCGACTGACGCGTCGGTCGGATTCGGGAGGCCGCCGTGGCACAGCCGACCAGTCAGCCCACCAGCCAGGCGCTCCAGTCGCGGGCACGCGAGCGCCGCGAGCGGATCCTCGATGCCGCCCTCGCCGTCTTCACCCGTCGCGGCTACCGCGAAGCCACCATGGACGAGGTGGCCGAAGCAGCTGCCACCTCCAAGGGCGGCGTCTACTTCCACTTCCCAGGCAAGGAGGCCCTCTTCCTGGCCCTGCTCGAGCGGAGCGCGACGCTCCTCTTGGAGCGGACCCAGCAGGCGCTCCAGGCAGCCCCCGACCCCGCTGGCAAGCTGGATGCCGCGCTCGAGGTCGTCCTCCGCCTCTTCGCGTCCCACCGCGGCCTGGCCCGGCTCTTCCTGGTCGAAGCTTTGGCCGCCGGACCAGCCATCCAAGAAGCGCTGTTGACGACCCGACGCCGCTTCGCCGCCCTGATCGCCAGCGAGCTCGCCCGCGCCCGCCAGGACGGCCTGATCGGCCCGCTCGATCCGCAGTTGGCAGCCACCGCCTGCTTCGGCGCCATCTACGAAGTCGTCACCCAGTGGCTCTTGTCCGGCTCGCCAGCCGACCTCGCGGAAGCCGCCCCCGAACTCCGTCGCTTGCTCCGTCGCCTGGTCGGCCTCCCCGACCGCTCACCGGACGAGGATCGAACGCCATGAGCTGCCGGTTACTCGATTCTTCCCAGGCTGCCCTGCAGGAACTGTGGCCGCTCGCCGAGCGGCAGGCCCGCGACCACGCTCGCCCGGTCGTCCTGAGCTGCTCGGAACCCTGCGAGCCGGTCGATCCGATCGCGCTCTTCGCCCGCGCGACCAGTCACCTCCCGCGTGTCCTCTGGCTCGTGCCCGAGCGAGCGGAAGCGTTGGTCGGGCTGGCCGGCCAGCGCCTGCCGCTCCCCTCGGTGACGAGCGCCGATCGCTCCCTACCGGACCGTCTCGCCAGCGCCTGGCGGGTCCTCGCCCAGGACGCGCTGGCCGAGGGACCGCTCCCGCCGCTCGCCGTCGCCGGGACCGCCTTCGATCCGGCGGACGAGCGCCCCGATCCTTGGTGGCACCCGTTCGGTCGCGGACAGCTCCTGCTGCCGCGCCTGCTCTATCGGCAACGCGGGGCGCTCGCCTACCGAGCCGTGCAAGCTGCGGTTTTTCCGGGTGAGCGCGAGCCGCGCCTCGTCCCCGCGTGGCCAGCGAGTCTGCCGCCGGCCCCGGCGGCCGCTCCCCGCTCGCTCGTCCAGCACGAGCTGGTCCGACCGGACGCCTGGCGGCGCCTCATCCAGGACGCGCTGGCCGCGATCGCCGCTGGCGATCTCCACAAGGTCGTCCTGGCGCGCGTCCGCGAGCTGGCGGCGGCCGATCCCTTCCCGCTCGAGCAGGCCCTGCGGACGCTGGCTGCCCGCTACCCGAGCTGCACCGTGTTCGCCATCGGGATCGGTGAGACGGTTTTCTTGGGGGCGAGTCCGGAGCGACTCGCTCGGGTCGCCCACGGCACCGTCGCCACGGTCGCCTTAGCCGGTTCGCGCCCCCGGGCGAACTCGCCGGAGCAGGACCGCTGCACGGCCGAGGAGCTGCGCCGGAGCGACAAGGACCGGCACGAGCACGCGCTGGTCGTCGCGGCGATCCGTGCGGCGCTCGCCCCGCTCTGCACCAGCCTGAGCGTCCCGGAGGAACCAGTGGTCGTCTCCATGGCCAACGTGCATCACCTGGCCACGCCGATCGACGGCGTCCTCCACGACGGCACCAGCCTGCTCGACGTGGTAGCGCGCCTCCACCCGACGCCGGCCGTCGGCGGGACATCGCGCCCGGCCGCGCTCGCCTTCATCCGCCAGCACGAGCCGGTCCCCCGTGGCTGGTACGCCGGTGCGCTCGGCTGGGTCGAGGCGAGCGGTGACGGTGAAATCGTCGTCGGCCTGCGCTCCGGCCTGGTGCGCGGTCGGCAGGCACGACTCTACGCCGGGTGCGGCATCGTCGCCGATTCCGATCCCGCGGCGGAATGGGCGGAAGCCGAGGCGAAGTTCCGCCCGATGCTCGAGGCGCTCGTGGGAGGCTGAGCGATGGAGCACCGCACGGCGCTCGGTGCCACCGTCACCGCCTTCGTCAGCGCGCTGGCCGATGCCGGCCTGCGGCACGCCTGCTTCGCCCCAGGGTCGCGCTCCACACCGCTCGTCCTCGGACTGGCGCGCGAACCGCGCATCCGCCTCTGGGACCACCTGGACGAGCGCGCGGCCGGCTTTTTCGCCCTAGGACTCGCCCGCGCGCTCGACGAGCCGGTCGCGGTCGTGACCACCTCCGGGACCGCCGCCGCCAACCTGCTCCCCGCCGTCGTCGAGGCGAACCTGGCCCAGGTCCCCTTGGTCGTCCTGACCGCCGATCGCCCGCCCGAGCTGCGCGACGCCGGTGCCCCGCAGACGATCGACCAGCTCCGGCTCTACGGGACGCACGTCAAGTGGTTCGCCGAACTCCCGCCGCCCGACGGGACACCGCTCGTCCAGCGCGCTGCGGCGTCCGCTGCCCGCCGAGCCGTCGCGCTCGCCCGTGCCTTCCCGCCGGGGCCCGTCCACCTGAACCTGCCTTACCGCGAGCCGCTCATCCCCCACTTCGGACCGAGTATCACCGCACCGCTCGGAGCCGTCCTGAGCGGGACACCGCAGCTGGACGAGAGCGAGCTGGCGGAGGTCGCAGCGTCATTGGCTCGTCGCCGGCGCGGCATCGTGGTCGCCGGGCCGCAGCCGGACCCCGTGCTCGCCCCGGCGCTCGTCGAGCTGGCCAGCCTGCTCGGTTACCCGATCCTGGCCGACCCACTGTCGCAGCTCCGGGCTGGCCCGCATCCGCGCGACCTCGTCCTGGATGCCTACGATGCCGTGCTGCGGGAGCCGGAGGCGCTCCCGGCGCTCCAGCCAGAGCTCGTCCTGCGCGTCGGCGCGATCCCGACCTCCAAGCCGCTGCAGCTCGCGCTCGAAGCGTGGGAGAACGCCGAGCAGGTGCTGCTGGCGGCCGGGAACTGGCCGGACCCTGCGCACCGGGCTCGTTGGGTCCTCCAGGGTGCCCTGCGGCCGGTCGTCCGCGCTCTGACCCGCGCCGTCGCGGTCGCCGCACCACGGCCGGACACCGACTGGCTCGCCCGGTGGCGGACAGTCGATCGCGCGGCCCGGGCAGCGCTCGAGGCTGGTCTCGCCGAACTCGATGAACCCTTCGAGGGACGCGTCTTCCGCGAGCTGGCCGAACTCTTGCCGGACGGCGCCGCGCTCGTCGCCGGGAACAGCATGCCGGTCCGCGACCTGGACGCGTTTTTCCCCTCCGTTCCACAGCGGGTGCGCATCTTCGCCAACCGCGGAGCCAACGGGATCGACGGCGTCACCTCGACCGCGCTCGGGATCGCCGCGGCCCATACCGGCCCGACCGTTCTGGTGACCGGCGATCTGTCCTTCTACCATGATCTCACCGGGCTGTTGGCAGCCCGCCGCCATCGCCTGCGCGCGACCATCGTGCTGCTCCATAACGACGGCGGCGGCATCTTCTCCTTCCTCCCTCAGGCGCACGAGGTGCCGGAGCAGTTCGAGTTCCTGTTCGGCACGCCGCACGGTCTCGATTTCCAGCACGCCGCGGCCCTCTTCGGGCTGGCCTATGCCCGTCCCACCGACTGGTCGAACACCCGAGCTGCGCTGGCCGCAGCCCTGGTCGCCGACCGGACCAGCGTCGTCGAGCTGCGCACCGACCGTCAGCGCAATGTGGCGCTCCACCAGGCGCTCTGGGCACGAGCGCGCGCCGCGGTGCGGGACGCACTGGCCGCCGGAGCTCGGCGATGAGCACGTGGGAGGAGGAGCGGACGATCGCTGTCCGCGGCGTCACCTACCGCGTGTGTGCAGCCGGGCAGGGATCGCCGCTGTTCCTGCTGCACGGGTTCGCTGGCTCGAGCGCGCACTGGGCGCCGCTCGTCCCGGAACTGGTCGCGCGCGGCTGGCGCGTCATCGCACCCGATCTCCTCGGCCACGGTCGGACCGACGCACCGATCGCACCGGCCCGCTACGCGGCTGCCGAGCAGGTGGCCGATTTGGCGAGCCTGCTCGGCGAACTCGTTTCCACACCGGTCAGGCTCCTCGGCTACTCGATGGGCGGGCGACTGGCGCTCCACCTGGCGCTCGCTCACCCCGAGCGGATCGCGGCACTCGTCCTGGAAAGTGCCTCACCAGGACTCGACGACCCCGCCGAGCGTGCTGCCCGCCAGCGCGCTGACGAGGAACTCGCCACCGCGATCGAAGAGCGGGGCCTGGACTGGTTCGCCGACCATTGGGAGAGCCTCCCGCTCTTCGCCAGCCGGCAGCGGCTGAGCGCCGAACGACGCGCCGCACTGCGCGCCGAGTGGCTGGCGCAGCGCCCGCATGGGCTGGCGGCCTCCCTGCGCGGCTTCGGCACCGGCAGCATGCCACCGCTGTGGGACCGCTTGGCCGAGCTGCGCTCACCGGTCCTGGTGATCGCGGGAGCGCTCGATACCCGCTATGCTTCGCTCAGCCAGGCGATAGCGGCACGCATTCCAGGAAGCCAGCTGGTGGTTGTCCCCGAGGCCGGGCATACCGTCCATCTGGAGCAGCCTGCAGCCTTTCTCACCGCGCTCGAGCGCTTTTTCCGCCAGCTCCCGGACCGCTAGCGTCCGCTCGCTGCTCGCGCGTCCGGGGCCAATGGCCCGATCCAGCAGCAGTACCCGTAGTCCGTCAGGGTCGCCAGGACACGCTCGTCGCCGCGGCGGAGATCGCGCCGCACCACGGTCCGTGTCGGCGCGCCGGTCGACTGCTCCGCTGCTGTTTCGACGAAGCGGTTCAGCACGACCGTCCCGTCGGGGAGAAAATCGATATCGCTCACGAAACCTGGGAGGTCGACCACCCGCACCACGCTGCTCGTGCGCAAGTCGACCAACACCAGGTGGAGGCGATCCACCATCCCCTCCTCGTACACGACGACCCACACGACGCGGTCGTCCGCGACGAGACGCAGTGCGAGGCCGAAAACGCGGCTGTCGAGTCCCTCCTCGCGACCCACATCCAAGGCCTGTTGCACGCGTCCCGCCCGATCGAGCGCGACGAGTACGCCGTTGCGGAGGAGGAGCATGACCGAGCGGTCATCGGCCGCCGCGGCACCGACCGGTTCGTCACCGCGGAGATTGCCTGCCGCGAGTTCCGCGCGCGGAATCGGGAGTTGCGTCACCAGCGTCCCGTCCAACGGCTCGATCGCCAGGAGGCCACCAGCTGCGCCAGCAGGCCGGATGCTTTCGCGCAGTTCCGCGGGGAGGACAGCACAGGTGATCGTGTACGAGGCGACCGGCGAGGGGAGCAGCAAGCAGTAGCCTGGCAGTGGAAACGTCCACGCGCGCCACGACCGAGCCTCCGCGTCATAGCTCGCCACCGCCCATTCGTCCGGGTAGGGGAGCCCCTTCCGGAGCACGGCGAAGAGGACCCGGTTCTCGGGCCAACTGAGGACCGATACCGCCGACGCGAATGTCCCGTAGGGCAGGTTGCAGCCGGTGAAGGACCACCCCGGCGGCGGATCGACGACGAGCACCTCCTCCAGCTGGCCCGTCGGCACGAGCACGAGGCGCTCGGAGACCAGGGCGACCCACCGGCCGTCCGGTGAGGGGGACACGGCACACGCATGATCGAGCGGCACCGCTGCCCGCCAGACCGCACGCCCATCGCGCGGATCGAGCGCGACCAGCTGCCCCGGCTCGAAGAGAAAGACGACCGCCGGCGATGCTTCGGCACGACGGCACCCGCTAGCCGCCACCACGAGCACGAGCGCGACGAGGAGCACGCTGCCGCGCAGCCACCGCCCGGCGCAGCGCAGTGAGCGTGCTCGCCCGCTGGCCTGCGGCGAGAGAACGCTCGTTCGACTCGGCTGCGTGGCGAGCACGGGCGTGCCAGTGGACAGCATGGTTCGCCGCTGCTCCTGCGACGACTGCCTCGACGCGTTTTCCGCGTTCCCCGAACCGCGTCAGGGGGAAAGCGCGGCCTGCTCCTGCGCCCCCGTGAGCTCGCCGGCGGAGACGCTGCCGACCCAGCGTGGCGACGCCGATCAGCTCGCCGGGTGCTCGAGTCCGATATGCTCTCCCGACACAGGACGATCGAGCCGGGCCACGAACTCGAGCACCACCTCCACGAAGTCGTCTGGACAGGTCCGGTGAATCGCGTGCCCACAGCCTGGCATCGCGACGAGTTCACCCTGGCGCAACTGGGCGAGTGCCCGCTGGGCCGTCTCGTCGTCCAACACCCCACCGAACACCGGATCGGCCTGGAGAACGAGCACCGGTTGGCTCAGCCGCGGCAGGAGGTCCCATGGTTCCGGTCGCCGCCCCTCGTCGAGGAGCGCCAGGATCGGTCCATCGGCCGTGCTGCAGAGCCAGAGCGCGCTCCGCTGCCATTCTTCCGGCGTCCCGTCCGGATCGAGCTCGCGCGCCAGCTCGTAGGCCGCCTCGATCCCGGCCCGCTTGGCCTCGAGGAGCGCCCGTAGCCACAGGCGCGTCCCCTCGTCCGGCTCGACGAGCGGTGGGTCGACCAGCACCAAGCCTCGCACCAGCTCCGGGTGCTCGGCAGCCAGCACGATCGCCACGAGTGCCCCCAGCGAAAAGCCGATCGCGACGACCGCTCGGCTCGGCCGCAGCCGCGCGAGCAGCCGGACGGCATCGTCGGCATAGTCGCGCAGCGTATAGCCACCCGCTGGTTGCGAACTCCGCCCGTGCCCCCGCAGGTCGAACGCGACGACCCGGAAACGCTCGGCGAGCGCCGGCACGACCGGTTCCCACGTTTCCCACCGATCGTACAAGCCGTGCAACAACAGGAGCGGCGGTGCGTCGCTCGGGCCAGCCTCGGCGACCCAAAGCCACAGGTCGCCGAGCGTTTCCACCCGCTCACGAACCTCCATCCCTGGTCGCTCCTCCCCACTCATGGCACCAGCCGCAACGGAATCTCGACGATATTGACTTCCGAGCCGTCCTTGGCCGAGTACTCCCAGAGCCGCAAGAGCCCATCCACCGGCTGCGACACCGCAAAGGGAATGGTCAGATCGAATGTTCCGCGTGTCCCGCTCCCGGATGTCGCCATCGCTGGTTCCTCGTAGAGAGTCGCTCCTTCGGCCGTGCTGAGCCGAACCATGAACGTCGCCTCGAAGGTATTCGCTGATCCCGCGACGCGGAGCGGGCTGGTGACCGCCTCGCCTGGCCCCGGCATCTCCACGAAGATGATCGGCAGGAGATCCTCGAAGTCAGCCCGACCCGGTGGCGGCTCGACGACCACTCCCTCGCCACCGATCGCGCTCACCGGCTGCCCATCGAGTCGGAAACGCACTGCCCGCACCGATGAGAACTGGGTCAGCGTGAAGACGACCTGCGCCACGCGTGCCCGCATCGACAGCGCTCCGCCGCCAGCCGCGAAATCGGCCGAGAGATCGACCGTGGCGATCCCATCGGCGATCGCGAGGTCATTGAGTCGCGTACTCGGTGGAATCTCCGTGCTCAGACCGAAAGCGGTCTCCTGGTCAGTCGGACCAGCGAGCAGCGCCTGCAGGGCAGCCGTTCCGATCCGCGGCGTTTCGCCGACCGCACGCCGCGCCACCGCCAATTTTTCTCGGCGCAGGAAGTACAGCGCCACCGTGAGCGTCCGCTGTGCTGTCGGGGTCGGCTCCGGTGCCGCGGGCGGTGGCGTCGCGGTGGGCGTCGCCATCGCCACTGGTGTGCTCGCCGGGGTCGGTGACGCGGTCGGCATCGCTCCGCGGAGCGGTGTCGGTGTCGCCTCGCTGCGGCATGCCGCAGCGAGCGACCAGAGAGCGAGCCAGAACGCGAAATCGCGACGTCGCATGGAACCGATCCTTCCTCCCGGACAAAGCCAGCCGGCACGCTTCCAGCAGCGGTCCGGTGGACCAAGCCTACCGCACCCAGCCCCTTCTCGGCGGGCCCAAGAGACGTGCGACCCCTGCGCCGATCGCGGGCCAGTCTCCGACGAGCACCGCAGCCCCGCTCGGCAGCGTCGCATCCTGCACCATACCGGCGAGGGAGGCTGCGGCGAGGCGACGCGCCTCGCGCTGCTGAGTCAGTCGAACCGAACCCAGCACCTGCTGGGGCGCGAGGTCAGTCCGCACCGCATCCCCGAGCGCCGCGAGCAGTTGCGGTGCCCGGCGCAGCGCATCGCGACGGAGCGCGCTCCTGGAGCGCGCGGCGGACGTGCTGCTGGCGGAAACCGCGCCAGGTCGGCGTCGTCGTGTCGCGTGCGCCCAGAGGCCAACGCCCGCGAACCGTCCATCCATTGCAGTCCGGGCGCGAAGGAGAGGTACTGGTCGCTCGAGTTCGGGCCCGGAAACGTGTGGTCGGCGATCGGCGCTGGCCCATCGATCACGGTACCCCGAGCGGATCGGCCATCCGGACGCGCTCGGCGACGTCGCCGGCACCGCAGCGATCGACGTGCACGGCAAAGTTGTGCTCGACGGAGGCGACCAGCAGTGCAGGACCACGCGAACCGCTGGCCTCATCGGCTGCAGCGGCGGTCTCGATGCGATCCCATCCGCTACCTGGCATCTCGCGTGGAATCGACCACCTGCCCGCCCGCTGGCCGACCGGATCGAGCGCCGACCGAATGACGGCATCCGTCAGGGCAGCGCTCCCGCCTCGGCTCGCTCCGGTGCCGGCGCGATCCCGACGAGCAGCCCGGTAACCGGCTGGCTGCCGCGCCACTCCGGACAGGCGGTCGGTGTTGCTGTCGGCACCGCCGCGCGGATCGTCGTCGGCATGCGCGGTTGCGCCACACGCGTGACGGGTGCTGCCGGGCGTGGGGCTGGTGTCGCGCAGAGTTCGCGAGACGCCTCGTTCCCGGCCGATCCGGGTCGGACGGCGTACCAGGCCACCCAGCCACCAGCAGCCAGCATGCCAGCGACGAGCGTCACCGCGCCGACCCGCCGAGCGGGCCACCACCGCCGCCAGGCATCCGTCGGTGCACGCCCTTCCGGTGGTTTCTCCTGGACAGGCGGCTCCGCCATCCTCGCGACCCGAGCGACTGAGAGCTCTCGGTCGACCAGATGACCGTTTTCCGCTCTCGCCTCGGATGCCGATCGCAGGCGCGAACCTGGGCCGCTTCCCAACGAGCGAAAGACCTCGGCTCGCCTCGTTCAACCCAAGAGGAGCTCGCGCTCGCGGGGGTCGCTCGCGGCCACCCCGAGAGCCTCGCGCGCCGCAGCCACCATGCTGAGCGATCCGGTGACGAGGACGAGATCCGCGGGGTCAGCCTGCTCCAGTGCTGCTCTGAGCGCTGCCTCGACGGAGCTGAAGCTCGCGGCCGGCTTCCCCTCCGCGCTCGCTGCCCACGCTGCCAGCAGACGTTCGGCCGCTGCTGCGCGCGGTGCGAACCCCTCGACCGCGCACAACGTATCAGCGAGCGGTGCGAGTGCCGCCACGATCCGCTCGATCTCCTTGTCTCGCATGATCCCCAGGACGAGCCAGAGTCGTCGCCAGCGGAAGCTCTCGCGCACCGCCTCGGCCAAGCGCTGAGCCGACTCGCGGTTGTGCGCACCATCCACCACCACCGACGGACTTTCGCGCAGCAGTTCGAGTCGACCTGGCCAGACCGCGGTCGCCAGGCCTTGGCGGATCGCCGACTCCGGGACGACCACCCCGACGCGGGCCAGCCAGGGCAGACTCGCGAGCGCCACGCCGGCGTTTTCCACCTGGTGAGCGCCGCGGAGCGCGAGCGCGAGGTCAGCCAGCTCCCGATCCGGAGAGCGAAACGCGAAACGGTGCCACGTCCCCGCGACCTGCCAGTCCCGTCCGCCCAGCCAGAGTGGCGCTCCCCGCTCCTGCGCCACTGCTTCGATCACCCGCGCGGCTTCCGGCTCTTGCGGCGCCGAAACGACCGGACGCCCCGGCTTGACGATCCCCGCCTTCTCCCTGGCGATCGCTGCGAGCGTCGAGCCCAGGATCGCCATGTGGTCGTAGCCGATCCGGGTGATCAGTGCCACGTCGGGCAGGATCACGTTGGTGGCATCCAGGCGCCCACCGAGGCCGACCTCGATGACGGCCAGATCGACCGGCCCGCGGGCGAAGGCGGCGAAGGCGAGCACGGTCACCAGCTCGAACGCGGTCGCTGCCCCCCAGTCCGGGTGCGCACGCTGCAAGGCCCTATCGGCCTCCGCCAGTTCGGCCATCAGCGCGCCGAACGTCTCCGGTGCGATCGGTCGACCATCGATCTGGATCCGCTCGCGCAAGGTGTGGAGGTGGGGGGAAGTGTACAGCCCCACCCGATACCCTGCGGCCTGCACCATCGACGCGAGCAGGACGGCAGTCGAGCCTTTGCCTTTCGTCCCCGCGATATGCACGCTCCGGTACCGTCGCTGGGGATCGCCCAGCGCCGAGCAGAGCCACGCCGTCCGTGCCAAGCCGGTTCCCTCATCCGCGAACGGGTTAGCCACGAACCCACGGTCATAGCCAGCGCGATCGCGGAGGAAGCGCAGTGCTGCAAAGTAGTCCACGTCTGTCGCCTTTCTCGCTATACTACGAGAGACGTGTCAGGTCCGCCGGGCGGAGAACGTGGCTTCGTCCCCACGACCAGTCGGACGACGAGCACACGGCACCGAGCCGATCATGTCGATTCGACGCAGGTCAACGCGGCCGGTGGAACTGAGACGAGACCTCGGCGGAGGTGGGAGAAACGTGCTCTTCGGTACCGAAACCAATCTCGACATCGCGCGCGCCTTGTTCGAACTCGGCGGCGTCCTGTTCGGCGAGTTCGATCTCGGTCCCACAGCTGGTCGTTCTCCGATCTACATCAACCCGCGCGTCTTGATCAGCGAACCAGCGCTCCTGCGGCGGATCGCCCACCTGATTCACCACGAAATTCAAGCTGACCAGGCCCGGCGACGACCACGTCTCGCCTCGTTCGCAGCCGTCGCTGGCGTCCCCATGGGCGGTCTTCACCTGGCCACCGCCTACGCCCTGGTCAGCGATACCCCGCTCATCTACGTGCGCCCCGACGCCCAGGAACCCGCGTTGGAAGGTCGCATCGTCCCCGGCCAGACCGTGCTGGTGATCGACGACCTGATGACCGGGGGCACCAGCTTGCTCCGCACCGCTCGCATCCTGGAAGAAGCTGGGCTCACCGTGCGCGACTTCATCGTGCTGATCGATCGCGAGCAGGGAGGAGCCGAGCGGCTCCATGCTCACGGATACCATGTCATGCCGATCTTGCGCTTGCGCACGATGCTCACCTACTACTTCGAGAGCGGCATGATCGATAGCCAACGCTATCGCACCGCGATGGACTATCTCGAGCGGACCAACCGCCGAGGGTGAGGAATCCGCCGATGCCGGGGCGAGGCCAGCTCGCGGGACAGGATGTGCTCGTCTTCGATCTCGAACAGCCGCGCACGCCGGAGATGCCGATCTATCCTGCACACCGGCCAGGGTATGCTTATGCGCTCCACCGACGGCACAGCGATCCACCAGCCGGTCCATCGGCTGGTCCTCGTTCCTCCGCTTCCGGTCTGCTCTTCCTCATGGAGCACACCGGAACTCACATCGATGCGCCGTGTCACCAGGCATGGCACGGGCGCTTGCATGGCGACATCGATGCCATCACCGCCGCCGGGCCACGGGGCTTCTCCCATCTCGGCGTCGAGACAGTGCCGCCGCTCGTCGTTCCGGGCGTCCTGCTCGACGTGGCAGCACTGCGCGGTCGCGAGGCGCTTTCCCCAGGCGAACTCGTGACCGCCGCTGATCTGGAAGCCTGTTGCACACGGGACAGCCTGGCACTCGAGCCGGGAATGGCAATCCTCGTCCGTACCGGGAACGGGCGCTTCTGGCACGACCCACCTCGCTATCTCGATGCTCCTGGCATCGCACCCGATGCGTCGCGCTGGCTTGCTGCCCAACGTCCCAGCGTCGTCGGCTGCGACACCATGACGTGGGATCTGCCGGGCCTGGTCGACGACGAACTCGGCTGCGACTTGCCGGGGCATGTGATCTTCCTCGTCCAACACGGCATCCCTATCATCGAGAATCTGACACTCGAGGAACTTGCGGCACACGGCGTCCGCTGTTTCACCTTCGTCTGTACGCCACTCCAGCTCGTCGGGGCCACCGGCTCGCCCGTCCGGCCACTTGCGCTCGTGCCCATCGCCTGACCAGACACGCAACCGGCATGGTAGGCTCGAGCGAGGAGCCGGAGGGGGAACTCGTGCACGGTGGTGACGATTTCGATCGAGCAGTCTTGCTCGCGCTGGCTCTCCTCATCGGTGTCTTGCTCCTCGCGTGTGCCGGCCTCGCCTTCTTCGCCGTAGTCGTGCTCCGCCCTTCCTCGTGACGAGCGCTGCACTGCCAGACACCTCCTGACCAAGCTCTGAGCATCTCGCGAACAACCGATGCGCTGGTAGTTACCCGCTCGATCGACGAGGATGGTTTATGAAGATCGTGTGAACACCGTCCACGCTCGCGGGGGATCGGCTTGCCGCATCAAGCCCGCGCGGTGATCTCGTACTCCTCGCCTCACCGAGGGACGGAAGGGAGAGGTGGGCGTTCTGCTTCACACGAGCCGGAATGGGGCACGTCGCTCTGGCGTTCCGCAAGGGGGATATCCATGAGAACGGACTCTACCGCAGCATCGGGAGCCACCGCGCATCGGCTGGACATGAGTGCACCGACTTCCACCCTGCCGAGCGTGACCGTCATCGTTCCGACACGGAACGAGGCAGAGAACATCGAACCGCTGCTCGTCCGGTTGCTTCCGCAACTTCCTCCCGGTTCCGACATCCTCTTCGTCGACGACAGCGATGACGATACCCCAGCGCGCGTGCGCTCGTTCGCTTCCCGTGATCCCCGAGTCAGCCTCATTCACCGGCCACCGGGAGCACGCGACGGTGGGCTCGGCGGGGCCGTTCTCACCGGAATGCGTGCTGCGTCCCGCGAGTGGGTCATCGTCATGGATGCTGACCTGCAGCATCCGCCAGAGTTGATCCCCCGTCTTCTGGCAACTGCCCACCTCCACCAGGCAGATCTCGTCATCGCCTCCCGCTATCGCGACGACGGCCGCGCCACTGGGCTGCATCTTGCCCGGCTCGCTGTCTCCCGGGCGTCGACGACACTGGCACGGCTCACTTTCCCCCTGCGCTTGCGGGGGGTGACCGATCCGATGAGCGGCTTCTTTGCAATCCGGCGCGATCGCCTCGATCTAGCGAGCATGCACCCGCGTGGCTTCAAGATCCTCCTCGAGATCCTAGTCCGGCACCCATTCCTCCGTGTGGCCGAAGTCAGTTACGTCTTCGGACGGCGTCACGCCGGTCAAAGCAAGGCGAGCATCGGCGAAGGACTTCGCTATCTCGGCCACCTGGCTACCCTGCGACTCGGCGAGGAGCGGGCCCGTTTCGCCGGCTTCGCCGCGATCGGGACGACCGGTCTTCTCGTCAACACCCTGGCGCTCATCGGGCTCGTCGAGATCGGTCAGCTCCACTATCTCGCTGGTGCCGCTGGGGCCACACTCGCCTCCAGCCTGTGGAACTATACGCTCACCGACCGCCTCGTCTTCCCGGACCGCCGCGACGGCCGTCACTGGCGAACACGCCTCACGCTCTTCACTGCTGCCAACATCGCTGGCCTCCTGATCCGTGCACCTTTGCTCTTCTTCCTCACGTCGATCATCGGGATCTATTACGTGTTGTCCAACATCGTCTCGCTCGGCGCACTGGCGGTTCTGCGCTTCGGCATCTCGACCGCCTGGATCTGGCCAACCCGTCGCCAGCGATACTCGTACGACCTGCATGGAATCCTCACGGTTCAGTCAGCTGTCACGCTGCCGGAACTCGAGCGGTTCCGCGTCGACCGCGTCGAAAAGCCCGATATCACGATCGAGATCGGTGGCCTCCGCGCACCCGGACCTCTCGGTCGCTTCGGTTGGCATGACGTGGAACCGGACAGCGAGCGACCACAGCGCATCCGCTACGATGATGGGCTGGGTCTTTTCGGCTTTTGGTTCGAGGCGGATTTCAGCGGGCCGACCCGAATCGTCGTTTCGCCGGCACTCCGCCACTCCCCGCATGTGCTGTACACCAACGTGCTCGAACCGATCCTGCGCTGGACGTTCGTTCAGCATGGGTACGCCTTGATCCATGCAGCGTGCATCACAGCTGGCGAGCGAGCGACACTCGTCACCGCACGGACCGATACCGGCAAGACGACCACCATCTTGCGCATCCTGCAGCACCAGCGACGCGCGACCGACCAGGGAGCCTTCTTGTCCGACGACTTGACGCTCGTCCGCTCCGATGGTCTCGTGCTCGCCTATCCGAAGCCGCTCACCATCAGTCGGCACACTGTTGCCGCTGTGCCGACCGCACGGCTATCGCGACGACAGCGACTCGCGCTCTTCGTCCAGAGCCGCGTCCACTCTCGGACTGGTCGTCGTGTCGCCCAGCTCTTGGCCTCGTCTCGTCTGCCAGTGGCGACGATCAATCTTTTCATCCAATGGCTGATCCCGCCGCCCAAATATCACATCGAGCAACTGATTCCTCAAGTCCGCAAGCGGGCAACTGCTCGGCTAGCTCACCTCGTCGTTATCGAACGCGGTACGGAGGCAGCACGTCCCCTCGATCAGGCTGAAGCGCTGCAGATCCTCCTCGCGAATACCGACGATGCCTACGGCTTTCCGCCGTATCCAGCGATCCGCCGTTTCCTCACGCGCATCGGGGGCCAGGATCTGGCTGCAGCCGAACGCGCGATCGTCGCGGCTGCCCTCCGCGATGCGACGTGCCAACTCGTGGCGCGCCCCGCCCTAGACTGGTGGCGCGTCATCGCTGAGCGGTTCGGCTTCACCGCCAACGGGACGACACCGCAGGCACCGTTCGCCTTCCCAGCGAGCGTGGAGGGCAGGGTCGCCCGATGAGTACCCTCCGCCGCCTGCTTCCCAGCGCTTCTTCAGCACCACGAGAACGCGAGCAGAGACCGGCTGGCTCCCACCGTGCTCGATTTCATCCTGGCACAGTGGCGAGATCACGCCTCGATCAGTTCGGCCCAGCACTCCTTTTCGTCATCGCTCTCCTGAGCGGCGGACTCCTGCGCTTGTGGGGGATCGACCGCTACGGCGTCAACAGCGACGAAGCGGTCTACCTCGGCCAGGCCGCCGCGCTCGCGCAGGAACCGATATTGAGTCAGTTCTTCCCATTGTTCCGAGCTCATCCCTTGCTCTTCCCGTTCCTGGCATCGTTGACCATTCCCTTCTTCGGTCGGGAAGGGCTCGATCTCGCTGGGCGACTTCTGGCGGTCTGCTTCGGCCTGGCCACGATCGGGGTGACGATGATGATCGGGCGACTGCTGTACGGACGGTGGGTGGGAGCAGTCGCCGCGCTCTTCGTCGCACTGATGCCGTATCACATCACGGTGACGCGCCAGGCTCTACTCGATGGTCCGATGGCCTTCTGGGTCGCGCTCGCCTTTCTCGCTTTCGCCCGCTACGCGGCTACCCGCCAGCGTCACTGGCTCGTCGTCAGCTCTCTTCAACTTGGTCTTGCCTTTCTCACCAAGGAGACCGCATTCATCTTCCTCGGCGCGCTGGTCTTGACACTAGCGATCCACCCCCAGCTCTCCGACCGCCCGCGCGATCTGCTGATCGCGCTCGCTGCCTTCGGCGCGATGATCGCCGTCCATCCGTTCGCGACTGTTCTGGCCGGTGGAAGCGGGACCGAACGCACGATACAGTACCTGGTTTGGCAATTCTTCCGGCGCCCCAATCACGAGTGGTGGTTCTACTTGTGGACGATTCCGCCGGCCCTGGGTCTTGCGCTCGTCGCGCTTGCCCTCCTCGGGCTTTGGTTGGCACGCCATGTCTGGAGCTGGCGCGAGACGATGCTGGTAGCATGGCTGTTCGTTCCATTCGCGTTCTTCCAAGCTTGGCCGACCAAGGGGTTCCCTTATCTCGTAGCCATCGTGCCGGCTGCCGCCATTCTCGGTGCCCGCACGCTCGCGCGCCTCTTCGCCCTCGGTACGACTCGTCCGGCGATCCACCACCGCTTCCGTCCCAGCTGGCTTCGGGCGCTCGGGTTGTTCGCCGTGCTGGCTGTCGCAGGATCGCTCGCATTTCCCTCAGTGGAACGCCTCCGAGCGAGCACGAACGGTACGTTCCTCGCTGGTTCGGGCGGCGTGCCCGGTGGGCGCGAAGCGGGCATGTGGGTGCGGGAGCACACGCCACAGGGAACGAAGCTCCTCACCATCGGCCCCTCGATGGCGAACATCATCCAGTTTTACGGGCACCGCAAAGCATACGGTCTCTCGGTCAGCCCCAACCCGCTGCATCGGAATCCGACCTATGAGCCAGTCGTAAACCCGGATCTGTATCTGCGTAGCGGTGAGATCCACTACGTGGTCTGGGATGCCTACTCCGCTGCACGCTCGCCGTTCTTCGCCGAAAAGCTCCTCACCTACGCGCGGCGTTACCACGGTCGTGTCGTCCATACGCAGACCGTCCGGACGGTCGATGCCACTGGGCAACGAGTCGAACTCCCCGTGATCGTGATCTACGAGGTGCGCCCATGAAGCTCTCTCGGGTCCTTTTCGTCGTCACTGCATTCTTCTTCGCTCTCCTACCAGCACCAGCTGCCGCAGTACGGCGCGAGCCGAACACGCCGATCCGTCATTTCATCGTGCTCATGCAAGAGAACCATACATTCGATAACTACTTCGGGACGTACCCAGGAGCAGATGGTCTTCCACCGGACGTCTGCATGCCACTCGATCCGACCGACCCGGGGAGCGAGTGTGTCCGACCCTTCCATCTCGGGAATCTCCCGATCGAGGACCTCGATCACAGTGTCTTGACGTTCCGTCGCCAGTACAACGGCGGTCGTATGGACGGCTTCATCTGGGCACTGCGCCTGCGCAACCAAGATGGGCGTATCGCCATGGGCTATTACGATGGACGCGACCTTCCGTACTACTGGAATCTCGTCAGCCAGTACGTTCTGTTCGACCGCTTCTTCAGCTCTGCTCATGGTGGGAGCGTCTGGAATCATATGTACTGGATCGCTGCTGTCCCAGGTACCGAGAAGAACAGCATTCCTCCCGAGGGCTTCTCGAACGATATCGTCACCATCTTCGATCGACTCGACGAGGCCGGAATCAGCTGGAAGTTCTACATCCAGAATTACGATCCCTCGATCACCTATCGCTCACGGACGGAGATCATCGGGCCCCGTGCCGCCCAAGTGGTGTGGTGCCCGCTCCTCGCAATGCCGCGCTACTTGGACGATCCCAAGCTCTTCCAACGTATCGTGCCGCTCGACGAGTATTTCACTGACCTCCAGAACGGCACCCTACCAGAAGTCGCCTATATCGTCCCTTCTGGCGCGAGCGAGCACCCACCCGGCAGCATCCAGGCCGGCCAGCGTTTCGTCCGCTCCCTGATTCAGGCCCTCATGAGAAGCCCCTACTGGTGGAACAGTGCTTTCCTGGTCACCTATGATGACTGGGGCGGCTGGTACGATCACGTGCCACCACCACAAGTCGACGACTATGGGTACGGCTTCCGCGTTCCCGCATTCCTCGTCAGCCCCTATGCCAAGCGCGGCTTCATCGACTCGACGACCTACGACTTCACGTCCATCCTCAAGTTCATCGAAGAGAACTGGGATCTGGAGCCACTCGCTGAGCGCGATGCACGCGCCACCAGCATCATGAACGCCTTCGACTTCAGCCAGCCACCGCGTCCCCCGGCCTTCATTCCTTGGGACTGGCCACCTCCGAGCGAACCACCTCGTCCGAAGAGTCACGCAGTGTATGCCGTTTACGGAGCCGCATTGGCCATCGGGGCACTCGCCTTCCTGCTGCCAGCAAGGGGTCTTCCTCAGCAGGTTCGCCGAGGCTGGCGACATTCGCCAGGGGACGATACTCGACTCTCTGGCACGAAAGGACCTCGCTGATGCACCGTCTCGCGATCCTCCTCTCGCTCAGTCTCTCGTGGCTCCTTCTCGTCCCATCGGTTTCCGCACAAGAGGAACCACGACCCACAGCACTGACCATCGAGGCTCCGTCGGTCGTTCCGGTCGGCGAACGCTTCTCGGTAGTCGCTCGCCTCAGCGGTCCTGCCGGGGAAATCTACGGTGCGGTCGAGAACGAAGTCCTGCAGCTCATCATCGACGGACAGCACTACCGACGCGAGCGCACCAACTTCGCTGGTGCCGCCCAGTTCGTCGTGAGTCAGCCGCTGACCGTCGGGCACCATATCCTGACGGTCGTCTACCCCGGCTCGACCTCTCTCGCACCAGCTGCAGCAACGCACGATCTGATCATCGCACCAGCAGTCCTGGAAATCGAGACCGTGCCAGCACTTCCCGGTATCCTCGTCCGAGTAGGGGAGCGCGAGTTCCGTACCGACGCCAACGGACAGGTCCAGATTCCCTTCCAGGAACCAGGAAGCTACCTGATCGAGGTCAGCCGCTCCCTCACCACACCGGTGCTCGAGGCACGCTTTGCGCGCTGGAACGATGACCAGTTCACACCAGCCCGCACTGTGGTGATTCCCAAGCACCGCAGGCTTCAAGTGGGTTACGACACTGCAATGGTCATAACCTATCGTTTTGTCGATCTCGACGGACAACCTGTCGATCCAGCACGAATCGAACGATTGGTGCTCAAGAGCAGCACCGGTGAACTCCGCGAACTGCCACCAGCTGCTGCCGACCCGGCGACCCGGACACTGCAAGCCAGTCGAGCGCTACCAACGCATGCCGGTCTGGTGAGTGCCCCCGTCCAGTGGTCGGTCGAGATCGTCTCTATCCGCGGAACGAACGTCGTCAATCGCAAGCAACAGCGCTTCTATCCAGTCGAGACGACCGATTGGACGATCACGCTGCTCCTGTACAGTGCTAGCTTCACGGTGCGCGATGCTTTCTTCGGGCTCCCGGTCGGTCGCGCTGTGCAGTTGATCTATCCAGACGGCTCGAGCGAATTCGTCCCTCTTCGCGATGGGCGGGGGGTCATCCGCGCCCTTCCGCGCGGCGAGTACCGCGTGCAGGCGACCGGTGTCTTCGGCTGGAGTCCACCGGCACCCTTGGCGCTTTCGCGAAACCAGGAGGTCGAGATCACTGTCCTGAGCGGGCTCGATCTCCTCGCCATCGGAGCAGTGGGGCTCGCCCTGCTCGTAGCACTGCTCCTGGCAGGGCGCCCTCATCTCTGGCCACTCTACAAGCCACGTTCCACACCCGCTCCATTACCGAGACCCTCGGCATCGTCAGAAAACCGTATCCGTCGTCTCGCTCTGATGACGACGCTCGGACTCGCCCTCTTCGGAACGATCTTCCTGACGCAAGGCCTCGCCCGCAGTGATCGCCCACCCATCGTCCCGGTGACGTCCAGCAGCTCGCATGCCCCTGACCAGCTCGCGATACCGACGCCACAGCGATCGATGACGACTCCCTCAGCCACGCCGGTTACCCCATCCGCGATCACGATCGCTCCTGAGTTCGCAGACTTCTGGCTGACGAACGGCGGCCTCGCCGCTTTCGGTCAGCCGACCGCGCCACCCCGGTGGGCGATCGCCGAAGATGGAAGCCGTGTCTTCCAACAGGACTTCACGCTCGCTCGTCTCGAATACCGGCCTGAGCTCGCCGGAACCCCGTATGCGATCCAGCTCGCTCGCATCGGTGTCGACGAGGCCAGGGCGCTGGGTCTCCTCGATTCGCCACCCTTCCAGCGTCAGGATCCGACTAAACCACCAGCACCCGATTGCACGTACTTTACCCAGACCGGTCACTGGACGTGCGGGGTCTTCCGATCCTACTGGCGCCGTCAGGGCCTGGACCTGGGAGACCCCGGAGTCTCGGTCCGCGAATCGCTCGCCTTGCTCGGCTACCCGATCAGCGAGGCATTCCTCGACGAGGCGGGACGACTCGTCCAGTACTTCGAGCGAGCCCGTCTCGTCTCCTACCCTGAGTTGCAGGGGACCGCAAACGAAGTGATCCGCGACCCGATCACGAGGAGAGCACCATGAGACGATCGCTCTCTTTCCTCTTTGCCGCACTCATCTCGCTTTTCGGCGGGCTCCTCGCCACGTCTCCAGTTCGTGCAACACCCCTCACGACCGGAGTACCGGTCTTTGCCTACTATTATATTTGGTTCGATCCAACTTCGTGGAACCGTGCCAAAAGCGATTATCCACTCCTCGGACGCTACTCCAGCGACGACCGTGTGGTCATGCAGCAGCATATCCGCTGGGCGAAACAAGTCGGAATCACGGGATTCATCGTCAGTTGGAAGAGCACGCCGACGCTCAACCGCCGGCTCGACCAGCTCGCCGAACTGGCTGCCAGCGAAGATTTCCATCTCGCCATCATGTACCAGGGGCTCGACTTCGAGCGCCGGCCACTTCCCGTGGAGCGAATTGCCGCGGACCTCGTCGCCTTTTGTGAGCGGTGGGGCGGCCGCAATGTCTTCAACGACCTCTACGGCAAACCCCTGATCATCTGGTCCGGTACGTGGGAGTTCAGCGAGCGCGAGGTCCAGCTCGTTCGGCAGCAGCTCGGCAACTGTGCACTGCTTCTCGCCTCCGAGCGGAACGTCGCCGGCTACGAGCGCCTCGCGCATCTCGTCGACGGCAACGCGTACTACTGGTCGTCGGTCGATCCGGAGACATACCCACGTTACGAGGAAAAGTTGCGCGAGTTCAGCCAGGCCGTCCATGCTCACGGCGGCCTCTGGATCGCACCGGCAGCACCCGGCTTCGATGCCCGGCTCATCGGCGGCACGCGCGTCGTCGAGCGGCGGAACGGTGAGACGCTGCGTCGCCAACTAGCGGCAGCGTTCGCCTCCTCTCCTGATGCGATCGGACTGATCAGCTGGAACGAGTTCAGCGAGAATACGCACATCGAGCCGAGCGTGAATCATGGAGACGAAGCGCTCCGTACCCTGGCCTCCGCACTCGGGACGACGCCCCCGGTATTACCCACCCTCGGTTCCGAGGCTCTCCCACCGACCGGTCCTTCGTATGGGCTTCCGCTACTCATCTTCAGCAGCACACTTCTCGTCGGCTCGCTGGCCTTCCTCACGTACCGCCTCCGGCAGCACGCGAAACCACCTGCCGATTCAGCTCGCCCGCTGCCGCGCACACTCGATCACCAGCTACCGGGGGAACCATGATGGTTAGGGCCCGCTCCCTGTTGCTGGGAATGCTTGGAGTCCTTCTCTTTCTCCCAACAGGCTCGACGACGTTTTCAGTGCGGGCGAGCGAGCCGCCGACAGCTGGCCGCTGGTTCATGGTCGAAACGCATGTCCACTCGGTCTTCAGCGCTGACGCGACGGCGGATATCGGGATTCTGGCCACGACAGCGCGGGCGCTCGGGTACGATGCTGTGTTCCTGACCGACCACAACGAGGGAAGCTCCTTCCAGATCGCGGGAGAGACAGCCAACGTACGCACACTGGACGAAGACGACGAAGGATGGGAACTCGAGCAGCATGGTGACCTGATACAGGCAACTGCCCAACTCGAGAACGTTGCGGCTTTTCAGGGCAACCGTGCCTTCCACCTGGCAGCGACCTCCAGCGACCGCGGCTCTCTCGTTCTGTGGGCACGCCGCGGCCCCCTCGTCGCTGCCGGTCCCGTCCGCTTCTCCTTCGCGCTCCTCGTCCGGCGCCTCGACCCAGGCACTGGCCTCGCAGCCACGATCTCGCTGGGCGGCAACCCGGTGATCAGGCGTCCGCTCGGCTATACGAGTGCCTCGGGCGCTGTGCTTCAGGGCCGGAGCGTTCTCTTCGCCTGGACGATCGGTCAACCCGCGCTACCGACGTCAGCACCGAACCAGCGTATCATCGTCTCTCCGCTCCCAGAGCCCACTCTCGGCGAATGGACATCGTATACGCTCGATATCGATGCTGCCGTCGCACAACTACCACCCGACGAACAGCCCCATCCATTCGCTGCTCTCCTCGATCCGAGCTTCCTCGTCACCACACAACGAGGGACGATCGACCTCTTTCTCGACGCCGTTACGCTCCGCGCCGAACGACCGCTCGCCCCAGCTGAGGAATTCGTCGCTCGTACCGCACTCTGTCAGGTATTCAGCGACGACACCTTTGCGCTCTTCTGTGCCCATGAGATGGGGCAACAGAAGCACGTGAACCGCTTCGACTTCGCCATCACCGAGCCTGCCCAATTCCAGAGCTTTACCTATGGGACGGATGGCATTCCACTCGTCCAAGCCGCTGGCTATCCCGTGCAACTGAATCATCCCGGTTCGACGATCCGCATCCGCGAGATCCTCGAGAACGATGCTTACGGAGCGGATTTCATCGAGGTTCGCAAGCCGGAATGGGCTGCCGTGTGGGACGAACTGCTCCAGCGCGGCTTCCCGATCCTCGGCTCCTTCGGTACCGATAGCCACGAACTGATCGACCGCGGTAATCCGGCGACCTTCGTGTACGCCCCATCGCTGCGGCTCGACTCGATCGTCCGCGCGCTCTACGAAGGACGCAGTTTCCTCGCCCGCAACACCTTCCGCGGCACCGTCTGGCTCAGCGCAAGGCCTGGTACCGACGAACCACCAGCCGTGCGCTACCCCATCTTCGTCTCGAACGAGGCAGAGACGACGACCGTATTTGCGGAACTCCGCGGCAACCTCGCTCCTGCCACACACCTCCGTTGGATCGTGAACGGGAGACCGTCCGGGGAACAGGCACTCGGCACTACGCCGGCCAGTCTTCCGCTCGAACTCCCGCTCACCGGGCCTCTCACGGTGGTACGCGCCGAACTCCTCGCCGCCGATGGAACTGTCGTCGCTATGACCCAACCACTCCTCTTCCGGGATGTGCCTGGCCTACCACGCAACGACCGTCTCGGTGTCAACCGGATCGAAACCCTCACGGGCCAGGGCTACAACCGTGCCATGACCGTGGGAATCGTCGATGCTGGCTGGGACAGTGATCTCCGGGCACTCTTGCTTACCCTAGACGCGCCTCCCCTCGCCCGCGTCGAACTCCTGCTCGAGACTGACCCGCCTCACCACATCGAACTGGCGGGGACCCAACTTCCTACCCCGGTCGGCCAAGGACCATTCCTGGTGTCGTTCATGCAACCTGCAGCGACGAGCGATCTCGTCGTAGGCTTCGCGAACGTTTCGGCCACGCTCGAGCGATCCCCTCCAGATGCGCCACGTGCCCTCCGCGTCGTTGCCGCGAGTTCGAGCACAGTCGAACTCCGCTGGGAACCAGCCACGAACCGCACCCGACCGCTCCGTTACCGCATCGAGCGTGATGGTCAGTTTCTCGCCTCGGTCGGTACGACGACGGTCTTTCGCGATCGTTCTGTCCGACCCAGTCAAAAGTATCGGTATGCGGTCGAAACCTTAGACCTGGCTGGTCTCCGATCGCTCACTCGCACGGAACTCACCGTCGTCACGCCTCCGCCGATCATGTTCGCTGACGACTTCCAAGCGGGAACGCTCGCGAACTGGGTCACGATCGGACCTGTCACGATTCAGGAGCGGAGCGGCACGGCGGAGAACCGCGCCGCTCGCCTCGACTTCCACGGTGCACCAGCAGCACTGGTGCGACCGTTCCCAGTCGCTCGAACGAGCCTCCTCGTCCGCTTCCGCTTTCAACTCCTCGATCAGCAGTCCACTAGACTCCAAACCGTAGCGTTGTCCGATCAGAACGGACGAGCGGTTATGCGTCTCGCCCTAGACGCAAACGGACGACTCGCGATCGATGACAGACGACGCACTCTTCAAAGTCGCGAGCTGCTCGCGTTCGGGGTGTGGTACAAATGCTCGCTGAACGTCTCACCAGCAGGATCAACACACATCATCTGTCAGGTGGACGATGCCTCGCAGCCGATCCTCGATGTCGCATTGCCCCCGTCCGGAGAATCAGTGGCCATGAGCACGCTCACCTTCGGCCAGCCGACGGGGGTACCCCGCGGGATCCTGCTGCTCGACGACGTCCTTCTCGCCGAACCGCGCTCGACCGGATCGCCGTCCCTTCGACCATGGTCATGGGGAGATGCTCGTGGGCGACGCTGAACTCTTCCGCCGTACCTTGCCGCTGCTCGTGCTGGTCTTCCTGGTGAGCGGCTGCGCGACGCAGCCGTCTCAGCTTCCCCCGTATGCGACGCGAGCCGGGCTCCTCGCCCGCGATACGTGCTTCGGTATCGAGCACCTGCCGGAGGGGTTCGAAGTCGTTGCCCGGCAAATCCTGGACAACCGCCTGACCGCTCAGCGTGACACCCCCTCGGTGCAGTCGGACGATCTCGTAGCCTGGCAGCGTCTCAGTGGTGCATACCTCCACTACGCTTACGAGCCACCCAGCATGCCGGGCGAGGACGCGGACGGCTTTCTTACCCAAGACGAACTGGAACGAGCGCTGACGCAAGCCCACACAGAACGACAAGCCGCACCCTTCATCGCCGCGTCCTGTCGACTCGACATCTTCGCAAGTGCGACCGGCGCAGCCGCCGCTTTCCAGACGATGAGCCAGGCAACTCCTGGTCGAGCGCTCCCCCATCGCCCACGCGGTGCCCGGAGCCACCTCACGCTCGCACCCGCTCCTGTTCCTGGCTTCGCACGTTCGACACTCTGGTTTCAGGTCGATAACGTCGTCGCAGCCGTCTCGCTTACTGCCGCGTGTGACGCGAGCGTTCCCGAGCAGTGCCGAGTGGTACTCGACCGGACGGAGGCGCTAGCCGCCCTTCTGCTCCGGCGCATCGCCGCCCGTGTCCCTGGTATCGGTGTCCCGGAGACACGAGATGGAACGAGCGATCTCCTGAACCAAGCCGAGGAGCTCTGTCCCGAACGCGACTACTCGACCTGCGTGAACGATCTGCTCAGCCACGCTTCAACTGGCTCTCCGGTCATGCTTTGCGTTTCGCCGATCGGTCAATGGACGCTCATCCCGCTCGTCGCTCCTGGTCAGCCCGTTCCCTGTCCGGACGACTGGACCGTCGCGGGGCTGCTTCCCCGCGAGCGGTCCAGCTGATCTCAGTTTCCCCGGTCGGCAACCGCAACCACGACGAGCGGCTGGCGCCGTCTTCGCCGGCGTACGAGAGGCCGCTCGCGCAGGACGACCCGTGCCAGGCCATCCAAGGCGACACCGCTCATTCCGATCACCAGGAGCACAGCCATCAGTTCACCATAGTCGAGCCGGTCCCGTGCGTCCAGGATGGCATAACCCAGACCAGAATCGACACCCAACATCTCGGCTGGCACGAGGACGATCCAGGCCACACCGACCGCCAGACGCATGCCGCCCAGAACACGCGGTCGTATCCCCGGCCAGACGATGGTGCGGAGCAGTTCCCAGCGGGAAGCCCCCAGACTCCGTCCGACCAGTAACCAGCGAGGGTCCACCCGCATGACACCATCGGCCGTGCTCAAAACGATCGGCCAGAGCGTCGCCATCACGATCAAGAACACGACCGAAGGACTCCCCGCACCGAAAACGAGCAGCGCGAGCGGCATCCAGGCCAGCGGAGAAACCATGCGGACGAGCTGCAGGCTCGGACCGAGCAGCCGTGCGATCCAGGGAACACTCCCGATGACCACACCGAGCGGGATACCCAGGAGCACGCTCAGCACCAAACCAGCACCGACTCGCTGAGCGCTGGCCACGAGATGCGGCCAGAGCAGACCGCTCATCGCGAGTTCACCGAGCGCTCCCAACGCGGACTCGGGGGCAAAGCGGCGAGCGAATGCCCCCACCGGCGGGAGAAACGAGGTCGCTCCCCACCAGAACAGGCCGAGCAGCGCGATGCCGCCGAGTCCGACGAGTGTCTCGCGGACATGGTGCCGTACCGTCATGGGTCGATCCGCTCCTCCCGCTCGAGCGATTCTGGTAACCCGAAGACAGCCGGTCCACCTTCCTCTGCGAGAGCCTGCCGAACGAAACGATCGTCGACGAGTTCCCCGTGGGCGCGCTGGGGATCGAGCTGCTGGAGGAAGCTGGCATCACCCTGGACGCGCGTCCGTCTCAAATGCTCGATCAGCGCCGCCGTATACGATGGAAACGGATAGGGACGGAAATCGATCCGTGCGGCACTCCACTCCGGATGACGGATGACCCCCTCTCGGACATAGCGGTCGTGGTCATGGTCGAGCAGGACGCGCTCGATCGCTTCCAGCGGTTGCGGCAAGTACCCGCGATCCCCTCGCTTGGCGAGCAGCTGCGCCGCCTCGGCACGGTTCTCGCGGGCGAAGCGCTGCGCTCGCACGATCGCGCGCACCACCGCCTGAGCCCAGTCCGGGCGCGACACGCTGTCCTCCTCGTGCAGCATGACGACGCAGCAGGCATGATCCAACCACACGTCCCCGCTGAACCGCAGGATTTTCCCTGCTTTTTGGACTTCCGCGAGCGCGTTGAACGGCTCAGCGACGATATACCCAGCGATCGAGCCGTTCGCCAGCGCCGGAGCCATGTCCGCCGGTGCCATCACCACGAGTTTCACCGTCCGCTCGCTGGCCGAGGGCTGGCCCTCCAGAATCGGGCGCAGCCCCGCTCGCTCCAGCAGACGTTGGAGCAGCACGTTGTGGATCGAGTACCAGAAAGGGACCGCGACGGTCGCGCCGGCAAGATCTTCCAGGCGCTCGATCCGCTCCGCCACGGTGAGTGCCGAGCCGTTCACGTGATCCCAGGCCACCAGTTTGACGGGCACCCGCTGCCCAAAACGCATCCAGATAGCCAGCGGCATCAAGAGGTGAACCACGTCCACCTGACGCGCCTGGAATGCTTCAGCAATCTGCGCCCAGCTCCGGAACATGGTCGGCTGTTCGACAGAGAGACCTTCCTCTCGATAGAACCCTTTTGCATGCGCGAGGAGCAACGGGGCCGCATCGGTGATGGGCAGATAACCGACGCGTAGTTGCCCGCTCGCGGTGGCCGTTGGGGTCCGCTGGCTAGGTACCAGGACCGTCGGACTCCCCCCAGCGGCGCTACTGGTGGACGGAGTTCCACTCTG
>OGCH01000313.1_pt1 | contig 27959 bp, 22 predicted proteins | sample 1570111 | NCBI WGS metagenome assembly OGCH01 (sample SAMN03436243, study PRJEB24508) | hot springs metagenome | biome: Desert Springs; feature: Hot Springs; material: Water | place: USA: Great Boiling Spring, Nevada | collected 2008-12-01 | depth 0 m m | reverse complement strand
AAAAACATCGAGATGATCGGGAAAGATTTCGAGTTCAAGGGGAGTGCCGGAGGTTGCGGAAAGGGCGGGCAGTGGCCCCTTCCCGTGACCCATGGTGCGCCGCATGTGCGCATCCGGAACGTGATCGTAGGGGGTAAGTGATGGACATTTTGGAACTTGCGAGGCAAAAGGCAGAAGCGGCAGAGCTTTACGAGGCCAAAACCGAGGCTTTGGGCGTGTCGTTCCACGGCGGGGAAGTGGAAAAAGTGGCCTCGGAGGAGATTTTGGGGCGGGCCCTGCGGGTGATTGTGAAGGGACGGCTTGGGTTTGCCTCCACCGCCGGGGGCACGCCGGAAGCGCTTGTGGAGGCCGCCCTTTCCGCGGCTGAACATGGTGATCCCGCGCCGTTTCGCTTTCCCGCGCTTAAGCCTGGCCCCAAGGCTTCCGTGTACGATCCAAGCGTCCCGGAAATTTCCGCAGAGGAGCTTCTTGCCTGGGGCGAAGAGGTTGTGGCTGCCATCAAGCGGGAATTTCCGGAACTTGTGGTCAACGTCTACCTTGCGCGCGCAAAAAGCGAGGTTCTCATCCGAAACACAAGCGGTGGCGAGCTTAAAGAAGAGCGCACCTTCATCTCTTTTGGGGCAGGTGTCGAGCGCATACGGGAAGGGGATATTTGGCTTCTTTACGAAAGCCAAGCGGTACGGCGCCTGGAGGACCTCGATCGAAAGGGGCTCGTGGAGAAGATCCTAACGAAGTTGCGCTGGGGTGCGGAAACGGTGCCCGCACCTGCGGGAAGGCCGCCCGTCCTTTTCCTGCCCAGCGCCGTTCCCGTGCTCTTTCTCCCCCTAACCCACGGTTTTTCGGGCTTAGCGGTGTTCTTGGGCACAAGCCCCCTCAAGGGAAAACTTGGGGAGAGGGTTTTCCACAAGGATTTTGAAGTTTGGGACGACGGACTCGTTCCCTTTGGTCCCCGCACCCGCTCCTTCGACGACGAGGGAGTCCCCGTGGGGAAGCTTCCTTTGGTGGAAGAAGGGGTGGTGCGCAATTTCTACTATGACCTCCGCGCGGCGGCCCTGAGCGGAGCCGAGCCCACGGGAAACGGCCTCAAAGGTGGGCCTTTTAGTGAGGGCGGTTTTCGCGCGCCTCCAGGGCCCGCTCCCCGCAACCTCGTGGTCAAGCCCGGTGAGGGATCTTTGGAGGACTTGATCCGAGAGATGAAGGAGGGTCTGATCGTGGGCGAAGTGATCGGCTTAGGACAAGGCAACATTCAGTCCGGCGCCTTTTCCAACAACGTCGCCGTGGGTTTTGTCGTGCGGGACGGGAAAGTGGTGGGCCGCGTGAAAAACACCATGATTTTCGGGAACGCCTACGAGGTCCTCCGGGATGGGCTCATCCAGATCGGCGGGGAGCCGGAGTGGGTGGGAGGAAGCCTTCTTACCCCGCCCATCTTGGTCCAGGGGGTATCCGTCGTAGCCCGCTGATCCCTTTTCGGAGCGCCCGGCCCTTCTAGGGAGGATGGGGGGGCCGGGCTTTTTCTTTTTGGGGCTCGGTGAGGAATTTGCGGGTTTTGTCAGGGGTATGCGTGGAGCTTCGCCGTGAACCCCCAATCTCCCTCGGACGTTGAAATAGCCTGAAGGGCCGACGGCAAGTGAACGGGCTTCAGGGTCTTGCGCCACCCACCCTGCAAGAGGGGTTGCACCCCTTGATTGTGTAACATTGTTATGTTACACTGGTCTCGGAGGTGGCTCGATGCTCAACTTTGGCGCGTTACTGGCGACGGCCCATTGGCCGCCAGAGGTTTTGGCGAAGCTCCTTTCGCCCGAGAAGACATCGTTCGCAATCCCCGATTCATCCACAAGTTCAGGGAAATCACAAGGAGCACGGCGCAGGGTGCGCACTGTGTGCGCGTTTATCGGTAAGCCTGTTCTCCTTCGGCGGAGATCCGCGAGCAGAACGAGATACACACCGCAAAGCGTTCGTCAAACGATCCCCGCCGTGATCCTCGATGCAAGAGAAAAAGGTCACAGCGGGAATTTTTCGGGGCAACCCCGTCCAGGGTCGGCTTGTCTCAAAAATCTTGACTTCTTCCCCCCTCACCCCGACGCTCTCCCAAAGGGAGAAGGGGATCGAGGCTTGCTTTCGTGGGTTCTTAGGCAAGCCCGGGGTTGACTGTGGCACAGTGTGATGTTACACTAAGGCCTGGAGGAGGTGATGGAATATGTTGAGCCCCGTGGTTTTCGCAGTTTCCGGCTATTGGCCCGCGGAAGTCGTCGTTAAGCTGTGGAATGGGGGGAAAGGGGAGGTGAGGCCTCCGTGGAACCCAACGAGGAGCTGATCCCCAAAAAGGAGGTCCTCCGCCTCACCGGTATCTCCTACGGCCAGCTTTACCGCTGGAAAAGGCTGGGCCTTATCCCTGAAGCCTGGTTCATCCGCCGCTCCACCTTCACCGGCCAAGAGACCTTCTTCCCCAAAGAAAAGATCCTCAAAAGGATCGAGGACATCCTGCGGCTCAAGGACGAGCATCCCCTTGAGGAGCTTGTGAAGATCCTCGCGCCGGAGGTCATCCCCGCCGAGGTCTCCCATCCCAGCCCCCTTGATCTCCCGCCCATCGGCCCTGCGGGAGCGGAACTCCTTTGGAAATCCGAGGGTTATACGTTTGCGGAACTTGTGGCCCTGGCCGCGGGTGCGGAGGCGGTCCGCCGCGGCGCAAAACCAGCGGAGGCCAGACTCCTTGTGGATCTTGTGCGCAAAGCCTCCGAGGCTCTACGCGCACCCTCCGGTCTCGTTCTCCTCCTTGGGGAGAAAACTGTGGAAGGGGAAGGGTTTTCTTTTCGGGCTCCCTTGGCTGCGCTTGGCCGCGAGCCCCTCAGTTTGGACCGGGACTGCCGGGTGAAAGTTCGGCTGGATTTGGAGAAAGTGGTGGAAGAGGTGAAACTGGCCCTGGGAGGTGAAGGACGTGAGTGAGCGCAACGTCACCATTTCGGGATCGGGCCGGATCGAGGGCGGAACCTACGGCACGGTGAAGATCGCCGGCTCCGGAAAAGTCATGGGAGACCTCACCGCCGAGGAATTCAAGGCCGCGGGCTCCGCCAAAGTGGAAGGGAACCTCAGGGCCCAAAAATTCGAGGTCGCGGGTTCCTTCAAGTGCGAGGGCGATCTGGAAGCGGAGGAGGCCGAGGCCGCCGGTTCCTTCGCCGTGGTGGGCCGTCTTAAGGCCAAGGAATTACGGCTGGCCGGCTCCGCCCGGGCGAAAAGCATCACCGGCGGTTATCTGCGGGCCGGAGGATCCCTCCACGTGGAGGAAAATGTGGAGGTGGAGACTTTCCGCCTCACCGGCGCCTTTGAAATCGGCGGGCTCCTTTCCGCAGACCGGGTGGAAGTGGAGCTGGAGGGCCGGGCCCAAGCCCGGGAAATCGGCGGGGAGAAAATCGTCGTGCGCGCAGGACAAAAGCACTTAAGCGGGCTTCTTTCCACAGCCCTTCGTTTTATTTTTGGCACGGGCTCACCGCGGGAGCTTTTCGCGGAAACCATTGAGGGCGACGAGATCGAGCTTGAGGCCACCGAAGCGAAGCTCGTGCGGGGCGGGAGGATCAAAATCGGGCCGGGCTGCCGCATCGAGCGCGTGGAGTACACGGAGACGCTCGAGGTCTCCCCGGAGGCAGTGGTGAAGGAGGAGGTGAAGGGATGAGTTTACTTTCCAGGCTTGCGTGGAAGGCGCGGATGGTGGTGGAGCTGGCCCTGGGGCTTCCTTTCCGCATCGTGGGCGCAGTTTTAGGAAGCACCCTGGGGGGCGTTTGCGGGGCCGTGGGAGGGATAAGCGGGATCTTTGCTGGGCTCATCGCCGCGGCGGTGACCATTCCCATCGTGCTCGGCGTCATGGGCCTCGTTTTGGCCATTGTCGTTCCCATTGTGGCCGTAGTCCTGGGCCTTGTGACCGTAGGGATCGTGTTGGCCCTCCTTTTCTCCCCGTTTCTCTTCCTTTGGGCCAAGGAACGGCGAAGGAAGGAGCTTGAGCGTTGGAAAAAGGAACTCGAGCGTTGGAGGTGAGGATGAAGCGGGGGAGCGTTGTGAGGGAATTTCCGGCTGGGGAGGTCCTGCGCGTGGAGGTGGTGGGCGGAGCAAGCGACATCGCCCTCCACGCTGAAGAGGGAAAAGCCCGGGTGGAAGTCCATTACATCGTCCATGGCTGGGGGAGCCTCGCGGAGGCCCGGGAACGCGAGCTTTTGGCGAACCCTCCGGTCTATCTCCTGGATGGGACGCTCCGCGTGGGTCCGGAACCCGAGGGTGTCGATCTGGACTATGTCCTTTTTCTTCCTCCGGAGGCTGAGGTGGAGGTGGAAGTGGGGTCCGGCGATGTCCAGGCCTCCGGGTTTTCCAAAAGCGTGCGCATCCGCACCGGCTCGGGCGATGTCGATTTAACAAGGGTATCCGGGGAAATCCATGTCCGCTGCGGAAGCGGAGATATCCGGCTTCACCAAGTCTTCGGAGCGGTATTTGCATGCACGGGGAGCGGAGATCTCGATGGCCGAGAGCTGAAAGGCCACATCGACGTGGAGACCGGTTCCGGCGACGTTTCCCTAAGGGATGCCGAAGGAGATCTCCGGATCCTCACAGGAAGCGGCGATGTGGAAGTGGAGGGAATACTTACGGAAGAGACCTGGCGAATCCGCACCGGTTCAGGCGATGTCCATTTGGCCCTCGCGGAGCCGCTGGAGGCGGAGATCCTTCTCCGTACGGAGTTTGGGGATATTGACTGTGAGTTTTCCCTTTCAGCCGAGGAAGTGCGAGAGGGCCGACTGAAAGGCCGCATTGGCGAGACCCCCAAAGCCAGGGTTTGGGTGGAAACGGCAGCGGGCGATATTACCCTTGCCAAGCCCTAAGGAGGGAAGATGTCGCAGATTACGGAGGCGGATTTTTATAAAAAGTTCGAGGTTTGGCTTGAGCGGCTCTTGGAGGAAAACCCGGTAGCGGCGACACAGCTTGGGGATCACCGGTTCGATCACCGCTTGGGCGAACACCACGCCCAGGCCCGCGCCCGCCAGGAGAAGCTCCTTCGCGAGGCTTTGGCCGAACTGGAATCGGTAAAGACGGAGGGGTGGAGCGCCGATGCCCAAGTGGATTACATCCTCGTTCGCCATCTTGTTCGCTCGTTCCTCCGGGAATTCCAAAAGGTGCGGCCATTTGAACGCAGTCCCGGTTTGTACCTCATGGAGGTCGTGGGCGGAGTGGGGATCCTCCTTTTGCGGGACTTCGCGCCCTTCCCCAAAAGATTGGAAAGCATTCGGGCAAGGTTGAGCGAGGTTCCAAGGGTTTTCAAAGAGGGAAAAGAGAACCTTGAGCCGCGAAAAGTTCCCAAAGTTTGGGCGGAGATCGCCCTCGAAGGAGCCCGCCGAAGCCTTCTCCTCTTCCGCCTCGTGATCCCCTCCTTGAGCCTGCGGGTTCCTCGTTTGGCTCCCAAGGTGATCCGGGAGAGCCGGCGCGCTTCCCGTGCCCTCCAGGACTACGCCCAGTTTCTTGGACTCGAAGTCCTTCCCAAGGCCCAAGGGGATTTTGCAGCCGGAAAGGAACTTTTCGAGGAGGTACTCCGCGAAAACCACATGCTTCCCTACTCCGCGGAGGAACTTTTGGAGCTGGGCTGGAAGATCTTTGAGGATACCAAGCGCCAGATGGAAACCCTTGCCCAAAAGATCGCGCCGGGGAAGTCCGCGCGGGAGATCCTTGAGGACGCGAAAAACCACCATCCGCGGCCGGGAGAGCTCCTTTCTGTTTATCGCCGGGAGATGGCTCGGGCGCGGGAGTTTGTGCAGAAAAAGGGGATTGTGACCATTCCCGAGGGCGAAAAGCTCACGGTGAAACCCACACCGCCGACGTTCCGGCCCACCATTCCCTACGCTGCCTACATGATGCCCGGCCCCTTGGAGAAAAAACAGGAAGGGATTTTCCTCGTCACTCCGGTGGACCGCTTCGCCCCTCCGCACGTGCGGGATGAGAAGCTGCGGGGCCATTACTTCGCGAAGATCCCCGTGACCGTGGTCCACGAGGCTTATCCTGGGCACCACCTTCAGCTCGTTTTCGCTAACCGCTATGCGAAGAGCCTTCCCAGGAAACTCGGAAGCGCCCTCTCCTCCCTTTTTGTGGAGGGGTGGGCTTTTTACTGCGAGGAGCTCATGGAAAGCCTGGGTTACTTAGGCGATCCAGTCCAGAAGCTCGCGCGGCTTCAGGACCAGCTTTGGCGCGCGGCCCGCATCATCCTCGATGTTTCCCTGCACACAAAAGGGATGAGCGTGGAGGAAGGGGTGGAATTTCTCGTGGGGGAGGCGGGGTTGGAGCGGCCGAATGCCCTTGCCGAGGTGCGCCGCTACACGCAAAGCCCCACCCAACCTCTTTCGTATCTTGTGGGGAAGCTGGAAATCCTCAAGGTGATCGAGGAGTACAAGGAAAAACACCCAGGCGCAAGCCTTCGGGAAATCCACGATGCGATCCTCTCCCAAGGTTCGCTTCCACCAAAGCTTCTTCGGGAGAGACTTCTGGGAGCCTAACTTGGCGGAGTTTCGAATCCGGGAATTTCGCGGTCGAGACATCCCCAAAATTTTGGAGATCGCCCGGCTTTCCTTTGCCGACGAAATCGGTCTCTTGGGATTAGACACCGCCCAGGTCGGGAAGATGCTCTTCCACTATGGCCTACTCCTTCTAGCCCAGCGTCTCCGCCGAAAACCCCGCTTCAAATTCCTCGTGGCCGAGGCCAAAGGAAAGGCGGTGGGCGGAACAATGATTCGATGGGAGAAAGATTTCGCCTACATCGCTGCGGTCATGGTCCATCCGGAATTCCGGCGCCGGGGAATCGGAAGGGCGCTTGTTTCTGAGGCCGTAAAAGTAGCGTTCGAGTACGGCGCGAAAAAGGCTGTCCTCCACGTGCGCGAGGACAACCTCCCCGCCCAAAACCTTTACCTTTCCTTGGACTTCCAGCCGTTCGAAACCCGGGTAAATCTTCTCCGCGAGGCTTCCCCGCTTCCCCAAGAGAAGCCTTTGCCCCCGGGTTTTCAGATCGTGAAAAGTGCTCCCTGGGAGGAAAGGGCCCAAAAAGCCCTGCGCGCGAGCCGCTCTCCGGAGGCCCTGGAAGTTTACGGCCTACCCCAGCCTCCCCGCGGGATCAACCGGCTATTTTCTTCCCCGCGAAAGGTTCTCGCCCTTCTCCGGAATGAGGATCCGCTGGGCCTCATGAGCCTTTACCCGGGGAAAGTTTTGCAGCTGAGGGTGCATCTTGCGCAAGAGGGGGTCAGTGAGGAGGTAGCCCAGGCGTTCCTAATCCGCGGTCTTCGCGCGGCTCCAAGAAGAAAAGCGCTCCTTCTGGTCAATCTCGAAACTGCTAACGTCATCAAGGCTGCAAAGCGTTTGGGGTTTCAGGAGATTGGGAGGGATTTAGGAATGGTGCTTTGGAGGGCGTGATGCTCGAGAGAAATTGGAAGGTCCGCTTTTTCCCGATTTGGGTAGGGCAACAGTTTTCCCTGTTTGGGAGCGCCATCGCGCAGTTTGCCCTCGTTTGGTGGCTCACGCAGAAGACCGGGTCCGCGACGGTTTTGGCCACGGCGAGCCTTGTGGCCATGCTTCCCCAAATCGTCCTTGGGCCGTTTGCCGGAGCCCTCATCGACCGCTGGAACCGAAGGCGGGTGATGATCGTAGCCGATAGCTTCATTGCTTTAGTTTCCCTCGGTCTTGCCCTTCTTTTTTGGGCGGGAAAGGCTGAGGTTTGGCACATCTTCCTTGTGAAGATCCTCCGGGCCTTGGGAGGAGCGTTCCACTGGCCGGCCTTGGCCGCTTCCATCTCCCTCATGGTTCCCAAAGACCATCTGACCCGCATCGCTGGGCTGAACCAAACCCTGCAAGGGGTAAGGAGCATCGTGACACCGCCTCTCGCCGCGTTTCTCCTTTCCCTTCTTCCCATCCCCGGCATCCTTATGATCGACGTGTTTACCGCTTTCCTTGGCGTAGTTCCTCTCCTTTTTGTCTTTATCCCCCAACCCAAGATGGAAGGAGGGCGACCTTCCTATTTCCGTGAACTCCGCGAAGGGTTCCGATATGTGTGGAATTGGCGCGGACTTTTCTACCTCCTTTTAGGTGCTACGCTCCTCAACGCCCTTCTTCACCCTGCTTCTTCTCTTCTTCCTCTTCTTGTGAGCAAACACTTCGGGAAGGGCGCCTTGGAGCTAGGAATGCTGGAAGCAGCGCTTGGGTTTGGCACGATCGCTGGAGGGCTCATCCTATCCGTTTGGGGCGGGTTTAAGCGTCGGATTTACACCTCCTTTTTCGGGATGCTCGGAATGGGCATGGGCTTTTTGTTCCTCGGGCTCATCCCCGCTTGGCTCTTTTTGGGAGCAGTCGGAGCTCATGTCTTCATTGGCATCATGGGTCCGATTCTCAATGGGCCTTTGGTAGCGATCATTCAGGCTGCGGTGGCTCCGGAGATGCAGGGTCGAGTTTTTTCCATTATCGAAACCCTTGCCACTGGAGCGAGTCCGTTGGGGCTGGCCATCGCCGGCCCGGTGGCCGACCTTTTCGGGATCCAGATTTGGTTTATTTTGGGCGGGATGAGCCTCCTCCTCATGGGCGTCGTGGGCTTTTTCATCCCCGCTCTGGTGCGCATCGAGGAGGGGCCAAAGAGGGAGTCCGAGCCTTCCCGAGATTTGTCATCTCTTTCCCCTCCAGGCTAGACTCCGATGCCATGACGGAAAATTTGGGGTTAATTCTGGTGGCAGGTATAGTGGTTTGCGGTCTGATTTTCTCAGGAGCAAAAAGCCCACCGCCCCTTAAAACGGTGGCGGAGCTGGATCTCTCGCGCTATGTCGGCCGCTGGTATTCCCTTGCTCATATCCCCACGAGCTTTGAGCGCGGGTGCACCAAAGGCACTACCGCCACCTATACGCTCCTTCCCAACGGGCAAATTGAGGTCCTGAACGAGTGTTACGATGCAAAAGGTCAAAAGAAAGCTGTGCGCGGCCGCGCTTGGATTCCCGATCCGAAAGAGCCGGCCAAACTCAAGGTGAGCTTTGTGAACCTCTTTGGGATTTGGCTTTTCCCTGGGGATTACTGGGTGATCGAGCTTGCGCCGGACTATTCCTACGCGGTGGTGGGCCATCCCGCGCGCAAATATGGCTGGGTTCTTTCTCGCACGCCCACTCTGGATGAAGCTACCTGGGCCAAAATCCGGGAAGCCTTGGAACGCGCCGGCTACCGCTGGGAACAATTCGTGCTCATTGATCAATCCGTCCACCAAACGAAGTAGGGGCTAGACTTTTTCGAGGGCAAGCGTCCACCCTTTTAGGGCAGGGTTTGGGACCGCAAAAGGTACGAGGCCTGGACGAGCTGGCCGAAGGAAAGGCCGCCATCGCCCGGCGGAATTTTTCGGTGGGCCAAAAACTGGAGACCCCCTCGCTCCACTTCGTCCTTAATCGTTTGCGTTAAGGCCGCGTTCACCGCGGCTCCGCCTGTAAGCCCGATGATCTTCACGCCTTCCTGTTTAGCCGCCTCAAGGGCGATGCGGGCAAGTCCCGCGGCCAATGCCCATTGGGCTGTAGCGGCAAGATCCGCGGCCCGCGCTCCCGCTTTCCGCGCCTTCCAAAGCGCGCGAAAGATCTCCACCGTGTCTAGAACGTACACTTCGGTTTCCCAGCGGATGGGAATCTCCAGGGGGAGGGGCTTTCCTTGCGCAGCGAGGGCCTCCAATTTCATGGCTGGTTCCCCTTCATAGGTGCGCTCAGAACAAATTCCCAGCCAGGCAGCCACAGCGTCCAAAAACCTTCCCGCACTTGTGGTTAAAGGAGCGTTGAGGCCGCGCCCAAGCTGGCTCAGGACCATTTTTCTTTCTTCTTCGGGGAGCCCCGCTTCGTCTGGGGGAAGGCCGGCGGCGTAGAGGAAGCTTGCGGCCATGCGGCCGGGCCGGAGAGCGGCAAGGTCCCCTCCGGGCATGGGCACAGGTCGCAGGTGCCCCACGCGCCGGAATTCCCCACGGCGCCAAAGGATCACTTCCCCTCCCCAGGCTGTACCGTCCAGGCCGTAGCCGTAGCCGTCCACAGCGATGCCCACGAGCTCCTCAGCCCCGTTTTCGCCAGCTAGCCCCGCCACATGGGCCACATGGTGCTGGATGGGGATGGCCTTTCCCCACTCCTCGGCCAGCCTCCGCGTGGGAAACCCTGGGTGCAGATCGCACGCAATCCACTTGGGCCGGGGAATCCCTAGGAGACGAAGAAAATGAGCTACTGCTTCCTCCAAAAACTCCAAGGTCTCGAGTTCCTCGGTGTTTCCGATGTGCTGAGAGAGGAAAATTTTCCCGCGGGAATAGACGGCAAAAGTCACGTTGAGGTCGCCGCCCAGGGCCAAGATGGGCTCAGAGCCCAAATCAAGAGGAATGGGTTCAGGAACCCAACCTCGGGACCGCCGGAGAAAGACGGGACCAGCAGGGCCCACCCGCACCACGGAATCGTCGCAGCGCGCCACGATCCTGCGGTTATGCAAAAGGAAGGCATCGGCGACATGAGAAAGCTCGCGGAGGATACGGTCGTTTTCGATGAGCATGGGCCGGCCGGGAAAATTGGCGCTCGTCATAACTAGGGGGAAGGGAAGGCCCCGCAAAAGGAGGTGATGAAGGCCCGTATAGGGGAGCATGACACCCACAGTGTGGAGCCCCGGCGCTACCGAGGGCGCCAAATACCCGGGTTTATGCAAAAGGACGACGATGGGGCGCCTGGGCGAGCGCAAAAGCTCCCATTCCTTTTCGGTGGGCTCAGAGAAAAGGGGAATTTGGTCCTCCCGGGCCATGAGGGCGAAGGGCTGCGCTGGCCGAGCGAGCCTTCGGCGGAGCTCCGTCACCACGCCTTCCCGCGTGGCGTCGCAGGCAAGATGCGTCCCGCCCAAGCCCCTGATGGCCAAAATTTTTCCCTCTCTTAGAGCTTTTTGCGCAAGCGCAATGGGGTCTCCGGGTACTTCTTGGCCCTCGACGATAAAGAAGAGCTTAGGGCCGCAGTGGGGACAGGCGATGGTTTGGGCGTGGTAACGCCGATCCAGGGGATTTTGATAGTCCCGCGCGCAATCCGGGCACATGGGAAAATCGCGGAAAGCGGTACGGGGACGATCGTAAGGCAGGGCCTCCACCACGCTGAAGCGGGGGCCGCAGTCCGTGCAGCTTGTGGCCCAATACCTGTAAAAGCGGCTTTCGGGCGTCTCCATGTCCCTCAGGCACTGGTTACAGGTGGCAGTATCCGGCGGGATTAGGCCCGCGCCCTCCCCTCCATCGCGGGAGGGAAGGATTTTGAAGTCCTTTTCGCCAAGGGGCGGAAGCTCTTCGATATGGATTTGCGCAATCTCCGCGAGGGGTGGCTTCTCCTCTTGAAGGGCGGAGAGGAAGGCAGAAAGGGCTTGGGGTTCGGCCTCCGCTTCGATTTCTACCCCCGCTTCGCCCAAATTGCGCACAAAACCGGCGATTCTATATCGGACGGCGATGCGATAGACAAAAGGCCGAAAACCTACGCCCTGAACCGTTCCTTCCACGTGGATGCGCAGCCGGCGCATGGGCGGAAAAGTATACCTGGCAATTGTCCTTTCTCCTTGTGTCAGGAGGGCTTCGCGGGAAGTTCGGCCGGCCGTGAAATAAGTCGTCATGGTCAAAGCGGAGGTGGACCTGCGGGCCATCCGGGAAAACCTCCTTCGCCTCCGGGATTGGCTCCCCAAACGCGTGGCCCTTATGTTCGTCGTGAAGGAGGATGCCTATGGGCATGGCCTTCTTCCCGTGGCCAAGGCGGCGGAGGGTATCGCCGATTGGTTCGGTGTAGCCAACGTCCAAGAGGCCTTCGCCCTGCGCAAAGCGGGATTTAACGAGCCCATTTTTCTCATGATCCCGCCGGTAGGCGGAGAGCTTTTGGTCGCAATCCGCGCAGGATTCCACATCCCCCTTGGGGATCTGGGAATGCTCGCGGAAGTCGAGGAAGCCGCGCGCCGCGTGGGCAAACCCGCCCTTTTGCACCTGGAAATCGACACCGGCATGGGAAGGTTCGGCCTCCTTCCCGAAGAGGCGGAAAAAGCGGTTAGGCTCATCCATCCCAAGCGCGTGAAGCTCATGGGCATCTTTTCTCACCTTTCTTCCGCCTACGGGACGGCCCAAGAGGACATGGAATTTACCCGCGCCCAAGTGTGGTGGTTCCGCAAGATCCTTCAGGAGTGGGAGGGGAAGGTGGAGGCGCCGTGGAAGCATTTGGCGAACTCCGCGGCGGTTTTAGCTTTCCACGAGGCCACCGCGCCACCCCTGAACATGGTGCGGGTGGGGACTGCAGCTTATGGCTACCCGGAAGGGCCGGCAAAACCTCCGGTGCCTTTAATCCCCGCGGCCCGCGTGTGGACGAAGGTAGCCGCGGTGCGGGAAGTCCCGGCTGGCTGGCCGGTGGGCTACGGACGGGAATTTATCACGGAGCGGCCCTCGCGGCTCGCTGTCCTGGCTGCGGGCTACAGCCACGGCCTTCGGCCCGAGCTCCGCGACGCCCTCATCCGCGAAAAGCGCGCGCCCTTTGTGGGGAAGATCGCGATGGATACGGTGGCCTGCGACGTGAGCGAGGCTGGGCCTGTGCGGCGCGGGGAGAAAGCCCTTCTTTTTGGGCCGGAGGTGGAGCGGCCGGGCTGGGTTTGCCCCATTTTGGTGCCGGTTCTTCTTTCCGCGCGGCGCCGCTTCCTGCAAGCAAAATAAAAAATACGCCCGGCAGGATTTGAACCTGCGACCTCTGGCTCCGGAGGCCAGCGCTCTGTCCGGGCTGAGCTACGGGCGCTGCGGAGGGAGCGGGATTCGAACCCGCGGCCAGGGTTTTAGCCCCGGCAACGGCTTAGCAAGCCGTCCTCTTCGGCCCCTCGAGCATCCCTCCCATCCCCGCATTCTATGCCGGAAAACCTTCCTGTCAAATGCTCCCGGGCTTGTCTCAAAAAATCTTGCTCCTTCCCCTCACCCCAAACCCTCTCCCTCAGGGAGAGGGAGAACCCACGGCTGGTTCTCCTCCTTGGCAGGATTTTTCCCCACCCCGTTCCCTTTTCCCTCTCAGGAGGGAAGGAGAGGAGGACCAAGAGCTTGTAAGATCGGGCTATGCTTCGCCGTTACCAAGCTTTCCTTCTCGATATTGACGGCGTTTTGGTCCGCGGGGGAAAGGCCATTCCCGGCGCCGCCGAGGCCTTGGAGGAGCTTCGGAAAATCGGCCCTGTTCTCCTTCTAACCAACAACTCCACGAAATCCCGCAAAGGCACAGCGGAAAGGCTTTTGGACGTGGGAATCCCCGCAAGGCCCGAGGAGGTCTTGCCCAGCTGCTATTTGGCCGCGCAGTTTCTGCGGGAGCGCTTCGGCTCCGTGCGTTTTTGGTACATTGGCGAAAGCGGGATCCTGGAGGAAATGTGCGAAGCGGGCCACATCCCCGTGGATCCGGAGGAAGCGGAGTGGGTCGTGGCGGGAATGGACCGAAACGTGAATTACGAAAAGCTTGCCGCGGCCCTGCGCGCCTTTTTGCGCGGGGCTCGGCTTTTGGCCACAAACGAGGACGCCACTTTTCCCACGCCCGAAGGCCTTATTCCCGGCGCGGGGGCCATCGTGGGCGCCCTGCGGGGGATGGGATTTCCCCCGGAGTTCGTGGTGGGAAAACCCTCGCCCATCGCTTTCCAGATCGCCCTGGATCTTTTGCGCGCAAAACCCCAGGAGGTCCTGATGATCGGCGATCGGGTGGACACCGACGTAGCCGGCGCGGCTAAACTGGGCATAGACACGGCTTTGGTCCTAAGCGGTGTAGCTAAAGAGGAGGACGTCCAAGGAGACTTGCGCCCGAACTACCTGGCCCGCGATCTTCTTTCCCTGGTGCGGGGCGACTTCCTTTCCCTTCGGTAAAATCCGGCGATGCGCATTTTGATTCGTTCCCCAAGGATCGGAGAGGTGCCGGCGGAACTCTTCCCGGAGTGGGCGCCGCGCACGGTAGAGGCCATCTCCAAGGCCCTACCCATAAAGGCCGAGGCGAATCGGTGGGGAAAGGAGGTGTACTTTTCCACGCCGGTGGCCGTGGATTTGGAGAAGGGCGCGGAGGTGGTGGAGAAGGGCGCCATCGGCTATTGGCCGCCGGGCCGGGCACTGTGTCTCTTCTTTGGGCCCACCCCGGCTTCCCGGACCCCCGAGGAGATCCGGCCGGCGAGTCCGGTAACCGTGGTGGGCCGAATTCTCGGCGATCCGGAGATCCTTGAACAGGTGAAGGATGGAGACCCCATCGAAATCCTTTTGGCCTAAGGGGAGATCGCCCGAGGGGATCACCCTCCTGGGGCTGGCCACAAACCTGGGCCTTATGGGCCTGAAGGTGGGATTGGGCTTGGCCCTGGGCTCCACCGCCCTTTTTGCCGACGGCATCCACTCCCTGAGCGATTTGGCCACGGACCTCGTGACCCTGGGCGGGCTGCGCCTGGCGAAAAGGCCGCCCGACGAGTCCCATGCCTACGGGCACGGGAAATTCGAGACCCTGGCTGGAGCCCTCGTGGCCTTAGCCCTTTTAGGGGCAGGGGTTTTCATCTTCTTCCAGGCGGTGCGGATCCTCCGGGAAGGCGCAACGGTGCGGCTGGGCTGGGCCGTGGCCCTCGCTGCTGGCCTCTCCCTCCTCCTAAAAGAGTGGCTTTACCGCAAAACGGTAGCCATGGGAAAGGAATTGCGCAGCTCCGCCCTTTTAGCCAATGCTTGGCACCATCGAAGCGACGCCCTTTCTTCCTTTCCGGTCCTTATCGGCGGAATCTTTGTGAGCCTTGGCCTCCCGAAAGTGGATGGGGCTGCCGCGATCCTCGTGGCCATTCTCATCGTTTGGGCTGCTTTCAGCATCCTGCGACGGGCCATGTATGAACTTTCCGAGGGCGCTTTCCCCCAAAAAGAGCAAGAAAAAGTGATCGCCGCCATCGAAGGCGTGGAGGGCGTACAAAGCTGGCACAAGTTGCGCACGCGTTACGCTGGTCAGGATGCCTTTGTGGACGTGCATATCCAGGTGGATCCAAGCCTCACCGTGGAGGAATCGCACCGGATCGCGACCGAAGTAGAGGAAGCTGTGCGGAAAGCCTTAAACGGCCGCGCCTCCGTCACCGTCCACGTGGAACCGCAAAGTTCTAGCGAGGAAAAGTAAAGCCTTTGGCGAAAACGCGCTCGCAGGCCTCGACGACCTCGGGATCGTAGAGGTTCCCCGCATTTTTGCGGATTTCCGCCAAAGCTTCGTCCACGCCCAAAGCCGGCCGATAGGGACGATGCGAGCTCATGGCCTCCACTACATCGGCTACGGCGATGATTTTCGCCTCAAGGAGGATTTCCTCACCCTTGAGGCCACGGGGGTAACCGGAGCCGTCCAGGCGCTCGTGGTGCTGGTAGACGATCTCCGCCACCGGCCAGGGAAACTCCACCCTCTTTAGGATCTCGTAGCCCGCCTTGGGGTGCTCGCGGATGAGGGCCATTTCCAGATCCGTGAGCTTTCCGGGCTTGCTCAGGATTTCAATGGGCACGAACAGGGCTTTCCCGATGTCGTGGAGGAGGGCGGCCACCCGGATGACCTTAACTTGTTCGGCCGAAAGTCCCATCTCCTCGGCAATGGCACAGGCGAGCTCGGCCACCCGACGCTGATGGCCGGAGGTATAAGGATCGCGGAGCTCCACCGCGGAGGAAAGGGCATCAACGAATTGAAAGAGGGCGTTTTCGATGGCCTGGGCCCGGGCCAACTGCTCAAGCTCAAGCCGCTTACGCTCAGTGATATCGCGGACAATCCCTTCAATAGCCACGATGTTTCCTTCCTCGTCGCGAATGGGGACGTTGGTCTGTTCGGTCCAGACCGTGTGGCCGTCTTTATGGATCCACCGGAATTCCAGGGGTTTTCCGAAAAGGCCTTCGCCCTCTGCGAGGGCCTCCAAGGCGGGTTGGTCCTCGGGGTGCACGATCTTCCGGAGTAAGTCCGGGTCGGCATAGTATTCCTCGGGGGTGTAACCGGAGATGCGGGTTACGGCCGGGCTCACGTACTCGAACCCGGGAGTGGGCTTCAGGCGGTAACGGAAGATGATGTCCGGCGCGTTTTCCGCGAGTCTCCGGAAGCGGGCCTCGCTTTCCCGCAGGGCCGCGAGCAAGCGGGCATTCTCCAAGGCCGGACCTGCATAGGCACCAAGCATCTCCAAAATCTGCAGGTCCTCCTCGGTGAACGCGCCGGGACGGTCGCTCTGCGTGGACAGCATCCCGATGACCCTTTCCCCAATCCGAAGGGGCACGGCGAGGATCGAACGGATGCTCTTTTGGCTTCCAAACCGGCGCTCTTTGAAAGGAATGCCTTGGGCTACATCGGCGATGAATACCGAGCGGCCGGTGGAGAGAACCTGCCACGTTAGGCCTTCGCCGTAAGGTACGGATTCAGGTGGATGACGCCCGGCTTCGTCTACGAGGTAAACGGCTTGAGCCTCCTTTTCCCCGGTGCGCAACGCGATGACAAAGGCCTCCGCGGGCATGAGCTCGGCCACCGCCCGATGCACGGCCTCGTACACCCGTTCGGGATCCTGAAGCGCTTGGATGATCTCCTGGCTCGCCCGATGGAGCACGGTGAGGCGCTGGACGAGCTGCGCCTGTCTTTCCTGTGCTCGCTTCCGGTCGGTGATGTCGACAGCGAGCTCAAACCGCACATCGCGGCCATCGGGCCAGCGAATAATGCGGTCGGTGATGAGGTAGTCACGGTTCAAGATAGGGTTGTGGTACTCCCAGACATAAGCCTCCCCTTTGTTTTTGAGAATGATCTCATTGGTGCAGAACTCACAAGGCGTGTCACGACCCTGGAACTCCTGGAAACAGAGGCCGCCTACCGGGTCGCGCCCAAGCAGATTTTTGATGTAACGGTTGACAAAGAGGATCTCGTGCGTGACGGGATCGGCTACGTAGATCACGTGATCGATGCTGTCAAACAAAGCGAGCAACCGCTCGTGCTCATCCCGGAGAACTCTCTCTGCTCGCTTCCGCTCTTCTTCTTGCTCGAGGGCTCTCAGGGCAAGGGCGATGTCCCCGGCGACTTCCTTGAGCAAGCTGCGTTCCTCTTCTTCCAGAGAAACTTCTCCGGGAACAGAGACGGCAAGAACCCCGTAGATCTTTCCCGCGTTCTCCAAGCGCATGGCCATGGCTCTCCTGGGGCCATACCACGGGGCCAAAGGACACGCCGTACAGGTGGAAAGGGTGTTCTCTATCAGGACTGGGTCGGTCTTCTCCAGGGTCATCTGGACACATGGTGGCTTCTCGCCTTTCTTCAGCTCCTCGAGTAAGGGGAGGAAACTCTCTCCTAGACCTGCTTCTTTTGCGGTGAGCAAGGCCCCGCTTTCGTCCCACAGAGCGATCCAGGCGCTTAAGTAGCCGCGGGTGCTGATGAGGGTTTCACAGATCCCTTGCAGAAGTCTCTCCAAGTCCCTTTCCCGGGCGATGAGCTGGTTCACGTTGCGGATGGCCCGTAAAAGGGAATTGAGATACCGCAACTGATGCCAGTGATGGCGGAGCTCAATGAGCTGGCTCAGAAGATGGGCAATGGTGGAAAGGAGCTCTCCTTCTTCGGGAAGGAAGGGCTCCGGTTCCGGAGGAGGATCGGGATAGGCCACCTCGATCTTCCCCACTTCCGTCCCTTTGCGCCTAAGGGGCGCCACCTGCCGCCAAGGGCTCTCGGTAAAACCCGGCGAGGCGTAAACCTTTCCCTCAAACTCAATGCGCACCTGGACTTGATCCGGCCACTGCCAGGCGGAGCGGATGACGGGAAGCGCGGCTTCAAAGATCTCCGGAAGCGAAAGATCCTCCCGTGCCGCCAGCTCCCGCAGTTTTCCAATGCATGTGAGCTCCTTCACGCGCTCTTTTAGCCTCCAGGCCTGGTCCTCGAGGGAAGCGATAAGCTCCTGCTGTTCTTTCAGGATCTCGAGCCAGCGGTTGAGTTGAGCCTCCTCAGGCTCGACGCCATGAAATTCTTGGGGTGGGATGTAGAACGGGTTTTTGACTATATGGGCCCCTACGGCAACTTCGGGATGGGCTTGGAGAATCTCTAGCAGAATCCGCGGAGGAAACTTACGCATGTCGTATTGGCAAAGGCCAATGCAAGCGGAATCGGGAAAGAACTCGTTCACGCGGGCTTCGTAGTCGGAAAGTCGCTCGGAGCCGGGAAAGCCGCGCAAGGCCCAGGTCATCTCACCCGTGACCCGAAGCCCTTTGAATCCTCGGTTCAGTGCTTCCTCCGTCTCCCTGCGGAGGAGGGCGATCATCGCCTCAGGATCGAATCTCCCTCCGCGCAAGTAGGCTTCTTCTGCGGTAAGGAACCGGAGCTGCCCGCGGCGCTCGGCTTCCCCAACGTCAATCCCGGCCCTCTCGAGATGCTCTCGGATCGTAGAGGCGCTTGAGGTATCCGCAATGTAAAGAACGCGCTCTCCGGCTTCCAAACCGCGACGGATGTATTCCGCAAGAAAAGGCCAGCGCTCCTCATCGTCTCGGTAAAGGAGGCAAAAGTGTGTTCCGGGGGCGATGTCCGCGCTTTTCTCCATCCCCCGCAGGCTGCGGCTTGCCCGTTTACCCTGTGCCATGACCTCCCTTTTTACCAGTATACCGCGGCGCCCTCATATGAAAAGTGGCCAGCGTTACGTTTGTCTTTATAAGCTGGCTCCACTTCTTGCTCGTTTTTGGGGGAGGAGGTGCTGGCCCCGTTTTTCTGGGAGGTGATTTTGGCCGCCTTAGGGCTTTCTCGTGGTGGGCTCGCGCATTGCGAGGAAAAGAAAGGGCCGAGTAAACTTCTGCGAGGAGGAGAAATGCGGAAGCTTTACGTTTTTGTGCTCGTTGCTGCGGTGGGATGCGCTCAGCCGGTTCTGATTCAAATGGGGTCGAAATCCCTGGTTTTGGATTTTCCAAGCCCGTTTTGGCCGGAATGGGAAGGCCCTCTTTCGCCCGGCGGAATCCCGGTGCGGGGAATACCCCTGAAACCGGTGTTCGAGGCCCTGGGCGGCCTGGGGGAGGACCAAACCGTTTTCGTGTTCACCCTCGAAGGCCTTCAAGCAACCCTGAATAAGGAAGCCGTGGAAGAGGCGATCCTCGGCTTCCCTCAGGAAGGAGAGGGTGCACCAGGGCTGACCCTCTTTGGCCCGGATTTCTCCGTCTCCGGCGTGCGCTGGCTTTTCGTGGATTGGAACGGGGAGGCCCTTCCGGAGGTGGGGAAATGGCCCAAAGAGGCCCAGCTCACTTTGGCCACGCCGGAGGGCGAACGCACCTTCACCCTCGCTGAGCTTGAGCAGCGTTTTGTGGCGGTAACGTACCCCGGTTCGTATGTGACTTCTGCAGGTCGCGTGGTCTCCTTTGTGTACACGGGCTTTCTCCTTTCCGACCTCCTTGGAAATTGGCCAGAGGACGCGGAATTGGAGGTGGTGGCCGCCGACGGCTACCGCATGCGCTACCGCTACGGCTCCCTCTCCGATGCCGAAGGCACTTGGATCCTCGCCTTCAAACAGGACGGGAAATACATGCCCTTCAATCCCGGGTATTTCCGCATGGTCAAAGTTGGCCCGGGAAACCCGCGGTTTCAAAGCGCAGCCTCGGCAAAAATGGTGGTGCGGATGGAAATCCGCGGCTCCTACATTCCCTACTCCCTGAGGCTTTCCGGAGCCACGGAGAAAATCTTTACTCGGTGGGATCTGGAGAGCGCGGTGGCTTGCCCCTGCCATGCGCAGGCGGTCACATCCACGCATAAGGGCGAGACCCACACCTATATTGGGCTTCCCCTTTGGCGGCTTTTGGCCTATGTGGACGACGAGCGCTTCCCCGAAGGCCAGGGGATCAAGTACGACGACGCTTCGTTCAATTGGGAGAAGGCCCAGGCCGGTTATCTTGTGGAGATCCGCGGAAAAGACGGTTTTTCCCAGACGATTTCAAGCTCGTTCCTTGCTGGAAACGACAAATTTATCCTCGCCCTGAAGGTGGATGGCCGGTTCCTTTCCGAGGAGGAAGGTGGCCCCCTTCTTTTCCTGTGGGACGACGGCGCTGCGGTGCCAGAGAAACTCAAGCGGGTGAAATGGGTGGCGGAGATCGTGATCCATTTCCCAAAATGAGGGAAGGGAAGCGGCCGAAGATGGGTTTTTTCGTGCGGGAGCCCTATGCCTCCTATATCGTCGCGGGCGAAAAAACTTGGGAGGTCCGGCGTTATCCCACGGAGGTCCGCGGCCGGGTGGGGGTGGTGAGCTCCCGCGGGTGGATCGGCACGGTGGTGATTCGCGAGGTCCTCGGCCCCTTTTCGGTTGAGGAGCTTGCTTCGGCTTGGGAAAAGCACCGGGCCGATCCGGAGTTTTTGAAAAATTACGCGCGGGGAAAGCCCCTCTACGTTTGGGTTCTTTCGGATCCGGAGAGGTTTCCCGCGCCCATTCCAGTGAGAAGGGCCAGGGGGCCCACGGTTTGGCTTCGGCTGGATGAGGAATCCTAGGAAGAAAAGGCCACGCCACCGTGGCCCACAATGAGGGTCCGGTCGGGTTCCATGGCGGAAAGGACTTCCGGACGATGCGTGGCGAAAACGAGGGTGATTCCCTTTTCACGGCAGAGCTCGGCCACCTTCCGCGCCACCCTTACGGCGGAAGCGGAGTCCAGGTGCGCCGCGAACTCGTCCAAAAGGAGCAGATTCGGCCGTAACGCCAAAAGGTAAGCCAGCCTCGCCCGCTCCTTTTGGCCCGTGGAAAGCTCGGAGAACCGCGCCCGGTAAAGGACGACATCGGCAATTCCCGTGACGTTCAAAACCTCGATGGCCAAGGTCACATCGCCTGTAAGCTCGTAGAGGACCTCCAGGATTGCCGCGCGGCCGAATTTGGGTTCGAGCTCACCGGGAAGGTACGCAGCCACCCGCACGTTTTGGGGAAGCTCAATCCGCCCGGATTGCAGGCGGGCCAAAATTTTCTCCTGCCCCTCAGCCGCGGCCCAAAGAAGGCGAAGAAGTGTGCTTTTCCCCGCTCCTGAGGCGCCCACCAGGGCCACCACGCTTTTGGGCTCCACCGTGAGGTTCAGATTGCGGAAGATCACCCGCTGGATGGCCCTTTTCCTTACCCCGAAGGCCAAAAGGGCCTCTTGGACGGGCTGGGCCATGCGGGAAAGGTCGAGGACGTTTTCGTAGCGGTAGGAGACACGCTGAAGGCGTATTGGGCCGGCGAGGGGCTCCACTTTGGGAAAGGCCGGCCGGTAAAGTTTTCCTTTGTGGACTTTGGCCAAGGGGTCTTTGCGTAAGAAATTTTCGAGGAATTTTTCCGCCTCCCCGGAGAGAGGGAGAACGAGGAAGGGCCGGCCGGAGGCGGTATCGCCGATGTATTTGAAGCCGGCCCGCTCCAAAAACGGATTGTAGCGGGCCATTTGGGCCACGGTCTCCAAGACCTGTTTGGGCTTGCGCATCTCAGGGATGCGGCGTTCCCGGATCCAGGCCACCGCCGCTTCAAGAGCCAATCTTCCCAGTCCTTCGGCGCGGTAATCGGGGTGGACTACGACTCGGGCCAGCCTCACCGCTTCCGTATCGCAGAGGGCCAAGGCTTCGCTTTGCGCTTGCCACCAAAGCTCAAAGGAACTTAGGCCAGGGTTTTTCTCGCGGACCGTTTCCACAAGTTTTTCCGGCCAAAACGGCGGCTCATACCACTCCGCGGGAAAAATTTCCCGGCGGATATGGGGCTGGATGCGGCCATCGGGAAGGCGGCGATGCACCATGGGCAAAGGAGGGTCCAACCGCACATAGCCCACGTAGCGGGGCTCGTAGATCTCGCGCTTTTCCAAGGTGAGGACCAAAAAGCGGGAGGCGCGGGTGGCATCCGTGAGGTCGGAAAAACGCATGGGCCGGCCGCACCGGGGGCAAAGGGGCCGGGCATTGGCTGCTTGCACGGTTCCATCCTCGGGGCACCACCAGCGGGCTAAAAGCTCCTCTTCCGCTGCATAATGATGCTGCTCGAGCTCCACGATGGCTTCGTAATCCGACTCAAGACCCGCCTCCCTTGCCTCGATCACGTAGGTGTAAAGGGTTTCGCCGCTTGTGGGCGAACGGCGATCAAGGGTGAAGCTCTTCCGGAAAAGCGGCCAGATCTGGACTTTTTCTCCGTCCACCTCCCGCCAAAGGCGGTAGCTTTCGAAAGAGAGATTTTGCGGATCCGCTCCGGAAAGGATTTCCAAAAGGAGCTCTTCTTCGGGACGTAACCATTGGGCCACCGTCCCCGTCATGGGAAGCCGAAAGCTTTCTCTACTTCCCTCCACAACGATGGCGCCGTACCAGCGGTAACGGAACGGTTCCAAAAAGATGTTGCGGACGCGTACAATTTTTTCGGTTTCGCTTCTGCTCACGCCTCTATTTTGAGTTCCACGGCATTGGCGGCGCAGAGGGTCTGAGCCACCACACACTTTTCCACAAACGCATAGGCCTTTTCGAGCTTCTCTTTGGGGAGGCCGGGAATCCTCACGTGTACGCGGAAATTCTGTACGTTCATGGGCGGCTCGGTGAGTTCCGCTTCCGCGCGCACGGAGATTTCCCCGGTGATCCCCTCGCGCTGGGCAAAGATACGGGCGTAAATTGCGGAACACGCGGCCAAAGCGCCCAGAAGGATCTCCGGCGGCGTGGGCCCTGCGTCGCTTCCGCCCTTGTCAGGGGTAAGATCCGCCAAAATCCTGTGGTTGCGGATTCCTACCTCCACCTTGAACCCATCCAAGGACTTCGCCTCGGCGAAAAGTTTGGCCATCCTTTCCTCCTTTCTTTGCAACCTTAGCCCATGGCGGACTTTGGGCCAAATCTCAACGGCGGATGGTGATTTTGCGCCGCGCCTCAGACACGTGCTCGATGCGCACCCAAAAGGCCTCTTTGGGGATGATATGCGGAAAGCGATCCGCCCACTCCACTGCCGTTACCCCCTCTTCCGGGGGGAGAAGGGCCAAAAGCCCCACCTCCCGGAGTTCCTCCTCCTTTCGGACGCGGTAGAGGTCCAGATGGTGGAGAACTTTTTCTCCCCGGTAGCTTTTGGCCAAAAGGAAGCTTGGGGAGAGGACCTCCTCGGGGATAAATAATCCGCGGGCAAGGCCCTTCACGAACACAGTTTTCCCTGTGCCGAGTTCGCCCACAAGGGCCACGACGTCTCCATCGCGGAGCTGGCGGGCCAAATCCATGGCGAGCTCCATCGTCTCCTCAGGGCTTTCGGTGATGACGATGCGTTCCATTTTTTAAAGGCGCAGGCGCACCCCGAGCTCCCCTAACGCTTTGAGGATCCGCTGCACCGCTTCCTCCACTTCCTCCGCGGAAAGGGTGCGCTCGGGATGGCGGAAGGTGAGCTCATAGGTAAGGCTTATCTGATCCGGAGCGATACCGGGGCCGCTGTAGCGGTCGTAGAGGAACGCGCTTTCCACCAAAGGCTCAGCGAGGATCTTTTTCCGCACCTCGGCCTCAGGAAGGTCCAAGGGCACAAGGAGGGAAAGGTCGCGTTTGGAAGCGGGGAAACGCGGAAGGGGCTTATATACGGCTGCTTGGGCTGCCTCCCTCAGCACCGAGAGCTTAAGCTCCGCAAAGAGGACGCGGCGCTCGCCCGGCAAATCCAGGCGCTCAGGGTTCACCTCACCCAAAACGCCCGCGAATTTCCCGGCTACATAGAGATTTGCTCGGCGAAACGGATGGAAACGCGGATCATCTGCGGGCCCAAGGTGAAAATCGCCGATGCGCAAGGCTGAAAGGAGCCCATCAATCACGCCTTTGAGCTCCGCAGGTCCATAAAAACCTTTTCCGGAAAGGGGGATGGGCGGCCGACCAAAGAGGGCAATGCCCAAGCGGTATTCCTCCCGGGGTTCTCCGTTCTCAAGGAAAAAGACTTTCCCCACCTCGAACAGGGCGCCACCGGGCACCTGGGCGCTCAGGTTCGTCTCCACAGCGGAAAGAAGCCCGGGAAGAAGGCTTTTCCGCAAGCCCTCCTGGCCTTGGGCCATGGGATTGCGCAAGAGCACTTCGGCCTCTTCTCTGGAGACCAAGGGGAAAGTGTAGGCCTCATAAAGGCCAAGTCCCGCGAGGATTTCCCGCACGCGGTCAGCGAACTCCTCCTCGGGGTGCTTCTTTCCCACCCGCGGGAAAACGCAGGGAGCATGCTCGGGAATGCGGTCATAGCCGTGGAGCCTTGCCACCTCCTCCAAAAGGTCCTCTTCCCGTTGGAGATCGAGGCGGAAAGGCGGGATCTCCACATCCCAAGAGGAGCCGCGGTCGGAAAGCCGGAGCCCTTGGCGGGAAAGTTTCGCCACCACCTCTTTTTCCGGAACGTCCACGCCTAGGAAACCGGGGATGCGGGATTTGCGGAGAACAAGGGTGCGGCGGGCCGGCTTTTTGAGGTAAACGTCCACCGAGCCCCTGGCGATTTTTCCACCGGAAAAGCTTGCCAAAAGGGAACAGAAGCGCCGCGAGGCGAGATCTACGCCTTCCGGTGAAAGGCCGCGCTCAAAGCGCAACGAGGCCTCCGTGCGCAGGCCCAAAATGCGGGAGCCCCGTCGCACCCGGGCCGGCGAAAAGCTCGCCGCCTCCAAAAGCACCGTCCGCGTGGCGGAGCTCACCTCCGTTTCCTCGCCGCCCATGACACCCGCTACCGCCACCGGCCTTTTCCCATCGGCAATGACCAGGATTTCCGGGGAAAGGAGGCGCTCCAGGCCGTCTAGGGTGCGAATTCCCTCGCCTTCCCTTGCCCGGCGCACCACGATTCTCTGCTCCCAAAGCCTTTCGTAATCGAAAGCGTGGAGGGGATGGCCAAGCTCAAGCATGACGTAGTTCGTGAGGTCCACAATGAGGGAGATAGGCCGCATGCCGCACTTGAGGAGCCGGGCCTCAACGGCAAGGGGGGAGGGCCGCCAGGAGGCGTCTCGAATAACGCGGGCCACATAGCGCGGACAGTCCTCGCCGGATTCCACCTCCACCGAGGTAAGGGCGTCTGCCGGCGTTTCCTCCTCGGGAAAAGCGAGGGATAGCTCGCGAAGATCCGTATCGAAAAGGGCAGAAAATTCGCGGGCTAAACCATAGAGCCCCAGGAGATCGGGCCGGTTGGAGGTGATTTTCAGGTTGAGGATGGTATCGGGAAGCTCGAGGATCTTGACCAGATCCTCGCCCAGCGGGGTATCTGAGGGAAGCTCCCAGATCCCCGAGGATTTCTCCTCTAAGCCCAGTTCTTCGCGGGAAAGGATCATGCCACTCGAGAGAACGCCGCGAATATGGGCTTTTTCCACCCGGCCTTGGGGAAGAAGGGCACCGGGGAGGGCAAAGGGCACGAGGAGCCCGGCGGCCACGTTGGGAGCGCCACAAACGGTGGTGTAGATTTCGTTTTGGACCTGAACCTCGCAGACCTTGAGGTTCTGGGCGTGGGGGTGATCTTCTACGGACAGGATTTTTCCCACAAAGACCCCTTCAGCCCGAATTTCGCGGTGGTCTTCCACCTCCAGGCCGGCCAAGGTCAGCCGCTCACAAAGCTCTTCCAACGGCAATTCCGGAAGGTCGGTGTACTCCGCAAGCCACCTTAGGGAGACGCGCATCGTTCACCGTCCGAGGCCGAAGTATAAGAGGGTTGGGCCCGCGGGAAGAAGGGGGTAAGCCAAGCCCACCACGAAGTTTGCGGCCCAAAGGCCGCCCAGGGCTTCCACGGTGATCCAGAGTTCCCCGCCCACCTCGAGGTACGTTCTCCGCTCCTTCGGGTCGTTCCAAACTTGTCCTCCGGAGAGAAAGAGGCGTGGCCGCACTTTCGAAACCAAAGCAGCATTACCGAGGGAGTAGTCGGGATAGTAAGGCGGAAGCCAAACCCCGAGGATGCCCGCGGCCTTGTATTGGCCAATAGGTGCTCCGGTGAGGCTCAGGGCCTGCGTTCGCAGCTCCGAAAGGCTAGGCCAAAACCGCTGGGGAAGGTTAGGAGCGGCATAGCCCAGGGAAAGGGTGGGCGTGAGGTAGAAATTTGGCCCCAAACCAAAGAGCTCGGTGTGGTTGAATTGTATTCCGTAGCCAAATTCGGGCACGAAGAGAAAGGATGCGCTGCCGGCGCGCGCCCGGGCGATCACTTCGCTCCAGGAAATGCCCAAGGCAAAAGCCCATTCAGGAATCCGAGCCAAAGTGAAGGAGAGGTTGCCCACCCATTCCCAATAGGTGGCGGTGGAGCCCGTCTTTGGAGTGGTCCAAAGGTTTTGGGTGAAGGTGAGGGCTCCCACAAGGGTCTCTTGAATTTGGACCCAGCCGGAAAGGCTCCCCACTCGCCCGAAATTCACAAAGGCTTCAGCGGAAAGCTCCTGAGGATAGACGGCAAAACCAAAGCGATCGAGGTAGGTGAGGGCGAAAGCGCCCGCCGATCCCATGGTGACAAGGTAACCATCCAAGGGGAGATCGTTTTTGAGGGCGAGCACGTACCGCCGCGGCCAGCGGTTGTTGAGACGGTCCACATCGGGAATGCGATGCTCGGGGTCGAGAATCACCTCCTGCACAGGAAAGGAAAGGGCGACCTCAAGCTTTTCCTCGGGGGCGCCTGAAGGGGTCCAAGTGATCGTTTCCTCTTTCTCTTCTGGGCCCAAGAGGAGGACCGGAACAGGAAGGATTCCCGTGCCCCGGTACGTGAGGCTGAGCTCCACCCAATACCCAGTTTCCGTGCGGCGCTGGGAAAAGCCGCGGATGCCGTAGTCGGCCCAAGCTTCGCCCAAAACCCAGTCCGCGAAAAATTCGGAAAGGTCTTGGCCGGTCTCCTCCTCCAAGGTCTTGCAGAACTCCGAAACGGAAAGGGTTTTCCCACGGTACTTTTCCATGACCGCCCGCAGACCCCGGTGGAAGTTTTCCTCGCCCAAAACGTGGGCCAAGGCCCGAAGGACAAGATACCCCTTGTTGTACAGGCGATCCGTGGTGGCCTGGTCGTACTTCACCTCCCGGGTGGGCTTCACCAGAGCCTCATCGAAGCCGTAGAAGAAAAGCTGGAGATAGGGGAGCTCGGTGAGGTGCTCCCGGAGGTTTACAAAGCCCAGGGCGTAGTCCACGAGCTCCTCGCCGAGGCCTTTTCTCTCGAATACGAAGAGGTTTCCACCCTCGGCGCCAAAGCGCTCCTCGTACCAGGTGATGGAAAGGTACTGGGAAAGGCCTTCGGAGAGCCAATTTTCCGCATCAAAGTCCACGCCCGCGCCAATACCCCACCAAAAGTGCGCCAGTTCATGGGCAAGGATATAGATCCCCAAGCGGGTGAGGGTGCCCGCGGCGGTGAGGTTTTCCCGGCTGAAGAACCAGCGGGGGAGGAAAACGATCCCTTCAGCGGTCATAGCCACTCCCACCGGCGTGGGGTGCTCCACAAGGAGGATGCGTTTTTCGGGATAAGGCCCAAAGCGCTCCTCATACCAGGAAAGGATCTCGGGGATCCAGGTGAGGAGGGCGCGGAGGGCCGCCTCATCGCCGGGTAGGGCTACCCCTTCCAAGAGCCTTCCCCCGCTTTCCAATTGGAATGTGCGAAACCGCTCTTCGGGGCCAAAGAAAAGGGCCACGGAATTTACCGCCTGAGCGAAGCTCGTTTTAAACACGTTTCCTTCGCGTCTTTGTTCCCCGGGCAAGAAAGCCTGCCACCCCTCGGGAAGCTCGAGCTCCACCGTGTACTCGTGGAAAGGAAGAACTAAGGGGAAGGCCTCGCCGGGTTTCTCCGGAAGAAGGATGGGGTGCCAGCCGAACCGCCAGGTGTAGATGTCCCCAAGCCTTCCCGGCTCCACCCATACATGGGGAAAGCGGGTTCGGAAATCCAGCCGCAACTTTCCCGCCTCAGAAGGAAGGGAAACACGCAAAATAACATCGGAGAGGGAATAGGTCTGGTATGTGGCCGGAGCGGGAAGGAGCTCGAAGGGAAGGTCTTCGCCCGTTTTTTCCCAAACGGCCCTCTCGATCCTCGTCCATGCCGGATCGAAACCGGAGACGTAAATGGAGTCCTGGACGAGGGGAGAAACG
>OGCH01000310.1_pt1 | contig 28120 bp, 29 predicted proteins | sample 1570111 | NCBI WGS metagenome assembly OGCH01 (sample SAMN03436243, study PRJEB24508) | hot springs metagenome | biome: Desert Springs; feature: Hot Springs; material: Water | place: USA: Great Boiling Spring, Nevada | collected 2008-12-01 | depth 0 m m | reverse complement strand
ACGCCCTTCGATCGAAGGACCATCGGCCTCACCCTGGAGGATATCCGGCGCATCCCCTGTGTGATCGCAGTGGCCGGAGGGACGGTGAAGGCCCCGGCGATCCTGGCGGCCCTGCGCAGCGGCCTGATCGACATCCTGATCACGGACAAAGGGGCGGCCACGGAGGTCCTGAACCTTCATCTCCAAAGGTCCCCGGAGGCCCGCGGATGAACGGCGAGGCGGTGACAGAACGATCGGGCGGGATCCTGGAGGCCATGGCCCAGGTCCGGGTGATCCCGGTGGCGACTCTGGAAAGCGAGGCGGAGGCCCGCATCCTGGCGGACGCCTTGCAGGAGGCCGGGATCCCGCTCCTGGAGGTGACCTTCCGCACCGCGGTGGCCTCCGAGGTGATCCGATATCTGCGGCGAGCCGATCCGCTTCTACGCATCGGGGCGGGGACCATCCTTTCTCCAGAGCAGGCGGAGCAGGCAGTGGCCGCAGGGGCGGAGTTCCTGGTCTCCCCGGGGTGGGAGCCTGAGCTGGGGCGCTGGTGCCGGGAGCGGAGGATCCTCCTGATCCCGGGGGTGGCGACTCCCTCAGAGGTCATGGCCGCCTGGCGGCAGGGGTGGGAGGTGCTCAAGTTCTTCCCCGCTGAGGCCATGGGCGGGGTGCGGACCCTGGAGGCCCTGGCGCCGGTCTTCCCCCAGATTCGCTTCATCCCCACCGGAGGAATCCAGGCGCGGAACCTTCAGGATTACCTGCGCCTGCCCAACGTGCTCGCCTGCGCCGGCACTTGGCTGGCGGATCGCCGTCTGATCCGCGAAGGACAGAAGGAGGAGCTGATCCGCCGGGCCCGGGAGGCCCGGGCCCTCGCCGGCGAGATGGCGCGCGTTCCGTGATCCCAAAGCGGAGGGGAGCCCTGTGGCGATCATTCGGACGGTGACCGGCGATATCCCCCCGGAATCCCTGGGGGTTTGCTACGCCCATGAGCATGTCTTCTGCCGGCCCCCGGTGGAGGATGCGGACCTGATCCTGGACCGCGAGGATGTCGCCATCGAGGAGCTGCGCGGGTTCCGGGAAGCGGGCGGGCAGGCGCTGGTGGAGATGTCCCCACCCGATTACGGCCGCGACGTCCAGGCCCTGTATCGGATCTCCCAGGCGGCCGGCGTGTATCTGATCGCGGCCACCGGCCACCACAAGGAGGCCTTCTCCGGCCCCTGGGTGGAAGGGCGCTCGGTCCACGAGCTGGCCGATCGGTTCGTGCGGGAGATCGTGGAGGGCATCGACGGGACGGGGATCCGGGCCGGGGTCATCAAGGCCGGCAGCAGCCTGAATCGCATCACGCCGAACGAGGAGAAGGTCTTCCGGGCTGCCGCCATCGCCCATCGCCTCACCGGGGCGCCCATCTCCACCCACACCGAGGCGGGCACCATGGGCCTGGAGCAAGTGGCCCTCCTGCGGTCGGAAGGGGTGGATCCGGCGCGGGTGATCATCGGGCACGTCGACCGCCGGATGGAATGGGAGTATCACTTGGCCCTGGCCCGGGCGGGGGTTTACCTGAGCTACGACCAGATCAGCAAGGAGAAATACGCGCCGGATCGCCTCCGGGTCGAGTTCATCCGACGTCTGATCGCCGAGGGCTACGGGAAGCAGATCCTGCTAGGCGGGGATATGGCACGCAAGTCCTACTGGCCCAGCTATGGGACCGGAGGCGGGCCGGGGCTCACGTATATCCTGTTGCGCTTCGTCCCGTGGCTGCGCTCGGAGGGGGTGCCGGAGGAGGCGATCCGGGATCTCCTGATCCACAACCCGGCGCAGGCGCTGGCCATCGGATAAGCGGTCCAGGACATCAAGCATCGAAACCTTCAGCGAGGGCAGGAGGAGGTGCACCGTGAGCGGGAAGCCACCGATCCGGGTCGTGGCGGCTTGTGGGCTGGGGACCGGGACCGCCCTCTACCTGAAGATGACGGTGGAGGAGATCCTGAAAAAGGCGGGCATCCCGGCGGTGGTGGAGACGGCCGACGCCACCCTGGCGCCTACTATCTCGGCCGACATCATCGTCACCGGCCCGGACCTGGCGGAGATGTTCCACCAGCGGGCCCGGGCCCGGGAGATCGTGGCGGTCACCAACTACGGGAACAAAGCGGAGATCCAGGAGAAGCTGCTAGCCGCCGTGCGGCGGCTGGAGGGGTAAGCCCGTGGATTTCCTGGAGGCCCTGGACGGGCGCATCCGCATCCTGGAGCGCGTGAGCTCCTGGGAAGAGGCAGTTCGGATCAGCGGGGAGCTCCTGGCTGCCGACGGCCTGGTCACACCTTCGTATGTGGATCACATGGTTCGGACTTGTCAGGAGCTGGGCCCTTACATCGCCATTGCCCCTGGGGTGGCCATCCCCCACGCCCGGCCGGAGGATGGGGCCAACGGCCTGGGCCTGTCCCTGGTGGTGGTTCGGGAGGGCGTTCGTTTCGGATCGCACAACGATCCCGTTCGCGTGCTCATCGCTTTTGCGACTCCCGATCGATCGGCTCACATCGATCTCCTGCGCCAGCTGGCAGAGCTCTTGGCGCGGGCTGACGCGCTCGCGCAAGCGGCCGCGCGCCTGGGAACCCCCGAGCAATGGAAGGAGTTGGTGCGGTCCTTGATCCAGAACCCCCCATAGGAGGTTGCCATGGAGGCCTTGCGCGCTGTCCTGGAATTCATCCAGAAGTTCATGCAGGAGCCGTCCCTCTTCCTGGGGCTGATCGCGTTGCTGGGCTTCCTCCTGCTCCGGGAGCGGGTCGAGCGGACGATCTCCGGGACCCTCAAGACGGCCATCGGGTTGCTCATCCTCTTGGCAGGGGTCAACCTCATGGTCCAAGCGCTGCTCCCACTGGGGGAGCTGGCCGGGAAGACCCTGGGCCTGCCGCCGGTCCAGATCCAGATCGGGACCCAGAAGATCATCAGCGAGCTCGGGATCCAGATCGGCCTGGTCATGCTCTTCGCCTTCCTGATCAACGTGCTCCTCACCCGCTTCCTCAGCGGCCTGGGGTTTAAGTATATCTACCTCACCGGTCACCTGATCTTCTGGAACGCCGTGATCTTCGTCTCTGCCTTCCGGTATGCCCTGGGGCTGGAGGGGGCGGCCCTGGTGATCGTGGCCAGTCTGTTCACCGGCCTCTATCAGACCATCCAGCCCTGGTATACCCATCGCTTTGATCTCTTCGTCAACGAGGGCAGTGGGTTCGTCCTGGGCCACTCCTCTTCCCTGACCGTCCTGGTGACGGCGTGGCTGTCGCGCCTGCTGTCGGGGGGAGGGAAGCGGCGGGTGGGGGACATGGAGGCCCTCCGCTTCCCGCGGGCGCTGGAGTGGTTGCGGGAGCCCATGCTGCTGATGGCGGCTACCTTCTTGGTGGTCTACCTCATCATGGCTGCCCTGAACGTAGGCTTCGTGGTGGAGGCGGCGGGCAAGGCGGGCAAGCATCCGATCATCTGGGTCCTGTTGCAGGCCCTCAACTTCGCCGCCGGCTTCGCCATCCTGATCATGGGCGTGCGGATGATCATCGCCGAGCTGATCCCCTCCTTCAAGGGTATCGCCGAGCGCATCGTCCCCGGCGCCATCCCCGCCCTCGATTGCCCCCTCTTCTTCCCTTACGGCCAGGTCTCCATGGCCTACGGCGGCCTGATCGGGATGCTGACCATGGTCCTGGTCTCCCTCCTCTTCGCCGCGGGTCGTTATCCGTTCTTCATCTTCGCCCCCACCATGTCCGTTTGGTTCCACGGGGCCACCGCCGGCGTGTATGGGAATAAATACTGGGGGATCCCAGGCGCCATCCTGGGGGGCGTAGTCGCCGGGGTGCTGATGGGCGTGGGGCAGGCGCTGATGTGGCCGGTGCTGGGCTTCGCCATCGGCGATTTCTTCAGCTGGGCCTCGGACACGGATTACGTGCTCTGGCCCCTGCTGATCGCCCTCATCGGCCGGATCCTGGGCCGTTGAGCGCATCCGAACCGGAGGCTTCCCTCGGGGGCGTCTCGGCCTGCGCGGACGGATGGGAGGGGCGGGCGGAAAGCCCGCTCCTCTCGTTTTTCATCCGAGTCGCTGAAGGGCGAGGCGGAGGACGGAGACGATTTGGGCGACGATGGCCTCTATGAGGGCGGCTCCTTTCTCGGCCGTGGCCAGGGTGGGGTCGCCGAGGACGCCGGTGCGGGTGATCTCGGTCCAGGGGACCGGGCGGTAAGGGAAGTCGGGGGGGAGTCGGGGTTCCTCTCGGATCATCCGATCCAGACGCACGTGTTCAGGGGCGACATAGAGGACCATAGAGGTCTCGATCTCATCGGCGTGGAAGTAACCGCCGGGCAGGGGGCGGGAGGTGCAGATCCGCGCGGCGGCCTCGCCGAGCCCGGGGTAGGTGAAGACATACATCACGGGGCCTTGGAGGGCGTGGAGGCGACGGGCGGCCGCCTGGAGGGCGGCTCCGTTGCCGATATGGCCGTTGATCACCGCCAGGATCGCCGCCCCCTGCCGCTGGAGGCTGAGCCCCAGGTCGACCAGGAGACCGCTTAGGACCTCGTTGGAGATGGAGAGGGATCCGGGGAAATCCTGAAGGGACCAGACCTGGCCGTAGGGGAGGAGGGGCAGCAGCACGCCTCCGACCTGTTCGGCCACCCGCTCGGCGATGGCCTGGGCCAGCAGGTTGTCCGTGCCCACTGGGAGATGCGGGCCGTGGGCTTCCAGGGCTCCGATGGGCAGGATGGCCAGCCGACGCGCCGTCAGGATCTGACGCGCCTCTTCTCCGCTTAGATATTCGTAGCGCACCAGGGACATCGCAGGCCTCCCCGGAAGGATCGCCTTTCAGTTTAAGCAAGCCGGGCAATCTCCGCGCCGTCTTCCGGTAATGCGTTCCGCCGAATGCCCCCGTCGGCCCCTTCTGCACGCTGCGCGTCCTCCGTTCTGTGCGAGCCTTCCTCCTTCTCCAGCCCTTGACAAAACATAGGGTATGTGGTATACAGAATACTGGATTCAGAATTCTGTATGCAGGGGGTCGGGGTGTCTCCTCTTCGGTTAGAGGCTGCTCCGCTTTTCATGACTTTAGAAGAATATGTGGCGAATAAGCTCCGCGAAGCGATTTTGAAGGGTTATTTAAAGCCGGGAGAGAAATTGGATCAGAACGAAATCGCCGAGCTGCTTGGCGTCAGTCGGAGCCCGGTTCGGGATGCATTGCGGAAGCTGGCGGCGGAGGGGTTGGTGCAGATCCATCCGTATCGGGGGGCGATCGTCGCGGAGCTGTCGCCGGAGGAGCTGGAGGAGATCTACATGTTGCGGCGGGTCTTGGAGGGGTTGGCGGCCCGGCTGGCGGTACCCTGTCTGGATGTGGAGCGGTTGACGGTGCTGGAGGAGATCTTGCAGGCGATGGACGAGATGGAGGATGCGGACGCTTGGATCGAGCTAAACTATCGTTTCCATCATACCATTTATGAGGCAGCCCGGCGGCCTCGGCTGCTGGCTCTGATTGACAACCTCCGTAACATCGTGGCTCCTTACATCCGTCAATACATCTCCACTCCTGAATATCGGCAATCTGCGCAGGCGAGCCATCGGCGCATCCTGGAGGCGTGCGTCCGCCGGGATGCGGTGGCGGCTCAGCGGGAGACCGAGGAGCACCTGCAGGCTGTAGTGGATGGCATCTTGATCGCCTCGCGGCCGATGGAGGCAGCTGAGACATCTTCTGTGGCTGCAAAAGGAGGCTCCCATGGAGTATAAGGGCTATCCGACGGATTATCAGTTCCTGGGGCGGCCCCACGAGTGGGACCCGCGACGGCTCTACAGTATCACCGCCACCGATTGGCAGTATCGGGTGGACTTCGAGCGCCTGCGCCGGGAGCGCCTCCAGCGGGTTTACGAGCAGATGAACAAGCACGATCTGGGTGCCCTGGTGCTCTTCGCCGGCCCGAACATTCGCTATGTCACCGGATCCTTCCAGGGAAACTGGAAATATAACATCAACATCCGCTACGCGGTGGTTCCCAACGGCGCTCCGCCGGTTCTGTTCGAGACAGCCGGCTCCGATCTGGAGTGCGCGAAGATCGATCTGCCGTGGCTGGAGGGGCGGATCCGGCCGGCCATCACTTGGCAGTGGGCGGAGGGAGCGATCCCTTACATGGCCCGCCGCATGGTGGACAGCATCATCGAGGTGCTGGAGGAGCACGGGGTCCGTAACGAGCGCATCGGGATCGACAACATCGACATGGCGGCCCTGGAGGCCTTTCAGGAGCGGGGGCTGAAGATCGTCAACGGCTGGCCGGCGATGTCCGCCGCCCGCGTGGTCAAGACCCGGGATGAGATCGAGCTGTTGAAGATCGCGGCGGCCATCGGCAGCGCGGCGATGTGGAAGATCAAATACGAGTGGCTCAAGCCGGGAGTGCGGGAGCGGGACATCGAGGCCAAAGTTCACGAGTTCATGCTCTCCATGGGCTGCGAGGTGATCTATGACATCATCGTCGCCTCGGGTGGTAACACCAGCCCCTACCGTCGCTGGGCTACCGACAAGATCATCCAGCAGGGGGATCTGGTGATCGTGGACATTAACGCGGTGGGTCCAGGCGGCTACTTCGTGGATTTCGTCCGCTGCTTCAAGTGTGCAGCAAGGATGACCCAGGAGGAGATCGATCTCTACCGCGAAGTTTACGATTCGATGTATGCCGCGCTCGACAAGCTGCGTCCCGGCAACACCACGGCTGATGTTGCGGCCTGCTTCCCCGAGTACGACGACGACAAATACGGCACGGTGACCCTCCAGCAGTTCGCCCACAGCATCGGCCTCTCCCTCTACGAGGGGATGTGGATCTCTCGCGCCTACTCCATGAAATACCCGGCGGAGATCAAGGAGAACATGTATTTCGCCGTTGAAACCTATGCGGGGAAGCCTGGCCTGCGTCAGACAGTGCGGCTGGAGGAGAACGTCCTGGTGACCAAGGACGGGCCTGTGGTCTTCACTCTGATGGAGCATATGGAAGAGGCGGTGGGAGAGCGAATACCAGTGGGAGGCCGTTGATGGGCCCGCTGGTGGTGGTGACCGATTCGGTGTTCCCCACTTTGGAACCCGCCCGTCGGGTGCTGGCCCAGGTCGGAGCGGAGCTCCAGCTAGCTGAGGCGTCGGATCCCGGGAAGGTCATGGAGCTGGCCCGGAAGGCGGAGGCGGTGATGGTCACCTACATGCCGATCACTGCCGAGTTCATCGGTCAGCTCCAGCGGTGCCGCATCATCGCTCGCTTCGGGATCGGGGTGGACAACGTGGACGTGGTGGCGGCCACGCGGGCGGGCATTGTGGTGACCAATGTCCCGGATTACTGCGTGGATGAAGTCTCGGATCACGCCCTCGCCATGTTGTTGGCTCTCGCGCGCCGCTTGCTCCCGGCGGATCGGATGGTGCGGGCGGGGATCTGGAGCGTAAGCGCCCTGACGCCGATCCACCGGTTGCAGGGCCGCGTCCTCGGCCTTGTAGGGTTCGGGAAAATTGCCCGGGCGCTGGCCCGCAAGGCGCAAGCCCTGGGCCTTGAGGTGCTTGCGTATGATCCGTATCTCTCCCCTGAAGCGATCGAAGCCTATGGTGCCCGGCCGGCTAGCTTCGATGAGCTCCTGGAGCACTCGGATTTCATCTCCATCCATGCCCCTCTGACGCCGGAGACCCGTCATCTCTTCAATGAAGAAGCTTTCGACAAGATCAAGCCCGGGGCCTTCTTGATTAACACCGCGCGGGGCCCCATCGTCGATGAGCGGGCCCTGCTCCGGGCCCTGGAGTCAGGGCGGCTGGCGGGGGCAGCCCTGGATGTGCTAGAGCAGGAGCCACCCCCTGCCGATGCGCCCCTGCTCCGTCGGAAGGATGTCCTCATTACCCCTCACATCGCGTTCTATTCCGAGGAATCCTTGGTCGAGCTTCAGACCAAGGCCGCGGAGGAGGTGGTCCGGGTGCTGCAGGGCCAGGCGCCCCGCAACCCGGTGAACCCGGAGGTTCTGAGCTCTTCGCAGCCCCAGAGCCGGAGGTGAATCCGATGAGCGCTCAGCACCCATGGCAGACGGATCGCTGGTTTGTTAGCCCATGGAACTATGTCGAGGAGGTGCGAGCCCAGCTGCAGTTCCCGCCGCGCATTCAGATCCACGATGTGACCTTGCGGGACGGTGAGCAGCAGGCGGGGGTTATCTTTACCAAGGAGGACAAGATTCGCATCGCCGAGGCCCTCGCGGAGCTGGGGGTCCATCGCATCGAGGCGGGGATGCCGGCGGTCTCCCCGGACGATGCGGAGGCGATCCGAGAGATCGTTAAGCGCAACCTGGGTCCTAAGATCTATGCCTTCTCCCGTTGCATGGTGGAGGACATCAAGCGGGCGGTTGATTGCGGGGTCTCCGGCGTGGTGGTGGAAATCCCTTCGAGCGCCCATCTGATCCAGCACGCCTATCGCTGGCCGTTGCAGAAGGCCATCGATCTCTCTGTGGAGGCCACGGCCTACGCCCATGAGCAGGGCCTGGAGGTGGTGTTCTTCCCCATCGATTTCACCCGGGCGGACATCCGTTGGGTTCTGGATCTGATCACCCGCGTCGCTCGTGACGGCCATATGGATGCACTGGTGCTGGTGGACACCTTTGGGGTGTGCTCGCCCCATGCAATGAGCTATTTCGTTCGCAATGTCAAGGAGCGGGTGAACGTCCGCCTGGAAGCTCACTTCCATATGGATTTTGGCCTGGGGGTGGCCAACACCCTGATCGCCCTGGCCAACGGAGTGGAGGTCATGCACACCACGGTCCTCGGGCTGGGGGAGCGAGCGGGGAACACGCCCATGGAGGAGACGGTGATGGCTCTCCTGGCTCTCTATGGGATCGATCTGGGGATCGACTATTCCAAGCTCTACGAGGTCGCCAAGCTGGTCCAGCGGCTTTCCGGCCAGTCGTTCCCCACGAACAAGCCAGTAGTGGGGGATGGGTTGTATCAGATCGAATCCGGGATCATTGCCTCCTGGTTCCGCAATTGCGGATATGAGAAAGTGACCGAGCTGTTCCCGTATCGCTGGGAAGTAGTGGGCCAGCGGCCGGCGGAGGTGGTGCTGGGCAAGGGGAGCGGTCTGGATTCGGTGAAGATGTGGCTGGAGCGGCTTGGCGTGCAGGCCACGGAGGAGGAGGCTGGACGCATCCTGATGGCGGTCAAAGCCCACTCCCTCCGCACCAAGCGGCTGCTCAGCGAAGAGGAGTTCCGGGAGATCGTGGAGGAGATCCTGGGCCCGGAGCGGGTCCCCGCCCGATAGCCCATCGGCTTGAGATCTGAGCGGATACAGCCGGAGGAGGTGGCGCAATGAATGAGGCGCGGCGCAAGGAAATCCTGGAGGCGGCGCGGCGGTTCGCGGAGGAAGTTGTGCGTCCGCGGGCGGTAGAGCTGGATCAGAAACCGGACCCGGAGAGCTGTTTCTCCTGGGAGATCGTGGAGCGGGGAGATGCTTATGGCCTGCGAACCCTCACGCTGGATCCGGCCTATGGGGGGGCAGGGGCGGATACGCTGACCACGGCCATGGTGATCGAGGAGCTGGCCCGAGCGGATGTGGGGGTGGCCGTTGTCTTCGCTCAGACCCTCAAGATCATCCAGGCGTTGCAGAGGGCAGCCACTCCGGCACAGAAGGCCCGCTTCCTCCCTCGCTTCCGGGAGGATCCGCGCTTCCTTTTGGCCATCGGGATCACTGAGCCGGAGACCTCCTCGAATTACATCATCCCTTATGATCACCCAGAGGCTCCTTTCCGGACCATCGCCACCCGGGCGCGCGGCGGCTGGATCCTCAACGGACGCAAGCATTTCATCTCCAACGGCAATCGCGCCCAGCTCTATATGATCTTCGCCCAGACTCGCCCTGGAGCCAGCCTCGTGGAAGGCAGCACCTGCTTTCTGGTGGAGCAGGGGACCCCTGGCTTCCGCATTGGGCGTGTGCACGACAAGTTGGGAGAGCGGTTTACGAACAATGCGGAGCTGATTTTTGAGGATTGTTTCATCCCGGATGAGAACGTGCTGGGGGAAGTGGACGGGGGCTTCGAGGTCCTCGCCCGGTTCTTCCCTGCCAGCAACGCCTATGCGGCTGCGACGATCCTTGGGGTGGCCGAAGAGGCTTACGAGCGTGCCCTCCGCTGGACGCGGACACGGGTCCAGGGCGGGCGGCCGCTGATCGAGCATGATCTCATCGCCGCGCTGCTGGCGGAGATGAAAATGAAGCTGGACGCCGCGCGGGCTTATGTCTATCAAGCGGCGTGGGCGGCGGACCATCCGGAGGCGTGGGAGCCCACACTCGCGGCCTTGCCCAAGGTCTTCGCCTCCCAGGTGGCGTGGGAGGTGGTGACTGCAGCCTTCGAGCTGCACGGCGGCTATGGCTTTATGAAAGATATGGGCACGGGGATGGAGAAGCTGCTCCGGGATGCCTCTACGTTTTTGCATTCCGATGGGGCAAACCGCTCGCTGTTGCTCAAGGCGGCCCGGTTCATCCAACGTGGTGAGCCTGCGCTTGTCTGGAAGTCCTATCTGCAAGCCGCAGCCTAGGAGGCCCCTATGCAGGCCATGATGCTGCAAGGGCCCCGGATGCTGATGCAGGCGGAGATTCCCCGCCCGCATCCCGGCCCAGCGGAAGTCCTGGTGCGGGTGACCCACAGTGGGATCTGTGGAACCGATCAGAAGATTTACACCGGGGCCATCCCGGTCCAGTATCCCCGGGTGATGGGCCACGAGATGATCGGCCGTGTGGTGGAGGATCCGGCAGGGGAGCTGCCCCCCGGGACGCGGGTGATTATTGATCCGGTGACCTTCTGTGGCTCCTGTTTTCACTGCCTGGCTGGGCGGACCCACCTCTGTCCGAACGGGCGATTGCTGGGACGGGATATAGATGGAGGGTTCGCGGAGTTTGTGACGGCGCCCCGTCGGAACGTCTACGTCCTGCCTGACAGTGTCCCGGATTATGCCGCTCCGGTGATCCAGGTCCTCAGCACCTGCTTGCATGCCCAGCGGCTGGCGTCGATCTTCCCGGGGACCTCCGTGGTGGTCCTGGGGCTGGGCGTTACAGGGCTGCTCCATGTGCAGCTGGCGAAAGCGCGTGGGGCCTTCCCGGTGATCGGGGTGACCCGCAGCGCGTGGAAGCGAGAGCTGGCCCGCGAGCTGGGAGCGGATCTGACCTTCAGTCCAGAGGAAGCCGTGGCTGGCGTGCGGGAGGCGACCGGTGGCCGGGGGGCGGACGTGGTGATCGAGTCAGTGGGGAGCGTCTCCACCTTGGCCCAGGCCGTGGAACTGGTCCGGATCGCCGGCCAGATCCTGGTTTTCGGGACCATCACCGCGCGGGAGGGCGCGCTGCCCTTCTATCAATGGTATTTCAAGGAGCTGGCCATCCTCAACGCCCGCGCGGCCAAGGGGGAGGATTACCCAGCCTCCATCGAGCTGGTCCGCCGTGGCCTGGTCCGGGTGGAGCCGCTGGTGACCCATCGCATGCCGCTGACGGAGCTCCCGGCGGCCCTGAACCTCCTGACCGCCTCTGAAGGCAGTGCCCTCAAGATCATCCTGGAGCATGGATGATGCCCACGGTGGATGTGCATGCCCATTTCATCCCGGTCGACTTTATCGCCGCTGCCCGTCGGGGACGCGCCTTGGACGGCGTGGAGATCCGCCGGGTGAACGGGGAGGAGTATGTGTGTCATCCTCAGGGTTACGCCTATCCACTGGCCCCCGAGTTCTGGGACCTGGAGGCGAAGCTCCGGCAAATGGATCGCCTGGGGATCGATATCACCGTGCTCTCCATTGCCCCGCCTCTGTTTTTCTACTGGGTGGATCCGAAGGCAGCTGTGGAGTTCTGTCGTGCAGCGAACGAAGCCATGGCCCGCCTGGTCGCGGGCTCGGGGGGGCGGTTATATGGGTTGGCCACCGTGCCGATGCAGGATCCGGAGTCGGCGGCCACAGAGCTCCGACACGCGATCACGGAGCTCGGGCTGAAAGGGGTGATCCTGGGCACCTCCGTGGAGGGTGTGCCATTGGAAGATGCGCGCTTTGAGCCGTTCTGGGCGGCCGCGGAGACCCTGGAGACCCCTGTGTTGCTTCACCCGTATTACGTGGGTCCACGCCCAGGTCTTTCTGATTTTTACCTGATTAACCTGATAGGCAACCCGTTCGATACGAGCGTCGCCGCAGCGCGGCTGATCCTGTCTGGATTCCTGGATCGCCATCCTCGTTTGCGTTTCCTGCTCGTCCACGGGGGTGGATTCCTACCCTATCAGATCGGGCGTCTGGATCACGGATTTCACGTCCGGGCAGAGGCCCAGCGATATATCGAACGGCCGCCTTCCGCCTATTTAGATCAATTCTATTTCGACACGGTGGTGCATGCAGATTTGCCTCTGCGCTTTCTCGTTGATTTGGTGGGATGCTCCCGGGTGATGGTGGGGACCGATCTCCCTTTCGACATGGCGGATGTGAAGTTCTCTGAGCATTTGAACGCCCTAAGTGGCGATCGCGATCAGGAGGAGGCCATCCGTGGCGGGAACGCTTGTCGTCTCTTCCGTATCCCGAGTGGAGATCCGGCTCCGGTCACGCTATGACCACTGGATCGGCGGTCGGGAGGTGCCGCCGGCAGGCGGCGGATACTTCCCGGTGGAGAATCCGGCCACAGGTGAGGTGCTGGCTGAGGTAGCGGATGGGACCCCCGAGGATGTGGATCGGGCGGTCCAGTCGGCCGCCGAGGCCTTCTGGGATGGCCGCTGGTCCCGTCGGGACCCCCGGGAGCGGGCCCGTATTCTGAATCGTCTGGCCCAGCTGCTGGCGGAGTCGGTGGAAGATCTCGCTCGGATCGAAACCCTGCAAACCGGCCGTCCGATTCGGGAGATGCGGGCACAGCTGGCCCGGATTCCGGAGTGGTTTGAGTATTTCGGGGCGCTGGCGGTGGGAATGGAAGGCCGCGTAGTGCCCTTCTCCGGGCCCTATCTGAACTACGTCCGGCGGATCCCCTTGGGGGTCGTAGGGTTGCTCACGCCTTGGAATCACCCGCTGCTGATCACAACGAAGAAGCTGGCTCCGGCCCTGGCCGCGGGCAACACGGTGGTGATCAAGCCCTCGGAACTGGCCCCTCTGACCGTTCTGGAGCTGGCTCACCTGTGTGCAGAGGCTGGGATCCCCGAGGGGGTGGTGAACGTAGTGACCGGGTTCGGGCCAACAGCAGGGAAGGCCCTCGCGGAGCATCCGGGACTGGCGAAGATCGATCTGACGGGAGGGACAGCGACGGGGCGGGCGGTGGCGGCGGCGGCCGGGCGGAATCTGGCTCGGGTGACAGCGGAGCTGGGCGGGAAGACGCCGGTGATCGTGTTTGCGGATGCCGATCTGGATGCGGCGGTAAATGGAGCAGCCTTTGCAGCCTTCATTGCGGCCGGGCAGACCTGCGTGCAAGGGGCGCGGCTGCTGGTGCAACGATCGATCCTGGATCCCTTCGTGGAACGTCTGGTGCGCAAGGCTCGCTCCCTTCGGCTGGGGGATCCGCTGGATCCGGCAACCCAGATGGGCCCCCTTATCTCCCGGGCACAGCGGGAGCGGGTGATGCGCTATGTGGAGCTGGGGCTTCAAGAAGGGGCGCGCCTGCTCTGCGGCGGTCGCATCCCCCCGGATCCCCAGCTTCAACGCGGTTACTTCTATGAGCCGACCATCCTGGGGGATGTGCAGCGGGACATGGTGGTGGCGCGGGAAGAGATCTTCGGGCCGGTGACGGTCGTGATGGCCTTTGAGGAGGAAGAGGAAGCGATTCGGCTGGCGAACGACTCGCCTTATGGCCTGGCGGCGGCTATCTGGACCCGGGATGTGGGACGGGCGCATCGGGTGGCCCAGGCCCTGGAGGTAGGGGTGATATGGATCAACGACCATCATCGGATCGACCCCGCCTCTCCGTGGGGGGGGCTGAAAGCCAGCGGGCTGGGGCGGGAGAACGGATGGGAAGCGCTGTGGGAATACACCCAGACCCAGAGCATCATCGTGAACCTCAGCCCCGAGCCCTTCGACTGGTATGGGACGACGGAGGTCGTCCGATACAGCTGAGAGGAGAGGCGCGATGGGAGGACAGATCAGCGTCCGCGGGGTGACCCACGTTTACACCAATCGATATACGCAGGAGACCGTGCTGGCCTTGGAGGAGATCTCGTTTGAAGTGGAGCAGGGGGAATTCGTTTGCATCATCGGGCCCAGCGGGTGCGGCAAATCCACCCTGCTGTATTTGATCGCCGGCCTGATGAGGCCTTCGATGGGGGAGATCCTGGTGGACGGCCGACCGGTCACGGGACCCGGCCCGGATCGCGGGATGGTTTTTCAGGAGTTCGCTATCCTTCCGTGGCGCACGGTGTGGAGGAACATTAGCCATGGTCTGGAGATCCAGGGGATCCCGAAGGAGAAGCGCGATGAGATCGTCCGGCATTACATTCGCCTGATCGGGCTTGAGGGATTCGAGAACAAGTATCCCTACGAGCTCTCCGGCGGGATGAAACAGCGGGTAGCTCTGGCCCGAACGCTGGCCTGCAATCCGAAAGTGGTGCTGATGGATGAGCCCTTCGCAGCGCTGGATGTACAAACCCGCATTACCCGCAGCATATTGAGGTAGGCATGCTGCGCTATCGCAAGGGGGAAGGCGCCGTCCCTCACGCGCATCCTTCGGAGCAGATCATGGTAGTGATCCGCGGCCGGCTGTGGGTACGGATCGCCAACCAGAGCGCGGAGCTGGGGCCCGGCCAGGCGTTCCTGGCCCCGCCGAATGTGGAGCACGAAGTCCGAGCCCTGGAGGATACGGAGGTGTTGAGCTGTAAGAATGTGGTGGGGGGATATGGCCATCGTCTCCCGTCCACATAACAGGAACAGGAGGAGAGGCGACGTGCGCGTCGAAGGCTACCGTCTCCACCGTTGGGGTGGGGAGCTGGTGTGGGAAACCTTCGAGCTCCCTGACCCCGGTCCAGAGGAGGCCCTCATTCAGGTTGAGGCCTGTGGAATCGGTCTGACCGTCCTGAACTGTATCCGGGGGGATCTGGCAGATGAGCGTGCGGCCCTCCCCCGTGTTCCCGGCCATGAGATCGTGGGACGGGTGGTCACGGTCGGAAATGGGGTCACTGGGCTCACTCCCGGTCAGCGGGTGATGGTCTATTTCTACCTCTCGTGTGGGACATGCTTGGCATGCCGATCCGGACGGGATTCCCTATGCCGGAATCTGGCCGGTTGGGTAGGGGTCCACCGAGACGGGGGATATGCTCCTTATGCCGTCCTACCGGCCCGGAACCTGTTGCCGCTTCCAGAGTCGATTCCTGCCGCCCAGGCCACGGCGATCCCGGATGCGATCGCCACGCCTCTCCACGTGTGTAAAACCCGGGCTCAGATCCGACCCGGGGATCGGGTGGTGGTGATCGGCGCCGGCGGCGGCGTGGGCATCCATATGGTCCAGATGGCCCGGCTGTTCGGGGCGGAGGTGGTGGGGCTGGAGGCCTATGAGGAGAAATTCGATCTGATCCGCGAGGCGGGAGGGATCCCAGTGTTGTCCCGGGATTTCGCGCAGGTGGATCTACGCCCAGCCTGGGGGGAGGAGCGGCCAACGGTAGTCATCGACTTGGTTGGGACGCCGGCCAGCCTGACGTGGGCAATGAACGCCCTGGGCCCTGGAGGGCGGATGGTGGTGCTCACCACCTTCCGGGGGGTGACATTCGCGGCGGATCCTCGCCAGATGGTCTTCCGGGAGCTGACGTTGCTGGGCTCCCGTTATGCCTCCAAGGCGGAATTGATGGAGGCGGCCGAGCTGGTGGCGCGAGGGATGATTCATCCGGTGGTGACACAGGTGGTTCCGCCAGGCGAGGTGGAAACCGTGCATCAAGCGCTTCGGTCTGGAACTCTGAAAGGGCGAGGCGCGGTGGTGTGGTTGGCTTGATCGTTGAACCAGCAGATGGCGGAGGTGGCCATGTCCCTTTCCTTCCTGCTTTTGCAAGCGCTGAACGGGCTCTCGCTGGGAGCGCTCTTTTTCATGGTGGCGAGCGGGTTCAGCTTGATTTTCGGTCTGATGCGGGTGGCTAACCTTTCCCATGGGGCTCTCTATCTGATCAGCGGATATGTGGGGCTCACGGTCATCCGTGCCACCGGCAATTTCCTCCTGGGCATCGCAGCCGCTGTAGGGGCAGCGATTGTCCTCAGCCTGGTCATCAAGGAGGGTTTCCTGCGCTTCGTGGAAGGGCGGGAGCTCTCCCAGGTGCTCCTCACCGTAGGCCTGGCCTTCGTGATCGGAGATCTCTGTTTGGCCATCTGGGGCGGTGTCCCCACCCTGGTTCCGATCCCATCATTCCTCCAGGGATCCTTCGATCTGGGGGTGGTTGCCTATCCGCGCTACCGGCTCTTCCTGATCCTGATAGGGGCGCTTATCGCGTTCTCCCTATGGGTCCTCCTGGAGCGAACTCCGTGGGGGGCGGTGATCCGGGCTGGCGTAGATGATCTGGAGATGGTCTCCGCGCTGGGCATCGACATCCATCGGGTGTTCCGCCTGGCTTTCCTGCTGGCCGCGCTCCTGGCCGGAATGGCCGGGGTTCTGGGTGGGGCCCTGCTCGGCCTGTATCCGGGAGGGGATTCGGACATTCTGCTGACGAGCCTGGTGGTGGTGATCATCGGCGGGCTGGGAAGCCTGAAGGGCGCCCTGGTGGGAAGCCTGCTGGCCGGTTTCCTGGAGGCGATGGGAAAGGCCATGTTCCCGGAGCTGGCCTATTTTGTCCTGTTCGCGCCGATGGTGCTCATCCTGGCCTTCCGCCCTTACGGATTGTTGGGGAGGCGCTGACATGTCTGCGTGGCGCTGGACGGGGATAGGGATAGCGTTGTTGCTCGGGATTGCCCTTCCTTATCTGGTGGCACCCGTGTATGTCAACTTGGCGAGCGAGATCCTGATTTTCGGCCTGCTGGCCATGAGCATCGACCTGCTGATCGGATACGCCGGCCTGGTCCCCCTGGGCCACGCAGCGATCTTCGGGGTAGCCGCCTATGTGGTGGCCTACCTGAATGTCCGGATGGGCCTACCTCACACCGTGGCCATCCCGGCAGGGATTCTCGGCGCGTTACTGGTCAGTGCGGTGTTCGGTGCCCTCGCTGTGCGCACGGCCGGTCTCTATTTTATGCTCATCACCCTCGCGGAGGGGATGCTGATCTGGGGTTTGGCCTACCGCTGGACCTCGGTGACCGGCTCGGAGAACGGGATCGGGGGTATCACGCGGCCGGGCTTCCTCTTGCTGCCGTGGCAGTTCTACTACGCGGTGCTGGGGTTATTCGTGTTGTGCGTCCTGACCCTTTATCGAGTCTCACACTCCCCCTTCGGGCTAACCCTAAAGGGGATCCGGGATAACGAATCCCGCATGCCCATGCTGGGCTACGATGTGGCCCTCCATAAATTCCTCGCCTTCCTGATCAGTGGGGGGTTCGCCGGGATCGCTGGAGCGGCCTATGCCCTCTACAACCGTTTCGTCAGCCCCACCACAGTCGAATTCGCCCGCTCCGCGGAAGGCGTCCTCATGGTCATCCTGGGGGGAAGCGGGACCTTGGTCGGGGCGGTGCTGGGATCCGCCTTGGTCCTCCTCACCCGCAACATCGTCAGCCTGTATACCGATCGCTGGCTGATCGTGATGGGAACGCTGTTCGTCTTGGTTATCCTTCTGATGCCCGATGGGTTGCTTCGGGGATTGGGGAGGCTGGCCCGTCGGCTCCGGATCCCTGCCGTGTGGACGCGGCTCGCTCCCCTTCGTGTGCGGTTGAGCCCTTCCTTCTCAGCACGGAAGCCGGTTCAGGAGCTATCGGCACCTACCAAGCACGACACCCCATAAGTCTTCAGGAGGCAGCCATGGACTTCAGGCGCGTGTTGAGCATCCTGATCGCTGTGCCGGTGCTTCTGGTGGGATGTGTGGCGCCGGGCGGGGGAGCGGGGGCTAAGGGGCCGATCAAGATCGGCCTGCTGGCTCCGGTCTCCGGTGCCTTCGCTGCCAATGGTCAGGATATGGTGCGGGGGTGGGAGTTGTGGTGGAAGCAGCATGGGAACAAGGTGGCGGGCCGGGAGGTGCAATGGTTTCACGAGGATACGGCGAGCAACCCGGACGTGGCATTAAACAAGGCCCGGCTCCTGGTGGAGCAGCGCGGCGTCCATATGCTGGCGGGGCCGCTGGCCGCGAACGAGGGGCTGGCCGTGGCGGGCTACATCCGGGGCACGGAAATTCCATTCTTCATGCCGGTGGTTTCGGCGGACGATCTGACGCAGCGGCAGCGGGCGCCGAACATTCTGCGGGTGGCAGGCTGGACGAGCAGCCAGGTGCATCATCCCTTTGGGGAGTGGGCCTGCAAGCAGGGATACAAAACCATTGTGACACTCTCCTATGACTTTGCCTTCGGCCATGAAGTCACCGGGGGCTTCGTGAACACCTACACGGACGCCGGGTGCAAGGTCCTGGAGCAGCTCTGGAATCCGATTAACGAACAGGATTTCAGCCCTTATCTGGCTCGTATCCAGGCCCTGAAGCCCGATGCGGTGTTCGTGGCTCAGAGTGGGGCACCCGCGCTGCGCTTCTTCCAAGCCTGGAGCCAGTTCGGGTTGAAAGATAAGATCCCCCTCCTGGGCAACGAAACGCTGGTCGATCAACATGTCCTCCGAGGCCTCCAGAACCCTGAGGTGGCCGTAGGGATTATTTCGGCGGGGCATTATGCGGAGGGTCGGGAGAGTCCGGCGACGCAGGAGTTTGTGAAGGCGTATATGGAGGCGTATGGGGATATTCCGAGTTATTATGCGGCGGCGCTGTATACGGCGGCGCAGTGGTTGACGCAGGCGATGGAGGCGGTGCAGGGGAATGTGGAGGATCGGAAGGCGTTTTTGGAGGCGGTGCGGAAGGTGGAGCTGAAGGACTCGCCGTTTGGGCCGGAGAAGCTGGATGATTACAACAATCCGATTTTGAATGTTTACATTCGGAAGGTGGTGAAGCGGCCAGATGGGAGGGTATGGAACGTGGTGTTGGAGACGATTCCGAACGTATCGCAGTTCTGGAAGTGGGATCCAGAGGAGTTCTTGAAGCGGCCGGTATACAGCCGGGATTACCAGCCCGGATTCAATCCGCCTAAACCGTAAGGTGATCGGCTGAAAGGACAAGGGAGGGGCAATGGTGCGGCGAGCAGATGAAGAGGTCCTGGTGCTGGATCGGGTGACCCGGGATTTCGGGGGGTTGCGAGCGGTCGATGGTGTCTCTCTGCAGGTGGTCGCGGGGGAGCGGCGGGCGATCATCGGCCCGAACGGCGCCGGGAAGACCACTCTGTTCAACCTGATCACCGGTGAGCTCCCGGTGACCGATGGGCGGATCTTCCTGTTCGGGCGGGAAGTGACCCGCTGGCCCACCCGGCGGCGCGCCGCTCTGGGGCTGGGTCGGACTTATCAGATCACCCGCATCTTCCCGACCCTCACGGTGGCGGAGAACGTGCTTCTCGCCGTGATGGGTTTGCAACCCCTTAAGTTCGCCCTCCATCAGCCCCTCCCGCGTGCTGGCCCCTTCTGGAGGAAAACCTGTGAGATCCTGGAACGGGTGAGGCTGGTTCATCAGGCGGACGCCTTGGCCCGGACGCTGTCCCATGGGGAGCAACGACAGCTGGAACTGGCCATCGCCCTGGCCGGTGATCCCCGCTTGCTTCTCCTGGACGAACCCGGGGCGGGGCTCTCCGCGGCGGAGCGCCAGCATCTTTACCATCTGATCCAGAGCCTCCCCCGTTCCCTCACGGTGATCTTGATTGAGCACGATATGGATCTGGCCCTGGGGCTGGCGGATCGGGTCACCTGTCTCCACTATGGCCGGGTGATCGCTGAAGACACCCCGGACCGCATTCAAAAGAATGAGATAGTCCGGCAGATCTATCTGGGAAGCGGGTGAGCGATGCTGGAGATCCAGGATCTGCACAGTTACTATGGGCTTTCTTACATCCTGCAGGGGATCTCCATGGTGGTTCCCCCTGGCCGGGTGATCGCCTTGCTGGGGCGCAATGGGATGGGGAAGACAACGCTGGTCCGCTCCATCATGGGATTGCGGCCTCCTGAGATCCGTCAGGGCAGCATCCGTTACAACGGGCATGAGCTGGTGGGTCGGCCTCCCTATGAGATCAGCCGGCTGGGGATCAGCCTGATCCCGCAGGGACGGCGGGTTTTCCCATCCCTGACTGTGGAGGAGAACCTGCGCATCGCGTGGCGTCCACCCCGGCATGGTCGAGGCGAGGCCTGGACGCTGGAGCGAGTCTATGAGCTGTTTCCCCGCTTGGCCGAGCGGCGATCTCAGCGGGCGAAGACGTTGAGCGGCGGAGAGCAGCAGATGCTGGCCATCGGCCGCGCGCTGATGGGGAATCCCGAGCTTCTGCTTCTCGATGAGCCCTCCGAAGGGCTGGCACCGTTGCTGGTGCAATTGCTGCGTGATCAGCTCATGGCGCTCAAGCAAACCGGGCTGGCCATGCTGCTGGTTGAGCAGAACGTTCATCTGGCGTTGGCTCTGGCGGATGAAGTTTATCTGATCGAGAAGGGCGTCATCGTGTATCACGGCACTCCTCTGGAGCTGCGGGCCCGGCCGGAGCTCCTGGAGCGCTACCTCGGCTTGTCCAAATGAATCCGGGAGGATCGCCCATGCGGGCTATGGCGGTGGTCGACTACGCCCGGCCGCTGGAGCCGATGGAAGTGCCTCCTCCTTCGCTGCCCCCAGGATACGTGCGGATCCGAGTGCTGACCTGCGGAGTTTGCTTCTCGGATGTCAAGACTGCCCGGGGCCATATGCCGTTCTCGCCTACCCTGACCCTGCCTCATATCCCCGGCCATGAGATCTGCGCGGAGGTCCTGGAGGCTCCGGCAGGCACTGGCTTTCGCGAGGGGGATCGGGTGCTGGTCTACAACTACTGGGCATGTGGCCGGTGCCCGATGTGTCGGATGGGGCAGGAGAATTTGTGCCTGAACCTTCAGGGATGGGTGGGGTTCACAACCCCAGGAGGGTTCCAGGAGCAGCTGGCGGTGCCTCCAGAGCGTTTGCTGCCTCTTCCCCCGAATCTCCCGCCCGAGCAAGCGGCGCCCATCGGATGTGCCATCGCCACTGCCTATCGGGCTGTGGTCACCCGGGGGGCGATCCGTCCGGGGGAGATCGTGGGGGTCGTGGGAGCTGGGGGGATTGGCATCCATGCCCTGCAGATCATCCGGGCGGTGGGGGCCCAGGGGATTGTTATCGACATTGATCCATCCAAGCTGGAGTTGGCGCGAGCTCTGGGAGCATTCGAGGCGGTTCTCCCTGAGGATGCGGAGACAGCCGTCCATCGCGTCACGAACGGGCTGGGCCTGGATGCAGTGATCGAAACAGTTGGCCATGTGGACAGTGTGGACTTGGCGATCCGCCTGACGCGCCGGGGTGGGCGAGTGATCGGCGTGGGTTATCGCATAGGGGATCTGGCCTCCATCCCCACCCCCCGCTGGGTCCTGGAGGAGATCACCTTGATGGGCTCCCGCTACGCCCTCCGGCATGAAGTGGAGCAGGCGATCCGTCTGGTGGGCCGGGGTCTGGTGCGCCCTGTCGTGGATGAGGTTCTGCCGCTGGAGGCGGCCAACGAGGCCCTGGAGCGGTTGGAGCAGGGTCGAACAAAGGGTCGGTTGGTCCTCCAAGTGGCGGAGGTGCTTTGAAATGGCGGCGATGAAGGCGGATCTGGTGGTCCGCGGTGGAGTCCTGGTCTTCCCCCATGGCCGTATCCGCGCCGATCTGGTGATCCGGGAGGGGCGGATCGTGGGGCATGCCGCCCCCGGGGAGGCGGAGGGGAAAGAGATCATGGAGGCCGACGGCCTCTACGTGCTTCCCGGAGGGGTGGATGCGCATGTTCACCTGCAGGATCCGGGCCTGACGGATCGGGAGGACTTCATCACCGGGACCGGAGCGGCGGCGGTAGGGGGGGTGACTACGGTGATCGATCATCACCGCACCATCCCCTTTGTGCTGCGCCCGGAGATCGTGCGGGAGAAGGCGGCCTATCTGGCCTCCCGGGCTCGTGTGGATTACGCGTTGCTGGGAGGCGCTCATCCAGACAACATCGATCAGCTTCGCCCGATGTGGGAGGCAGGGGTCGTGGGCTTCAAGGTCTTCACCTGCAACCTCCATGGGGTCCCGGCGGCCCTTCCGGATAAGATGCTGGAGATCTTCCAGACGGTGGCTTCCTTCGATGGGGTCTGTCTCGTCCATGCCGAGGACGAGTTCATCACCCGAGCCAATGAGGAGCGATTACGGGCTGCAGGACGGAAGGATTTCCGGGTGATCCCGGAGTGGCGAACGCTGGAGGCGGAGCTGGTGGCCGTGAACACGGTGGTTTTCCTGGCCCGCCTGACCGGCTGTCGGGTGGTGATCGCCCATGTAAGCCATCCCCGTGTGTGCGAGGTTATCCGACGGGAACGATCTCTGGGAGCCCGCGTCTGGGCGGAGAGCTGCCCTCAGTATTTTCATCTCTCCACGGACGAGATCGACCGCTGGGGCCCCTGGCACAAGTTCACGCCACCTGCTCGGGAGCGGGAGGCGGCGGAGGCGATGTGGGCCCGTCTTGAAGCCGGGGACATCGATATGATCTGCTCGGACCATGCTCCGGCCACCCGGGCGGACAAGGAGCGGGGCCTGGAGGACATCTGGGCGTGTTCCTTCGGTATCCCGGGGGTGGAAACTGCGCTCCCTCTGATGTTGACGGGGGTGAACGAAGGGCGTATCAGCCTGGAGCGCTTGGTGATGGCTCGCTCTCAGATCCCAGCCCAGGTGTATGGGCTGTGGCCCCGAAAGGGCGGATTACATATTGGGGCGGATGCGGATTTCGTCCTGGTGGATCTGACGGCGGAGCGGATCCTCCGGGATGAGGACGTGGTCTCTAAGGCCGGCTGGACGCCGTATGCGGGCCGGCGGGTTCGTGGCCTGCCAGTGCGGACCTGTGTGCGGGGGCGCTTGGTGGCAGCGGAAGGGAAGCCGGTGGGGGAGCCCGGATGGGGGCAGTTCCTTCCCGGCCCAGGGTTCTCGCCTGGGAGGTGAGCATGCTGGGATTCGCCGCAGGGCCGTTCAACGCAGCCTATGAGCAGCGCATCGACTTCGCTGCGCTGCGCCGCAAGCGGGTGGAGCGGGTGCGCGAAGAGATGCGCCGCGCCGGCCTCGACGCCCTCTTGGTGTGGAAGGACGAGAACGTCCGTTACCTCACGGATCTGCGCGCCCAGCAGATCGCAGGCAAATCCTCGTTCCTGAACGGAGCCTTGCTCCTCGGCCAGGGGGCGCCCATCCTGTTCTGCTCCGGGGGAGAAGTGGATCGGGTGCGCCGGATGATGCCTTGGATCCCCCACGTTCATCCCATCCCCATCATGGAGGATCCGGGCCTGATCGATGCCTTCGTCCGCCACCAGCTGGCCCCCCTGTTCCGCGATCACGGGCTCTCTCGGGCGCGCTTGGGGATGGATGCCGCCCCGCTGACCATGGTTCACGCCATCGCCCGCCATCTGCCGGAAGTCGAGCTGGCCGATGGGGACGTGGTGATGCAGCGGGCCCGCTGGATCAAGTTCCCGGAGGAGATCGCCGCCCTGGAGGAAGCAACAGCCATCGCCGACGCCGTCATCGCCACAGCGGCCGCAGCGGTGCGGGAGGGGATCCGAGAGTGCGAGGTGGCCGGTGAAGCCCTGCGCACCCTGCTCGCTCTGGGCGGCGAATACGCTCATGTGATGACACCCTTTGTGGCCTCCGGCGAGCGGATGGCCCCGCCGAACCGGTTCGCGACGGACAAACTGATCCGTTATGGGGACGTGGTCTTCATCGACATCGGGGCCTGCTGGAACGGCTACTACGCGGACGTCGGGCGGACGGTTGTCTGCGGGCGTCCTTCCCCTGAGCAGCGGCGGATCTTCGCGGCGGTCTACGAGGCCCTGCAAGCCTGTATCGAGACCATGCGGCCGGGCCGGACCAACGAGGAGGCCGCCCGGACGGTCCGGGAAACGGCCCGCCGATACGGACTGGAGGACCACCTGCTCTCGCTCTTCATTGGCCATGGCATCGGGATAGGGGCCAACGAGCCCCCTTACATCGGCGAGCCTTCCCCCGGAGCCCCGGTGGTCGAATTCCAGCCCGGGATGGTCTTCGCCGTGGAACCTCTCATCTGGGTGGAGGGCGTCCGGGGAGGCGGGGGAGTCCGGCTGGAGGAGATGGTCCTGATCACGGAGCGGGGGCCTTATGTCATGTCCCGCGCGCCCTTCGATGAGCGGTTGCTGGGATGAACCAGAGGAGGATGGAAATGGCGCCCCGTATTTCTCCCCTTGAGCCTGCGGCGATCGACCCGGCCCTCCGTCCGTATCTGGAGCGGGCGGAGGCGCGAGGCGCGCCGAATGCGCTTTTGCTGCGGGTCATGGCGCATGACCCATCGTCCCTTCGGATCTTCTACGAAGCGTGGGAGGCCGCCTTTTATGGAGGGCAGGTGGATCATGCGTTGAAGGAGCTGATGCGGGTTCGCATGGCTCTGCTGAGGGGATGCCGCTACTGAAGCGGGGTGCGGTCCGCTGCGGCGCAGCGGACGGAGGGCCTGGCGGCCAAGCTGGAGCGGATCTGGGATCCGGAGGATCCGATCTTCACCCCGCGGGAGAAAGCCGCCCTGGAGATGGCCACTCTGTTCACCGAGGATTATCGCGCGATCTCCGCAGAACACATTCAGCGATGGCGTCAGTTCTTCTCCGACGCCGAGCTGATCGAGCTGGCCACCTTCATGGCGCTGGCCGATGGGTTCGGGAAGGTCGTGGAGATGCTGGGGCTGGGGGATGTCGAGCCCGCATGTGGCACCGAGCTATAAGCTGAAGGCGGAAGACAATGCGCTCTGGAATGTCCCAGCGGGGAGGGATGAGAGCAGGGACGGATCCAGCAGATCGATCCATCCCTCGGGTTCGCTGGGGCCAGCGGGTCGGCCCATGGCTGGGCATCGGGACCGGACCGGGGGCATTGGCGGTGGGCGGGGCGCTGGCGGATCGTTTTTCTCCTCCGGCGCTGGTGGGTGTGATCCTTGTGGGCGGGTTTCTGCTGACCGCCCTCGCGACCGCCCAGGGCTGGGTGAGCTGGCGTCGACAACAGCCGCTGGCGGCTCAGGCCGAGGCAGTGTTCGGCGGGTTTGGAAAGGCCCTGAATCTGACGATGGCCCTGGGGTTGCTGGGGTGGCTGGGGTTTTATATCGGCCTGGGCGGCGCGATGACCGCTCACCTGCTGGGGCTTCCGGACCCCTTGGGGGCGCTCCTTCTGACTGCTATCCTGGCAGGGGCCGCTGGTCGGGGAGTGGACCGCTGGAACGCCATGGCGGGATGGACAGCAGTGGCAGCGGTGCTGACGGCGCTCTTAGTATTTCGGCGCGTCGGAGTGGCATGGCCTGCGCCGCCATGGCAAGCCCCCGGAGCGATGGATCTGGGTGTGGGGCTGACCCAAGTGGTAGCCTATGCGATCATCTTCGCCCTCCGCGCCGGAGATTTCACCTGGGATCTGGATCAGGAGACCGACGTATGGAAGGTGGGGGGTGCCCTTTACAGCACGCTGGTGATCTTTATGGGGATGGGGGCGTTGATGAACTGGACCCTGGGCCACTGGAATCCAGCGGAGGCTCTGGCCCATACGCCTGGCGCTGCCCTGGGGGAGCTCCTTCTGTGCCTGGCCACGATCGCTTCTGCTCTCTCTGCTTTGCACTCTGCCTCTCTGGCCATGTCTGCTCTCCTCCCGGTGCCCTCTGCATTCCTCTGGATCGCCCTGCTCGGTGGGATCCTGGGGGCCGGTCGGTTCGATCGAGAACTGTTCCCCTTCCTGGATGGGCTGGGCTTGGCCATGCCACCTGCGCTGGTGGTGATGCTGTTCTATGAATGGGTGTCCTACGAGCTATCTCCCTTTCTTCGGGCGGTAGCCTGGCTGGCCGGGGCTGGGGGAGCGTTGGGACTCCGATATCTGGCCGTGCCTTTCCCCATGCTGGGGGGGATGTTAATCGCCATGGTCATCCTGGGCACAGGAGCGGTTGGATCGAAAAGGATAAGGGTTCGAAATACTGCACAGCCTCGGGCTGAGGAAAGCGGGCGATCGCTCCATTAGCCCTCTTCGCTTGAGGAGGCAATAGAATGGAACCCCGGATCATTGAGGCGAATGGCATGTACATTGAATACGACGTTCCAATCCCAATGGATGACGGGGTGATCCTACGGGCGGACGTCTTTCGTCCAGCCATGGCAGGACGGTATCCGGTGCTGCTGAGCTATGGTCCGTATGGGAAGGGCCTGCCGTTCCAGCTGGGCTATCCCCGGCAATGGGAGATCCTGGTCCAGCGGTGCCCGGAAGTCGCTGAAGGCTCCACCTGTCGATATCAGAACTGGGAGGTCGAGGATCCCGAGAAATGGGTGGTGGAGGGGTATGTTTGCGTGCGAGTGGACTCGCGAGGGGCCGGTCGTTCTCCGGGTGTCCTGGATATCTTCTCGCCTCGTGAGACCCGCGATCTCTTTCAATGTATCGAATGGGCGGCGGCCCAGCCGTGGAGCAACGGACGGGTAGGGCTGAGCGGGATCTCTTATTATGCGATCAACCAGTGGCTGGTGGCGGGGTTGCAGCCCCCTCATCTGGCTGCTATGTGCGCCTGGGAGGGCGCGGCCGATTTCTACCGCGATTGGAATCGGCATGGCGGTATCCTATGCACCTTTACAGATTCCTGGTTTCGAGGGCAGGTGATCCCTGTCCAGCATGGGTTCGGGGCGCGGGGATTTGTCGATCCGGTCACTGGGGAGCTGGTGGCTGGACCGGAGACGTTGCCGGATGACGAGCTCGCCCGAAACCGGGTGGATCCCTTTCAGCAGGCCCGCTGGCGGGAGCTGGATGACGAATGGTATCGGGAGCGATCCGCGGACTGGTCCCGAGTGAAAGTGCCCTTCCTCTCAGCAGGGAACTGGGGCGGCCATGGACTTCACCTGCGTGGCAATGTGGAGGCCTTCATGCAAGCGGCCTCCACACAGAAATGGCTGGAGCTTCATGGCCTGGAGCACTGGACACTTTATTATTCTCGTTATGGCTGGGAGCTGCGGAAGCGGTTTTTCGATCACTTCCTCAAGGGGATTGATAATGGATGGGATCAGGAGCCCCGGGTTCTTCTGAACGTCCGCCACATCGATGGCTTTGAGTTTCGGAAGGAGAATGAGTGGCCGCTGGCCCGCACCCAGTGGACGCGGCTATATCTCAACCCGGCTGCTCGGGCCCTCAGCTGGGAGCCGGTGGGATCCCAGAGTTTTGTGGAATACGAGGCTCTCCGCAATGGAGTAACGTTCCGAACCCCACCGTTCCCTCAGGAGACGGAGATCACTGGTCCGCTGGCCGCTCGATTGTTCATTTCCTCCAGCACGCCCGATGCGGATCTGTTCCTGATCCTCCGGCTTTTCGATCGGGAGGGACGGGAGGTTTCGTTCGTGGGCGCTCTGGATCCCCGGGCCCCGCTGGCCCAGGGCTGGTTACGGGCCTCTCATCGCAAGCTGGATCCGGAGCGCAGCCTGCCCTACCGGCCCTATCATACCCACGACGAGCTCCAATTCCTGACCCCAGGCCGAATCTACGAGGTGGAGGTGGAGATCTGGCCGACCTCCATTGTGATCCCACCCGGTTACACCCTGGCTCTCACAATCCAGGGGAGGGATTTCGAGCGGGAGGAGGCCGTGGGAGGCGTAGGCCCCTGGGGGGCGTTTCGAGGTTCCGGTCCCTTCCTCCACAACGATCCATGGGATCGCCGTCCAGAGCGGGTCGGAGGGCGGGTTCGCATTTATGGGGGAGGCGAAACGCCTTCCTCCCTATTAGTTCCAATCATCCCGCGGGAGTGAGAGAGGATGCGACAAGTGACATTGGTCGATCGTTCAGAGTGGATCGCGGCGCTGCGCCGGCAACTGGAGATAGACCCGGCGCGAACAGCGGTGATCCTGGTGGATGCCCATCGAGGCCACCTGGACCCCGAAGTCGCGACGATGCCGGTGGCTCCGGAGGACGCCCGAAAGGTCCGGGAAGCACTGGTCCGCCTGGTGCAGGGGGCACGGGCGCTGGGGGTGATGGTTGTGCATGTTGTGATGACCCATCGGCGCATCCCC
>OGCH01000305.1_pt1 | contig 28258 bp, 31 predicted proteins | sample 1570111 | NCBI WGS metagenome assembly OGCH01 (sample SAMN03436243, study PRJEB24508) | hot springs metagenome | biome: Desert Springs; feature: Hot Springs; material: Water | place: USA: Great Boiling Spring, Nevada | collected 2008-12-01 | depth 0 m m | reverse complement strand
GAAGCGGTGCACCAAAGCCGCCCCCAGGGCCAAAAGCCCCGCGGCCAGGGCGAAGGCCTCCAGGGAAGGGTGCATCATACCCTTTTATGCTAATGCCTTCGTCCTAGGCCACCAGTGAAACAGGGTGTGCCGACTGAGGGTCTCGGGGTCCTGGGCAAGGACGCGGCACCGCTCGGCCACCACCTCCATCATCTCCTCAAGGTCCCGGAAGTACCGATTGGCCACCGCCTCGTTCACCAAGGGCCACACCCACAGAACCTAGCCTTGCGGCTGACCCACCGGCTGCAGCTCCGGACTGTAAGGGGGCAGAAAAACCAGGCGCACCCCATCCGGCACCTCCAACCGCCCAGACACGTGCCACCCCGCCCGGTCCAAGACCACCCACGCCTCCTCCCCCTCCCCCAGCCAGGCCCGGAGCTCCCTCAGCACCCAGCCCATGACCTCCGTGTCTATCCCGTCCACCAGGAGGCTCAGGCTCTCCCCCGTCTCCGGCTCCACAAAGGTGCACACGTAAAACCACCGGTACCGGTGCGCCCCCACCGCCAAGGGCCTCTCCCCCCGCCGGGCCCACACCCGCCGGTACACCGGCCTGAGCCCCAGCCGATGCTCGTCGTACGCCAGAAGCCTCACCCTCCTCCCCTCAGCCCTCGCCTCCTGGACTTGGGCGAAGAGGTTTTTTTAAACGCCTCCCCCGCCGCCCCGTCCGCCTTCGCGTGCCGGGGGCGGGGTACCCGCAAGGCGAACCCCATCTCGTGCAGAAGCCGGTAGATGGGGTAGAGGGAGAGCTTCTTCCCCAGCTCCCGCTCCACCCAGTCCCTGAGCTTGGGCCCCGTCCACAGGCCCCCGTCGGGAGGAGGGGCCTGCAGGGCCTCCAGCACCTTCCTCTGCTCCTCTGGGGTGAGCTTGGGCTTTTGTCCCGGGTTCTGATGCCGCTTGTCCTTCAGGGCTTCGGGGCCTTCCAGGTTGTAGCGCCGCACCGTCTCCTGGACCCAGCGGGGGGTGTTCAGGGTGATCCTGGCGATCTCCTTGGCGGTGAGGCCCCGCTTGGCGTGATAGACGGCCAGGGTCAGCCCCAATGGGCTATCTTGGAGCGATGCTTCTCTATCGGATCCTTGGCCTTCTTGACCCTCCGCCACAGCTCGTTCAGGGTCAGGTGGTCGGCTACGGTCATGGACGAATGGTACAACAAGAAAGGGTATTACTCCTGCCTGTAGGCTTCCCACAGGATTTCCATGGTGGTCCTGCGCTCCTGGGAGAGGAGCTCATAGGGGGTGAGGTTGTGGAGGCGAAGGAGGGCCCTCTCCTCGTCCAGGTCCAGGACGGAGAGGCCGCAGGGGTGGACCTCGAAGGGCAAAAGGATGGGCTTGCCGGTGAGGGCGTAGGAGAGGATGGCCCGGATCACCCCGCCATGGGCCACCAGGAGGAGAGTGTCCCAGGGTTGGGCCAGGAGGCGGGTGTAGGCGGCGAGAACCCTATCCAGGAAGTCGCCGTAGCGCTCCCCGCCGAGAAAGCGGTCCGTGGGGTCCGTGGGAAAGAAGGCCTTGAGAAAGGCCCCTTTGGGGTCCTCCAGGTCCTTGAGCCTTCCTGGCCGGATCTCCTGAAACTCCGGCCAGGCCTCGAGGGGAACCGGGCGGCCCTTGAGCGCGATCTCGGCGGTCTCCTGCGTCCTCCTGAGCCCTGAGTGGACAGCGCGGTCCAGGGGAACCCCCTGCAGGAGCACCCCCACGGCCTCCGCTTGGGCGCGGCCCCTCTCGGTGAGGCCCACCCCCTCAGGGGGAACGGGTCGCCCCCCCGGGAAGTAGTCCACTTCTCCGTGGCGCAGGAGGAGGAGACGCCGCCTCATGGGTATCGTTCCAGGTACTTTGGGCTGGCCAAGAGAAGCTTACGCCGCACATGGGCCTTGAGGAAAGCGGGGGTGGCCTCGGGGGCCTTGCCCTGGCGGATCCTTTGGGCTAGCTCCCTTAGGAGGGCCTCCCGTCCCCCCCCATAGCCCAGGAGGGCTTCCAGCTCCGCCGCCTCTTCCTGCCGTAAGGCCTCGCCCAGGGCCAGCTCCCTCCGGGCGATGCTGAGGGCGTTTAGGGCCACCAGGAGCTGGAAGCGGAGCCTGGGGTCGTTCACCGTGGGCAGGAGCTCCCTTTCCAGAAACTCCGCCGTGGCCTCGAGGAGTTCGTCAAGGTTAGGCCTATCCATGGCGTTCCAAAAGGTCAAGGATCTCGTACTCCATCTCGGCCGCAAGCCTCCCCAAGACGGCCAGTTCCACGCTGCGTTCCTCTCCCTTAAGGTGGCGCCTGGCCTGCTTCAGGGCCCCCAGGCCCCAGCGGACGTTGCCCAGGACCTCCCACCAGAAAAGCTCCTCCTCCACGATCCCTCGGCCGGTGAGGGCGTTGTAGCGTTCCAGAAAGGGGCCCACCTCCCCGATCCCTCCCAGGCGTTTCCTGTCTTCCCCGAACCGCCAAGCCCGCACCAGGGGCCAGGCCAGGTCCTCCCGGGGGTCGCCGATATGGGCGAACTCCCAGTCTAGGACGGCCACGAGCTCCTCTGGGGTGACGAGGAGGTTGCCGATGCGGAAGTCCCCGTGCACCAGCACTGGGGGCCGGGAGGGCGGAGGGTTGTCCGCAAGCCAACGGAGCCCCCACTCCAGGGCGGGGTGGGGCTCGTCCAGGGCGTCCAGGTCGCGGTAGGCCAGGTCCAGGGCCTCCTGCCAGGGAGGCTGGCTCGGGGAGGGAAGAAAGCCCACCTCAGAAAAGGGAATAGCGTGTATGGCCGCCAGCTCCTGGGCCATGGCCTCGGGGAGGCGTTCCCGCACCCTGGCGTACTCGGGCCGCCGGACGATGCGGGCCCCAATGGACTCCCCCTCCAGCCGTTCCATGAGGAAGGCTTCCCGCCCCTCCAGGTCGGGGAAGTAGTGAAGGGGCTTGGGCACCCTGACCCCGTGGGCGTGGGCTATCTGGAGGAGGCGGAACTCCTGGGCCAGGGGCAGGGTCCCCGTGTAGATAACGCCCCCTCCCGCCCTCCGCAGGAAGAGGGGAAGGGTCTCTTTGCTGGTCTGATAGTCCAGGGCCCAGGCCTCCTTGGAGGCCCCGCCGGGGAGGCGCCTTAGAGCAAGAATCTCCCCCGGTCCAAAGAGCTCCTTGAGGACGGCCTGGAGGACTTCCCTCATGGCCTAAGCCCCTTGTACAGGGCCCGCTTGCCGATGCTGGCCCGGTGGACCTCGCTGGGCCCGTCGTAGATGCGGAAGGGGCGGACCTCCCGGTAGAAGATGGACAGGGGGATGTCCTCGCTGATGCCCAGGCCGCCCGTGATCTGGACCGCCCGGTCCACGGCCCGGCCTACGGCCTCGGCCACGAAGACCTTGGCCATGGAGGCCTCGTGACGGATTCTCTCCCCCCGGTCCAGCTTCCAAGCGGCGTGCCACACCATGAGCCGGGCGGCGTGCAGCTCCATGTGGCTGTCGGCGATCATGAACTGCACCCCCTGGTGCTCCGCCAGCCTCTTTCCGAAAGATTCCCGCCTCAGGGCGTACTCCTGGGCCAGCTCCGTGGCCCGCACCCCCACGCCCAGCCAGCGCATGCAGTGGGTCAAGCGGGCTGGATCCAGACGGAGCTCAGCGTACTCAAAGCCCTTGCCTGGCTCTCCCAAGACCGCCTCCTCCCCCACCTCGCACCCCTCCAGGAGGATCTCCCCGTGCCCCCCGGGGCTCCAGTGGTCCATGGTGGGGATGGTGCGGACCAGCTTCAGGCCCGGGTGGCCGCGTTCCACCAGGAACATGGTGGGGCCCTCCTCCGCCCGGGCCAAGACGATGAAGAAGGCCGCCCCCTCGGCCCCGGTGGTGAACCACTTGCGTCCCTCCAGGATATAGCCCTTCCCCTGGCGGCGGGCCGTGGTCTTGAGGAGCGTGGGGTCTGCCCCTGCCCCCATGGGCTCCGTCATGGCGAAGCCGCTCCGCACCTCCCCCGCCAGGAGGGGATAGAGATAGCGGCGCTTCTGGGCCTCGTTGGCCACCCGGTGGAGGAGGTGCATGTTGCCCTCGTCGGGAGCGGCGGCGTTGAGGGCCCGGGGCCCCAGGAGGCTCCGCCCCGCCTCCTCCAGTATCACGGCCAGCTGCCGCCAGGAGAGCCCGAGCCCGCCCAGCTCCTTGGGCATGTGGGGCAGGAAGAGCCCCCGGGCCTTGGCCTCCTTCTGGAGCTCCCCCAGGACCTCCTCTATGCGGCTCAAGTCCCTGGCCACCTCCCCTTCCCGAGGGATGACAGCCTCCTCCACGAAGGCCCGCACCCGCTCCCTAAGCGCTGCCGTCTCCCTGTCCAGGCTGAAGTCCATCCCGCACCTCCTTGGGGGCGAAGTGCTTGGTTAGGAAGCGGTAGAAGCGGCGGATCATCCTCTCCTGCCTTTCCATGCTGGCCAGCACCTCGCCCGTCCTCGCCCACATGGCCTGAAGGTCCTCCTCGGCAAGGGGAATCTCCTCCCGCCTCCAGTCCGGCTTATAAGCGCCGTCTGGGTGAAAGATGGCCTTCTTGAGGACCATGATTTTGCGGATTTCCTCCAGTGTAAACCCCAGTTGGTTGAGGTCCTGGATGTCTTGGATCAGGTAGAGCGCAAACTCGGTGTACAGCTTTCTGCCGCCGTGGGTGACGGCTCCGGGCTCCAACAAACCCAGCTTGGCGTAGTGCTGGAGCATTCGCCGGGATACCCCGCTGACCCTAGACAGGTCGGCGAGGGTGTACAGAGAAGGTATGGTTCGAGCCACGCCCTCATTGTACAGGATGGCGACCGAGATGGACACCCATGTTCAGGCTTGACATTATACGGCCATCTAGCTTATAGTTGTTGCCAATCGGACGTGGAGGTACAGATGCCCGCCTACTTCGATGAGGTGGAGACCCTATCCAGGCGTCAGCTGGAAGATTTGCAGCTCAGTCGCTTACGGGCTCAGGTGGAGAGGCTGTACCACGAAAGCCCCTTCTTTCGGGAGAGGTGGCAGGGGCTGAGTTTGGACCTAAGGGCCCTCGAGGACCTGGCCCGCTTTCCCGTGGTCACCAAAGACGAGCTCCGGGAAGAGCAGCGCCTCCACCCGCCCCTGGGAAGGTACACCCTGGCCCCGCAGGAGGCGTGGCAGGAGTACCATCCCAGCAGCGGGACCACGGGTTATCCCGTGGGCACAGTCTGGTCCCGGAAGGATGCGGAGAACATCGCCTCGGTGACGGCTAGAACCCTGTGGGGCTTCGGCCTGCGCCCGGGTGATGTCCTGCTCAACGGCTTCAGCTACGGGCTTTGGGTAGCCGGAATGGCCGTCCACTACGCTGCCACCAAGCTGGGTCTGTTCGTGCTCCCGGTGGGCTCCGGGCAGACTGAACGGCACCTGGAGCTCATGGAGCGGTTTAGGCCCAAAGCCCTCACGGCAACCCCCTCTTTCGGCCTCTACCTCGCTGAGACCCTCCAGGAGAGGGGTTTGCAAAGCCCGCTTCGTCTGGGAGCCTTTGGTGGCGAGGCGGGGACGGAAAACCCCGCCACTCGGCGCCGTCTTGAGGAGGCCTTGGGGATTCGGGCCTACGATTACTACGGCCTTGCCGAGATGGGACCCACCTTCGCCGCAGAGTGCGAGATGCAGGTGGGGCTCCACTTCGCCGAGGACCACTACCTGGTGGAGGTGGTGGACCCCATTTCCAAGGAGCCCCTCCAGGAAGGGCAGGTGGGCGTCTTGGTGCTGACCCACCTTACCCGGGAGGCGACGCCCCTCGTCCGGTACTTTACGGGGGATCTGGCCCGCATCACCAAGGAGCCTTGCCCTTGCGGGCGGACCCACCTTAGGGCCCTGGGGGGCATCTTGGGCCGGGTGGACGATCTGGTGGTCTACCGCGGGGCCAAGTTCTACCCGGGGCAGGTGGAGGAGGTGGTCCGGAGCTTCCCCGAGCTTTCCAGCGAGTACCGGATTGAGGTCGTGGAGGAGGGGGGAGTGGCCCGCCAGGTGACGGTGGTGGTGGAGGTCCGGGCCGAGGGCCGGGGGCAAGAGGAGGGCTTGGCCAACGCCCTAAAGCAGCGGCTCCGCGAGGCCTTGGCGGTTACCCCTGAGGTCCGCCTCGAGTCCCCCGGAACCTTGGAACGCACGGCCTTCAAGGCCAAGAGGGTGGTGCGCCGTGCCGGGGCTTGAGGAGCTTCCGGTTCTGGTGATAGGGGCCACGCGGGGGATCGGCCTGGCCGTGGCCCAGGAGCTGGTCCGGCGCAGGGCCCGGGTGGGGATCACAGGCCGGGATCCCCAGCGTGTGGCCCAGGTGGCGGAAGGGCTTGGGGTTTGGGGAAGGGCCCTGGACGTGCGAAACCGGGAGGTCATACCCGAGGTGGTTTCCGCCTTTCGGCAGGAGGTGGGCCTTTACGGGCTGGTCTACAACGCCGGCATCAGCCCAGCCTTCACCCGGGCGGAGAAGCTGGACCCGGCGGTTTGGGATCAGATCCTGGAGGTCAACCTGACCGGAGCTTTCTTGGTTGCGCGGGCCTTCGCCCGGGAACTGGAAGGCCCGGGAAATCTGGTGATCCTAGGCTCCGTGCTGAGCTTTAGGGGAGGGGCCCGCCTGGCCGCCTACACCGCAGCCAAGGCTGGGCTGTGGGGCCTCGTCCGGGCCTTGGCCTTGGACTGGGCCGAGCGGGGGATCCGGGTCAACCTGGTGGCCCCCGGCTGGACGGAGACGGAGATGACCCAAGGTCTCCGGGAACACCCTACCTTGAGGGAGGCCATCCTGAGGGAGATTCCCTTGGGGCGGATGGCCTCCCCGGAGGAGGTGGCCAGGATGGTGGCCTTTCTGCTGGAGCCGGAGAACGGCTACCTCACAGGTGGCATCTACGCCGTGGACGGCGGCGTGAGTGCGAGGTAAGGAGGGAACGGTATGCGGCGGATTTGGAGTGTCGTTCTAGCAGCGTGGGTTGGCCTTGTGCTCCTGGCGGTTTCCCTTGGCCCGGTGCGTGCCCAAGGCCAGCAACCCATCAAGGTTGGGGCGCTCTTCATCCTGAGCGGGAACTTCGCTGGCTACGGCAAGTCCGGTTCCCAAGGGGCCCAGCTGGCGGCGGAGGAGATCAACGCCCGGGGCGGGGTCCTGGGCCGGCCCCTTCAGCTCGTGGTGGTGGACGACCAAGGAAACCCTGAGGTGGGCGTGCGGGAGGCCAGGCGCCTCATCCTGCAGGAGAGGGTTGACTTCCTCTTTGGGATTGATTCCAGCTCCGTGGCCTTGGCCGTGGCCCCCCTTACGGACGAGTACAAGATTCCCCTGGTGGTGACCCACGCCGCCACGCCCGCTTTGACCGAGCAGTGCCGGCCCTACGTGTTCCGCACCTCCAACAACGCCCGCATGGACGCCTGGGCGGCGGCGGCCCTGGCCGCCACGCTGCCCGTGAAGCGTTGGGCCAACATCGGTCCCGACTACGAATTCGGCCGGGTATCCTGGCAGGACTTCATCACCCGACTCAGGCAGCTCCGGCCGGACGTGGAGGTGGTGAGCGAGCAGTGGCCCCGCTTCGGCTCCACCGACTACGCAAGCTTTATCACCGCCCTCATGCGGGCGCGGCCTGAGGGGGTCTTCTCCACCCTCTGGGCGGGGGACATGGTGATCTTCACCCGACAGGCGAAGCAGTTCGGCTTCTTCAACCAGGTGAAGTATTTTGTGAACCCCGTGGGGGCGGCCCTCGAGGTGCTGGCGCCCCTGGGCAAGGAAACGCCGGAGGGGCTCTTGGTGTCTGCCCGCTACTGGTTCCTTTACCCCAACACCGAGCGGAACCGGGCCTTCGTGGAGGCCTATCGGAAGCGTTTCGGCGAATACCCTAGCTACAATGCCCAAGAGGCCTATGCGGGGCTCCACATGCTGGCCCGGGCCGTGGAGAAGGCTAAATCTACTCAGGCCGAGGCTGTCCGGAGGGCTTTCGAGGCCGATGGTGGCCTGGTGTACGACGCTCCCGAGGGCAGGAAGCGCATGCGCCCGGAGGACCACCAGGTTTTTGAGGGCTTGGTCTGGGGCTACACCAAGCACACCCCCGATTATCCCTTCGCCATTCTTGACCGCATGCGCATCATCCCCGCCAGTGACACCGTGCACCCCACCCAATGCAAGCGGTAGGCCATGGACCTGGGCTTCTACCTCCTGCAGCTCCTCACGGGCCTAGCCTACGCCAGCACCCTCTTCTTGCTTTCCGTGGGCCTTTCCCTCATCTTCGGGGCCATGGGGATCGTGAACTTCGCCCACGGCTCCTTCTACATGCTGGGGGCTTACCTTCTCTACGCCTTCACCCGGGGGCAGGCCGAGGGGTTCTGGGGCGGGCTCCTTTCGGTACTGGCTGCAGGCTTCGTGATCGGGGCCCTGGTGGAGCGGCTTCTGATGCGACCCATTTATGCCAGACCGGAGGAATACCAGATCCTGTTGACCTACGCCCTGCTCCTGATCCTGGAGGACACGGTGCGCTTTTTCTTCGGAGCCGCCTACCGCTCCTTCCCCATGCCAGAGGCCTTCTCCAGCCCCCTCTTCATCCTCGGGAGTCCTTTTCCCAGCTACTACCTTTTCCTGATCGGGCTGGCCGTGGTCTTCGCCCTCTTCCTTTGGGGCTTCCTCTACCAGACGCGCCTCGGGGTCTGGATCCGGGCCGCCACCCAGGATCGGGAGATGCTGGAGGCCTTAGGGATAAACGTTCCCCTCCTCTACACCGCCATCTTCGGGGTGGGAATTGCCTTAGCCTCTTTGGGGGGCGCCGCGCTCCTCCCCCTTCAGGCTGCCACGCCGGGGATGGCGGTGGACGCGGTGATCAGCGCCTTCATCGTGGTGGTCATCGGGGGGCTGGGTAGCGTCTGGGGAGCCCTCCTGGGCGCTGTGCTCATCGGCCTCCTGCAGGCTTTCGGCATCCTCCTCCTACCCGAGTGGGCCATGGTCTTCCCCTTTGGCCTCATGGCTCTGGTACTGCTCCTCAGACCCTGGGGGCTCCTGGGCCGTCCTCCCGCGGTGCGGACATGAGGCTGGCGCTTCTTTTCGCTATCCTCGCCCTTCTTGGGCCTTTCCTGTCCGAATACGGCCTCAAGCTAGCCAGCGAGGCCCTGATCCTCGCCCTCTATGCTATGGCCTTCAACCTGCTCTTCCGCCAAGCGGGCCTTCTCTCCTTCGGACAGGCAGCCTTCTTCGGCCTTGGGGCTTACACCATGGCCCTGCTCACGCAAAAGGCCGGTTGGCCCTTCCTGGCCACGTTGCCTGCGTCCTTGCTGGTCTCCGCCTTGGGAGCCCTGGTCATCGGCTTCTTCAGCATCCGCCTCACCCGGATTTACTTCACCATGCTGACCCTGGCCTTCGCCCAGCTCCTCTACGCCATCGCCCACAAATGGTACGCTTTCACCGGCGGGGACAACGGGATCACGGACCTAAGACCCCCGGGGCTCCTTGGGGAAAGCCTGCCCTTTTACTACCTGGTCCTCCTGGCCTTCGCCCTGTCGGCGATCTTCCTCGCTGCCCTCGATAGTTCCCCCTTCGGTTACGCCCTCCGCGCCCTGCGGGACAATCGCGCTCGGGCTGAGGCTGTGGGTGTGGAGGGCTTCCGCCACCTGCTCCTGGCCTTCGTGATCTCGGGAGGGCTTTCCGGCCTCGCCGGGTTCCTCCAGGGAGCGCTCCAGCGCTCGGTGTTTCCCGACTACCTTTACTGGACCCGGTCGGCGGAGGCTATCCTCTCCACCATTCTGGGAGGAAGCGGCTTCTTCCTGGGCCCAGCGGTAGGGGCTTCGGCCTTCCTCTTCCTGCGGGTGGTGGTCCAGGCCAACACTGAATACTGGCCGTTTTTCCTGGGGGTTTTGCTCCTCCTTATGGTCCTCTTCTTTCCCAGGGGGCTTGCGGGCCTCGCCCTGGGGTTGGTCAAGCGGCTTGCGGAGGTACGGCGTGGCGCTATTGGTGGCTGAAGGGATTTACCGCTCCTTCCAGGGCTTTATGGCCCTGGCCGGGGTGTCCCTGAGGGTGGAGGAAGGGAGCTTTCATGCCCTGGTGGGGCCCAACGGGGCGGGGAAGACCACCCTTTTCAACGTGATTACGGGCCGCTTGGCTCCCGACCGCGGGCGGGTGTTTTTCCAGGGGCAGGAGATCACGGGGTGGTCCACGCCCAGGATAGCCCGCCTGGGGCTCGCCATATCCTTCCAGCGAGCGCAGCCCTTCGTCTCCATGACCCTTTTGGAGGCCGTGGCCCTGGCCCGGTTGGGTTACCAAGGCAAGACCTTCCAGCTCCTCACACCCCTGGGGCGTTTTGCTGAGGTCCTGGCAGAAGCCAGGTGGGCTTTGGGCAAGGTAGGCTTGGACGGAACCACCCAGCGTCGGGTGTCCGAGCTCCCCCTGGGGGACCTCAAGCGTTTGGACATAGCCATGGCTCTGGTGGCTAGGCCGAGACTTTTGCTCCTAGACGAACCCCTGGCTGGGCTTTCCCGCGCCGAGCGCCGTCAGATGGTGGAGTTCATCCGGGGCCTTCTTCGTCAGGAGGGGATGACCCTTCTTTTCACCGAACACGACACGGAAGCGGTGTTGGCCTTGGCGGACCGGATCACCGTGTTGCACCAGGGCCAGGTCCTGGCTGAGGGGGTTCCGGAGGAGATCCGCCAGAACGCTGAGGTCCGCAAGGCCTTCTTGGGAGGGGCAGCATGAGCCTTAGGGTGGAGGGGCTCCGCGCTGGGTACAACGGCATCCCCGTCCTCCATGGGGTAGATCTGGAGGTGGGCGAAGGGGAGGTAGTCGCCCTTTTGGGAAGGAACGGGGCTGGGAAGACAACCCTGATCAAGGCGGTCATGGGCTTGGTGCCCGTCTACGGAGGGAAGGTGGTCTATGGGAGCAGGGAGCTGACCCGGCTTCCCCCCTACCAGAGGGCCCGGGTAGGCTTGGGCTTCGTTCCCGACGATCGCCGCATCTTTCCCGAGCTCACGGTCAGGGAGAACCTCATGGTGGCCCACCGTCCGGGCTTCTGGACGTTGGATCGCGTCCTGGGGCTCCTGCCGCAGTTGGCGACCATTCTGCACCGCAGGGGGGGCCTGCTTTCGGGAGGTGAGCAGCAGATGTTGACGATTGCCCGCACCCTGCTCACAAACCCCAGGCTGCTTCTCCTGGACGAACCCACGGAGGGTCTGGCTCCCCTAGTAGTGGAGGAGATTGCCCGGCTTGTGTTGGAGCTCAAGGCCACGGGTATGCCAGTCCTTTTGGCGGAACAAAACTTGCGCTTCACAGGCCGTGTGGCCGACAGAGCTTATGTTCTGGAGACTGGGGAGGTGCGTCTATCCGGAGCCATGGGGGATTTGCTACACAACGAGGAGGTGGCGGCCCTCCTTTCCTTGTGACTTGCGGTTGGGGGTAGCCATGAGGGAAAAGCATTACGGCCGCGAAATTCTGGTTTACCCAGATCGGCCGAGGCGGCTCGAGGCTATCCTTCGGGAAACAGCGGGAGTCTTTTCAGACAAATGGGCGCTGGCTGAGCTCGGAGGGAAACGGTACACCTATGCCGAACTGGCTGAAAGGGCGGAAGCTGGGGCGGCATGGCTCCACCAGAAGGGGCTTCGGCCCGGAGAGCGGGTCGCTTTGCTGCTTGGTAACAATGCCCTTTTTGCCGTATGGGCTTTTGCGATCCTACGAGCGGGCGGCATAGTTCTCCCCGTTAACCTTCGGCTCCATCCCGCGGAGGTAGAGGCTATCCTGTCTGATGCCGCCCCAAGCATAGTGGTGGGCGGGGAAGAGGCGAGCCACCTTCGCTCTGGATTGAAGAGCTATAGACTGGTTTCCGCAGAGGAAATCTTGGCACAAAAGAAAGCTTCTTCTTTGGAAGAACTGGGATCAGAAGACGATCCTGCCTTCCTCATCTACACCTCAGGCACGACCGGCAAGCCCAAGGGGGTAGTCCTCACACACTTCAACGTGATACACAGCCTCCTTCACTACCGAGAGGTTTTTGGAACATCGTCGGACGATCGGACGCTGGTGGCCGTCCCTCTCTTTCACGTTACCGGCCTCATCGGGCAACTGCTTCACATGGTGCTGGTCGGTGGGAGCTCCGTTCTCATGCCGCGGTACCAGACAGATGATTTTGCCTTATCCCTGGAGCAATGGGAAGTAACGTTTACCTTCGCCGTCCCCACCATCTATGCCTTCTTGTTGGCTCATGGCATCGCCCAGCGCAGGCTGTCTTCCTGGCGGCTCGCTGCTTACGGGGGCGCCCCCATGCCCTTGGCCGTATTGCAGGCGTTGACCGCAACCTTTCCTTCCCTGGACGTTCGGAATGCGTACGGGGCCACGGAAACGGCCAGCCCTGCCACGTTGATGCCTAGGGGAGCTACAGCTTTACGACCTCTTTCCGTAGGTAGGCCGGTGCCCAAGGGGGAGGTTCGCATAGACAACCCCGATGCTGCCGGTGTGGGCGAGGTGCTCATACGGGGTCCCATGGTCACGCCGGGCTACTTCCAACGCCCTGAGGAGAACACCCGTGCCTTCACCGAGGACGGTTACTGGCGGTCGGGGGATCTGGGGTATCTGGACGAGGAGGGTTTTCTATTTGTAGTGGATCGGCTGAAGGATGTGATAAACCGGGGAGGTGAAAAGATTTACAGCCAAGAGGTGGAGAACATCCTCTATCAGCATCCGGGGGTTCTTGAGGCAGCTGTCGTGGGTGTCCCCGATCCCCTCTATGGGGAAAGGGTGAAGGCGGTGGTGGTGCCAAGGCCCGGTGTGTCGCTGGTGGAGGGTGAATTGCGGCGATTCCTGAGTGAACGGCTGGCCGCATTCAAAGTTCCGGAGATTTACGAGTTCCGAGACTCGTTGCCCAGAAACCCAGGAGGGAAGGTGCTCAAGAGCCTCTTGAGACATGAGCGTTAATCGGGGTAAGCTAGTGGTACGAAGAAGCTACGGAGGTGAGAGATGAGAACTATCTGGGGGATCGCACTAGTTGCTTTGATTTCGGCCGCTTTGGCGCAAAGGCCTGCTGAGATTAGGCTGGGTATCGTTACTTTCCTTTCCGGCCCTGCCTCTGTGTTTGGTACTCCCGCCAAAAACGCTGCGGATCTCCTGATAGACCAATGGAACCGTGCAGGAGGCATTGCTGGCGTACGCATCCGGCCCATCGTTGTGGACGAGGCGGGGGGTGCGGAAAGACAGGTGGCCGAATTCCGCCGCCTTGTCCTTGACGAGAAGGTGGACCTGGTGATCGGCTATATCTCCAGCGCCGACTGTCTAGCGGTTGCTCCTGTCGCCGAAGAGCTCAGGGTGCCTACAATCCTCTTTGACTGCGGGACGCCCCAGATCTTTGAGGAGCGCCGCTATAGTTACGTCTTCCGCACAGCCGCGCACGCAGCTTTGGATAGTGTGGCTGCGGCCCTTTACGTCCTCAAGGCCAATCCAAATCTCAAAACCATTGCAGGTCTCAACCAGGACTACGCTTGGGGACGTGACTCTTGGGAGCTCTTCAAGGCAGCGATCCTCGCCCTTAAGCCGGATGTCCGGGTGGTCGCTGAGTTGTGGCCGAGGTTGTACGCAGGCGAGTACTCCACGGAAATCTCCCGCCTGCTTGCTCTTCGCCCGGATGTCGTTCACTCGAGCCTTTGGGGCGGAGACCTGGTAAGCTTTGTCCGGCAGGGTTTGGGACGTGGGCTCTTCGGCCGCAGTCGGGTGGTGCTGACCGCGGGTGAGCACATGCTCCAGGAGTTAGGGCGCACCCTGCCAAGCGGCGTAATCATTGGGGCCCGGGGTGACCACTGGTTCCTCCACCCCACGGCCAAGGACGATCCGGCCCACAAGGCCTTCGTGGAAGAGTACCGCCGCCGCTTTGGCCGTTACCCAGTCTACCCCTCGTACCACATGAGCCAGGCCCTTCTCGCCATGCGGGCAGCTTATGAGCGCGCCCTCCGGAATACGGGAGGCCGCTGGCCCACCAGGGAGGAGTTTGCCAGGGCCATGGTGGGTTTAGAGATCAAGACCTTCACGGGCACCATCCGCATCCGGGAAGACCACCAGGCGGTGGAGGATGCCCTTTATGGCACTACCGCGCAGACGCCCCAATATCCCTTTGCCGTTCTGGAGCGAGTGGTCGTCTTGCCGAAGGACTTGGTGATGCCTCCCGTGGGCGTGAAGTCCCTGGATTGGGTGCGGACCCTGCGGCCTGAGGTTCTCCGCCAGGTCCCCGATCCAAGATGAACCCCCTCCTGGCTCTGATCGACGGGCTGGTTTACGGAAGCCTCCTCTTCTTGGTGGCCGTGGGTCTGACGCTGGTCTTCGGTGTCTTGCGCATCCTCAATGTGGCCCACGGTAGCTTCTACGCCTTGGGGGCTTACACGGCTGTAATCCTCGGGTTATGGGGGGAGCGGGCCTTGGGGAGCGGCTGGCTCAGTTTCCCTGCCCTGCTCTTGGCTCCCGTTTTGGTGGGCGGGATTTTAGGGCCCCCGATCGAACGCTGGGTGTTGCGATGGGCCTACGTTCGCCCTGAAGTGCTTCAACTCTTAATCACCTTTTCTCTCTTCATTATCTTAGAGGACCTGCAGAAACTTGTCTTCGGAGTACAGCCGTATTTCCTGGACAGCCCCCTACAACTCTTGGGCGTCGTTGAAATCGGAGGTGTCCCCTACGCTAGGTACCAGCTCCTACTCGTCCTTGTAGCCCTCTCGGTTCTTTTCGGCCTTCGCTTTCTTCTCCGTGCAACACCGATGGGCAAGATCCTCGTGGCGGTGGTAGCCGATCGGGAGATGGCTCAGGCCCTGGGTGTGAGCGTGGGGCGAGTTTACGCCATTGCCTTCAGCCTGGGGGTTGGCTTAGCTGCGCTGGGAGGGGCCTTGGCCTCTCCCACGGTCACCATTGCGCCGGGTCTGGGGGCAGAGGTAATCGTCCTCTCCTTTGCCGTAGTGGCCGTGGGGGGGCTGGGGCAAGTGGAGGGAGCGGCTTTAGGGGCCCTCCTCATCGGTTTGGGGCGTTCCCTGGCTGTCTACTGGTTACCGGAGCTGGACGTGCTGGTGCCCTATCTCGTCATGGTGCTGGTCTTGGTTTTCCGGCCCGTAGGACTCTTCGGTACGGTGGAGATGCGGCGCCTATGAGGTGGCCTCTACTACTCCTTGCTTTACTCGTGCTAGGGATTCCACCGCTTTTCCTTCCGTGGCTGGGATTTGTCTTCACGTTGGCTCTGGCCAAAGGGCTCGCTGCCTTGGGGATTGCCCTCTTGTTAAGGGCAGGCCTTGTTTCCTTTGGTCACGGTCTGTTTTTCGGGGCAGGGGCCTATGCCGTGGCCTTTGCCCTTAGGGAACCAGGGCGTGGAAGCCATGAGGCGACCTTGCTCCTCCTCTTGGCGCTTGTCGTTGGCCTCATCCTCGGTTTCCTTGTGGGGCTGTTCGTGAGCCGCTACCGCGGCATCTTTTTTGCCATGTTGAACCTCGCGTTTTCCATGGTCTTTTTTGCCCTTCTGGCCAAGTTCTACCATTGGACGGGGGGCACGGACGGCCTTCGCGTTCCCACCCCGACCGTGATGGGCCTCGTCCTTGAGCGGAACGTGTTTGGGGAAGTCCTCTTCTATGCCAGCCTGGCCCTGGTCGTGGGTCTGGGCCTTCTTTTGCATAAATTCCTTGCAACGCCGGTGGGCGAGGCTCTGGGGGCTATTCGGACCAACGAGGTGCGCCTGGAGTATCTAGGCATCCCTGTGCAAAGGGTCATCCTGCTGACCTACCTCCTCTCCGCCGGGCTTGCCGGTCTGGGGGGTGGCCTCACGGCCCTAGCCGTTGGCCATGTGGTGCCCGAGTTGGCCTACTGGGTGGCGTCTGGGGAGTTCGTTTACATCGCCATCCTGGGGGGTATCGGTGCTGTACCTGGACCCCTTCTGGGAGCCTTGGTCTACGAGCTTATCCGCACCTTTGCCTTTAAATACTTGGCCTACAGCTGGCAGCTGTTGCTTGGAACCACCATGCTTTTCGTAATCTTCTTTGCACCCGGGGGGATATGGGCGCTCCTAGACGAAAGGAGGCGACGTGTTGCCGCCAAATAGTAGTGTCAAGCCCCTCCTTGAGGCCAGGGATCTTCACCTTCGCTTTGGGGGGGTAATAGCCGCAGCTGGCATTAGCTTGAAGGTTTACCCGGGCGAGTTCCTGGCCATTATCGGCCCTAATGGAGCAGGAAAAAGCACCTTTCTCAATCTCTGTACAGGCTACCTCCGCCCGGAAAGAGGCCAAGTGTTTTTGGAGGGGCGCGAGATCACGGGCCTACCCCCAAGGGTCATCGCCAGCATGGGCGTGGCTCGGTCCTTCCAAATACCCCAGCTTTTCACCGATAAAACAGTGGAGGAAAACCTGCTTTTGGCTGTAGCGGCGAGAGAAGGGTTCTGGCGCTGGTTGCCCTTGAGGGCCAATGACCGGGTAGAGGAGGGGCAGAGGCTTCTTCGCACGCTGGGGCTGGAACCTTTCGCTAGCCTTGCTGTTGCTGAGGCATCCGAAGGGGTGAGGAAGCTTCTAGACGTGGGTATGGCCCTGGCACTCAGACCCAAGCTTCTGCTTTTGGATGAGCCCACAAGTGGCGTTTCTAGCGAAGAAAAAATCCGTGTTATGGACACCTTGGTGCAGGCCTTGCGGGCGCAAGGGGTAACCGCTGTGTTTGTGGAGCACGACATGGACGTGGTTCGGCGCTATGCAAACCGGGTGGCGGTGTGGGCTGAAGGGAAGATCTTGGTGGAGGGGAAACCGCGAGAGGTTCTGAAGGATCCCCAGGTTTTGGCCACCGTGGTAGGGGTGGAGGAATGAGGTTGGTGGTCGAAGGGGTCCGGGCCGTCCTGCAGGGCTTCCAGGTTCTCAGGGGCGTAAGCCTCCACGTGCTTCCGGGAGAGGCCGTGGCCTTGGTGGGGCGCAATGGGGCGGGCAAGACCACAACCCTGCGTTGCATAATGGGCCTCATCCCTGCCAAGGAGGGAAGGATTGCCTTCGGAGAGGTCGTCCTACATAACCTACCCCCTCACCGTCGGGCCGCTTTAGGCATAGGATACGCTCCCGAGGACCGAAGGTTGGTGGGTCATCTGACCGTGGAGGAGAACCTTCTTCTGCCGACCTGGGCTCTCGGTCTCCCTGCAGTGGAGGCTAGAAGGCGTCTGGAAGAGATCTACAGTTTATTGCCCGAGCTTGTGCGCCTTCGCACGCGGAGCGCTGCAGCACTCTCTGGAGGGGAAGGCAAAATGGTGGCCCTTGGCCGGGCCCTCGTGCTGGGGACCCGAGTGGTTCTTCTGGACGAGCCTTTCCAGGGATTGGCCCCTGCGCTGGCCCAGCGTTACGCGGAAAGCCTGGCTCGAGTTAGAACCGAAAAGTCAGAAGTTTCTTTTCTCATAACGGAGTCGAACCCGAAGCTCCTTCGGGGGGTGGCGGAGAGGTTTTACCGGATTGAGCGCGGAGAAGTTTGGGAGGTGAAGGGTGAAGACCAAAGCAGCGGTCCTTTTTGAAATGGGCAAACCGATGCCCTATACGGTGAGCAGGCCCTTGGAAGTCCTCGAGGTGGATCTGGAAGAGCCAGGGCTGGGGGAGGTGCTGGTGGAGGTGAGGGCCGCCGGGCTCTGCCACTCAGATCTGTCCGCTATAGACGGCACCAGGCCCTGGCCTTTGCCCATCGTGTTGGGTCATGAAGCAGCGGGAATCGTCCGAGCGGTGGGGCCTGGGGTTCGCGACCTTGCGGAAGGGGACCATGTGGTCTTTTCCTTCGTTCCCATGTGCGGCAGCTGCCGGTACTGCGTGGCGGGAAGGCCGCACCTTTGCGAACGGGGAGTGCAGGCCAACCGCGAGGGGAGGCTCGTTACTGGAGCTCGCCGGTTCTATCTAGAAGGGAAGCCCTTGAACCACCACCTCGGGGTAGCTGCTTTCAGCCAGTTCACGGTTGCAGCCAGGGAGTCGCTAGTACCTATTCCCAAAGACGTGTCTTTAGAGATTGCTGCCCTTTTCGGCTGTGCCATAGCCACTGGCGTAGGAGCGGTCCTCAACACGGCCCGGGTTGAGGAAGGGGCCAGCGTGGCCATCTTTGGCTTAGGGGGCGTGGGCCTGGCTGCGGTAATGGGAGCGATGCTAGCGGGCGCGTACCCCATAGTCGCCGTGGACCTGTTGCCCGCCAAGGTGGAGCTGGCCAGAAGCATTGGGGCGACCCATGGGGTCGTGGTGGGGGATGGAGATGCGGTAGAGGCCATAAGGGATATCACGGGGGGCGGAGCAGACTATGCCTTTGAGACCGCAGGTTCCGTGGAGGCCATGAGCTTGGCCTACAAGGCCACGCGGAGGGGCGGTGTAACGGTCACGGTGGGTCTGCCCCACCCAGAAAGGGTTCTAAGCCTCCCCGCTGTGAGCTTGACCGCAGAGGAGCGCATCCTCAAGGGGAGTTACATGGGTTCCACGAACCCGAGGCGGGATCTCCCTCGCTTCCTCACCCTACACCGAATCGGAAGGCTACCTGTGGAGCGGTTGGTGACGGGCACCTTATCTTTGGAGTCCATAAACGAGGGCTTTGACCGCTTGGCCCGGGGAGAGGTTGTGCGGCAGATCGTGATCCCCTAGAACGCCAGCGATGGCTGGGAGGGCTAGAGTAGGAACGAGGGGGTGTCCATGTTGCCCACCTTAGAAAACGAGGTCCCCAGGGAGGCCCTGATTGGCGGTGCCTGGCGGCCCTTGGCCAGACGATTCCCAGTGGTCTCCCCGGCCTCGGGGGAAGTGGTGGCCGAGGTGGCGGACTGTGGGGAAAGTGAAGCGCAGGAGGCGTTGGAGGAGGCGGTGGCCGCTTTTCCCGGCTGGAGCCGGGCCACGGCCTACGAGCGGGCCAAGGTCCTGAGGCGCTGGTACGAGCTTATTCTGGAGCACCAGGAAGCCCTGGCTCGGCTCATGGCTTTGGAGATGGGAAAGCCCCTCAAGGAGGGCAGGGGAGAGGTGGCCTACGCTGCGGGGTTCGTGGAGTGGTACGCGGAGGAAACCAAGCGCATATACGGGGAGACGGTCCCCTCCCAGTTTCCCCACAAAAGGATCCTGGTGCGCTACGAGCCCGTGGGACCGGTCTACGGGATCACTCCCTGGAACTTCCCTGCAGCCATGGTGACCCGGAAAGTGGCCCCGGCTCTGGCGGCTGGGTGCACCTTCGTGCTGAAGCCCGCAGAGGAGAGCCCCCTCACCGCCCTCTACCTGGCGCGGCTCTTCCTGGAGGCAGGAGGGCCCCCTGGGGTGTTGCAAGTCCTCCCCACCTCGAGGCCCGCCGAGGTCTCGCGGCCCTTCCTGGAGGACGAGAGGGTGCGCAAGCTCACCTTCACGGGGAGCACGGAGGTAGGGTTTAAGCTCTACCAGGAGGCGGCCAAGACCCTCAAACGGGTTTCCCTGGAGCTGGGCGGAGGCGCCCCCGTCTTGATCTTCGCCGACGCTGACCTGGAAAAGGCGGTGGAGGAGACCCTAAGGGCCAAGTTCCGGAACGCAGGGGAGTCCTGCGTGGCGGCAAACCGGATCTTTGTGCAGGCCTCCATCGCCGAGGCCTTCGCCGAGGCCTACGCCAGGCGGGTCTCCGCCCTGAGGATAGGGGACCCCCTTTCCGAGGAGACGGACATCGGTCCCCTGGTGAACGAGGCCGCCCTCCGTAAGGTCTGGGCCCACGTGGAGGACGCTCTGGCTCTAGGGGCTTCTTTGGTGACGGGGGGTGAGGCTAAAGGGCTTTTTTTCGCCCCCACGGTGCTCCTCAACGTGAAGCCGGAAAGCCTCCTTTTCCGGGAGGAAACCTTTGGCCCCGTAGCCCCCCTTACGGTCTTTCGAGAGGAGACGGAGGCAGTGCGCTGGGCGAACGGCTTCCCGGTGGGGCTTGCTGCCTACGTCTTCACCCAGGACCTCTCCCGGGCCTTCCGGGTGGCGGAGGCCCTGGAGTACGGGATCGTAGGGATCAACGACGGCGTGCCCTCCACGCCGCAAGCCCCCTTCGGCGGGGTTAAACGCTCGGGGCTGGGAAGGGAGGGAGGAAAGTGGGGCCTCCTGGAGTACCTGGAGGCCAAGTACATCTCCCTAGGGCTGTAGCCCTCCCACGTTGCTTGCTATCTGGGGGTAAGCGATCTCCGAGACGAGGTTGTAGTATTGCCCCAAATTTGGACCACCCCAAGAGAGAGTAGGTTGTGTCAAGCATTATGTGTCTAAGCTCTGGGGATGGGGGGCATACCGCTTTGGAGGGATTCCCTCCGGTTGAGCCATGTCACCGGGTTGGTGGTCGTTATGCTCCCCGGACCTTCGGGTATTCGTGGAACGACTGGAGCCTCCGCGTGTTTACCACCCACAGGGCCACCATGCCCAGCTAACTTTGCGGGTTCATGCGCGCAAGCGCGCTTTTTGCGCGATAGCGGACCGTCCTCCCTTGGGGGCGAGAGTTGACAGGAACCAGGTCTTAGCCTACCGTAAGAAGGTAAGGAGGTAAGAAAAAGATGCCCCTCAGCGCCAAGATCACCTCCAAGGGCCAGACCACCATCCCTAAAGAGGTGCGGAAGGCTCTGGGACTTAAGCCAGGGGACCTCCTCCTCTGGGAGGTGGTGGAGGGCAAGGCCGTGGTGCGCCGGGTGGAGCCCCTGGACCTGGCCTACTTGCGAGCCCTAGAGGAAAGCCTCGCCGAGTGGGCCAGCCCCGAGGACGAGGAGGCCTACCGTGGCCTTTGAGCGGTTCGCCGTGGTGCGGGTCCCCTTTCCCCTCACCGACCGCGCCGCCAGCAAGAACCGTCCCGCCTTGATCCTCTCGGACCTCGAGGCCTTCAACGTCCCCGCGGGCCACTCGGTCATGGCCATGATCACATCCGCCCACCACCCCCCCTGGCCCCTGGACTGTCCCATCGCTGACCTGGAGACCGCTGGACTCCCTGCCCCCTCCAAGGTGCGCTTCAAGCTCTTTACCCTGGACCACCGCCTGGTGCGGGGCCAGCTGGGCCAGCTCGCCCCCCAGGACCAGGCCCAGGTCCTAGAGGCCCTGGCAACGTTGTTGGGTCTGGCCGGCCGTTGAGAGAAGCTCCACCTGGAGCCCACGGGGGCCCAGGCGATGGTGGAGGGCGTTAGCGGTGTGGTCTAGCGCCTTGCGTAAGCCCAAGTGAGAAGTCAAGGGCAAAGCCCCCAGCTTGAGGAGGTGGGGGACGATGCCTTGCATGGGGCCAAGCCCTTGGTTCAGAGCCGACTTTACCGCTCTACTGCATAGAGGCCCAGGAAGCGCAGGGTCATCCAGTCCCCTAAACTTACACTTTTACCCTGTCTCCCGTGTGTGCCCCTTGTCCTTGCCCCCCAGGGATGTGAAAAAAGAGGGGGTGCTATGCGGCAAGATTGTGAGCGCCCCCAGAACATCGCCTGGGGCTGACTTGCCATCTTGACGCGGCAACCCGCAAGATAGCTCCTGCGGAGCTGACCCTGGTGGCTATCTATGTCTGGGTAGATGGCGAGCTGAAGGCCCCCCATACCCAGGGCCTCAAGCTTTCTCCCAAGCAAAAGCACCAAAAGGCCACCCTGGCCGAGCTCCTCTCCCCGGCCATCCGCACGATGCGGCCTTCGGCCGTGGCCCTCCTGTTGCAAGGCGAGGACCTGGCCAGGTCACGCGAACGCCTATCTTGGGGCCACCTGGTTGCCAGGGCCACCCTCATAGCCACCTCCCCCCTCTCCCCCACCACTCCCGCCGGAACGTGACCTTGGGCTGACCATCGGATACAGGCCAGCTCCTATTGGGGCTTCGTGGCTCAGGTCAACCTCATCCGCAAGGTAGCTCCGCTGACCTTGGTCCACAACCCCATTCGGAGCAGGGTCTTGCTCAGGATGGCTGGATGTGGAGCTATGAGGAAGTACATGAAGGGATTTCTTATTTAGGCTCCGCACTTTCAAGTTGATTAGTCCGGTACACCTTTGACGGCCTCCCCGGGCCCCTGTAGAGAGGCTCCGCCCGCACCCGCCCTTCCCGCCTCAGCGCCTCCAGGTAGCGCCAAGCGGTAACCCGGGAAAGGCCGAGATACGCTGCCACCTCTTCCACTGTCAGACCTCCGGCTTCTCCCAGATAGGCCAGGATCCGCTCCGCGGTATAGGGGTCGAGGCCTTTGAGGCTCCCCCTGCGGGCCAGGAAGCGGTCCAGGTCCTCCTGCGAAACGGCCACCTTGTGTCGGAGGCTCCGGAAGGCCCGGTAGCGGGTAAGCGCTTCCCGAAACCGGGCCCGGCCGAAGGGCTTGATGATGTAGTCCATGGCCCCGCCGAGGAGGGCCCGCTCCACGGTGGGCGTGTCCTTTGCGGCGGTGATCACGAGGACGTAGGTTCCGGCCAAGGCTGGAAGAAGGTCCAGGCCGTGCCCGTCAGGCAGGTAAAGGTCCAGCAGGACCAGGTCCGGGGCGAACTCCAAAGCGAAGAGAGCGGCCTCGAGGCTCCCGGCCACCCCTATCACTTCCAACCCCTCTGCCTCCAGAAAGGCGCGGTGCAGGGAGGCTACTCTTCGGTCGTCCTCTACGATGAGGGCACGATCCGCGGATGGGGGATGCGCACGCGGAACACCGTCCATCCTTTGTCTCTATAGTATTCCAGGCTCCCTCCTAAGGCCTTGGCCTGGGCCCGGGCCAGGGTCAAGCCGTATCCCCGGCCTGCCCCCCGGCTGCTGGCCCCAGGGAGGAAGAGAGTTCCGGCCTCTGCGGGGAGGCCCGGGCCGTTGTCCCACACCTCCACTTCGAGGGGCTCCTCCCGGAACGCCAGCACCACCTCCCCCTGGGCATCTCGGCTCGCTACTGCTTCCAGGGCGTTCTCCAGAAGGTGCCCCAAGAGGGCCGCCAAAGCCTCGCTTAAAGGCATATAACGGGCGGGAAGCCGCCCCTCCAGGCGGAAGGTAACCCCCAGTTCCTTGGCCCGGCGAAGCTTGCCTAGCACCAGGGCAGCCACAATGGGGATCTCCACACGGTCCAGGAGGAACTCTAGTTCCGCCTCGGCAGCGAGTTCGCTCTGGACAAGCCTCAGGGCCTCCTCCGACCGCCCCAGCTCTATCAATCCTCCCACGACGTGGAGGAGGTTTTGGAACTCGTGTGCTTGAGCTCTGAGGAGCTCCAGGTGGCGTCGGCTCTGGGTGAGGCTTTCTGCAAGGCGCAGGAGTTCCGCCTGTTCCTGGAATAGGACCACGCGGTATTCCCCTAAGGCGAGGAGGCGCACTCTGGCCGGGCGTCCTATGGGTAGGGGAAGGTAGCCCTCCTTCGCATCCTTTAAGGCCGCCAGATCAGGCCATACCCTCGGGAGAGGCAGAGGGGTCATGGCCCCTGGGGGAAGCCCCAGCAGGGAGAGGCCCTTGGCATTGAGAAGGGCCACCTCCTCGCCCTCCAGTACGGCCACTCCTTCATCCAAAGCTGAGAAAGCTGCCTCCAGGGCGGCCATGCGCCTTCCTGCCTCCTTGAGGGGCAGACCGAGAAGCCGTTTCGCTGCAGACTCAGCGCGGGCCCAGGCCCAGAGAAAGGCCCCCAGGGCCAGAAGAAGGGGGGGCAGGGGTGAAGGGAGAAAGAGGGGGTAGGTGCGCACCACCTCTAAGGCCCCCTGACCCCACGGGATAGCGGCCCGGGCACGGAGGCCCTGGGGCTTCACCTCAACGCCTCCGGTCTCCTCCCCAAGGAGGGGTGTCACCGTCTCCGGTTGATCGGTTACCCGCAGGCCAACTTCAGCGAGAGGCCGGGGATCGGCAAGAGCGCTAGCCCCGTGGACCAGGGCCCGCACTTCCCCTTCCGCCAGGTGGGCCAGGTGCCGGTTGGCCTCGAGGCTAACCCATGCCAAGACCACCAAAGCTAAAGCAACCACGGGCAGGACTAGGGCGCGACCCACGGCCGCATTATGCCCCTAAGCCGGGTAGGCCAGGACCGATTCCGGGTCCACGGCTAGGCGTAAACGCTTTTCCCCCAAAGGGCGCGGACTCAGGAAGCGCAAGCGCGCCTCCCCTACCCGAAGCCAGTGCTCGTAGTGGCTTCCCAGGTATAGGCTGTGGGTTAGCTCCCCCTCCACGGCGTTTACCTCTCCCGGTTCCGCCACCCGCAACGCCTCCGGGCGCAGGACCAGCTTGCCGAGCCGTCCCGGCGTGAGGGACCCCATGGCCCGGGCCCTAAGGGGAAAACCCGCCAGCTCCAGCCGGACCAGCTCCCCCTCCAAAGCCACCACCAAAGCATCCACCACGTTGGGGTTACCCAGGAAGTCGGCTACAAAGAAGGTCCTTGGATTCCGATAGAGCTCTTCCGGAGTTCCCACCTGCTCAATGCGCCCCTCATTGAGGAGGGCGATGCGGTCGGCGATGGCCATGGCCTCCACCTGATCGTGGGTCACGAATAGAGCAGCCTTACCCGTAGCCTTCAACGTCTCCCGTAGCCAGACCCGAGCCTGGTCCCGCAACTTGGCGTCTAGGTTAGACAGCGGCTCGTCCAGGAGCAGGAGCTTGGGGTCGTAGGCCAGGGCCCGAGCCAGGGAAACCCGCTGCTGCTGGCCGCCGGAGAGCGCTCCTGGGTAGCGCCGCTCCAAACCGGTGAGCCCCAGCCGGTCTAACAGGGAAAGGACCCGCTCCCTCACCTCTTTCTCGGGCACCCGCCTAAGCCTTAGCCCGTAGGCCACGTTCTCGTAAACGGTGCGGTGAGGCCAAAGGGCGTACGACTGGAAGACCAGGCCCAGGCTTCGGCGCTCCGGCGGAAGGAAAAGGCCCCTCTCTCCGTCGAAGAAGACCTCCGTGCCCAGCAGGATCCGTCCCCCGTTGGGGCGCACCAGGCCGGCCACCGCCCGGAGGAGGGTGGTCTTGCCAGAACCAGAAGGCCCCAGGAGGGCCACGACCTCCCCGGGAACCACAGCAAGGTCCACCCCTTGCAACACCGGATGGCCGCCCAGGCGCACCTCGAGGGCCTCCACCCTCAGCGTGGATTCCCCGTTGCTTGAGCGCGTTCCGACAAGTGCGGGCTGCATACGTCCTCCGGGTGGGCTTTTAGAGGCCCTGGGGCCGCACCCCAAGGCGGTTGGCGAGGAGGAAGACCAGGCTGACCACGACCACCTGAAGCGTGGCCAAGGCGGCGATCACGTCCACCGCCCCCGTTCCCCAGAGGGCCACAATCTGGGCCCCGATGACCTCGGTACCGGCGGTCATGAGGTAGACCCCGGTGGAGTACTCGCGGACGAACTGGATGAAAAGGAGGAACCAGGCGGTGAGGAGACCCCCCTTTAGAAGGGGAAGCGTACCGTCAACGAAGGCGCGGACCGCAGAGGCTCCGGCGATACGGGCGGCCTCCTCGACCTCACGGCCCACCTGGAGCAGGGCGGCGGTGAGGAGACGCACGCCGTAGGGCATCCAGACCACGGTATAGGCCAGGATCAGGGCCAGCAGGGTGTTCCGCCACGGGGCTAAGGGCTTTACGAAGAGGAAAATCCAGAGGAAGGCCAGCCCCATGATCAGACCAGGCACCGCCCGGGGAAGCCCCGCCATGTAGTCCAGGACCCGGCCCCAACTCCTCCCCCTCTGAATCCCCACGGCAATGAAGAGATAAAAGACCAAGGCCGCGATCCCACCCAAAGCCGCCACCATCAGCGTATTGGTCACTGCCCGGCTCAGGTTGGGGAGCTGGAAGACCGCGGCGTAGTGGCTTAGGGTGAGGACCTCCCTGAGGTCTATCCCCGGTCCCCAGCTCACCACCAAGCTACGAAAGACCACCCCCAGGACGGGCAGGATCACAGCCACCAGAAGGTAGATCCCTAGGAGAAGGGCCCAGAAGTACCGAAGCCCTCCTAAGGGTAGCCGCTCGGTGCGGTAGCCCCGGGCTCCTATGGCCACGTACCGCCCTTCCATCCGGCCCACGAGGTAGCGCTGGAGGAGGACCAAGCCGAAGGCGATGAACACAATGGCAAGGCTGAGGGCCGCCATGAGATGGTAAGCCGTGGTCCCGGTGATGGCGGTCAGGCGGTATAGGTAAGTGGTCACCACTAGAATCCCCTTGGCATCCCCGAGGACGAGGGGCAACCCGAAAAGCTCAAACCCCAGGAGGAGCATGAGGATGCCGCTGTATATCAGGGCAGGGCGCACCAGGGGGAACGTGACGAAAAGGGCCACCTGGTAGGGCCTGGCTCCCGCTACCCGGGCTGCTTCCTCTAGAGAGGCATCCACGTTCTGGATGGTGCTGGCCACGTACAGGTAGACGTAGGGCACGTGGGTGAGACCTGCGATCACCGCAATGGCGGGCAGGGTGTAGACAGTCCAGGGAACTCTTCCCAAAAACCCTTCTACCCAGCTAGCGATCAGGCCCGAGGGCCCGAAGGCCACGATGAAGCCTATGCCGAGGATGATAGCGGAGATGAAGATTGGGGCCAGGAGGAGGAGCTCGAAGAGGCGGGCCAAGGGGAGGTCCGTCTTGGTGACCAGAAAGGCGAAGAGGCTTCCCAGGGGCACAGCGATGAGGACCATGCCCAAGCCCAGGACAAAGGAGTTACGGAGAGCTTCTAAGAAGTAGGGGTCCTGGAGGAGGTAGCGGTAGGCCTCGAGGGAAAGCTGCTTAACGGGGGCGAAGAAGGGAGCCGTGAGGAGGCTCTGGTAAGCCAGGATCCCGATGGGCGACAAGACCATGGCCCCTACCACCCCCACTAGGAGGATGAGGGGCCAGGGCAAGGAAAGGCGGTGGAGGCGCATGTTCTTATTGACCGCGAACCGCTTGACGCCAGAAGGTGAGGAAGCGCATTCTCTCGGCGGGGTCCAGGTTCTTCAAGATCTCCCTGGAAACCGGGATGGCGTAAACCTTGTCCTTCCCGCCCACCGCCTTGTACAGGGCCTGGGGCGTAGCCTGCCCTACTACCGCTTCTCTGCGAGCGAAGATGAGGGCGGTGTAGGCCATGAGGTTCTGTCCCCGTAGAGAGAGGAGGTAGTCCAGGAAAAGCTTTGCGGCATTGGGGTTGGCGGCCCGCTTGTTGATAAAAGCTACCCGCTGGATGGCGATGGTGCCATCGGTCAGGTAGACGATCTCCAGGTCCTTCACCGTCCGTTGCCGAAGCAGGGCGTAGGAGCCGAAGAAGCCGTAGGCCAGGTAGTGTTCCCCGGAGATGAGCCTTTCAAAGGCAGCTCCGGTGGAGGAGTATAGCGCAGCCTGGGCCCTTCCGAAGGCTCGGGCCAGGTTCTGGAATGCGGGGAACAGGTCGTAGTCCGCTTTCAGGAAAGTGAAGCCCACGGCGCTCCGCTCGGGATCCCAGGTGGCCACCCTACCCCGCATTCTGGGTTCCTGGAGGAGCCGGGTGAGGCCCTCCCTTGTCGTGGGCACCTCCTCGGGTTTGAGGAAGCGCTTGTTGTAAACAATTACTGCAGGCTCCAGGGTTGTCCCGTAGGCCAGGTTCTCTAGCCTGGCGTTGGCGGGCCAATTCTTGGCCTCCGGGGAGTTGTAGGCTAGGGCGTAGCCCTCGCTGGCCAGCTTGACCTGAAGCTCCATGGCGCTGGACCAGAGGAGGTCCGCACTCCTGGCCCCCGCCGCCGTCTCGCTCACGAAGCGGTCATAGATGGTCTGGGTTCCTAGGTCGTTGTACTCCACCTGGATGAAGGGGTAAAGGCGCCGGAAGTCGTCCAGCAGAGGCTGAGCGCTGGATTGGTCGGTAGAAGAGTAGATGACGAGGCGCCCCTCCTCTCTGGCCGCCTCCACCACCTGAGGGTCCGAGGCGGGACGAGACTGCTGGGCTAGAACTAGAGAAGCCAAAAGAGCCACAAGCCAAGGTGCGCTTTTACGCATTTTCCCAACCCCCTCTGCTAAGCTACTAGCATTATCACTATAGGGGAGGCCTCGGAATTGAGCAAGGTTGTGTGCGTTCTTTTCCCGCTTGTAACCAAAGGAACGAATGCGAGGCAAAGCTAGCTAACGGAATCTGGCCTAATGGGGGGCGCTTACCACCCAAGTTCTGACCCACCGTGCTCCGGGACCTTGGAACCGGAGAACCCCCCGGCCGCTACCGAACTCGCTTTGGTCGTCCCTGGCCCAAGGCTTTGCTTGGACAAGGGAGGGCGCGATCCATCCGGTAAACCGACTTCGTATCTACGGAACGGCATTTCGCTGAGCTTCCCGCTCATGTTCCGACAAGCTGAGGCGGAAGCAAGCGGCGCCGCCAGGTCTTCAAGGCCTCGCCCAAGGCCTCTTTGGGGCCCCCTTCCCCTAAATGAACCGCCATCACCCCAAGCCACCCGGCAAAGGAAAACTCCCGGTCAAACACCAAGACCGTCCCCGGCTCCACGGACCTCAGCGCCTCCTGCAAAAAGGCGCGCCAGACCAGGTTCCGTCCTGTCCCCTCCACCCCAAGGGTCGCCTGGGAG
>OGCH01000301.1_pt1 | contig 28701 bp, 31 predicted proteins | sample 1570111 | NCBI WGS metagenome assembly OGCH01 (sample SAMN03436243, study PRJEB24508) | hot springs metagenome | biome: Desert Springs; feature: Hot Springs; material: Water | place: USA: Great Boiling Spring, Nevada | collected 2008-12-01 | depth 0 m m | reverse complement strand
GGGGTGCCCAGGCCCCCGTAGACGATGTCAATGACCGCCTGGCGGTTCACGAGGTGGCTCATGGCCCGGCGGAACTTGTCGGAGCGGAAGAGGCTCTGCTTGAAGGGGTCGGAGGCCTTGTTCCAGTTGAAGACCATGAACTGGCTAGAGGCCACGGGGGAGGCGTTCACCTTGATGGTGGCGTCCAGGCGGCCCTGCTGGATGGCCTGGCGGATCTGGGAGATGTGGTCCACGGTGGCCGGGGCCATGAGGTCAATGTTCCCCGCCAGGAACTCGGCCAGCTGGGCGTTGGTGTCCTTCACGATCTTGATCTCGTAGCGGTCCAGGTAGGGAAGGGGGTTGCCCGCCTCGTCCTTGTTCCACTCCCCGAAGGCGGGGTTCCGCTTGAGGACCAGGCGCTCCCCGGGGCGGTAGCTCTCAATGAGCCAGGGGCCGCCGGAGACGATGTTCTCCGGCTTCTCGTTCAGGGTCCACATCTTCTTGATGCCCTCAGCCCCTTCTCTCTGGTAGACGGGGCCGAAGATGTGGGCGGGCCAGGGCGCAAAGCTGGCCACGTTGAAGGCCTCAGCGTCCGTCTTGGGGTAGATGAAGCGGATGGTGTAGTCGTCAATCTTCCTCAGGACGATGGGCTTGCCGTCCAGGAAGAAGGTGTCGTAGCTGTTGGAGCCCACGGCCTTGTCGGTGTGGATGCGCCAGGTGGTGATCCAGTCGTCGGCGGTGATGGGGCGGCCGTCGGACCACTTCATGCCCCGGCGGATTTTGAAGGTGATCTCCAGCTTGTTGGGGCTAACGGTCCAGGACTCGGCCATGTAGGGGATCCAGTCCCCGGTGGTGGGGTCCCGGGTCACGAGGCCCCGGCCTCCCGAGATGATGCTGGGCACGTTCCCAGATTCGGCGGTGATGAAGGGGTTGAAGGTGCGGTAGTCGGAGATCACCGCCGCCCGCAAGGTGCCCCCGCGCTTGGCCTCCTGGGGCTTGGCCACGGTCCACTTCTGGGGCCAGACGAAGGTCTGGGCGTTAGCGGCGCCCACCAGAGCTAAAAGGCCGATCAGCACCAAGGCTTTTTTCATTCCAACCTCCCAAAGGTCTTACGGGGGTAAGGGTACCCGCCCCGTCAGGGGCCTGTCAAGGCCCGGTCTTGACCCAAGGGGGGGGCCGTGGGAAAATCCCTGGCATAAGGAGGCGGCATGAGAGCGGTGGTGATGGAGGCTCGAGGCGGCCCAGAAGTCCTGAAGCTAGCGGAGATGCCCACCCCGGAGCCGGGTCCCAAGGAGGTGCGCCTCCGGGTCAAGGCGGCGGCCCTGAACCACCTGGACATCTGGGTGCGCAAGGGGGTGGCGAGCCCCAGGCTTCCCCTGCCCCACATCCTGGGGGCGGACGCCAGCGGGGTGGTGGAGGCGGTGGGGCCTGGGGTCACCGCCTTCGCCCCCGGGGACGAGGTGGTGGTGAACCCGGGGCTTTCCTGCGGCCACTGCGAGCGGTGCCTCTCGGGCGAGGACAACCTCTGCCCCCGCTACGAGATCCTGGGGGAGCACCGCCACGGGGCCTACGCCGAGTACCTGGTGGTGCCCGAGGTGAACCTCCTCAAGAAGCCCCAAAACCTCTCCTTTGAGGAGGCGGCCGCCATCCCCCTCACCTTCCTCACCGCCTGGCAGATGGTGGTGGATAAGCTCGGGGTGCGCCCCGGGGACGACGTCCTGGTGATGGCGGCGGGAAGCGGGGTGAGCGTGGCCGCCATCCAGATCGCCAAGCTCTTCGGCGGGCGGGTCATCGCCACGGCGGGCTCGGAGGACAAGCTGCGGAAGGCCCTGGAGCTTGGGGCGGACGAGGTGGTCAACTACACCCACCCCGACTGGTTCAAGGAGGTGCGCCGCCTCACGGGGGGGAAGGGAGCGGACAAAGTGGTGGACCACACCGGGGCCCTCTACTTTGAGGGGGTCATCAAGGCCACGGCGAACGGGGGGAAGATCGCCATCGCCGGGGCCTCCTCGGGGTACGAGGGGACCCTGCCCTTCGCCCACGTCTTCTTCCGCCAGCTCGCCATCCTGGGCTCCACCATGGCCTCCAAAAGCCGCCTCTTCCCCATCCTGCGCATGGTGGAGGCGGGGAAGCTGAAGCCGGTGGTGGGGCAGGTGCTTCCCCTCGAGGCCGCCGCCGAGGGCCACCGCCTCCTGGAGGAAAGGCGGGTCTTCGGCAAGGTGGTCCTGAGGGTGGGCTGAGGTTTGTCCCTTCCCAAAAGGGAGCGCCCCTAGAAGGGGACGAAGCCTTAGAATGCGTGGGGGTGCGACCATGGAGCACACGGACGTGATCGTGATCGGCGCCGGGCCCGCGGGGCTTTTCGCGGGGTTTTACGTGGGCATGCGGGGGCTTTCCTTCCGCTTCATAGACCCCCTACCGGAGCCTGGGGGGCAGCTATCCGCCCTCTACCCGGAGAAGTACATCTACGACGTGGCGGGCTTCCCCAAGGTCTACGCCAAGGATCTGGTCAGGGGCCTGGTGGAGCAGGTGGCCCCCTTCCATCCCATCTACAGCCTGGGGGAGCGGGCGGAGACCCTCGCCAAGGAGAATGGCCTCTTTAAAGTGACCACCTCGGCGGGGAACACCTACACCGCCAAGGCGGTCATCATCGCCGCCGGGGTGGGGGCTTTTGAGCCAAGGCGCCTGGGGGCCCCGGGGGAGAAGGAGCTGGAGGGCAAGGGGGTCTACTACGCGGTGAAGGCCAAGGCGGAGTTTCAGGGCAAGCGGGTCCTGATCGTGGGGGGCGGGGACAGCGCCGTGGACTGGGCCCTGAACCTCTTGGACACCGCCAAGGAGATCACCCTCATCCACCGCCGCCCCCAGTTTAGGGCCCACGAGGCCAGCGTGAAGGAACTCCTAAGGGCCCACGAGGAGGGCCGCCTCAAGGTCCTCACCCCCTATGAGGTGCGCCGCCTCGAGGGGGACGCCTGGGTGAGGAAGGCGGTCATCTTCCACAACCAGACCCAGGAGGAGATGGAGCTGGAGGTGGACGCCGTCCTCATCCTGGCGGGCTACCTCACCAAGCTGGGCCCCCTGGCCAACTGGGGCCTGGAGCTGGAGAAGAACAAGATCAAGGTGGACACCACCATGGCCACCAGCATCCCCGGGGTCTTTGCCTGCGGGGACATCGTCACCTATCCGGGCAAGCTTCCCCTGATCGTCCTGGGCTTTGGGGAGGCGGCCATCGCCGCCAACCACGCCGCCGCCTACGCCAACCCCGCCCTCAAGGTGAACCCTGGGCACTCCTCGGAGAAGGCGGAGGAGAAGGCCCCGGCCTAAGCACCCCACCGCGGCTTTCGCCGGGGTGGGGGCCAAAGAAAAGCCTTCCCCTAGCCCCGACTTGGACGTCCCACGTCCCAGGCCCAAGGTGCGGTCCCTAGGGACCGGGAAAGAGGGCTCCTTAGCTTCCTCTTTCCGCTAAACTTAGGCCAGCATGCGGATCGCCCTTTTCATTGACGGGTCTTACATGTACCAGGCGGCCAAGCGCCTGGGCTGGAACGTGGACCACCGGCGGGTCATCACCCAGTTCGCCACCCCGGAGCAGCTCTACAACGCCTTTTACTACGTCCCCATCACCGACCCCGAGGACGAGCGCCAGCAGCGCTTCATAGACGCCCTGGTCTTCATGGGCTACACGGTGCGGAGCCGCCTGGTGCGAGGAGAGGCCCGGTTTGAGGCCATGATGGCCACGGACCTCCTCACCACCGCCCCCCGCTGGGACCGGGCCATCGTGGCCTCGGGCTCCGGGGAGCTGGCCCACGCCTTCCAGGCCCTTAGGGCCATGGGCAAGGAGATCCACCTCCTGGGGGTGCACGAGCTCGCTGACCTGGAGCTTCGCAACCAGGCGGACCGCTTCCTGAACCTGGCCGAGTGGCGGGAGGTCCTGGAGAGAACGCCCGGGGGGCGGCGCACCTACGCCGGCTACCCTGTGGAGGCCACCGTGGAGGTGCCCCCAGGGGATGAACCCGGGAAGTAGCCCCTGGCCCGCCCTCCTCTTCGCCCTCCTCCTCTTCCTGGCCCTGCCCATTCCCCCTTCCCCGCCCGCCTCGCCTAGCCTCCGGGAGCTTCTGCCCTACCCTCGGGAGGAGCGGGAGGCCCTGGTGGCCCTGCACCTGGCCAACAAGGCGAGCCTCCACCTCCTCCTGGGGGAAGAGGTGGCCCGGGCCTACGACCGCCTCCTGCGCCTGGAGCTCAAAAACCAGCTTGCGGGCAAGCGCTCCGCCTTCCCAAACCCTAAAGAGGCCCTTCAGGCCGCCCGGCTCTGGATTCTGGCCCTGGGCCAGGCCAAGCGGGGCCAGGTGGTGGACCTCCATGACCTCCCCACCGCTCCCCACCACGTCCTCCCCCACGCCCGGGAGATCCGCATGGCGGCGGGGGCCCTAAGGATTCCCCACGGCGCCCTGGCCGCCATCGTGGACAACGAGCAGCACGGGGGGGACAAGGCCCTGGGCCTATCCCGGGGGGTCAGGGAGGTGGCGGACGGCTTGGCCCAGGGTCTGGCGGAGCTCCAGGGCCAAGCGCCCCTAAGCCGCACCCTGGGGCTGGCCCAGATGAGCTTTGAGGACGCCCTCAAGCAGGAGCCCCGCCTGAGGCGCTTCGGGGCCTGGGACCCGGCGAGACCCTTCCCCAAGACCGAGGCCGAAGCCAGGAAGGCCCTCCTGGACCCCCACCTGAACCTCCTCTTCGCCGCAAGCCGCCTCCGAGGCTACTTCAACGCCCTTCTGGGCCTGCCCCCGGAGGACACCCGCCCCCTCGAGGCCCCCTGGCTCTACTACCTGGGCCCCGCCTGGCACAACTACCCCCTAAGGGCCCAGAACCTGGAGACCTGGGAGGACAGCTTTCACGGCTTCTTCAAGGGGCTCTTCTACCAGGTGGCCCTCGAGGGGCGCTGGCACCTCCAAAACGGGCGCCTCCTCCCCCTCAAGGCCTGGGGGCCGGGGGCCTTCCCGCCTCCCCCTTCGCCCACGCCCCTCTACGTCCCCTAGACCCTCTCCATCCAGGGCAGGGGCTCCCCGGGGGGTAGGACGGGCCACCGCCCCTCTTGCATGTGGCGGAGGATGGCCTCCACCGCCTCCTCCGCCCGGACCACCCACTCCGGGGGGTAAAGGGGGCGCTTGGCCAGAAACTCCTCCCGGTCAAAGACCTGGCAGGTGTGGTCGGCCCGGCAGCGGACGTCCAGCTCCAGGTCGTACTGGCGAAAGCCCGCCCCCGTCCAAACCGCAGGGGTCTGGACGTTCCAGTAGTACTCCAAAACCCGCCCTTCCCGCACGTCGGGCCCCCCGGAGTACCAGGCCCCGGGGAAGAAGGCCACGTAGGCCTCGTGGTCCAGGACCACCCGCCTGCCCTTGCCCACGTGGTGGAAGACCCCGCCCTGGGGCAGAAGGGTGAGGACCCCCTCCTCCCGCACCTCCACCACCCGGGCCTCCCACCAGTAGTGAAGCAGGTCCCCGGGGAACTTGAGGAACTCCACCCGCACCCACTCCCCGGGGGCCACGGGGAAGCTCACCGCTTGGTGCTGATGCCCAGGACCTTGTAAAGGGCGCAGAAGCCGGTGATGGCGGTGAAGAGAAGGACCACAGCCACGATGCCCAGGATCCAGTTCCAAGGAGAGGCCGACTGGAAGGCGAAGTAGAAGAGGACAAGGGCCAGCACGAAGCGGATCACCCGGTCGGTGGTGCTCTCGTTCACGGTCATGCTTTCACCTCCAAGGGGAAGTATACACCCTGGGAAGCCTGTGCTAAAATGACCTCCTGGCGCGGGCCGTTAGCTCAATCGGTCAGAGCGGCCGGCTCATAACCGGTTGGTTGCAGGTTCAAGTCCTGCACGGCCCACCAAAGCCCCTTGCCAGGGGCCTTCTTTTTTGCCACACTCGGGGCATGGACCCTTTGGAGGCCTTCCAGACCCTGGACCTTAGGGTGGGGCGCATCCTCAAGGCCGAGCCCCACGAGAAGGCCAGAAAGCCCAGCTACAAGCTCTGGATTGACTTTGGCCCTTTGGGGGTGAAGACCAGTTCGGCCCAGATCACGGAGCTCTACCGCCCGGAGGACCTAACGGGCCGGCTGGTGGTGGCGGCGGTGAACCTGGGGGTCCGCTCCATCGCCGGCTTCCCCTCCGAGGTCCTGGTCCTGGGGGCGCGGGACGCGGCGGGGCGGGTGGTCCTCCTCACCCCCGAGCGGGAGGTGCCCCTGGGGGAGAAGGTCTTCTAGAGGGTCCGGGTCACCTTGCTGAGGTGGCGGGGCCGGTCCGGGTCCAGGCCCCGGGCCCGGGCCAGGGCCTCGGCCAGGGGGTAGAAGGCCTGGGCCAGGAGGAGGGGGGTGAGCTCTGGGCCTAGGGCCACCGGAAGGCGCAAGGGCGTGTCCGCCAGCTCCAGGGCCTCGAGCTCCGGGGAGAGGACGAGGAGGTGGGCCCCGGTGGCCCTTAGCGCCCCCAGGGTCCTCAGCGTGGCCTCCAGGGCCCCGTCCCTCTGGGCCAGGGCCAGAACGGGAAAGCCGGGCTCCAGGAGGGCTTTGGGCCCGTGAAGAAACTCGGCGGCGGAAAGCCCCTCGGCGTGGAGGCCCGCCACCTCCTTGAGCTTGAGGGCGGCCTCGAGGGCCACAGGGTAGACCAGGCCCCGCCCCAGGACGAAGAGGTTCTCCGCCTCCACCAGATACTCCAGGCTCCCCTCCGCCCCCAAAGCCCGGTGCAGGGCCTCGGGGAGGGCGGGAAGGGCCTCCCTCAGGTGAGGCTCCTCCAGGAGGTGGGCCAGGAGGTGGGCGGTGGCGGCCAGCATGGCGAGGAAGCTCTTGGTGGCGGCCACCGCCCGCTCCTCCCCGGCGTGGAGGGGGAGGACCACCTCCGCCGCCTGGGCCAGAGGGCTTGCCTCCCGGTTCACCAGGGCCACGGTGAGGACCCCCGCCCCCCTATAGGCCCGCACCACCTCCACCACGTCCGGGCTCTCCCCGCTTTGGCTGTAGGCCAGGAGGAGGCCCGGCAGGGGGACCCTGGGCCTCGCCCCGTAGAGGGTGAGCACGGAAGGGGCCAGGGAGAGCGTGGGCCAAAGGAGGCGGGTCTCCAGGAGGTACTTGGCGAAGAGGGCGGCGTGGTCCGAACTCCCCCGGGCCACGGTGAGGACCAAAGCGGGGGGCCTCCTTCGCAAAAAGGCGGCCAGGCTCCGGACCTCGGCCTCGTTTTCCCTAAGGAGCCGCTCCACCGCCCTTGGGGCTTCCTCCGCTTCCCGGAGCATCCAGGAGGCCATAGGGCTAAGTTTACCCTGGAGGGCCTTCCAACCCCGGTGGGCCACAAAGCCCTTCTCCCCGCCTTGCCCTCAGGAAACGCCTCTCCGCCGGCAGGCCCCGGGGCTGGCCGTGCCCCGCATCCACCTCCGCCTTTAGGCCCTACTCCGAGCCCGGAAGGGGTGGTATACTTCCACGGATGGACCGCATCGTCATCCGGGGTGCTAAGGAGCACAACCTCAAGAACATCAGCCTCGAGCTCCCCCGGGGGAAGTTCATCGTCATCACCGGGGTCTCGGGCTCGGGGAAGAGCACCCTGGCCTTTGACACCATCTACGCCGAGGGCCAGAGGCGCTACGTGGAAAGCCTCTCCAGCTACGCCCGCCAGTTCCTGGGGGTGATGGACAAGCCCGAGGTGGAGAGCATTGAGGGCCTCTCCCCCGCCATCTCCATTGACCAGAAGACCACGAGCCACAACCCCCGCTCCACCGTGGGCACGGTGACGGAGATCCACGACTACCTGCGCCTCCTCTTTGCCCGGGTGGGTACCGCCTACTGCCCCGAGTGCGGCCGCCCCATAGAAAAGCAGTCCGCCAGCGAGATCACCGACCGCCTCCTGCAGAAGCCCCCAGGCACCCGGGCCATCCTTATGGCCCCCCTGGTGCGGGGCAGGAAGGGGGAGTACCGCAAGCTCTTCGCCCAGCTCCTGAAGGAGGGGTACGCCCGGGTGCGGGTGGACGGGGTCATCTACCTCCTGGAGGAGGCCCAGAGCCTCAACCTGGAGAAGTACGAGAAGCACGACATTGACCTGGTCATAGACCGGGTGGTCCTCAAGGAGGAGGAGCGCCCCCGCATCGCCGAGGCCGTGGAACTGGCCCTACTCAGGGGAGAAGGCCTTTTGCGGGTCCTCTACCCCGATTCGGGCGAGGAGGAGCTCTACTCGGAAAAGTTCGCCTGCCCCGAGCACGGGAGCGTGCTGGAGGAGCTGGAGCCCAGGATCTTCTCCTTCAACGCCCCCTACGGGGCCTGCCCCGCCTGCTCGGGCCTGGGGTACAAGCAGGAGTTTGACCCAGCCCTGGTGGTGAACCCGGAGCTCTCCTTAGCCGAAGGGGCCATCCTCCCCTGGGCCCGGGGGCGGGACACGGGTAGGAGCTACCTCTGGGACCGGCTCAGGGCCCTCTCGGAGCACCTCTCCTTTGACCTCAAGACCCCCTTCAGGGAGCTCCCGGAAGAGGTGCAGAGGGCCGTCCTCTACGGCCTCCCCGAGCCCTTCCAAGTGGTCTTCCGCCGGGGGGGCAAGGAGACCTTCCGGGTGGAGGTCCACTACGAGGGGGTGATCCCCTGGCTGGAGAAGCGCTACCAGGAGGCGGACTCCGAGGGGGTGCGGGAGGCCCTCGAGGGCTTCATGGCCCTGAAGCCCTGCCCGGTCTGCGGCGGGACCCGCTACAAGAAGGAGGTTCTCTCGGTGAGGGTGGCGGGGAAGAACATCGCCGAGGTCTCCGCCCTGCCCGTGCGGGAAGCCCTGGACTTTTTCCAGAACCTTGAGGAAAAGCTCCCCCCCTTCCAGGCCCAGATCGCCAGGCCCATCCTGCGGGAGATCGTGGAGCGCCTGGGGTTTTTGGTGGGGGTGGGGCTGGACTACCTTACCCTGGACCGGGCGGCCAACACCCTCTCCGGGGGCGAGGCGCAAAGGATCCGCCTGGCCACCCAGGTGGGCTCGGGCCTCACCGGGGTCCTCTACGTGCTGGACGAGCCCAGCATCGGCCTCCACCCCCGGGACAACCAGCGCCTCATCGCCACCCTGAAGCGCCTCCAGGCCCTGGGCAACACCCTGATCGTGGTGGAGCACGACGAGGAGACCATGCGGGCCGCCGACTGGATCGTGGACATGGGCCCGGGAGCGGGGATCCACGGCGGGGAGGTGGTGGCGGAAGGCCCCCTCGAGGCCATCCTGCAAAACCCGAGAAGCCTCACCGGGGCCTACCTCCGGGGGGAGAAGAAGATCCCTGTGCCCCAGGAGCGGCGCAAGGGCAACGGCAAGTGGCTCGTGCTCAAGGGGGCCAGGGAGCACAACCTGAAGGGGATCACCCTGCGCATCCCCCTGGGCCGCTTCGTGGCCATCACCGGCCCCTCGGGCTCGGGAAAGAGCACCCTCATCCACGACATCCTCTACGCCGCCCTCGCCCAGAGGCTCATGCGGGCCAAGACCAACCCTGGGGCCTACGAGGCTTTGGAGGGGGTGGAGCACCTGGACAAGGTGATTGAGATTGACCAGTCCCCCATCGGCCGCACCCCCCGCTCCAACCCCGCCACCTACACCGGCATCTTTGACGAGATCCGCGACCTCTTCGCCAAGACCCCCGAGGCCAGGAAGCGGGGCTACGGCCCGGGCCGCTTCTCCTTCAACGTCAAGGGGGGGCGGTGCGAGGCCTGCGGCGGGGACGGCACGGTCAAGATTGAGATGCTCTTCCTGCCCGACCTCTACGTGCCCTGCGAGGTCTGCAAGGGCAAGCGCTACAACAAGGAGACCCTCGAGGTGAAGCTAAGGGGCAAGAGCATCGCCGACGTCCTGGACATGACCGTGGAGGAGGCCCTGGACTTCTTTCAGAACGTCCCCACCATCGCCCGCAAGCTCCAGCTCATGGTGGACGTGGGCCTGGGGTACATGCGCCTGGGCCAGCCCTCCCCCACCCTCTCCGGGGGGGAGGCCCAGAGGATCAAGCTGGCCACGGAGCTGGGCCGCAAGTCCACGGGCCGCACCCTCTACATCCTGGACGAGCCCACCACCGGCCTCCACTTTGACGACGTGGCCAAGCTCCTCTCCGTCCTTCACCGCCTGGTGGACGGGGGGAACACCGTGGTGGTCATTGAGCACAACCTGGACGTGGTGAAGACCGCGGACTGGGTCATTGACCTGGGCCCCGAGGGCGGGGACCGGGGCGGGGAGATCGTGGCCGAGGGCACCCCCGAGGAGGTGGCCCTCTCGGGAAGCCCCACCGGGGTCTTCCTGGCCCGGATCCCGGAGATCCAGGAAAGGCTCAAGGTGGCCGCCCCTTAGCGGGCCAGGATGCCTAAAAGGGCCAGGTCCAGGGTCTTCTGCAGCTCCTCCTTGAGGTCCCGCTCCGGGGTGTAGGCCGCCCAGCGCAAGGCGGTGAGGAAGTAGAGGTCGGCCAGGGTCCGGCCCATGCGCTCCAGGGAGAGGTCCTTGCGCACCCCCCCCACCTCCCTTAGAGGCCGGAGCACCTCGGCGATCAGGTCCCCCAGAGGCAGGGCCTCAAAGGCCGCCCGGGCCCGGATGGGGTCTGGGTTTAGGAGCTCGTAAAGGAGGGGGAGGACCAGGTCCTTCTCCGCCTCGGTGTAGCGGGCCACCTCCTGGAAGAGGAAGCGGAGGATGGCCAGGGGGTCTTCCCCTTGGGCCAGGCGCCTTTTCACCTCCTCCTTCAGGCGGGCCAGGAGGAGGGCGCCGTACTCCAGGAGGACCGCCTCCTTGTAGGGAAAGTAGTTGAAGAAGGTGCCCCGGGAGACGTGGGCCGCCTTGGCGATGTCGCTGGCCGTGGTCTCCCGAAAGCCCCGCTGGCGGAATAGGGCCATGGCCGCCTGGAAGATGCGCTCCCGGCGGCGCTTCTTTTGGTACTCCCTCACGGACATGGGCCTAGTGTACTCTAGTCCAAAGTCAAAGCTCAACCGCTTTTCCTACCCAGTCCGAAAGGGCCAAGAGAAGGGCGAGCCCCCCCCGGGTGGCGTAGACCCGGCCCTCCCGGAGAAAGGGAGCGGGCACCACCTCGTACCCCATCCCCTTCAGGACCCCGGCCACCTCCTCCCCCGCCGCCACCCGGGGAGGAAGCCTCCCCGCCTCCGCCAGGAAGAGGTGGGCGTTATAGCCCAGGAAGAGGGCCTCGAGGCCCTCCCAGACCTCCTCCAGGAAGGCCAGCCAGGTGGGGTCCTGGGCGGGGCGCTCCGGCCGCCTGGCCCCCGGGATCAGGAGGGCTTTGGGGGCTGGGGCGGCGGGGAAGGCGTAGGTGGGGGTCCAGACGGAGCCCGCCAGGGCGGGGGTCCCTTTGCGCCCCTTGGCCACGGTGTAGGCGGGAAGGCCGAGGCGCCTGGCCCACTCTAAGGCCAAGGCCGCCTCCAGCTCGGAGAACTCGGGGAGGAGGAGGACCGCAAGCACCCTGGGGGCCATTATGGCAGAAGCCGGAAGAAGCCGCGCAACACCCCCTCAGGGCAGGGCCTTTTTGGCCTCCTGGTACTCCGCCACCAGCCGGGCCACCACCTCCTTGGCCGAGGGGATCTCCCGGATGAAGGCCACCCCGTGCCCGGCGGAGTAGACCTCCTTCCAGGCCTTACCCCCGCCCTGGCGGAAGCGCTCCAGGGAGTCCTTGAGGAAGTTGGCGGGGACCCCCGTGACCTCCGGGGTGTAGAGGATGTCCTCCGGGGTGGCCCGGAGAAGGGCCTCCTTGTACTCCAGAGGGGCCTCGGACTCCAGGGTGGCGATGAAGCGGGTGCCGATGTAGGCCCCATCCCCCAGGGCCAAGGCGGCCAGGAGCTGGCGGCCCGTGGCGATGCCCCCGGCGATGAGGACGGGCACCCCCAGCTCCTCCCGGAGCCAGGGCCCGAGCACGAAAGGACTCACCTGCCCCGCGTGCCCCCCGGCCCCGCTGGCCACGGCCACCAGGGCGTCCGCCCCGGCCTCCACCGCCTTCCTCCCGTGCCTCAGGCCCACCACGTCGCACCAGACCACGCCCCCGTAGGCCTTGACCCTCTCCACCACCCTCGTGGGGTCCCCCAGGGAGGTGACCACCAGGGGGACCTGGCGCTCGGCCACGGCCAGGAGGTCCTCCTCGAGGCGGGGGTTGTCCTTCAGGATGAGGTTGACCCCGAAGGGCACCCCTTGGGGGAAGCTCTCCAGAAACTCCCGGAAGGCCTGGTGGGTGCGGAAGTTGAGGCTGGGGATGACCCCGATCCCCCCCGCCTCGGCCACGGCCAGGAGGAGCCTGGCCCCGGAAACCAGAAACATGGGAGCGGCCACGATGGGGTAGCGGATGGAAAGCATCCTGGTGATGGCGGTCTCCATGGCTCAAGATTTTACCCGGTTCAAGGAGTCAACAAGGGGTGGGACCCAACCCCTACCCCCCTCCCCAACCGGGTCTCCGCGGCCCTCAGGATCCTGGTGGTCCGGCGTTTTGGCCTTCTACCCCCTTGCGGCGCATCTCCCCCCACTGGCCCCGCTTCCTGAGGACCTGGAAGGTGGCCAGGAAGCGCTCCAGGGCCAGGACCTGGCGGTAGCCCAGGACCTCCAGAAGGCTCAGGAAGAGGAGGACCACCCGGTCAAGGAGCCTGGGGTAGCGCTTGAGGAGGAGGGTTTCCATGCCGATGGCCAGCTGGGAGAGGAGGACCCCGTACCCCAGGGCCAGGAGAAGAAAGAGCAAGGCGAACTCGGCGTGGAAGACCCCGAGGAAATAGAAGACGGGGAGAAGCAGGTAGCCCAGAACCTCCACCACCGGCCCCAACGCCTCAAAGAGGAAGAAGTAGGGCATGGCCACGAGGCCCAGGCGGCCATACCTGGGGTTGAAGAGCATGGCCCGGTGGAGCCAGAGCACCTCCCAAAGCCCCCGGTGCCAGCGGTTCCGCTGCCGCCTCAGGGTGGCCCAGTCCGCGGGCACCTCGGTGTAGCAGATGGGGTCCGGGGTGTAGAGGATGCGGTAGTCCCGCCCCTCCTCCCGCGCCCTCCGGTGGAGGCGCACCACCAGCTCCATGTCCTCCCCCACGGTGTCCGTGCGGTACCCTCCCACCTTCAGGGCCTCGCTCCGCCGGAAGAGGCCGAAGGCCCCCGAGATGATGAGGAGGGCGTTCATGGCGCTCCAGCCGGCCCGGCCCATGAAGAAGGCCCGGGCGTACTCCACGATCTGCATCTTCTCCAGAAATCCCCGGGGGAGGCGGAGCTCCTCCACGAGGCCCTCCCGCACCCTGGCCCCGTTCAGGGGACGGATGGTCCCCCCCACGGCCAGGACCCGGTCGTCCTCCAGGAAGAGGCGGCTGGCCCGGAGGAGGGCCTCGGGGTCTAGGAGGCTGTCGGCGTCCACCCCACAGAAGAGGGGGTAGCGGGCCAGGTTGAGGCCGGCGTTCAGGGCGTCCGCCTTGCCGCCGTTTTCCTTGTCCACCACCAGGAGGTTGGGGTGGGTGAGGGAGCGGTAGACCCCGCGGATGGGCTTGGTGGGAAGGGCCCTCTTGAAAACCCAGTCCACCCGGACCAGGCGAAAGGTCTCCTTCAGGACCTCGAGGGTCCGGTCCTTGGGGCCATCGCAGACCACGATCACCTCAAACTCCGGGTAGCGAAGGGCCAGGAAGGACCCCACCGAGGCGGCGATGGTCTTCTCCTCGTTATAGGTGGGAACCAGGATGGAAACGGGCAAGTAGGCCTCCCGTTCCAGGAGGTCCTTGAGGGATAGCTCGGAGAGCTCCCGGGCGTAGCGGGCCACCATTTGCAGCCCGAAAAGAGCGGAGAGAGCGTAGGTGAAGTTGAGCAGAGCGAAGTAGTAGAGAACCAAGAACTGGTAGGCGTAGAGAAGCCAGGCTAGGAAATCCATACCACCTCTAAAAGCACCTGGCCCGCCATGGCCCGGCCGTAGGGATCGGGGTGGGCCTCGGCCGCCTTCCGGAGGAGCTCCTGGTCCAAGGCGGCCAGGGCCTCCGCCGCCGCCCGGCGCACGTAGAAGGAGGGGTCCTTCAGGGCCTCCCAGAGGGCCCGCCGGGCCAGGTTCTGGGGGAGAAGGGGCGCGAGGCGGGCCGCCTGGACCCTAAGGAACTCCTCTCCCCCCCTCAGGAGCGCCAGGACCACGTCCTCGTACCCCACGGGAGGGTAGCCCAGCCGGGCCAAAGCCCTGAGGGCCGCCGCCCGCACCTCGGGGTCCCCCGCCTCCAGGAAGGGGAGGACCCTCTCCGCCAGGGCGTGGAGGTGGAGGCGGCCAATGGCCTCCAGGGCCGCCCAGACCTCCTCCCTTCCCCCCTGTTCCAGAAAGAGGGCCGCCACGGGCTCCGCCCGGTCCTCCAGGAGGAGCAGGGCCTCCAAAAGGGCTCCCCGGGAAAGCCCCGCCCCTAAAAGGGCCTCCCCCAGGCGCAAGACCCCTTCTCCCTGGGCCACCCGGGCCCCCGCCCGGGCCGCCGCCAGCCGGAGGACAGGGTCCGGGTGCTCCAGGAAGGGGAGGATGGCCTCCAGGGTTTCGGGAAGCCGGGCGAGCCCCAGGGCCTCCAGGGCCTCCAGGCGCTCGGGGCGGGAGGTCCAGCGGCGCCTAAGGCGGAAGGCCCAGGGCGGGCGGCCCCTCCTGAGCCACCCGGCCACCTTCTCCCCCATCTCGCCTTTTAGGGTTTCCCTAAGGTGCAAGAGGGCCTCCAGGGCGGGCTCGGGCCAGGGCGGGGGCGGGGGCTCGGTCTCGGAAAAGAGGGCCTCGGTGAAGGCGGAAAGGTAGCGCTGGTAAAGGGCCCGGTCCCGGACCTCCTTGAGGGCGGTGTAGGCGTGGTAAAGGAGGATGTAAGCCCCCAGGAAGAGGATCCCCAGCCCGGTCAGGCCTAGGGCTTGGAAAAGGACCACCTGCACGTGGGAAGCGGCCAACTCCTGGAAGAGCCGGGCAGAGAGAACCAGGATGAGCGCCGTCAGGGCGTAAGCCTCGAGGGCCACCACCAGGAAGACCAGGAGGGCGTAAAGCCGCTCACCTTTGCGCCACATGCCGCTCCAACCGGAGGACCAGCTCCTGGGGGCTAAAGGGCTTGGTGAGGTAGTCCTGGGCCCCCAGGCGCATGGCTTCCAGCATGGTCCTCTCCTGCTTCAGGCCGGAGAGGATGATGACCGGAGTCCTCTTCCCCAGGTCCTGACGCAGGTGGCGGAGGAGGTCCAGGCCAAACCCCCCGGGCAGGTTCAGGTCCAGCACGATGGCGTCCCAGGCCTCGGCGAGCCTGGCCTTGGCCTTGGGGAAGTCCTGGGCCAGGTGGACCTCGTGGCCCGCCCGGGAGAGGGCTATCTCCAGCACCCGGGCCACCACGGGGTCGTCCTCCACCAGAAGAACCCTCATGCCACCTCCCACCTAAATCATAAAAAAGGGGATGTCAAAATCCCATGAACGGCTCACTCCCCCAGCTCCCGCAAAAGGCGCTCCACCTCGGGGTCCGGGTTGGCCCTGAGCTCTTCCTTAAGAAGCCTCCGGGCCTCCTCCTTCCTTCCCTGCTCCAGGAGGGCCTTGGCCAGGGTGAAGCGGCCCAGGGGGTAGTCGGGCTTCACCGAGAGGACCCCTCGGGCGAGAAGCTCCGCCTCCTTGACCCGGCCCAGGGCCAGGAGCACCTCCGCCAGGCCCCAGCGGGCGTCCAGGTTCCCGGGGTCCTGGGCGAGGACCTGGCGGTAGCCCGCCTCCGCCTCCCCGTAGCGCCCCATGTGGTAGAGGAGGCGGCCGTAGCGCACCCGGATGTCGGGGCTGTCCAGGAGGGCCAGGGCCCGCTCATAAAGGGGCTTGGCCTCGGCGTGGCGGCCCTGGAGGTAGAGGGCGAAAGCCAGCTCCCCTATAGCCTCGGCGTCGTCGGGGAAGGCGGAAACCGCCCGCCTCAAGTAAGGCTCAGCCCCGGCCGGGTCCTGAGGAAGGCGCTTCTTGCCCTCGTAAAAACTCCTCCGCTCCCGGAAGGAGAGGGGGTCGGAAGGGAAGCCCTCGAGGCCCACCTCGTCCAGGGCGAAAGCCCGCACCTGGCTCACCCGGTCGGCCATGGGGGTGTAGGTGAAGGTGGGGCCCGCCGCCTTGGCCGAGAGGACCACCGCCTCCCCGCTCCGCACCTCCACCCGGAAGCCCCGGGTACCCTCAGGGCCCAGGAGGCGGAAGACCACCTGGCCCTCAGGCCCCGGGACGGGGCGCACCAGGGGAGCGGGAAGGAGCTTCCGCCTTTCCCCCGTGCCCAGGACCGCACCCTCTCCGGCGGGGAGCGCCTCGGCGCCCACGGCCACCCGGCCCCGGTAGAGGGAAACCCGCCCCCTTTCCTCCCGGGAAAGGCGCAGGTGGGTGCCCGTGGGCCGCACCTCCCCTTCCGGGGTGGAGAGGGCGAGGGGGATGGCCGCCTCCCGCACCACCTCCACCCCGCCCGCCTCCAGGGCCACCCGCACCCTTTCTCCCCCACCCCAGAGGCTTCTCCACCTCCGGGCCTCCCCTCTTGCCTCAGGGCTGAAGGCGAGCTCCAGCCCCCCAAGCCGCACCACCTCCCCAGCGGGCACCTCCCCGAAGGCCTTGGAGCCCAGGGGTGCCGGGTAGAGGGGAAGCCGGGTGAGGGCGAGGAGGGCGAGAAGGAGGAGGAGAAGCCGGCCCACCGGGGCCCGCTGGCCAGGCCTGGGCCGGGGCAGGAGGAGAAGGAAGACGCTCCCCTTGCCCAACCGGCTCCTCAGGCGCACCTCCCCCCCGTGGGCCTCGAGGACCCGCTTCACCAGGGCGAGCCCCAGCCCCGTCCCCTCCACCTCCCCCCGGGTGGAGGCCCGGTAGAAGGGCTCAAAGACCTTCTCCTCTTCCTCCTTGGGGATGCCGGGACCGGTGTCGGCCACGGCGATGCCGTAGCGGTCCCGGCCCAGAAGGAGCCGCACGGCCACCCGGCCCCCTTCCGGCGTGTACTTGACGGCGTTGGAGAGCACGTTGAGCACCGCCTGGTAGAGCCATTCCCGGTCCCCGTACACCCAGGCCTCCCCCCGGGGAAGGGTGAGGCGGATGGCGATGCGCTTCCTGCGGGCGAGGGGACGCACCTCCTCCGCCGCCTCCTGGAGGAGGGTCTTCAGGTCCACCCGCTCCACCTTGAGGCGGACCCCCTGGCCCAGCCTCAGGTAGTCCTGGGCCTTCTGTAGAAGGTCCTGGATGCGCCGGGCGCTCTTCTCGGCGATCTGGAGGAGCTCCTTGGCCTCCTCGGGAAGCCCCTCGGTCTCCAGGGTCAGCTCCAGGGCCCCCAGGACGCTCATGAGGGGGTTTTTGATCTCGTGGAGGAGAAGCCTAAGAAGCCTCGCCGTCTCGTCCTGGGCCCGAAGGAGGGCGAGCTCCCGCTCCCTCAGGGCCAGGAGCTCCCGGAAGGCCCGCAAGAGAAGGACCAAGGCCTCCCGCACCTCCCGGCCCGGGGGCCTCTGGCCTTCCCAGTAGAGGACCAGCTCTCCCTCCTCCAGAAGCTTCTCCCCCCGCAAAGGGCCTTCAGGCAGAACCTGCCCCCGGTAGACGAGGCGAACCGGGTACCGGGCCAGGAGGTCTGCCAGGAAGGCCAGGTCCGAGGGAGGCGCCTGGAGCATCCCCTTTAGCCTAGCGCCTGGGTGTGAAAAACCCGTGACTAGGGCTTGGGGGCCATGACCACCAGGAGGAGGGCGGGGCTTGCGGACTCGTTCCTGACCCCGTGCACCTCCCCCGCCGGGGCCAGAACCGCCATGCCCGGGGCCAAAAGGGCCTCCTCCTCCCCCACCTGGACCACCACCTCCCCCTCCAGCACGTAGTAGACCTTGTCCGAACCCGCATGGGCGTGGGCCTTCTGGGCCTGGCCCGGGAGGAGGGCGTAGAGGTCAAAGAACATCTTGTCCGAGGGGAAGACGGGGATCTTTAAAAGCTTCTCCTCGGAGAAGCGGGCGAGCTTTTTGAGGTCGCGGATCTCCACGCCCCAAGTCTACTTGACGAGGGGCCCTGGGGCGGCTAGACTAACCTTTGCGCGCCGGGGAGTAGCGCAGCCTGGTAGCGCACACGCTTGGGGTGCGTGTGGTCGTCGGTTCAAATCCGGCCTCCCCGACCAAGAACCCCGCCCCTCAGGGGCGGGGTAAAGCTTTTAGGCAAGGCCTCAGGCCCGGCCCGCGGTGCCCATCAGGGCGAACTTCTCCCGAATCACCTGCTTGAGGTAGTCCCGCCCCTTGCCGATGATCTTGCGGGGGTCAAACTCCTTGGGGTTTTGCGTGACCACCTCCCGGATGCCCAGGGTCATGGCCAGGCGCAGGTCGGTGTCAATGTTGATCTTGGCGATGCCGTTGGGGATGGCCTTCTTGATGTCCTCGTCGTGGATGCCCGTGGCCTCCTTGAGCTCGGCCCCCGTGGCCAGAAGCTTCTCCTTGAGCCAGGTGGGCACGCCGCTGGCCCCGTGAAGCACCAGGGGCAGGGAAACCCGCTTGGCGATCTCCTCCAGGCGCTTGTGGTCAATGTAGGGCCGGCCCTTCCCCTTGTAGGCCCCGTGGCTGGTGCCGATGGCGATGGCCAGGTAGTCTATGCCCGTCTCCGCCACGAAGCGCTCCGCCTCCTCGGGGTCGGTGAGGAAGGCCTCGGCCTCGGAGACCTGGACGTTGTCCTCAATGCCCTGCAGGCGCCCCAGCTCGGCCTCCACGCTCACCCCCACGGCGTGGGCCGCCTCCACCACCTTCTTGGTCTCCCGCACGTTTTCCTCAAAGGGGTGGTGGCTGGCGTCAATCATGACGCTGGTGAAGCCCGCCCTCAGGGCCTGCATGACCATCTTGAAGTCGGCCCCGTGGTCCAGGTGGAGGACCACGGGCACGCTCACCCGGCTGGCCATGTCCTTCACCAGGTTGGCCAGGTTCTCCATCCCGGCGTACTTCCTGGCCCCGTCAGAGACCTGGATGAAGACCGGGGCCCGCATCTCCTCGGCCACCTCGAGGATGGCCTGGGTGATCTCCAGGTTGTTGGTGTTGAAGCTGGGAACGGCGTAGCCTTCGCGCCTGGCCTTGTCCAAGACCTCCTTACCGATCACCAAGGGCATAGAGCACCTCCTTGAGCTCCTTCAGGTTCTCCTTTACCGGCTTGTCGTTGAAAAGGGCGCTTCCCGCCACCGCCACGTCCGCGCCCGCCCGGTAGACCTCGGCCACCGTGGACCTGTTCACCCCCCCGTCCACCTCTATGAGGCAGGCGGGGTTCAGGGCGTCCCGCATGGCCTTGAGGCGCCTGAGCCTCTCCGTGGACTGGGGAATGTACTTCTGCCCGCCAAACCCCGGGTTCACGCTCATGAGGAGGGCCAGGTCCAGCTCGGGCAAAAGGGCCTCAAAGGCGGAGAGGGGCGTGGCGGGGTTGACGGCCAGCCCTGCCTTCTTCCCCAGCTCCTTCACCCTCTGCACCGCCCGGTGGGCGTGGGGTGTGGCCTCAAAGTGGACGGTGATCACATCGGCCCCCGCCCGGGCGAAGTCCTCCAGGTAGCGCTCCGGGTTCACGATCATGAGGTGAACGTCCAGGGGAAGCGAGGTCACCCGGCGCACCGCCTCCACCAGGATGGGGCCGAAGGTGAGGTTGGGGACGAAGACCCCGTCCATCACGTCCAGGTGGATCCAGTCCACCCCAGCGGCCTCCGCCTCCTCTATGGCCTCCTTCAATCGGCTCAGGTCCGCGGTGAGAATGGAGGGCGCGAACTTCAGCATCCTTTCCCCCTAGGCCACCCGCAGGTGCCCCCGCTCAATGGCCAGCTCCCGCATCTTAACCAGGTAGTAGGCGATGACGAGCTGGGTGAGGGCCAGGGGGTAGCTCTGCCCCGCCTTGTCCCAGAAGGTGCCCACCAGGCTGGGGTCAAAGTGCTCCGCGTGGGAGCCCAGGTGGTCCCAGATGATCCGCTCAAAGGCCTGGGCCTGTTCCGGGGAGATGTGGCCGGTGATGTCCAGGATGTCGGCCTCCTTGCGGGTCTCCAGGCGGATCAGGGCCTCGTCCTCGTAGGCGGAATGGAGCACCTCGGAGAGGTCCAGCCGGGGCAGGGTGTGCTTGAGGGTGATGCGCACGTTCAGGGTGCTGGGGTTTTCCGGGTCGTAGCCCGGGGGGCGGTAGAAGCGGACCACGATGTCGGCGTGCTCCTTCTGGGGCCAGATGAAGGCCCGGGAGTCGGGCATGCGCCGCTCTATGTCGGCGAGGACCTCCTCGGGGGTGTAGCCCCGCTTGGCCACGTCCCGCTTCACCTTCCACTCCCGCCTAAGCTCCTCCTCGGGGTCCAGGTAGACCATGAGGTGGTACCGCCCCCGGAGGGCCGGGGAAAAGAGGGTGAGGAGGCCCTCGAGGACCACCACCCTGGGAATCAGCCTTCCCCCCTCCTCCACCGCCCGGGGGGCGGGGACGTAGACGGGGGGGTCAAAGGTGCCCGTGGAGTGGTTGTAGACGGGCTTCAGGATGGGCTCCCCCTCGGCGAGGAGCCGCACGTGCTGCTCCATGATGTCCATGTAGTTGCACTCGGGGTTCAGGGGGGTGATGCCCAGCTCCTTGCGCTGCTTGCGGTCGTACTTGTGGTAGTCGTCCACGCAGATGCTGGTGGTGCGCTCCACCCCCAGAAGCCGGGCGATCCCCGAGGAAAGGGTGGTCTTCCCCGCCCCGGAGTCCCCGGCGATCCCCAGCATGAAGGGCCTATGGGGCATGTTCTCCCTCCTTTGCCTCCTTGAAGACCGAGCTCTGGTAGATGTCGTCCGCCTCTATGGTCATGAGCTCCTCCGGGGTCACGGGACCCGCCTTCTGGTAGAGGCGGTAGGCCTGACGGAGCTTGAAGCGGTCTATGGCGTTGCGGACACTTCTGGCGTAGGCGAAGTTGGGCAGGGCCATGCGCCTTTCCAGGTACTCCCGGAAAGCCTTCTCCGCCTCCGGGCTCAGGCGGTAGCCCTGCTTGGCCAGCATGAGGAGGCCGATCTGGTAGAGTTCCTCCAGGGAGTAGGGGGGAAACTCTATGTGGTGGGCGATGCGGGAGCGCATCCCGGGGTTCAGGGCGAAGAACTCCTCCATGCGGTCCTTGTACCCCGCCAGGATGACCACCAGGTCGTCCCGCTGGTTTTCCATCACCTGGAGGAGGATCTCTAAGGTCTCCTGGCCGTAGTCCCGCTCGTTCTCCGCCCGGTAAAGGCTATAGGCCTCGTCAATGAAGAGCACGCCCCCCATGGCCCGCTTCAGAACCTCCTTGGTCTTGGGGGCGGTGTGGCCAATGTACTGGCCCACCAGGTCGTCCCGGCTGGCCACCACCAGGTGGTCCCGGCGGATGTAGCCCAGCTTGTGCAGGATGGTGGCCATGCGCAGGGCCACCGTGGTCTTGCCCGTGCCGGGGGGGCCCACGAAGGCCATGTGCAGGGTGGGGCGCTCCGAGACCAGGCCCAGCTCCCGGCGGAGCTTGTCCACGGAGAGGTAGGCGGCGATCTCCCGGATGCGCCGCTTGACGGGGGCGAGGCCCACCAACTCCTGGTCCAGCTTCTCCAGGACAGCCTCTATCTCCGGGTTCCGCAAGAGGGCGAGGCCCTGCCCCTCCACCGCCTGTCCTTCAGCGTTCTTGTCCATCAAGCCTCCCTTTGGGAAAAGGGGGAGCCGGAAAACCCAGCCCCCCTAAAAGGCCCTCACTCTTCCCGGTAGCGCTGCCCCTCGGGCTTCTGGGTGGCGTAGGCCTCGAGGGTGTACTTGAGCCTCCTGCCGTCGCTCCAAAGGGTGCGGTGGAGGCGGAAGCCGGGCTCCTCGGCCTTGGGCCTGTGGGCGATGAAGGAAACCCGCTGGGCCTGCCACATGGGGGAGGGGTCGTAGCCGTTCACCTTGATGTAGTGGTGGGGGAAGGCCTCCCGGCACTTCTTGAACTCGTACATGGCCGGGGCGGGGTCCTCCAGGTCAAACATGGGCAGGCCCCACATGTTCCAGTAGACGTTGTAGGGGCTCGGGTCGTCGGTGTACTCAATGGAAACCGCCCAGCCGTTTTGGATGATGTAGCGGATCTGGGCCTCAATCTCCTCGTCCGTGAGGTCCGGCAGGTAGGAAAACGTCCCTTGGGTGATGCGCATCTTCTACCTCCTTAGTTGCTGGGGGTGGGCAGGACATCGGGGGTGTCGGTGGAGGCGAAGTCAAAGGTGACGCTCCCCCAGGTCTCCAAAGCCGCTGCCAGGGCGGGAGAGTGCTGGGCCGCCTTCTTGAGGATCTCCGGCCCCTCCGCCAGGATGTCCCGCCCCTCGTTCCTGGCCTTGACCATGGCCTCGAGGGCCACCCGGTTGGCCGTGGCCCCCGCCTGGATGCCCATGGGGTGGCCGATGGTGCCGCCGCCGAACTGCAACACCACGTCGTCCCCGAAGAGGGAGAGGAGAAGGTGCATCTGGCCGGCGTGGATCCCTCCGGAGGCCACGGGCATGACCGCGGGCAGGTAGGCCCAGTCCTGGTCAAAGAAGATGCCCTTCACCGGGTCCGCCTTCACGTACTGCTCCCGCAGGATGTCGTAGTAGCCCCGCGTCAGGTTGGGGTCCCCCTCCAGCTTGCCCACCACGGTGCCCGCGTGGATGTGGTCCACCCCCAGCATCCGCATCCACTTGGCCAGGACCCGGAAGTTGATGCCGTGGTTCTTCTGCCGGGTGAAGGTGGCGTGGCTGGCCCGGTGGAGGTGGAGGATCATGCCGTTTTTGTGGCACCAGTTGGAAACAGACTGCAAGGCGGTGTACCCCATGGTGAGGTCCACCATGACGATGATGGCGCCAATCTCCTTGGCGAACTCCAGGCGCTCGTAGACGTCCTCCATGGTGGCGGCGGTGACGTTCATGTAGTGGCCCTTCCGCTCCCCGGTCACCTGCTCCGCCTTCATCACCGCCTCCTGGGCGTAGAGGAAGCGGTCCCGCCAGCGCATGAAGGGCTGGGAGTTGATGTTCTCGTCGTCCTTGGTGAAGTCCAGCCCCCCCGCCAGGGCCTCGTAGACCACCCGGCCGTAGTTCCTCCCGGAAAGGCCCAGCTTGGGCTTCACCGTGGCCCCGAGGAGGGGACGGCCGTACTTGTTCAGCATGTCCCGCTCCACGGGGATGCCGTGGGGGGCTCCCTTGAAGGTCTTCAGGTAGGCCACGGGGACGCGGAGGTCCTCCAACCTGAGGGCCCTCAGGGCCTTGAAGCCGAAGACGTTGCCGATGATGCTGGAGGTCATGTTGGCGATGGACCCCTCCTCAAAGAGGGCCAGGTCGTAGGCGATCCAGGCGAAGTACTGCTCCGGATTCCCCGGCACGGGCTCCACCCGGAAGGCCTTGGCCCGGTAGCGGTCCAGGTAGGTGAGGCGGTCCGTCCAGACCACGGTCCAGGTGGCCGTGCTGGACTCCCCAGCCACCGCCGCCGCCGCCTCCTCGGGCTCTATACCCGGCTGGGGGGTGATGCGGAAGAGGGCGATGGTGTCGGTTTCCTTGGGCTCATAGTCGGGGTCGTAGTAGCCCATCTGCTTGTACTCCAAGACCCCCGCCTTGCTGTACTTCCCTTTGCCTGCGTACTGCGTTGCCATCCACTACCTCCTTTCAGTAGGCCACGGGGCTGAGGCCCCGAAGCTTCTCAAGCCGGTGCCAGGCCTCCACCTTGCGCAGGGTCCGGGTGGCGCCCCGGATCACCAGGCTTTCCGTCCAGGCCTGGCCGTCCCTATAGCGAACGCCCCTCAGAAAGGGCCCCTCGGTGATGCCGGTGGCGGCGAAGTGGGTGTCCTCCGCCTGGCAGAGCTCTTCCAGGGTATAGATCTTTTCCAGGTCAAAGCCCCCATGGACCAGCCGCCAGCGCTCCTCCTCGCCCTGGGGGTCCAGGCGCATCTGCATCCCGCCCCCCAAGGCCTTCACCGCCACGGCGGCGATCACCCCCTCCGGGGTGCCCCCGGTGCCCATGAGGACGTCCACCCCGGTTTCCGGCAACACCGCCGCCAGGGCCCCGGCCACGTCCCCATCCGTCTGGAGGGTGATCCGGGCCCCGGCCAGGCGGATCTCCTCTATGAGCCGGGCGTGCCTGGGCTTGTCCAGGACGAAGACGGTGACCTCCCGCACCTCCTTTTTGAGGGCCTTGGCGATCTCCTTGAGGTTCTCGGCCACGGAGGCCCTCAGGTCTATGGCCTCCCGGGCCTCAGGCCCCACCACCAGCTTGGCGGCGTAGAAGGCGGGCCCCGGGTTGAAGAGGGTGCCCTCGGGGGCGGCGGCGATGACGCTGATGGCCCCGGGCCGCCCCAGGGCGAGGAGCCTCGTCCCCTCCACCGGGTCCACGGCCAGGTCCCAAAGGGGCCCTTCCCCCTGGCCCAGGACCTCCCCGTTGTAGAGCATGGGGGCCTGGTCCTTCTCCCCCTCCCCGATGACCACCCGGCCCCGGAAGTCCAGGGAGTTGAGGAGGAGGCGCATGGCCTCCACGGCCGCCCGGTCGCCCCCTTCCTTGTCCCCCCGGCCCACGAAGCGGGCGGAGGCCAAAGCGGCGGCCTCGGTGGCCCGCATCAGGTCCAGGCCCAGGTTGCGCGTGGGCATAGCCATGCGCTTACCCTAGATGGGGGATTTTATTATTGCAATCATATGCTTCGCCCCATACCATAAGCGTATGCTTACATCCAGAAACGCTAAGCTGCCCAACCCCGCGGCCTTAAGGGTGTTCGTCACCGTGGTGGAGGAGGGAGGGGTGGGCCGGGCCGCCCTGGCCCTGGGCATCACCCAGCCGGCGGTGAGCCAGTACCTGCGGGCCCTGGAGGAGCAGGTGGGCCACCCCCTCTTTGAGCGCCAGGGGCGGCACCTGGTCCTCACCCGGGTGGGAGAGGCCCTCCTCCCCGAGGCCCGGCGGGTGGTCCAGGCCCTCGAGGGCTTCCAGCGGGTCTCCCAGGCCATGGGCCGGTTGGAGACGGGGGAGGTTTCCTTCGGGGCCTCCACCACCATGGCCACCTACGTGGTGCCCCGGTACCTGAAGGACTTTCACGAGCGCCACCCCGGGGTGCGGGTCCACCTGGAAAGCGGCTCCTCGGAAAGGCTGGCGGAAAGGCTCAGGCTGGGGGAGCTGGAGTTCGCCATCCTGGAAGGGGTGGAGCACTGGGAAGGCTACGAGCGCCACCTCTTCTACGAGGACGAGCTGGTCCTCATCGTCCCCCCGGGCCACCCCTGGGCGGACCGGGAAACCATCCCCCCGGACTGGCTGGCCGAGGAGACCCTGGTCGTGCGCAAGCCCGGCTCCATGACCTGGCGGGTCCTGGAGAGGGCTTTTGAACAGGCGGGCCTGGAGCTCAACCCCATCTTTTACACCGACAACAACGAGGTCACCAAGCGCCTGGTGATGGCGGAGGCCGGGGTGGGCATCGTGAGCCGGGTGGTCATCCAGCCCAACCTCAAGGTGGGCAACCTGCGGGCCCTGAGGCTGGAAGAGCCCGTGGGGGAGCTGAGGCGGGTTTTCTGGCTGGTCCACCCGAGGAGCGTGGCCAACCCCGCCGCCCAGGCCCTCATCGCCCTTCTCCGCTCCTGACCAAACGGATGGCCACGGCGAAGGCCAACACCAGAAGGGCCAACAGGGCCAGCTCCGCCAAAACCGCCATAAAGGCGGGGTCCGCCAGGTCAAACTTCTCCACGGCCTCGGCGGTGAGGACCAAAACCCGGCGCACGGCGGCGATGATGCCGATGATGAGGAAGGGGGTGGCCTCGAGGCTCCCCTCCCGGGCGAAGCGCACCAGGGTGTAGAGGATCTCCGCCAGCATCAGGGCGAGAAGGACCCGGTCCAAAAGGGTGAGGGCCACCTCGTGATAGTGCCCCTTAAGGAGGTTCTCCACCCCCTCCACCAAGGTGGTGAGGAGGAGAAGGGCGGCCCCGGCGGCGATGAGAAAGCCGGCGAAGAGGTAGATGGCGGTTTCCGCGCCCTGAAGAACTTTGTAGGCGTCCCGCTTCACCCCCTCAGTCTACGTCGTTGAGGTAGTCCATCTCCCCGTGCTCCTCCAGGAAGCGCTTCATCTCGTAAGGGGAGCGGACCTCTTCCAGGCTGGCCTTGGGCCCCTCCATCCAGTGGGGCAGGGCCTCCGGGGGCGGGGCCTGGAAGCCGTAGAAGTAGTAGAGGGCGTAAAACCCCCTTTCGTCCTTCAGGACCACGGCGTCCCCGTACCCGTCCTCCAGAACCTTGACCGCCTGGGCCTTGGCCTTGGCAAAGGGCATCTCGTCGTACTCCATGGGCACCTCCTCACTTGGACTCGTTGACGAAGAGCGTGTAGCCGTTTTGCTCCAGCCACCGGGCCTGGTCATAGGGGTGGCGGAAGCCTTCCGGGGTGGACCTGGGGCCTTCCACCCAGTCCGGGGTCTCCTCCGGGTGGGGGGCCTTGAGGCCCTGGAGGCGGAAGAGGTAGTAAAGGGCGTAAAACCCCCCTTCCCCCTCCAGGACCAGGGCCTCCCCTATCCCGTCCACCAGGACCTTAACCGCCTTCTTCTCCGCCTCCTCGTAGGTCATCTCCCGCACGGGGGCACCTCCCAAAGGACCTGGTAGTCCGTGGTGATGCGGTCTTGGGCCAGGGGCCGGAAGACGCGGTTGGCGAAGTCCACGTGGAGGGGGTGGTCCCGGTAGCGCTCCACCACCTCCGGCCCGGCGAAGAGCACGGAGATGAAGTAGCGGTAGCGGGCCCCTGGAAAAAGGGCCTCCCCAAAGCGCAGGCCCACCACCCCCGGGATCTTCAGGAGGACCTCCTTGGCCTCCTCGGCCATGCGGAGGACCTCCTCCCGGGAAGCCTCGGCGTTGAAGACGATCAGGTGCTCCACCATCCTCGCACCTCCTCCAAATAGCCTAGATCGGCCACCACCTCCCGCCCCTCCCGGGGCCCCTTCCGCACCCGTCCCGGGTTTCCCGGGTCCCCCAGGTGGGTGAGGAGCACCCTGGCCCCCACGAAGGCCTCGAGGGCGGTGTAGAGGCTGGGGGTGATGAGGACCGGGACCCCGGCGCCCAAGGCCGCCCGGAGGCCATTTTCCGAGTCCTCCAGGGCCAGGACCTCCCCAGGAGCCAGGCCCAGGGCCTCCAGGGTCAGAAGGTAGATGCCGGGGTCGGGCTTTTTTTGGGGCGCCGCGTCCCCGGCCAGAACCAGGTCAAAGACCCCCTCGAGGCCCGCCCGCTCCAGGAGCGCCTTGGCGTTCTCTGGGCTGGTGGTGGTGGCCAGGGCCTGGCGAAGACCCGCCTCCTTGGCCTCCCAAAGAAGCCGCCTCACCCCGGGCCTGAGCCCCACCCCCTCCTCCAGAAGGGCCTGGTAGAGGGCGTTCTTCCGGCGGTGGAGCTGGGCGATGGCCTCGGGGGAAAGGGCGGGGCAGTCGGGGCAGGTCTCCAGGTACCGGGCGAGGCGCTCCCGGCCCCCGGTGGTCCGCAAAAGCTCCCGGTAGAGCTCCTGGTCCCAGGAAAAGGGCAGGCCCGCCTCGGCGAAGGCCAGGTTGAAGGCCCGGCGGTGGAGCTCCTCCGTCTCCGCCAGGGTCCCATCCAGGTCCCAGATCAAGGCCTTCAGCCCCACCATAGCCGCATCCTGGCCGTGGCCACCCCCTTCAGGGCCTCCTTCACCGCCGCCATGGCTTCCACATACGTCCCCTCGGCCTCCTTTAGGACCCGGGCGGCCTCGAGGGCCAGGTCGGCGTAGAGGTTGATCTTGCGGATGCCCCGGGCGATGAGGGCCCGGTACTCCTCGGGACTCAGGCCCGAGGCCCCGTGGAGGACCAGGGGAACGGGAAGGGCGCTTAGGGTCTCCAGAAGGGAAAGGTTCAGGCGGACAGGCCCCTTGTAAAGCCCGTGCCGGGTGCCCACGCTGACCGCCAGGGCGTCCACCCCGGTCTCCTCGAGGAAGCGCCGGGCCTCCTCAGGGTCTGTGTAGAGCACCTCCCCCATGTCCTCCCCGGAGCCGTAGTGCCCCGGCACCACCCCCACCTCTCCCTCCACCCCGGCCCCAAAGGCCCGGGCCACCGCCACCACCAGCCGGGTGAGGCGGATGTTCTCCTCCAGGGGGAGGTGGCTTCCGTCCAGCATCACCCCGGTAAAGCCCAGGCGCAGGGCCTCCGCCACCTCCTCCAGGGTCTGGCCATGGTCCAGGTGCAGGGCCACGGGCACCCGGGCCGCCTCGGCCAGGTACCGCAGGCCCGGGGCCAGGGCCCTGAGGGGGGGCCCTCCCAGGTGGGGGGCCACGCTGAGGATCACCGGCAGGCCCAGGACCTCAGCCCCCTCCAGCACCGCCTCCGCCCACTCCAGGCCCACCACGTCAAAGGCCCCCACGGCCCGGCCCTTTTCCGGCAACACCTCCGCCAAAGCCTTAAGCATCAGCCCCTCCCAAAGACCATCCCCTCGCCCCGGAAGCCCTGGAAGCGGGGCACCACCTGGTGGAGGTCCACCTGGGCACAGACCTCCACGTCCTCCAAAAGGCCCACCCCCTCCAGGGCCCTGGCCGCCTCGGATGCCAGGAGGACCTCCCTGGGTGGGTTCTTCGCCAGGAAGAGGGCCAGGTGGGCCATGTCCCCCTGGGGGGCGAAGCCCTGGGCCAGGAGACCCTTGGCGATGACCCCGGCGGCGTAAAGGTCGTCCAGGGCTACCTGCCCCTCCTTCCCGGCGCAGACCAGGGCCACCTCCTCCCCCAGGCGGGCCGCCAGGCGGGCGGTGGCGGGGGCGTTTTGCAGGCTTCCCAGGAGGAGGTGCCGGGCGTCTTTGGCGGCGTGGGCCGCCTTGGTGCCGTTGGTGGTGGCCATGACCACCACCCTGCCTTCCACCCCCGCCACCTCCCTAGGAGAGTTCCCCAGGTCAAACCCCGAGGGCCTCAC
>OGCH01000300.1_pt1 | contig 28793 bp, 27 predicted proteins | sample 1570111 | NCBI WGS metagenome assembly OGCH01 (sample SAMN03436243, study PRJEB24508) | hot springs metagenome | biome: Desert Springs; feature: Hot Springs; material: Water | place: USA: Great Boiling Spring, Nevada | collected 2008-12-01 | depth 0 m m | reverse complement strand
CTGGCGCTCAGGGCGACAAAAAAGAGAGGCCTCAGGGCGACAGAAAAGGAAAAGCCTCAGGGTGACAGAAAAGGAAAAGCCTCAGGGTGACCAAAGACGAGCCCCTTCGCAGCCCCTTCGGGCTATCGCCCTCAGGGCTTCGGCTCAGGGCGACAAGAAAAGAGGTCCTTCGCTTCGCTCAGGACGACCCCCCACCTGACGCTCTGAGGGAGTAAGCCCCAATGGTCCCTCTTAAGGCTTGACAAAAATGCTTAGCGTTGTTACTTTTATTTTTATGGAAGCTCAAACATATCAACAGGAACTAAAAGAACTCATATATTCCATCTTGCCTGAAATCATAGAGAAGTATTTTCGGGAGAGGGAGAAGGAGCTTTACAGCATATCTCTTATTGAGAGGCTCATCAGGGTGGAGGAGGAGCTTAAGGCATTAAGGAGCGAGACTAACGCTCGATTTGAGGCGTTGATGAGGGAGATGGATGCTCGGTTTGAAGCATTTATGAGGGAGATGGAAGCTCGTTTTGCAGCCCAGAAGGAGGATAGTGACGCTAAATTTGAGGCAATCAACGCTCGATTTGAGGCGTTTATGAGGGAGATGAATGCCCGTTTTGCAGCCCAGAAGGAGGATAGCGACGCTAAGTTTGAGGCAATCAACGCTCGATTTGAGGCACAGATGAAGGAGATGAGGGAGGGGTTTGAAACACAGATAAAGGAGATGAGGTCGGGATTTGAGACTCAGATAAAGGAGATGAACTCTCGGTTTGAAGCTCAGATGAGGGAGATGAAATCAGGGTTTGAAGCTCAAATAAGGGAGATGAAAGCAGGGTTTGAGGCTCAGATAAGGGAGATGAACGCTCGGTTTGAGGCGTTGATGAGGGAGATAACTGCTCGGTTTGAGTCCTTAGAAAAGAGGTTGAATTTTATGCAATGGTTTATTGGAATTTGCTTTACCATCATTATGTTAGCTTTAACTATTTTTAACTTTTTGAAATTATAAACACCGATTAATTTCTTTCATTTCAAAGGCTTGTCATTTTAAACCCTTTTCGGTATTATGAGGATATTAGAGGTCCTTCGGGCCTTACGGCCCTCAGGATGACCCCCTACCCGGTCGCCCTGAGTCGAAGCGAAGGGGCTCACCCGAGGTCCTTCAGGGCTAACGCCTTGAATAAGGACATACGGGGAGAGGTCCGTTTCCCTCGTGGAAGCCTGCCCGAAACAGCCGAACCCCTCTGATTACGCTCAGGGAAGCCTTAAAAAGGAATTGCGACCTAAGAAACTCCTTTTTTCTTAATCGCTATTTTTAAGTTTAAACCTTGTTCTTTTTATGTTTTAAGTACATTTCTTTTAAGTGAGGCGGTAAAAGTTCTGATGGATATGTTCCTTGAAAAATTTTATCAATATGCCACCACCAGTGCCTTAGCTCCTCACTTTCAGCACCTAAGGGTTCATAGCAAGTATGTTCTAATACATACTTAAAGAAAGCTTTATCAGCTTCAACAACTCTTGGATGATTATCTAAACCCTTTTCACGTATAACATCTCGTAATACTAAATCTATAGATTCATACTCATCAGTGCATACTTCAGCAAGTCTTTCTTCGTCATACACTACCTCTTCCCAATCTTCTATGTAGATTTCATAAAGGTATGTTTCTCTTAAATGGTCTGGCATAAGTTCAGCTGGGTATGTTTGAATAAGGATTTTATCACAATGCCACCACCAATATTTTAGTTCCTTATTTTCACCGTAAAAATACAATCCTACTGACCCTTTTTTATATAAATCCATCATTCTTAGGCTTATCTTGATTAGCCTTTTATCACTTTCAACTACCAATGGATTAAGATCCAAACTTCGTTTATAAATTTCATCTCTTATGCTTAGATATACGTATGCCTGTTTATGCTCCAAAGCTGGAATAAGATAAAAGTCATCCTCATTTGTACATCTTATCCATTCATCTATCAAATCTTTATCCTCTTTAAGAGGAATTTTTTCTATAAGCTTTTCAATGCTTTTTAAATAGACTTCTTTTAAATAAGGATAATCAAAGAAATACTGCGCTGGATAGGTTCTTGCTGAGATTTTATCTAAGTGTCTCCACCATACTGAAGTATATTCGCCATCAAAATTCCTATCTTCAACGCCTTCGTCTAAGATGTATCTAAGTAAGTTTGCATCAGCAGTTCTAACTTCTGGTATAAACTCTATTCCTGTTCCAAAAAAGAGCCTGTCGTATTCACCCAATCTTGCTATCTTATCCCTTATCTCAAGGTATTTCTTACATGTATTGTATCTTTTAAAGGAAACTAAATTCTCCTTTGAGCAGGCATCTACCCAGGTTTGTATTAAACTTCTAACCTCTTGATTATCAAGATAGTTTCTCATGTGCACCCTTTGGATTAGTTTCGGGGAGGAAAATAAAGGAAAGGATAAGGGCAAGTGCAGAGATAGAAGATAGGTAGATACCTGGGAAGGTTAGGATGTTTAGCTTCTCAACAAAATAAGTGCAAACCATAGGAACTGTTCCGCCGAAAATAGCAAGGGAAGTGTTATAGAGAACTGAGAAGGAGGTTCCTCGAATCTTTACAGGGAAAAGTTCAGCTAAGGTTGCAGGCAAGATACTCATAAAAAGGGAAGAAATGAACGCAAAGGCAAGATGAGCTAAAAGAACGGTCTTGAAATCCCCAGAGAGCATGAAGCTTATCAAGAAGGTAGATAGAAGGGTATAAAGGGAGAGTGAGACCAAGAAGAAGGGTTTTCTTCCGTGTTTGTCTGAAAGATAGGCGACAAAGGGGATAAGAAGGTCAAGGAGAAGCATGGCTATAGTGTTAATGAGAAAAGACTGGTCTGAAGGAAGTTTTAGAACACGGTTGTAATAGGTTGATAGATAAACAAAAAGGGTAAAGAAGGCTACTCCTTGAACGGCAGACAAAGCAAGGGTTAAGATTAGTTCTTTTTTATGATGTTTTAGGGCATAGACAAGGGGAAAACCTTTAGCTGGGGATAAGGCTTCTTTGACAAAGGAAGGGGTCTCGTAGGTCCGTCTTCTAACTAACACACCGAGGTAGGCTAAGGCTAAGGTAGGGAGGTAGATTAACCTCCAAGCGTAGCTTAAGAGTTCTTCTTCAGAGAAAACATGATGGAAGACCGTTGCGGTAAGGGAACCGAGAAGGATGCCAAGGATTGCTCCAAAGAGGTTTATGCTTGCGTAGAAGGCCCTTTTGTTTGGATGGCTATGCTCAAGCAAAAAGGTAACGGAGGTCGTGTATTCGCCGCCTGCTGAAAGCCCCTGAAAGATGCGGAGAATTCCAAGGATTACTGAAGATAAGACACCGATAGAATGATAGGTTGGAAGAACCATGATAAGAAGGGAAGGAATTGCCATGAGGTAGATGGACAAAAGGAGGGCAGGTTTCCTTCCTTTTTTGTCTGCCACATAGCCTATGAGTAAGGCTCCAAAGGGTCTTGCTAAAAAGCCAACTGCAAAGGTTAAAAAGCTAAGGATAAGAGAGACAACCGGGTCATGGCTTGGAAAAAATAGCTTGGCAAAGACTTGAGCAAAGTAGCCGTAGACAACGAAGTCATACCATTCAATAACATTTCCAACAAGCCCTGTAGTGATCAGGATTTTCCGAGAGTGCTGCATCAGAGGATAAACTTAGCAAGTTCTTCTTGCGAGATGACCTCTGAAAGCCTTTCTCTGACGTATTCTGGAGTTATGACAACCTTTGTGGGTGCGATGTCAGGAGCGCTAAAGGACACTTCTTCAAGGAGCTTTTCAACAACGGTGTAGAGCCTTCTTGCCCCGATGTTTTCAAGCTTCTGGTTTAGGTCGTAAGCCATCTGAGCAATCTCCTCTATTGCCTCCTTTGTGAATTCAAGCTCAACTCCCTCAACTTTAAGGAGGGCTTGATACTGCTTGATGATGGCGTTTTCTGGCTCGGTAAGTATTCTTACGAAGTCATCCTTGCTCAAGGGTGAGAGCTCAACCCTTATGGGGAACCTACCTTGGAGCTCAGGGATAAGGTCTGAAGGTTTAGAAATGTGAAAGGCTCCGCTTGCGATGAAAAGGATGTAGTCTGTGCGAACCATGCCATAACGGGTGTTAACCGATGTTCCTTCTACGATGGGAAGGAGGTCCCTCTGCACCCCCTCACGGGACACATCTGGCCCGTAACCTTCGCCCCTGCTTGCTATCTTGTCGATCTCATCGATGAAGACTATTCCGCTTGTTTCGGTGAGGTGTATAGCTTCCCTAACCACCTTATCCATGTCGATAAGTTTGCTTGCCTCCTCTTTAGTTAAGATTTCCAAAGCCTCTGACACCTTAACCTTACGTTTTTTACCTCTTAAGGGTAAAAAGGCTGAGAACATCTCCTTTAATTGCATCTCAAGCTCTTCAAGACCGCTTGCCGCCAAGATTTCGATGGTTGGTTGAGGAGGCTTAAGTTCAACCTCAAGCTCAACGAACCTATCGTTTAGGACACCGCTCCTTAACATCTTGAGCATCTTTTCCCTGGTCAGAGGGTCGTATTCTACCCTCTCAGATGTCTTGGGTAAAAGTAGGTCTACAAGTCTTTCTTCTGCGTTCTCACGAGCCTTGGCTAAGACCTTTTTTTCTTCCTCAGCTCTAACCATCTGCACGGCAACATGCACAAGGTCCCTGATGATCGATTCTACGTCCCTTCCAACGTAGCCAACCTCGGTAAATTTGGTAGCTTCAACCTTGATAAATGGGGAATTGGTTAGTTTAGCAAGCCTTCTTGCGATCTCTGTCTTTCCAACTCCTGTGGGACCGATCATCAGGATGTTTTTTGGGTATATCTCTTCCTTGAGGGGACCCTCGATCTGCATTCTTCTCCAGCGGTTTCGCATGGCGATAGCCACAGCCCTCTTGGCTTGGGCTTGCCCAATGATGTACCGATCAAGCTCAGCTACGATCTCTCTTGGGGTAAGTTCTCTTTCCTTTTTTTTCATAGCTCCTCTATTACGATCTCGTTATTGGTGTAAATGCAGACCTCTGCGGCAATCCTTAGGGATGTTTCTACGATTTCTCTTGCAGAAAGGTCAGTAAAGCGAAGCAAAGCCTTTGCTGCCGATAGAGCCATAGGGGCACCGGAGCCGATGGCGATGACATCTTCGTCTGGTTCAACCACGTCCCCAGCTCCTGAGATAAGGAGCATATGATCTTTGTCGCAGGCTATGAGAAAGGCTTCAAGGCGCCTTAAGATTTTATCTGTTCTCCAATCCTTTGAGAGCTCAACAGCTGCCCTAAGAAGTTGCCCGCTGTAGGCTTCAAGCTTTTTCTCAAGCCTTTCAAAAAGGGTAAGAGCATCCGCCGTCGCCCCAGCAAAGCCAACGAGAACTTGTCCTTTGTAAAGCCTTCTAACCTTTCTTGCCCGGTGTTTTAGAATGGTGTTCCCAAAGGTGACCTGCCCATCACCACCGATGGCAACCTTGCCGTTCCTCTTTACCGCAATGACCGTTGTTCCTAAAAATCTTAAAGAACTATCCATACCTCTCCTCCGTAGAAGTTTTATTTTAATCGCACTTTATAGAATTACAAACTAAAAGGAAGATCACTATCGCAAAGCAACCTTTTTTGGTATCTCAAAGGGCAAGCCAAAAGGTTTCATGAGGGATGCCTCGCAATTCCTTAGCAGGGCAGGGTAGAAGCCTTTTAATCTTTCCTTCAAATACTTAGGCTTTTCAAAAAATCCTTTGTTTGAGATGCAAAATTTGGAAAGAGCTTAGTCTTTTGAGACTTACGCCCGGGAGGACGACCCCCCTTTTTACGTTGCCCTGAGCAAAGTCGGAGGCTCTCCTTAGGTTCATCGGTTGCCAAAGCTCCTTCAAGGGGGCTGGTGTGTCTATAGGAATTTTCAAAACATCTTTCCACATTAATTGACACTTCCTGGAATCATGCTAAAATAGCTTAAAATTTTTTAGGGGGCGATGGGATATGCATCCTCTCATTCGTGAGGTAGAAGCGAAATACTTGAGAACAGACCTTCCTAAGATCTCTCCTGGGGATACAGTTAGGGTTCATTTTAAACTTAAAGAGGGTGAAGAGAAGGAAAGGATTCAGGTCTTTGAGGGGGTCGTAATAAGAAGAAGGGGTTCAGGCACATCCGCAACCTTTACTGTAAGGAAAGTCTCCTTCGGGATTGGAGTTGAAAGGACCTTCCCTTTACACTCACCGAGGATAGAAAAGATTGAAATAGTTAAGAGGGCAAAGGTAAGAAGGGCAAGACTTTACTATCTAAGGGAGAGGGCAGGTAAATCTGCCAGGCTCAAAGAGCGTTTTGACCAAAAGGTCATGGAATAGCATTGAACCTGTAGAAAAAGCTTACTGGTCTCTTGGCTATTGCGCCATAGCTGGCATTGACGAGGTTGGGCGTGGTGCAATAGCTGGTCCTTTACTCGTTGCAGGTCTTATCCTTCCCAAGGATTATCATCATCCCCTTCTTAAGGATTCTAAAGAGCTTACCCCAAAGCAAAGGGAGAAAATAGCGGAGGAGTTAAAGAAGGTCGCCGTTAGCTTTAGCTTTGCTTTGGTTGAGGTAGAGGAGATAAAAAGGCTTGGAATTTTTAAAGCTTTTCTCCTCGGAATTGAAAGGGCTATTCAAGGGCTTACCAAGCCTGACCTTGTCCTGATTGACGGACCACATACACTACCGAATTTTAAAGGTCTTCAGAAAGCCTTAGTAAAGGGTGATAGGTTAAGCCTTAACATCGCCGGGGCAAGTATCCTTGCTAAGGTGGAAAGGGATAGGCTTATGGAGGAGCTTGACAGGCTCTATCCTGGATACGGATTTTCCAAACACAAAGGATACGCTACCAAGGATCATATCTCAGCCCTTAAGAAACTCGGTCCATCACCAATACATCGCACATCTTACCAGTGCTTTGCTCAATGGTTAGCGAAAAAAGAACCCTAAAAGGTAGATTGGGAGAAAGCATAGCTCAAAAGTATCTTGAAAAGCAAGGATATAAGGTCATTTGTAAGAATTTTAGGACAAAAATCGGGGAAATAGACCTTATTGCTGAAAAAAAGGGGACGCTTGTTTTTGTGGAGGTTAAAGCTTGTTTCTTTGGGAAGGATGGGATCACTCCAGAGGATAAGGTGAACTACTTCAAGAGAAAAAGGCTCATTGAGGCAAGCAAGCTCTTTTGCGTAAAAGAAAAAAATCTCATAGACAGAATAAAGGAATTTAGGTATGATGTATTGGTAGTAGACCTTGAAAAGGAGAGTGTGGTAAGACATTATGAATCAGCCTTCTTTGTTGAAGATTGAACCTCTTGGTATTACTATTGAAGAGCTTTTAAAAAAGAAGGATGACGAGTTAGCCAATCTTTTAGCGCCTCTCAAGTTTCATGAAGTCCTTGAGGTAGTAAGACTTACGCCTTGGGAGAATAAGGCTCGGGTCATCCTTCTTTCTCCCTACCCAGAAGGCGTAGTGAAAAACCTTCATCCAGCGGAGCTATTCTTCACTATGAAGGCTTCTCCTCTTGACCTTGCCGTTGAGATTTTGTCCTATGCCAAAGGAAGCCAGGTTCAGTTTTTCTTTGACCTTGATGCCTGGTATAAGGATAGGATTAAGGCTGAAAGGGTGGCAAGCTGGATAATCCTTCTCTTTTCTGCCGGGGAAGATAAAGTTTTAGAGTGGCTTAGGGTTGCGGATTGGGATTTTTTGATTGCTCTTTTCCAAAAATTTATCAAGGTTTACAAGAGACCGGATGATGTAGATTTGCTTGAGGCTTACGACTGGCTACCTCCCTATACCCTTGATGATGTCTATTTTATTGACTTTAAAGTAGAGGAGCTTGAGTTTTATTTTCGGCGCATGATTGAGATTTTGCGGGAGGAGATGCCTGAACAGTATTTTTCTTTGCTTGAAAGCGTTATCTGGGAAATCCCCATTGAAGTTGAGGAGCGTGCTTACAGGTTTCGCAACGCAAGGCTTGAAGACGAGGGTTTAGTTGACTACTTTTCCGCTCTTGAAATCTATAGTCCTCTTCACCCCAAAAAAATCACACCCGTAGAAGAAAAATTAGCCCTTCCTTACGAAGGGGAGATTGAGCATCCTCTCTTTTTGGTCCCCGTTGAGGATAGGGGCTTTCTGATTGAAAGGGCCTTAGCGGAGATTACGGATCCTTTGGTCTTAAACAGGATTAAAAGGGAGCTTGCCTATCTTACTACAAAGCTTGTCATCGCTGATTTTGTGGTAATAGATGGCTTAAAGGAAATGGAAGAGGCAACTAAGAAGCTATGGCATAGTCTAAACCTTGGGCTTGACTATCTATCCCATGGACGGGTTGACTTGGCAAAGGAATTCCTTGCCAATTACTACCTTGAGGAGATCTTTCGAGTTGGACAAACAGCTTTGAGAGAACTTAGACGCTTTGCCATGAGGATCCTAAACAGTAAAGACTTTGACCAAACCTTTTTACGCTATCTTGACCAACCTTACTCTGGCTACATCAAGGGCATCCTGGTCAAAAACCTCAATCAAATTAAGCTCTTTCAACCGGAAAGAATTGGCACGGCTGAAGAATACACGTATTTTTCGAGAGAATCCGAGGTCAAGATGGTCTGGAGGTATGTAGAGGAGGTGGGCTATCTTGCAACCCTTTTAGACAAAGCCTTTGGCGGGATGGGACCTATTATAAAAGAAATGTTAGAACCAAACAGAAATTTTGACCTTGTAAACCTCACCTGGTCGGCAATTGTCCTTACCTCTTTAGCTCAATGGCTTTTGACCAAGGAGTTTAGGTTTAAGGCTATCCCGAAGAAGGAATGGAAAAGGCTTTTTCCGATGCTTATGGAAAAAAGGGGGGAGCGCTGCTACCTTAGAGAGGAACTAAAGGAAGCTCTGAAAGAAAACTTTACAGTCCTTGCTAAGACTACCTATCTTGTTGAAGCTTCTTTCATAGAAAGCTTTGTAGAAAATTTAGCACAAAGGATGGAAGCTGAATTTGCCTTTGCTGAGCCTTCCTCCCCTCCAGACCCTAAGTATCAAACTTTAATCCTCATCGACCTTAAAGGATAGGGGACAACTTATGAAACAAATTAAAATAGGTCTTCTTGGGTTTGGCACCGTTGGACAGGCGGTATACAAGCTTTTGACCGAAAATGCTAAAAACATAGTTGAAAGAACAGGTTTTTTGCCTGTTATTGTAAAGGTTCTGGTTAGGGATTTAAAGAAGAAGAGAAATTTACCCGTAGACCCAAAATTGTTAACTACTGACCCAAAAGAAATCCTTGAGAATGAGGAGATAAGCATAGTTTGCGAGTTGATGGGGGGGATAAAACCAGCCGAAGAGTTTATCCTTTCTGCCCTTGATAGAGGCAAGGCTGTGGTAACGGCAAACAAGGCTCTTCTCTCGGAAAGGGGGGAGAAGATCTTTTCCTTAGTTAACGAAAGAAGGCTTTATCTTGGATTTGAAGCCTCGGTAGGAGGTGGCATCCCTATCATCAAAACGATGAAGGAGGCTTTGGTTGGGAACAAAATCAAACGGATAGTAGGGATAGCAAACGGCACAACCAACTACATCCTTACCCAAATGCTTGAAAAGGGGATGGACTTTGCTAAAGCTCTCCGGTTAGCTCAAGAGAAGGGGTTTGCTGAGGCTGACCCAAGCTTGGACCTAAAGGGTATTGATTCGGCTCACAAGCTTTCTCTTCTTGCAAGCCTTGCTTTTAACTTTTTTATACCCTTTGATAGGGTTTACGTTGAGGGTATAGATAAGATTGAGCTTATTGACCTTGAGTTTGCAAGGCAGTTTGGATACATAGTTAAGCTTTTGGCTATTGCCAAGGAAAATAAAGAAAGATATGAAATAAGGGTTCATCCTGCTCTCATCCCGGAAAAACACATCTTGACTTCTGTCAGGTTCAACTACAATGCTTTTTACATACAGGGTGATTTTGTGGGAGACATTCTTCTTTACGGTCTTGGTGCTGGTGGTGCTCCTACGGCAAGTGCGGTGGTGAGCGATATTGTAGATGCAATAGAATTCTTAACCACAGGAAAGCGAGGGTTAATAAGCTACCCTCAGCATGAGGAAGAAAAGTTAGAAAAAATAAAACCAATTGAGGAGTGCGAGTTTAGGTATTACTTTAGGTTTCAAGCTGTAGACAAACCGGGGGTGCTTTCAAAAATATCTGGTATACTGGGCAAGTATGGGATTAGCATAGCTTCAGTTGTTCAGATTGGGAGACAGAAGGGGAAAGGAACTGTGCCCATTGTTATGCTAACACATGAGACGAAAGAAGGGCTTGTTTCTAAGGCTTTGAGCGAAATTTCCAAGCTTGATGTAGTGCAAGGGGAAGTTAAAAAAATAAGAATTTTTGAGGGGTAGAAAGATGAGGGTCTTTGTCCCAGTAGGCACTTATAGAATTATGGAAGATAAGAAAGTGTGTTTACATGCAGGTCCAGCAGGGGCTGGGGTCATTCTTGGAGCTTTGAATAAAGAAACCAGATTTTCAGCCTTGGTCTTTTTTCTTTTTCCGCGCAAAAATCAAACCATTTCGTTTGAGGATACTATAGTTTTTTCAGGTGAAGAGCTTTTGGAGTACTTTTGGGAGGAGTTAAGGGAGAAAAATGAAGACCTAAAGGGTCTTACCTGGGTATTAGCTGGCGCAAGCAAGTTTAAAAGCGGTCTTAATGACTTTAAGTTAATGGAGGAAAACGTTAGCTTAGCAAAGAATTTTCTTAGAAAACGAGTAAGAGTTGAGACTTTCCACGAGTTCATATTCAAACCTACCTTTGTTTTGGTTGAGGTTGATAGTTCTGTTAATACTATTAGAATTCTCTTTAACGGAGGTTTTTTGTGTCTTTAGGTAAAGAGCTTCTTCTTGAAAAAATCTTTTCTAAGGTAGACCAGATCCCAACCTTTCCTAAGGCAGCCCAGAAGGCTCTTGAGTTGTTGCGAGATGAAAATGTTGATTATCGTAAGCTTGAAGAAGTTATAAAGACTGACCCTGGGATTGCCGCAAACTTTCTTAAGATCGTAAATTCTGCGCTTTATGCTCTGCCGCGGAAAGTAGAAAGCATAGCGCAGGCTTTTCTATACCTTGGCGTAGACCAAATCAAATTTATCCTTCTTTCAGCAGTAGCAGGAAAGTATTTTGACAAAGAGATGATTGGTTATGGTGTGAGTGCAAAAACAATTTGGCTTCATTCTATTTCTTGTGGAATTGCTGGCGAGCTTTTGGCAAAAAGAATAGGGACATCACAAAGTTTTATGGAAAGGGTTTACCTTGCCTGTCTACTCCATGACATAGGAAAGATTGTGCTTGATCTTTACACTAAGATTGAAGTTGAACATTTAAAAAACACTATTAAAGAAAACCCTGAATGGACCTTTATGCAGGTTGAGTGGCTTGTTCTTGGGGTGGACCATGGTCTTGTGGGGTCAGAGCTTCTAAAAAGGTGGGAATTCCCTGAAGATGTAGTTTTTTCGGTAAGGGCTCATCATGACGAGAGCTTAATGGTCCAAAGGAAGCTCTCAGCCATAGTTGCCTTAGCAAATGCGATCGCCAATTTGATCGGGTTTTATAGTGGCATAGACAGCTTTTACTACACCATTCACGGCGACCTGTTAAAAGTCTTAGAGATAAAACCAGAGGAACTTGAAAAGGTCTGCGAGTTTACTTTGGAAAAATCCTTGCGTTTAGAAAGAGAACTCATTTAAAAATTCCCCTCTTGACAACTTGCAAAAGCGTAGGATGATTAATAAAAAAATTTTTTGGGAGGAGGGATTAGCTATGAAGAAGGTGCTTTCTTTAGTCCTTACCTTAGCTGTTGCTGGTATGGTAGGTCTAACGGCTGGTTGCAAAAAGAAGGAAGAAGCTCCCAAGACTGAGCAAGCTCCCGCAACTCAACCCGCAGAACCCGCTCAGCCTGCTCAGCCTGCAGGGAATGAATCTGCTCCTCAGCCTGAACAGCAGGCTCCAGCAGAAAAACCTGCTGAACAGCCAGCTGAGAAAAAGTAGTTTCTAAAAGTAGTTAGTTTCTAACAAAAAAGGGGGCCCTTGGGCCCCTTTTTCGTTTTAAATCTCTTTACCTCCTCTTTTCTTTTCCTTTTCCTTCTTTTTTCCCTTCTTTTCTTCATACACTAAATAATGGACATCAACGAAGCGTGGGTGCCGTTCCTTATACTTGATAACAACTTCAGGTGGCTCCTGATAGTATTCAGAGATAAATTTTACGTTTGAGAGGACGATTATGTCGTAGTCGGTCAAGACAATCTTCCTTTTAGGATGCTTACGATGTCCCCAAGCTTTACCGTAAGGAGGACCATAGATAACATACCTTTCAAACACCACCTCTGGTCTTAAGCCAAAGCGGAGCATGATTTCAACCCATGAATAACCTCCTTGTCTTAGCCTTATAACTATGTCTGGAGAAACTCTTGCTTCTCTTACAATGAAGAAAAGGACCGGAAGTTCATCCTCAACAATTACCGGATACCTCTTTTTTATGATGATGATTTCCTCCTCAGGAACTCTAAAATAATCGCCGATGGCTAAATAAAAGCTTCTGACCTTTCCATCAGAAATAGAAACCCCTAAGTCTACATCCTTGGCGTAGCCTTGTGGAAGTGCAACCACCAAAAGCCAAAGGAATAAAAAAATCACCCTTTTCATAGGCAACCCCCTTTGTGTTTTATATAAGTTTGTATGCAAAATTTATACCTTAGTAAAGGAGATTGGGGCTCTTTCAATATTCATTTTTGCTCCAAATGGAGGTGCCTTGCTATCCTTGGCAAGTAGAAGCCCTATTAAAACAGATGAAACAGTAATATTCTTTGCAGATTTTTCGACAAATTTGTCGTTTTTTAAGTGGTAGAGCCTATTATTCCTGTAAATAGAGATTGTTGCCCTGATGCCTTTGTTTTTTCTTCAACATCCTGAGGGGGGAAGACCAAGACCTTCCCATAGACACCGTCGTATCCTGGCTGAACAAAAACTTTCCCCTCCCGCATTCGGGAAAGGGCTAAAACAAGCCTCTCGTCAAGGATTTCTTTTAGCTCGTGAAGTGGTTTTTTCAGAAGTATGTCAAATTCCGTCCCTACTCGGTCAATGATTGTTCGGTAAAGCTTTTCAACACTTTTGGTTGAGACATTAACACTATAGACCTCGGCAAGGATTTCTAACAAGGGAACTAAATGGACGGAATAGGGTTTATTCTGGGGAATGTAGTCCTCATCTCTATCAGCGAGGTCTTCTATGCGATGGAGGACGCCGATGGTAAGGGTTGCTCCGCATTTAGGGCATTTCCCACTATTGAGCTTTGTTTCCTTTGGATGCAGGGATACTCCGCATGCTCTATGACCGTCGTAATGGTATTTACCTTCTTCAGGATAGAATTCAATGGTGTAGGCAATTTTCCCATCTTTAACCCCACGTAGGATGCTTTCATAACTTAGGGGTAAGAAAAAGGCGGTTGCTTCTCTTCCAATCTTTGAGGGAGAGTGAGCGTCAGAGTTTGAGACAAGGGCAATCGTATCAAGGGCTGAAATGCGCCAGTTCATCTCCGGGTCAGAAGAAAGCCCGGTCTCGATGGCAAAAATGTATGGTGTTGCTGAACCGAAGGCTTCTTCAAGGGAGTCAAAGCCTGAAAAGGCTCCAAAAACAGAATACCAAGGGGTCCAGGCATGGGCAGGAATTATCATAATCTCGGGTGATATCTTCATAAGTTCTAACACCAAAGCCTCCGCTTGGACCCCGAAGGTTGGACGCCCGTCGGCAAGAAGGTTGCCAAGCTTTGAAAGGTGTTTGTTTATCTCTTCCACAACCTCAAAATTTGGAGCAATAAGAATAAGATGAACTCTTCGGTTTGTTTGGGACTTTGTAGAGTAGATGAGGGATATCTCAGCTGTTGGCACAAAATAAGGAGGCTCCCCAGATGAGCCCCTGTAGATATAAAGTCCGCTTTTTTCATCATACTCAAGGAGTTCCTTTAGCTCTTTTAGGTATGCTGGATGGGTAAAATCACCTGTTCCGATGACTGAAAGCCCTTTGAGTTTTCCTACTTCCCAAAGGGTCTTTGGTTCCATGTTTTTTGAGCTTGCTCGGCTATACTTGCTGTGGATATGAAGGTCGGCAAGAAAGGAGCTCTCAAGGACCTCTTTTGGGGGAAGAATTTGGTTCTTTCTTTGGCTTTCCACGGCTTTTAATTTAGCACTTTGATGTTATCTTTAAAGAGTATGAAAGAGGCAGTAAAAAAGGTCGTCTGCACCAACAGAAAGGCAAGCCATCTTTATGAGATTGAAGAGACCTATGAAGCTGGCCTTGTGCTTGAAGGCTGGGAAGTAAAGTCTTTAAGGGAAGGCAGGGCAAATCTCTCTGACGCCTTTGCCAGGGTGGTTGATGGCGAGGTCTATCTCTATAACTTTCACATAAGTCCCTACCCCCACAGCAGGGAAGCAAAGCTTTCTGACCCAACGAGGACAAGAAAGCTCCTTCTTCACAAGAGGGAGATAAAAAGACTTGCTGGGAAGGTGCAACTAAAGGGCTACACCCTTATTCCCCTAAAGGTTTACTTTAATGCCAGGGGCTTTGCCAAGGTAGAGTTAGCCCTTGCACGAGGAAAAAAGGTCCACGACCGAAGGGAGGATATCAAGCGGAGAGAACTTGAAAGGGAGCTTAACAGAAAGTATAAAGGAAAGATAAAATAGAAGTCTTTTAGATGCTTCCTTTAGAGCTTACTATCAAAGGCTTTGGTCCCTACTTAGGAGTTACCATATCCGAAGATGAATTTCGGCTTCTACAGGATAGCAGGCTTTTCTTGATTTTTGGTGAGATCGGAGCAGGAAAAACCACTCTTTTTGACGCCATCCTCTTTGCCCTTTACGGCGAGACAAGCTTCCCGGAAAGAAAAGCAGAACATCTCATCTCCCATTATATAAAAGAAGGGGATAAGTTAGTTCCTGAGGTTTGCTTTCGGTTTTTTCTTGGAAAGGATGAGATAAAGGTTCTAAGAAGGCTTCCAGCCTTGGCTCTCAAAGGTCAAGAAGCCCATCTTTGGATAAATGGAAAGCTCCATTCAAACAAGCTTTCAGATGTAAACAATGAGTTAAAAAAAATACTTAAGCTCGATGCTAAACAGTTTAAGAAGGTGCTACTCCTTCCCCAAGGTGAATACCGCGAGGTCTTACTTGCTGAGAAAAAGGAAAGAATGTCCCTTTTTGAAAGGCTCTTTCAGCTTGAAATCTTCTCAAAGCTTGAAGACTATTTGAAAGAGAAAAACAAGGAACTAAAGGGCGAGTTGGATAAATTGAACACCGAACTTTCAACCCTTCTCAGGTCATGCGAAGTCAAAAGCTTAGAGGAGTTAAAAGAAAGAATAGAAAAAGCAAAAGAAGATTTAAGAAGGCTCCATCATGAGGAGAAAAACCTAAAAGAGACGCTAAAACACAGAGAGGAAGCCTTAAAAAGATTAGAAAACCTTTACGTTCTTCTTGAAAGAAAAAAAGAGTTAGAAGAAGAAAAAAGCCAACTTTTACGAAAAAAAGAGAGGTTTGAGGAGAAGGAAAAGGAGGTGGCAAGGCTTAGGGCTTTCAAGGAGGTTTTGCCTTATTACGAGGACCTAAAAAACCGATGGAAAGAGCTAAAAAGGCTAAAAAGCTTAGAAAAGGAGACACTTGCCGAACTTGAAAAGGTAGGGATAGCTCTTAGAGAAATAAATGTTAGGCTAAGCGAAGTTGAAAGAGAAAGAGAGCGGGTTCTAACTTTAAGGGAAAGGAAGGTAAAGCTTGAAGACCTTTTTAAGCTTTTGCAAAGAGAAAGAGAAGCTAATGAAAAGCTTGAAAGCTTAAGAAGGAGACTAAAGGAGCTACTTGATGAGGTTGAAGGGATAAGGGGAGAAAAGGATGCTTTAAACATTATCTTTGAGCTTAAAAGGCTTGAGAAGGAGTATCAAGACATTGAAAGACTTGAAGAGGTTGAAAAAGACACAAAGGAGCTTGAGGCAAGAATTAAAGACCTTGAAGAAAAGCTTAATAAAAAAAGGGAAGAGTATAATGCTTTACAAGACCTGAGTCTTCTACAAAGGTTTTCAGAAAGATTAAAGGAAGGTGACCCCTGTCCCCTCTGCGGGTCAACCTACCATCCCCGTAAGGCAAGCCTAAGCAAGGAGGATGCTGAGAGGCTAACCATCCTTTCCGGCGATGTTTCTAAGCTTGAAGAGGAGCTAAGAAAGTTAAGAGAAAAGAGAGCAGAGCTTTTAGGTGAGAGAAAAAGCTTAATTCTAAGGGTAAGGATAGAATCTAAAGAAGAGCTAATCGGCAAAATTGAAAGACTAAGGTCTGCTTTAAAAAGCTCTGAAGAAAGGCTATTTGGTAGAATTAAACAATTTCAAAATCTTTCTGAAAGTGAATTGATGAGGGAATTTGAGGTGCTTGAAAAGAAGGAGAAAAATCTTCTTAAAGAGAAGGAAGAGATCCTCCAAGAAAGGGCAAGGCTTGAAGAGTCACTAAAAACCGTTGAATTTAAATTTTCTGAGCTTGGCTATGAAGAAAAGCCATCCCTTGAAAGCATAGAAAAAGAGCTTTCAGAACTGAAAGATGAAATCACTGCCTTTGAGACGAACTATAATGAATTAATCAAGCAAAAAGAAGAGAATTCAAACAGGCATAGCAGGCTTCAGGTTAAGCTTGAAGAGACGAGGATGTTGCTTGCAAGGGAGGTTTTTCATTATAGGGAGGCTTTAAAAAAGGTCTTCTCCCTGAAAAAAAGAGGGCTTTTCCAGAGGCTTTCCGAATGAAAAGAAACCTTCTCAAGGATAGCCCACCTTGAAGACCTTGAGAAGGAGGTTGAAGACTATAAAAAACATCTCTACAGGGTAACCGAGGACTTGGCAAGGCTTGAAGAGGAGCTGAGAACTAAGCACCTTGAGTTTTCCCAAAAAAGCCTTGATGAGGTTTCTGTTGAGCTCAAAAACCTAAAAGAGAACGTTGAGAAACTAAGGCTTGAAAAGGAAAGAATTGACAGGGAGCTTGCAAGGATTGAAGACACTCTAAGGAGGTTTGAAGCTATTAAAGTTGAGGTTGAGGAGCTTACCCGAAGGGTTGACAGTTTGCGTAAAGAACAAGGGATGCTTGAACACATCATCAATCTTATCTCGGGTAAGAACCCAAAGGCTGTATCTCTTCAATCCTACGCTACTTCTATTTTCCTTGATAGGTTGCTAAGGAGGGCAAACCATTTTCTTCAAGAATTTTCTTTCCGTAGGTATAGCTTTGTGATAGAGGAGGCTTTGCGGAAGGATTTTGAGCTTTACGTCTTTGATGCCTATACTGGTAGGGCAAGAGAGGTTAGGACCCTATCAGGAGGCGAGTCTTTTATCGCCGTTTTAGCCTTTGCCTTAGGGGTAAGCGACTTGATGCAGGCTCTTGCCGGAACCAAGCCTTTCCAATCCTTCTTTATAGATGAAGGGTTTGGCAACCTTGATAGCCAAACCTTAGACCGGGTGGTTCAAACCCTCGTTGAGGTCTCTCAAAAAGCAGACCGGATTATTGGAGTTATATCCCACCTTTCGGAGCTTAAGGATAGGTTCCCAGCAAGGATTGAGGTAATAAAGGAACGGGAAGGAGGAAGTAAGATCAAGGTAAGAAGGGTTTTTTGAATGAGGATTAGCCAGTGCATAGGCATCTTAGCCGGGGGAAAGGGAATAAGGATAGGAGGGGATAAGCCCTTTAAACTTTTTAAAGATAAGCCCTTAATCCTCTGGGTTTATGAAGCAGTCCTTCCCTTTACTCTAAAGGTCTATTTATCGGTGAAAAACCCTGAACAGGGTGAAAGGCTTTTAAGTTTAATTCAATCTGCATCAGCTAAAAACAGGTATCCTCAAAACATTGCCGTAGTTCAAGATGTTGTCCCCTTTGAAGGACCGCTTGCCGGTGTATACAGCCTGCTTAGCGAGACGAAGGAAGAGGAAATACTTATCTTAACCTGCGACCAACCTTTGATTAAGACCGAACTTTTAGAAAGGCTTCTTAGACAAAGGGCTGAAGCTTGCCTCTTTGAGATAGAAGGAAAGGTTGAGCCCTTCCCGATAAAACTAAAAAGGTCCCTTTTTCCTTATCTTGAAGAGTTTATAAAGACTCCAAAGAAAAAATCCATAAAAAATTTTTTAAATTTACTTGAAAACTATAATAAACGAATTAAACTAAGCTTGAAAGAAGAGGAGGCGAAGTTCCTTAAAAATATCAATACCCCTCAGGAGCTTGAAGAGTTAAGCTATGTTTAACTTTGAGCCTGATTTGATTAGACAGATCAAGGTTCTCATCGTGGATGACGACCAAGATGTAAGGGAGCTTCTTAGCGAAAGCCTTGTGGAAGAGGGTTATCTTGTGGAGACGGCTGGTGATGGTCTGGAAGCTTTGGATAAGCTTGAAAGCTTTAAGCCTGACCTTATCTTGACGGACTATCAAATGCCCCGCATGGATGGAATTACCCTCTGCAAGATTGTAAAGAATAACCCTGAAACTATAGACTTAGGAGTTATCCTGATCACAGGTTTTAACGATTTTGAGGTGCGCTTGCAGGGTTTGTCTGCTGGTGCTGATGATTTTCTGTCAAAGCCTGTTATGATACCTGAGCTTAAGGCTCGTATAAAGTCCCTTGCAAAGGCAAAGCTTTATCACGATTTCCTTAAGGATTATCAAAGAAGGCTTGAGAAGGAGGTTAAGGAAAAGACAGCTGAGCTAAAAAAGGCTAATTTAGCCCTAAACCTTGCCTATAGGGAACTTGAAGAGCTTTCCCTTGAGATTGTCTACCGTTTAGCAAGGGCAGCCGAATACAGGGATGAGCACACAGGAAACCACATTCAGAGAATAAGTCTCTACTGCGTAGCCATCGGGGAAAGGCTTGGTCTTAGCGAAAGACAGTTAGAACTTTTAAGATATGGTTCCATCCTCCACGACATCGGAAAGCTTGGCATACCTGATGAAATTTTACTTAAACCAGGAAGCTTAACCCCTGTGGAATGGGAGATCATGAAAAAGCATACCATAATTGGGGCAGAGATCCTAAAGGGAACAAAGATTCCTTATCTAAAGGCAGGGGAAAAGATTGCCCTTTATCATCATGAGAGATGGGATGGAAAGGGTTATCCCTTTGGACTCAAAGGTGAAAACATACCTCTAATTGCCCGGATCGTTTCCGTGGCAGATGTGTTTGATGCTCTTACTTCAGACCGTCCATACAGAAAAGCCATGGATACGGATACGGCTTTTGAGATCATAACAAGCGGTAAAGGAACGCAGTTTGACCCCTTAGTCGTGGATACTTTTTTAAGTATTAAACAACAAATTCTTGAGATAAAAGAACTCTATCAAGACGAAGGAGAAAGCCATTTATTTAGCCTCATAAAATCTTTACGGGGGAACAAAAATTCTAAGAATTCATCATAAGGATTTCTCTTAGCCTTAGGGCGTTTGGCACGGCGTATCCTAAACCCGTGTTGTCAAAATAGACATAGACCTCATCTGCTTTGAACCTTTTTATAGTTTGAGAAAGTTCTTTAAGGTCCTCTTCGCTGTAGTTTGAAAAGTATATCTTTTCCCGTCCGTGCATCCTGACGTAAAGGAAGTTTGCCGTCATAACCTCAACCCATGAAGGGTATCTTCCCCCAAAGTCGGAAAAGCAAAGACAGACCCCTCTTTTTCTCAAAAGTTCAAAAAATTCTTCAGTATGAAAACTTTTATTCCTGATCTCAAGCACATGCTTATAATCTGAGGGAAGCATTGCTAAGAAGTTTTCAATCACCTCTTTGTTGAAGGTTAAAGAGGGAGGAAGTTGAAAAAGAATGACCCTTCCCTTTTCTTTTAGGGGTTTAATAGAATTAAAAAAGGTCTTTAGCTCATCGTTTACATCCTTTAGTCTCTTTACATGAGTTATGCTCTTGTGTGCTTTAACGGAAAATACAAAATCTTGGGGTGTTTCGGCATGCCATTTCTCAAAGGTTGATTTTCGAGGGGTGCGGTAAAAGGTTGCGTTTATCTCGACGGTGTTAAAGCGTTCGGCATAAAACCTTAGCCAATCCTTAGATTTTAGCCCCTCAGGATAAAGGATACCTCGAAAGGAAGGATAGCTCCAGCCTGAGGTCCCAATGTAGTACTTCATGTCTTTAGATTATCAGAAGTTGTGTTAAATTCAAATAAAGCTCTTATTAAGGAGGTGCCAAGATGAAAAGGTTCATAGCCCTAATTTCAGCCTTATTACTTCTTAGCCTTGCTTGGGCAAATCTTTATGCCGAGGAACCTAAGGTAGAGGTCTCCTCCCCAGAAAGGGTAGAGGTCGTCCAACCAAAAGAGAAATCCTCCCCTGTCTACTATCCAATTCCTTATATTCCAGTCATGACCGAGCTTAGTTATAACTCAGATAAAAGCGCTATTCTTAAGACGGGAAAGGTCGTAACTGGGATGCTTGTCTTTTCTGGGAACATAAAATCTTCTGCTTTGATAGATTTTTATCGGACCCAGATGCGTCTTCAGGGCTGGGAAGAGGTAGGAGCCTTCTCATCAAAGATAAACTTTCTCTCCTTTAGGCGCCCTGAAGGAGCTGCCTTTGTAATCATAAGTGAAGGGATGTTCTCAACGGAGCTAAGGATCGTTGTCATGCTTCAAGGTGTAAGCTAAGGATTTATGAAGGGTGAGCTCTTCGGGAAAAAAATCCTCCTTGGCCTCTCAGGTGGCATTGCTATTTATAAAGTGTGCGATGTCGTTCGAAAGCTGAAGAGAGAAGGGGCTGACTTAAGGGTTGTTTTAACAACAGGGGCTGAGGAGTTTGTTAAGCCTGCCCTTTTTTCTGCCCTTAGCGGAGCGCCCTGCTACACCAACAGGGACTTCTTTACCGCAGACGGACGCATTCCTCATGTGGAACTTGCCCGCTTCCCTGACCTTATACTTTTAGTTCCTGCTACTGCAAGCTTTATCTCAAAGCTAAGATGCGGACAAAGTAGCGAGCTCCTCTTAGCCGTCCTTCTTGCAACCAAAGCTCAGGTTTTCATATTTCCTTCAATGAATACGAACATGTACAACCATCCTGCGGTGCAGGAAAACTTATCTACCCTAAAAGCCTTTGGTTATAAGGTTTTCCCCCCTTATGCAGGGGAGCTTGCCTGCGGGGAGGTGGGTGAAGGAAGGCTACCAGACCCTGACGAGATTGTCGAGGTCGTAAAAGCCTTTTTTAAACCCAAGGATTTGGTTCAGAGAAAGTTTCTCATCACCTCCGGACCAACAAAGGAATACCTTGACGAGGTAAGGTTTATCACCAATGCTTCAACAGGACGCATGGGCTACTTAATAGCCAAAGAAGTCTACGCAAGGGGCGGTGAAGTCTACCTTGTCTGGGGAAGAGAGGATGAACCAGAATTCCCAAACCTTGAGCCCTTGCACGGCATCCCTAAACCAAAAGTCTACAAAGTAAAAACAACAGAGGAAATGTTCTTAGCTTGCGAAAAGCTCTTTGATGAAGTTGATGTTTGCATCTTTGCAGGAGCACCAAGCGATTTCAAACCCAAACAAGCCTTCTCGGGAAAGATAAAGAAGGGCCAAAGCTTGACTATTGAGCTCGTTCAAACGGTTGACATTGCAAAAACCTTGCAAAAGAAAAGAAAAAAACAGCTTATGGTGGGATTTGCCTTGGAGGAGGAAGATAAGCTTGAAGATTACGCAAGGAAAAAGCTTCTTGATAAAGGCTTTGACTTGATTGTCGCAAATCCTATCTCCGCCATGGGAAGCAAAGCCTCAAAGTTTCTCATTCTCGGAGAAGGATTAAGCATACCTTTTGAATACCTCACTAAAGAAGGTCTGGCTAAGGAGCTTGTTGACCTTGTCTCTCAGAGGCTAAGGCTTCAGGCTTCTTAGGTTGATAGGTGCAGAGTGGCTCCTCTTCAAGGTAGTCACCAGTTGCCTCATAAGCCCTTGCCCGACAACCACCGCAAACCCTTATGTATTCACATCTTCCGCATTTCCCTTTGTAGTTTCTGAAATCCCTTAGCTTGTTGAAGACCTCAGAGCCTTCCCAAACCTCTTTAAAGGTGTTTTTTCTTAGGTCGCCGCAGGGGATCTCCAAGTAGCCACAGGTCTGAACTATACCTGTATGAGAGATGAAGCAAAAACCTACCCCTGCCAGGCAACCCCTTGTCACTGCATCAAGACCAAAGGTCTCAAAGGAAACCTTTTTTCCCTCAGCCCTTGCCCTTTCCCTTAGGATGCGATAGTAATGGGGGGCACAAGTTGCCTTAAGCTGAAGCGATGATTTTTCCCTCTGTTCGTAGAACCAATGAAGAAGCTCCTCATACTTTTCAGGTGAAAGGGATTCTTGAGATAGCTCCTTTCCTCGCCCAACGGGGACAAGAAGGAAGATGTGATGGGCAACAGCTCCAAGCCTCTTTGCCAACTCATGAACCTTGGGAAGCTCTTCGGCATTGACTGCAGTTATCGTGGTGTTTATCTGAAAGGGTAGCCCAACCTTCTTTAAAACCTCTATGCCTCGTAAGGCTCCCTCAAAGGCACCTGGCATCTTACGAAAGTTGTCATGGGCTTTAGCATCAGCCCCGTCAAGGCTTATGCTAACCCGCGCAATGCCCACTTTCTTTAAATCATGGGCAAGCTCCTCCGTAAGGAGGGTTCCGTTTGTCGCAAGCACTGGCTTTAGCCCAAGTTCGCTTGCCCTTTTTGCAATGTCAATAAGGTCTGCTCGTAAAAGGGGTTCCCCTCCAGTAAGAATAATCACCGGATGGCTAACCTCAGTTATCTCTTCAAGGATGCGGAAGACCTCTTCCGTTGTTAGCTCTCCCTCATAGGGACCACGAGAAGCAGCAGCCCTACAGTGCACGCAGTCAAGATTGCAAGACCTTGTAAGTTCCCAAGCTATAAGCCTTGGAACGAAGTTTTTTTCACCTTCCTTAAGATGCTCCATCTTTCACCTTGTGCTTTTTTATTATTCTTAGAGGGTCCCCCACTCTTAGCTTTCCACCTCTCAACACCTTAGTAAAGACTCCGTGGGTTCTCATTTCGCATTTCCCAACCCTTTGAAAGATGGCACAGCCGTGATGGCATTTTTTTCCAATCTGAGTAACCTCAAACAAACATTCGCCTGCCTCAATAAGGTCTCCCACATCAACGACGCTTAAATCAACATCTGTTGTGACATTTTCTGCAAGCTCGCCAAAGGCTATCTCCCTACCGATCATTTCTTTCATCCTTTGGATGGTTTTTAAATCAAGAAAGCTTACTTGCCTGTGCCAAGGTCCAGCATGGGCATCTGCTTCAATCCCAAAGTTTTCTAAGACTTTTACCTCTTCCACATTTTCCTTAGGAACGCCCTTTTCTTTGCTTATGGAAATAGCGACTACTTTCCCGGATATCATGAGGCTTCCCCCTGGTATTCTATCACATAATTTTTAAGAACGCCGATGTCTTGGATTTCCACCTCAACCACATCCCCAGCCTTCAGAGGTCCAACCCCAGGGGGAGTTCCAGTGGCGATTATGTCTCCCGGATAAAGGGTCATGATGTGGCTGATAAACTTCACAAGCTCAAAGACATTGAAGATCAAGTTCTCTGTCGTTGAGCTTTGCTTTACCTCTCCGTTTACTCTGGTGACGATTTGCTGAGAACTTGGGTCAAGACCCTTTACAATGTAAGGCCCACAAGGAGCAAAGGTGTTAAAAGATTTTGCCCTCGTCCACTGCCCATCCTTCCTTTGCAGATCCCTTGCCGTGACATCGTTAAAGCAGGTGTATCCAAGGATCGCCTCCTCGACCTCTTTGTAAGTCTTAGGACGGTAAAGCTCCTTTCCGATAATAACGGCAAGCTCACCTTCATAATGGACTTCTCTTGACTCTGGAGGAAGTATTATAGGATCCTCGGGACCAACAAGGGCTGAGGTTGGCTTAAGAAAAATGAGGGGCTCATCAGGTATGCTTAAGCCAAGCTCCTCGGCATGGTCTCTGTAGTTTAGACCAACGGCAACTATCTTTGTAGGAAGGATGGGAAAAAGGGGACGAAGCTCAAAAAGTTTATGCACCTTTTCAGGGGTTCCGATTTCAATAACCTCATCCCCTTCCACTATCCCATAGAAAATAGCTCCCTTTTTCTCAAACCTACCAAATTTCACTAACATGTCTTTTAGTTAAACATTTAAACCTTAAATTTCAAGACTAAAACTTAAAATTCAAGTCAAAACTTACCCTCCTTCCTTCCCAGGGGACAGCAATTGACCCACCACCAGCCCTGCGATAATGTTTATCAAAAAGATTCTCTACTCGAAAACCAAAATCAAAGTAAGGCTTCGGTTTAAAAAGTAGATAGAGGTCAAAAACGCTGTAGGCAGGAACTCCTTCACCATTTTTACCCTTGGTATTCCCTATTATCTTGAAGCTTGGCGAAAGATAAGCTTCATAGAAAAGAGGAAGCTTAAAGCTTAGACCACCCTTAAGCATAAAACGCGGGATGCCGTTGATGTAATTTCCGTCATAGATAAAGGGTATTGGTTTATCCTCATCAACATCAAAAAGGGTAAGGTTTAAAAAGGCAAGATGCTGATTTAGCCTTAGCTTTAGCTCAGACTCAAGCCCGCTTACGCCAAACTTGGGAAGGTTTATCTCAGTCCGAACTTGCGGGTCGTGCCAAATCCTATCCTTTTGCACCTGATAGAAAAGGGTGTTTCTGAGGAAGATGTTCCTTTTTACAGAATAAACAAGGGATGCTTGAAGGGTCCTTTCCTTTTCTAAGGAAAGCTTCTTAAAGGTATAACCCCTCACAATCCGGTCCTCTTGATGGTAGTAGGAGGGGATGTTTACCCCCTCAGTGTAGCTAAGAAGAAAGGAAAGGTTTGGGCTTAGCTTGTAGGAAAAGCCAAGCCTTGGGATAAACCTTCCCGCATAATCTTCATACCGTTCATACCTTCCGCCAAGGTGAAGGCTTGCTCTCCCAAAGGTCTTTGCGGCAGAGAAAAAGAAGGCATAAAGGAGGTCCTCATCATCGGGAAAAGAATAAGGAAATACCTGAAGCCCAAAAAAGGGGATTCTAAATATAAAATCGGTCTTATAGGACTTAAGCCTTCTCAACTGCCATTCTGTGCCCAAGGTCAAGTCCAAGCCACGGAAATTCCTTGAGGCATAGGCGGTAAGATCCCATCTCTGGGGCTTGAGCTTGTTTTTGAAGGCTGGTAAATAGGGAGTAGTCGTATAAAAGGGAATTTCAGCTTCAAGCAAAGATACCGATGGCTTAATCGTCCATTTCCATTCACCAAGGAACCCTTCCCGCTTTAAGCCAAGGGAATAAAACCTTACCTTAAGTTTATTACCGACCATCCTCTTAAGGTTAGGGGAGATGTCTGGAGATCCGTCTGTCTTCCTCTCAATGAGGGTTTCTTCTTCTGCCAGGAGAAGAGAAACTTCAGTATGCCCTAAGAGGAGCTTCCCCGATAAAGACCTTGCCTTATCAACCTCATAGCTTTTTGCCCCATCTAAACGCTCTGCTCCCCTTTCCACTTGATAACCAGACAAACTAATCGGTCCTTGAGATAGCTTAAAAAAGGCTCTCATCTCGCTAAGCTCACCAAGGGTTAACGATACCTCTTTCTCCTTAGGATTGAGCCTCCTTTCAAGGTTTACCACCCCGCTAAAGGAGCCTGCCCCGTAAATACTTCCTCCTGCTCCGTACATGAGGTCTACTCGTTCAACATCAAGGAAAGGATAGGACCAGTCTAAGGGCAAGCTTTCATAGTCTGGGCTCGTAATTCTAAAGCCGTCCTCAAGGAAAAGGACGCTTGAGGAGGTAATGCTCCTAAACCCACGAAAGGTTATAGACCTTTCCCCGTTTCCTGAAGTCAGATAAAAGGAAGGGAGATAATCCAAAAAGCTTCTCAGGTTTTTGAACCCAAAGCGCTCTAAAAATTCCCTCTCGTAGACTGAGGCAGGAACTGGACTCTCTTCAATGGGCACCTCTTTAAGAAATAGCCCCTTAGTATAGAAGGTCTCTTCCTTAGCTAACTCGTAGGGCTCTATAAACTCTTCTGGTTTATCCTTAGAAAGAACGATACTTGGCATAAAAGAACAAAAAAGCATGGTTAAGAAAGGGAGACAAAAAATCTTAGCCTTACTCTTCCACATAGTAAACCTTTCCCCGCTCAACTTCAGGTTTAGTAAATACTTCCTTCAAAAGTTTAAGGTATTTCTGCTTAGGGACAAGATGAAGGATTTTATTTGGGTGTTTTAGCTCAAGGTTTGCCAAATCTATAAGCTTTACCTCGTGATTTTGTCTTAACCTCAGCCAATACTTTAGGATGTATGTACTTCTATCGTCGTAAAGAATGGGGTCTGGTAGAAGCAATAGGGGATAGCCTAAGCTTAAAGCCTTGGGTAGCTCCCTCTCAAGGTCGTAAACATTAGAAAGCACGATCTCTTTTATTTTTAAGTGTCTTCTTAGGTCTTTGACATAAAAGGAGGTATAGCTTGAATAAAAGACAACAAAGGTCTCACCGTATCTTTTTAGGCTTTCAGGATGAGGAAGAGGGGAAACATAGACATCCTGAGAACTGTATACCTCTGAAAGGTATAGAATTCCTCCTACCACCCTAAGCTGAGAAGGACAGTTTATCTTCTTAGCCTCTCGATAAGCCCTTATCCCGTAGATGAGAACCCTCTTTTCCTCGCATAGCCTTTCCTTGCTAACCTCACGATAACTCTCAATGGGCACAACATCATAAGTAAAAATGGACATCTGAAAGGAGTAGGCTCCCAAAATATTGCTAAAAATTGTTATCAGCACAAAAATCAAAATTTTCATGCTACTTTTGTATTTCATACATTTTCTACCCCTTTATTATCTCCTCAAGGTCCTTAAAGCTAAAGGGTTTTCTAAGGATCATCTTTATTATTCCTTCTTGCTTTAGTGTTTCAATAGTTGTTGTGTCCTCGCCAGCATAGCCTGTCATGAGAATGACATAAGACGGAACCCTCCCATCCTTCTTTAGCTTTAACAAAACTTCAGCCCCGTTCATCTCAGGCATAAACATGTCAAGAAGCACTAAGTCATAATCTTTGGCTAAAAGAGCTTCGTAGGCGGTTTTTCCGTTTTCTGCTGTTTCAACCTCATACCCAAGGTCGACCAAATAATCCTTTAAAGCTTCCCTTATGTCCTCTTCATCGTCAACAACAAGGATCCTCCTTACAGCTTTTGGTTTGGCTTCAGCTGAAGTTGTTTCTTTTTCTTTTGGTATCTTTTCCTCTATCTTTTCCTCTTCAACAGCTGGCAAGAAGATCTTAAAGGTTGTACCCTTCATGGGTTCGCTCTCAACTTCAATCCTACCTCCGGCGTTGGTTATAAGGTTGTAGATAACAAAAAGACCAAGTCCTGAACCCTTGTCAAAGCCTTTGGTAGTATAGAAGGGGGTAAAAAGCTTTGCCTTAACTTCTTCGGTCATTCCACATCCCGTATCCGATACCACTAATAGAATCTCTCTACTATCTAAAGCTTGCACACTAACCCTGATTTCTTTTCTTTCTACTTTGTCTTTTACCTCCTCGATGGCATCAACGGCGTTCTTGATAAGGTTCACAAGGATCTCTTTTAAGCCATCAGGGGGTAGAGGAACAGTACAAGGTTTAGGGCAACTAAACTCATACCTTAGCTCAATATCTCTTGGAACCATCGTCCTAAAAACATCCATTAATTTTTCTATCTCCTTGCAAACATAAGAAGTTTCACCTGGTAGGCTTTTTGTGAGGTAAAGAATCCGATGGGCTAAGTTTTGACCCCGGGAAGTTATGTTCCTTATGTTTTCAAAATGCTTGCTAACCAAGCCACAGTTTCCTTCTTTTAGTCCCTTCTCGGCAAGATCAAGGTTAAAAAGTATCATCTGCAAAAGGTTGTTAAACTCATGGGCATAGCCTCCAGCCATCGTCCCTATGACTGATAGCCTAACCGACCTTTCAAGCTCAAGCTGAAGCTTATGCTGCCTTGAGAGGAACTCCTTTTCCCTTTCAGTATAGTTTTTTATAGCCAAAACTAAAGCATCAAGCTCACTGTAACCTGTGAAGCTTAGCTTTTCTCCTTTTTTTAGCTGAAGAATAAGACTATCAAGAGGCTTTCTAAATTCAATGTAAAGATGTCTTAGAATCAACAGTCCTAAGGCCAAAATTAAAGTGAAAAATAAAAAGATGATACCAGAAAGTAAAAGAAGGAAACGATAATAAGCTTTACTTGATGTCCCAAGATACATCCTAAAGTTAAGGGGTTTAAACTCTATTTCCTCAAAGGCCTTTAATCCTTTTAGCTCCTTAGCTAAGATTAGTTCAATCCCAAGCTGAGGGACTGAATGGTCAGCAACTATCCTTTCAACCTTTCTTTGAGCTTCAGACTTTAAGCTCTCTAAAAGCTCTTCCTCAAGAGCTGGATTTGCGGCTTTAAGAACTACCCTTTTTCTTAAGTATTCATCGTAAGCTTGACTTAGGGCACTTTCAACCTGAACCTTTGTCTGCTTGATGATAGCTCTGGTGTAAAGTTCGTGAAGATTTGCTAAGCCTGCTATTACCAAGAAAAATAGAAAACTATTGACCAAGGCCCCTAAGATAAGGGTTGAAAGAAAAAACTTAAACCCGTAGCTTTTTAGAGAGGCTTTAAATTTTTGTTTAAGCAAAGAAGACATACGTCATTAATTCTAAAAATTTATTGTTAAGTTTAACCATACTTAAGCCTTTGTGGAAGATGAATTTCAAACAAGAAGGGTGTTGTAAAAGAAAGCTTCCCCGGTTTTTTTTAG
>OGCH01000298.1_pt1 | contig 28971 bp, 25 predicted proteins | sample 1570111 | NCBI WGS metagenome assembly OGCH01 (sample SAMN03436243, study PRJEB24508) | hot springs metagenome | biome: Desert Springs; feature: Hot Springs; material: Water | place: USA: Great Boiling Spring, Nevada | collected 2008-12-01 | depth 0 m m | reverse complement strand
GAAAATCTATCTATATGGGTAATAATCCTTGAAGCCTTAACTGTGAATATAAAATTAGCTGAAACCTCTTCCCTCCATCTCTTTGCAGTAGAGATCCTTGGAACACTGTAAAAGGTAGAATTTACCTCTACAAGTTCAAATAGAGATGCATAATAAGAGAGTACTGACTTATAATCTTTTTTTGAATCCTGAGGTATCCTCAAGTAACCCCACCCGCAACACCCAACGATTATCATCTCAGTTCACTTAAAAAACTCCTCCCCGGAAATCTCTCCTCTTTGATACCAAATAATTCCAGTATAGACGCCCCTATATCGGCAAAGGTCTCCCTTATCCCTAAAGACCCTGGCTTATTATTTAACCCTTTAACGAGAAGAGGGGTATACTCCCTCGAGTGATCGGTGCTGGGGGTTGTAGGGTCATTGCCATGGTCTGCACAGACAATAAGAAGATCACTCTCCTTGAGATTCGCTATAACATCTCCCAGCATTACATCAAATTTTTCTATAGCCTCTGCCAGTCCTTTAGGATTATTTCTATGGGCATAAACAGTATCAAAATCAGAGAGGTTTGCAAAGACAAGCAAATCTCCTTCCCTACCCTTCTCTATCTCAAGAAGGGCAGACATCGTTTCTTCATTGGTATGGGTATGATTGGACTCGACCAGTCCCTGGTTACTGAAGATGTCCTCTATCTTTCCAAGCCCTATGGTGACGATTCCTTTACTGGAGAGGACATCCAGGACTGTCTCCTCTGGAGGAGGGAGAGAAAAATCTTTCCTTCGCTCGGTCCTGTAGAAATTACCAGGACTACCCAGAAAGGGTCTGGCTATGACCCTAGCAACCCTATGTTTTCCGGTCAATATCCTTCTGGCTATCTGACAGTACCTGTATAACTCTTCCACAGGTATGACCTCTTCATGGGCGGCAATCTGGAAGACACTATCGGCAGATGTATAAACTATCGGATAACCTGTCTTCATATGTAACTCGCCTAGCTCTTTTATGATCTCTGTCCCTGATGCAGGCTTGTTACCCAGGACCTTTCTCCCTATCTCGCTCTCAAATCTGGATATGACCTCCTGAGGAAAGCCATTTGGATAAGTTGGAAAGTCTTCGGTAGTTATAATACCCATCATTTCCCAGTGCCCTATAAGGGTATCCTTTCCGACAGACTTCTCCATCATCTTTCCATAGGCACCTGTGATATAAGGCTTTCTGGGGAGTTCAGGTACAAGTTCCCCCAAGCCCAGGCTTAAGAGATTCGGTATATCAATCTTTCCAACCACCCTTATAGTATTACCCAACGTATTGCTTCCCTCATCTCCATACTTATAGGCATCAGGGAGTTCGCCTATCCCAACTCCGTCCATAACTATGATGAATGCCCTCATTTTATATCTTCCGTCCATAAAGAATTCAGTGCAGATATAACCTCTTCATCGGTAACCTGATGAAAATCCTCGTAGAATTGTCCAACTGCATAGAAGTATTCGGGTACATAAAGGGCAATAACCTCTGCCTCTCTTTCCAGCCTCTTAACTGCCTCATAAGAGGCTACAGGAACCGCCACTATGATCCTTTTCGGCTGGTTAGCCTCCACACCCTTCACCACTGATAACATAGTCAAACCAGTTGCCAATCCATCATCTACTATTATGACCGATTTATTCCCGATATCTACTGTGTCCCTTTCTCCTCTATAAAGTGATAATCTCCTTTTTATCTCTTCGATCTCTTCCTTTACCGTCCTTTCTATATATTCATTGGAGATGCCTAATTCCCTTATACTTGCCTCATTGAGAATCACATTACCTAAAGAATTTATTGCCCCTATAGCAAACTCTCTATCAAAAGGAGCTCCTATCTTCCTCGCTATCGCTATATCCAGAGGAGCCTTTAAGATCCTGGCTACCTCTACCGCAACTATAACTCCGCCTCTTGGGATCCCCAGGACCACAGGGTCCTCTATATTGGACTCCCTGAGGGCAAGACCTAACTTTACCCCCGCATCAATTCTATCCTTAAACATAACCTATCCCTTCTTCTCCTTGTAGAATATAAGAAATATACCAACGACAAAGCCAATTACATTTGGAAGCCAGACCCCAAATGCCGGAGAGAATATTCCGTTCCTAGATAGAGCCCTTCCTAAAGCCAGAAAGACATAGTATATAAACACGATGATCAGGCTTGTACTCAAGCCATAGTACTTACCACCCCTTACGGGGAGTATACTGATTGGGGCACCAAGAATTGAGAGTATTGAGGCGGCAAATGCTATAGAAAATTTCAAGTGATAATCCACCTCAAGGTTACGCGTATCTATCCCAGACCTCTTAAAAGAGTCTATCCTCTCTTTAAGTTCTCTGGCGCTCATCTCTTCAGTAGTCTTCTGACCCTTATAAAATGTACCAACATCAACATTTAGATTCAATGAAAGCCTCTTGAACCTACTCTGCAGACTTATAATCCCCTCATTATCATAGTAATGAATAGCGCCATCCTCAAGAATCCATTCATTATCCTCTACCCTGACCCTCTTGGCAGAGATCACCTGAGGAGCAGAGCTACCTGTAATAGAGTATAACAGTATATCATTACCCATCCTTGTGCTTGGGTCATACCTGGATAGATATACATATCTATTATTGGGAGCCTTAAAAAAGACATTACTCTGTATAAGCGGTAGGGGGTCTTTAAATATAGCCTCCCTTATGAGTGTCTCACCCTGATGTACCGACCAGGGTGCTATAAACTCACTTATACCAAAATTTCCTATACTTACTATTATCCCAAATATTATTACCGGCAAGAATATCCTAGAAAGTCTTATCCCTCCTATTCTAAGTGCAATAATCTCTCCTTCTCTTGCCAGTCTGTTCAAACCAAGGAGTACAGCAAAAAGGGCAGAGACAGGAAAACTTATAGTCAGCACTCCAGGGAATTCATAGAGGAGTATCTTTATTATATTAACCAGCGGTACCCCTCTGTTTATAAATAGATCGACAAGATTAAAGAGTAGACTCGCAGAAAGTATGAAAGAAAATCCAAGTATTCCAACCAAAAATGGTGATAAAACTTCTCTAAGTAAATAAATATCCAGTATCTTCATACTATCATTATACTATACCCAGTTTGTTTTTTAACACCAACAACAGAAATCTGGGTATAAATGAGAGTCTTCTTATACGCTTGGGGTCCTTTAAGACTCTGTAGAGCCACTCCAATCCTATAGACTGCATCCAGTATGGAGCCCTGGGAATATTTCCACTTATCACATCAAAACTGCCTCCGACACCTATCGCAACCTTAACAGGCAGGTCCCTATGGTGATTCATCCAGATCTCCTGCTTTGGCATACCCAATCCTACTACCAGAAAATCCGGCTTTAATAACCTTATCTCATCCAGAATCCTCTTCTCTTCACTACAATCAAAGTATCCGTTATGAAAGCCTAAGATCTTTATCCCTGGAAACATCTCTTCAAGCCTCTTCTTGGCGGAAGAGATAATCTCTTCTCTTGCGCCAAGAAGATACACAGAGAGCCCTCTATCTCTGCACAACCTGAGTATATCCAAAAGGAGGTCTATCCCTGCGACCCTCTCCTCTATCTCTTCCCCCAAGAACCTAAGGGCTCTGACAAGCCAGCTCCCATCTGCCACTACCAGGTCGGCAGAATTTATAACAGAGCTAAAATCTTTATTTCTCTGGGCAATAACTACTCCCTCTGGATTCAATGTAACAATATAGTGGAATCTATTCTCAGCAAAAAAGCTCTCTATATATCTGAGTGCTTCCTCTCTATTAACATTATCTATTTTCAGGCCAAACATCATAGATATCATATAAAGGTTTAAAGGTATCTTCCATATTCAATGCCGTACTTTTAAAAGCTGATATACTTGAGGCTATCATCTCTCTATTTTCCCAGGACAGGGATATAATCTTCTCTATCTCCTCTGACTTACTATCGACATCTAGACTATAGATATCAGGAAATAGAGATATAAAGGACCTCACCTTTGGATCGTATATAATACCCAAAAATGGGATACCTAAAAGGGCAGAAAGGATAAGGGGGTGGAGTCTCATACTGATAACAAACCTGAATGACGACATAGTATGTATTGTAGAGAGCGGGTCTTCCCAGAAGATCAGATCACAGTTAAGTTTCTTTGCAAATCTTTCAGAGATATCTCTATCTTCTAATCTATGTGTAACCAGTATAGCCATATCAGTATTGTACTTATTCCTGAATCTGAAGAACGCCTCCAGAAATTCATCTTCTCTAAAATCGGAAAACTCTCTCACCGATATAAGGACATCCCTCTTTTTATCAGACGATCCCTTAAACCTTTCTAAGTCCAGGAAAAAGACAAGATCATTACCCAGATAACGTCTTGGCTTATTTATACCCAGATCATCCAGTAATTTTAGAGACTCCTCATCTCTGAGACTTATAGAATATACAGAGTTAAGGATCCTTATAAGCATCTTTCCCAGTCTGCTCCTGATGGGACCTATACCCTGGGAAACCATTATTACAGGTTTTTTCATAAAAATAGAGAGCAGGATTATCCCGAGATAATAGAGTAGACTCCTCAGACTGGTTACATCCTGAAGGATACTCCCACCAGCAAAACATACCCCATCTACCATTCTTATACCACTGATGAGCCTTCTTCTTGGAATGACATCTACTCCGTATACTTCAGGTAATGCCCTGCTGTAAAGAATCAATGGTTTTATATCGGGTAAGTTTCTGTTGAGATAATTTAAAAGAGAGATAAGTAGGAGCTCATCTCCCAGATTTTCAAAGCCAAAGTACCCTACCAGTAAAAGTCTTCTCACAGTAATCAGAGCGCCTCTTTATAAATTCTCAGTACATCCTCCCTGCTTACCGGTCTAGGATTATTAAAAGTACTTGCATTATTAAGCACCTGCTCTACCAGAGGGGAAAAATCTATCTCTTCCTTAACAACCTGAGATATCCTGTTAGGAAGGTTTACCTTTTCAAGTAGCTCTGAGATCCTATCCCAGGGATCTCTACCAAAGGTCTTTCTCAGTACATCTAACTTTTCCCCAAGAGCTGGAGCATTGAATTTAACGACATATGGCAGGAGTATTCCATTGGCTACCCCATGTGGGATATGGAAAAATGCCCCCAAGGGCCTTGACATAGCATGGACAAGAACAACAGAAGAATTATTAAAAGACATACCAGCCCAGAATGAAGCATAGGCGACTTTTTCTCTCGCTGATGGATTACCTGTAACGACAGAGTCTTCCAGATATCTGTTTATAAATTCTATGGCAGAAATTGCCAATACATCGGTAGTAAGGGTAGACTTATTGGACATAAAGGATTCGACCGCATGAGAAAGTGCATCTATACCACTACTTGCAGCAACATTGGCTGGCATAGAGTATGTCAAAGATGGGTCTACTATAGCTACTCTAGGTACTATACCAGGTCCCCTAATAACAAATTTCTCTCTGATTGCTGGATCTGTAAAGACAGCAAAACGGGTTACTTCACTGCCGGTTCCTGCAGTTGTAGGAATATTTACTACTGGAAGAGATTCCTTTACATCTTCATTTTTCAATGCAGTTATGGATTTACCGGTCTTTAGACAGACCGCTATACCCTTGGCAACATCCATAGGACTTCCTCCACCTATACCTACTATCACATCAGCCCCAAAAGCCTTAGCAATTTCTACTCCTCTCTCTACATCTCCAACTTCAGGTTCTGGATTGACCTTATCGAAAATCTCTACATCTATACCCTGTCTCTTCAATGAAGCCACAGCCCTATCCAGTGCACCACTCTTTCTGGCAGAAGTTCTACCACAAACTATGAAAGCCCTGGTACCTAGCTTTTTAACTTCTTCACCTAAGTATTCAATGCTATCAAGCCCGTAAATAATGACACTAGGTAGTTCCAAATATCTCATACAATTCCCTCCTAGAGATTAGTAAAGATTTAAGACTATTATAACATAGGAAATGAGATTATAGGAGGAAACAGGAAGAGAACCATAAAAACTGGCGCGCCTGAGAGGACTCGAACCCCCAACGAGCGGATCCGAAGTCCGCTGCTCTATCCGATTGAGCTACAGGCGCAATAAAAATGGGGTGAATGAGGGGACTCGAACCCCCAACATCTGGATCCACAGTCCAGCGCTCTAACCAATTGAGCTACATTCACCAATGGCGCGCCCAGCAGGACTCGAACCCGCGACCCACAGATTAGAAGTCTGTTGCTCTATCCACCTGAGCTATGGGCGCACTAATGGTCGGGGCGAAAGGATTTGAACCTTCAACCTCTTGGTCCCAAACCAAGCGCGCTAGCCAAGTTGCGCCACGCCCCGAACCTATAAATAGTATACCAAATTTTTCGATAAAATCAATAGCTCTGTTGACTCTAAAAGAATGTTACATCTTCTTCAAACCCAGTATTATTATCTCTAGCAGTCTTCCCCAGTATAACCTCTCTTGCAATCTCTCTTTCTTCTGCCATAGTAGAGAGCTTATCTAATCTCTCTATCAGCTCCTGATTTATACCCAGACTTAACAGGTCTTCTCTTACATCCTTTAATGATTCTATGTCCTTTAGAGATTTTTCTATCTCATCAAGTATTTTTACTATATGAGTCGACATCTGCTTTGTTATATCCTCAAATTGGAGTGTAAATATTATAGAGTTGATCGTCTCTCTTATCTTGGATGTATCTTCTACAAAAGAGTCAAATGAGTTATAGCTAGATTGAAGAGACAAAATCAAGCCTGTAATAATATCTCTGTACATATCACTTAACTTCCCAAATACATTACTCTCCTCACCAAGAGATTCTAAAAATGTCTTATAGGTTTCGTTAAGAGAGTTTACTATCGAATCTAATGAATCTTTTATCGTTTTAGCTGTTTTATTGGAGTGATTGGCTAGCTTTCTGACCTCCTCTGCCACTACCGCAAAACCTCTACCAGCTTCTCCAGCTCTTGCAGATTCAATGGCAGCATTCAGAGCAAGAAGATTTGTCATATCTGCTACGTATCCAATATCTTCAGAGAGTTTCTTTATCCCTTTAATATCTTCTACAATACTTTTTACTAGAAGATCAGTCTTTTCAAGAAGTGATATCCTTTGAGTATGCATAGACGAGCTAATTTCTTTCTCTGTGTGGGAAATTATCGCCTTCAGGATGTCTTCGACATATGAAAACCTCTCCGTATCTATACACATACCTGTCTTTTGACAAATATCAAAGTCTTTACATATATACGCCTGAGGTATATCGATCCCTTTCTCTATAAAGGTATCGTATATACTCTTACAGAGATCAAATATCACCTTCTTCTTTGTCTGACTGTTCTTCTCTAGTGACCTGTCAGTATTCTCCTTTATATCTTTTACCAGAATCGAAAATTTATCTATCGCATATAAAGAAGATTCCTCTATCTTGGAGGATATTCTCAAGAGCTGTTCCCTCATTACAGGGATGATCCTTTCTATCTTCAGTATCTCCGTCTTTAGAGCTATCACATCCTCCAGGGTTTTCTCCAGATGACTGTTTAATTCCATATATCTGGCATCATCCTTCACTTCTGGTCTGGGAGTACGCTTTCTCCCCAAGATATAACCTACCCAAAAGATGATAATGCCTACTATAACACCAAGTAAGATAGCTTTATACATCATAAGCTCCTCTAAACCAATTTCTCTGGATTTAATACAAGAATTACTCTTCCATCTCCTGATATGCTCACGCCACTGAATATGTCTATACCAGAAAATGAATCGGGCATAGGTTTTATCGTTATCTCCATATTTCTTAAGAGTCTATCAACCACAATCCCATATTTACCCTGAGCTACCTTTATCACAACCAAAGGGACTTCTTCTATTTCTGAAGATATAAACTCTTTTACGCTTTTATACTCCTTTATCTCTCCGTTTAAAAGTACGTCCAGTCTTTCTACTGGTAAAATCTCCCCTCTATAACAGAAACCTATTCTGTCATACAGTTTTTTAAGCATATCTACAGGCACTTTTACAGTCTCTACTATATAGTCCATAGGAATAGCATATACCTCACCATCGGTTTCAACCATCAGTGCAAGGGTTATACCTATAGAGGTGGGAATCGTTAGAGTTACTTCTGTCCCTTCTCCTTCCCTAGAATTTATATCTATCTTTCCACCAAGTGCATTTACTGCATTTCTGACGACATCCATCCCTACCCCTCTCCCGGATATATCAGTCACTACTTCTTTAGTGGAGAAGCCTGGTAAGAATATCAGATTAAATATACTGGGATCCTCTGCTGACGGTGGAACATCCAATCCTAAAGATATAGCCTTTTCATATATACGTCTTCTATCCATACCCTTACCGTCATCGATTACCTTTATTATTATGTTTGTTCCCTCCTGAAAAGCCCTGAGAATTACTGTTCCTTCCTCAGGCTTACCTTTTTCGACCCTTTCTTGAGGACTCTCTATACCATGGTCGCAGGCATTTCTTACCAGATGTATTAACGGCTCAGAAAGGATATCGGCGATCTTTTTATCGACCTCTATATCTTCTCCATCTGTTATTAATCTTATCTTCTTATTCTCCTTCCTAGAGATATCTCTAACTACCCGGCTAAACCTGGAGAATATGCCTCTCAAGGGGACCATCCTCAGTAAGGCGACCTGCTGATTCATTTCCTGAGTAAGACGAGAGATAAGATAGTAGTTATCCTTAAACATCTTCAAGAGAGACTGTGGAACTGAATTATTAACTGCCAATTCAGAGAGAAGATATTCATATGTATTTCTGGCTACTAAAAGTTCTCCAACAAGGTTAGAGAGCTGGTCAACCTTTCTCTCTTCAACGCGAAGTACCCCTACCTGTTCCCTGGGTTGTTCCCTAGATTCTAATGGCTTTATCTTCCCTTCAGTCTCTACAGACTGAATTTGCATCTTCTCTGCTACAGAAGTCTCTTGAGTTATCCGTTTTATTTCTTTTTCAGGGGTTATTACCGTCTTACCAGTCCTATACCTGTCTGGATTTTCAACTATATCTCTTGTAATCTCTACAATTTTACCGGCTATCTCTGGTAGCGTATCAAGGTCTTCGAGCTCTATCAATTCTAGGGCTTTATTAATCTGTTCTTTGACCAGATCGATATTAAAGTATTTAAATAGCTTAGCCAACCCTGTTATCATTCTACCTATCACTTTAAGCTTCTCTCTATCTAAAGATGAAGCCAGATAGGAAGAAATAACCTCTGTATATTCCTGGAGTTCAAAGATAAAGACTTCCCACTCTTCTTCAGATAGATCTATCTTGGGAAAAGATACACCTATACCTGATAGATACCTCTGGAGATATCTATAGGAATCAGGTAAGGACAATTCTTCACCTGATGCAACGTGAGAAGTCATATCCTTTATATCATCTGTAGCTTTGAGTATGAGATCTGTATATTCAGAATTCGGCTGAAATTCTCCTGAACGCAATTTCTCCAGAAAACTTTCAAAAGTATGGGTAAATCTGGATAGTTCCTCAATACCAAGGTAAGAGGAATCCCCTTTAATAGTATGAATTATCCTGAAGATATTGTTGAGGGCAGAGGGAGAACCAGTTGATTCGTACTCAAGGGCAGATGCCTCTAGTGCAGATATAAAATCCGGAAGCTGATTAAGGAATTCTCTCAATAACTCTTTCCGTGTTTCATCCTCTACAGACTCAAGGGTCTCTGCAGAGAAAGATATATCCTTTACTTTAATAAGAGATCTATCAAAAGCCAGATCTATTATATCCTCTTTGGAGAGCTCAGTGGCTATATAAACAGTAGGGGATAGATAGAGTTCGTACGGATTAAAGTCGCTTATCCTGGGAATATCTCGCCAATTGACATATGCCTTATAAAAGCTACTGTAGTCACTTACATTTTTAAGCAGGACAAGAGGGTCATATCCATTTCTGAAGGTCTCTGAATCGTAATTTAAAGTTATCTTATAGATATTTAAGCCCTTCTGGGCATTCTCTCTAAGAACTTCATCTATCTCTTCTGGAATCGTCTCTTCTAACTCCATCTTCATCTCTTTTCTGGTTTCCTCTACTCTGGTTTCAGTCCTTTTTGCATCTGTAATGATGGCATTAAACTTTTCCACAAGCGCATTATCTACCTGTAAAGAAGCCCCCTTTTCATAACCATTAATCAGTTCAAACAGATGATCTATTCCTGCCAAGATAAGGTCTATCAGGTCAGGATTAACATCTATAACCCCATCCCTTAAAAGACTTAGGACACTCTCAAAGTAATGGGCAAAAGAGGAAACATCATCAAGGTCAAAGCTACCAGCACTTCCTTTGATCGTATGGATACCTCTGAAGATAGAGTTTATAAGTTCTCTATCTTCTGGCCTTACCTCTAACTGCAAGACATTCTCGTTAAGAGTTTCTAATATATCTCGAGCTTCCTGATAAAACTGTCTTCTATAGAATTCAATGTCAATATTCATAATAACCTTACTCCTTCAGGTTAACCGATAATTTTTTTAACCACGTTTACAAGAGTATCAGGCTTAAACGGTTTTACAATCCAGGCTTTTGCCCCTGCCTTCTGTCCTTCAAGTTTCTTCTCTTCCTGACTCTCTGTAGTGAGCATAATAATCGGTATAAGTTTATACATTGGCATACTCTTGACCGTCTTTATGAAAGTTATACCATCCATATTGGGCATATTCAGGTCTGTAACTATAAGATTTACCCTGCAAGATTTTAACTTATTTAAGGCGTCTCTTCCATCAGACGCCTCTATCACCTCATATCCGGCATTCCTTAATGTCATAGCAACTAGACCTCTCATCGAAGCGGCATCATCTACTATAAGAATAGACTTACCCATTCTTGCTCACCTCTCTAAGAGTTATACCGTACAGATCTAGGACACTATCAAATACGCTATTTGCATTGATATCTACCCTGTGGTCAGATTGAAGTATAGTATTCATAATGGAAAGAATAAGCTGTAAATATGCAGTATCGATCTCTTTTAACAGACTTGTATCTATGGTCACTGACTTGATACTGTTTATAACTAGCTCATCATTTATCTTCAAAAAGTCTTCTTCTACGTTTAATATGGTAGCATCTTCTGGCAATACTATTATAAGCCTATCCCCATCTCGCTTCAGTTCCACCTATATCACCCCTTCTAAGAGTATCTTTATATGTAAGACTAGAGAAGAAGGTTTTATAGGTTTTACCAGGTATAAATTTGCCCCAGCATCGTAGCATTTCTTCTTATGAATGGCTTCTTCCTGTGTTGTTATAATTATTACAGGTGTCTCTTTACCTTCCTCTCTATACCTCCTGAGAAATGTTATACCGTCCATATTGGGCATATTTATATCGCAGAGAACCAGACTATAATCGCTAGATAAAGCCTTCTCTAATGCCTCCGAACCGTCTATAGCAGTATCAACCCTAAAACCTGCAGACTTTAAGATATTCGAATGGAAGCTCCTCACAACAGGAGAATCATCTGCTATCAATATCTTTTCTTTATTCTTTGACATAGACAAGGTTACCTCCCATACGTTTCAGTTTAAATGCGTTAGTAATCCTGTTTAGAGATTCACTAGAACCAAGGAAGATATACCCACCCCGGTTTAAAGCTATATAGAAGTGGTCAACAACCTGTTTCCGCGAGATATCATCAAAGTATATAAGCACATTCCTGCAGAATATAAAATCGAATCCCCTGTATCTTCTTAAAGACAGACGGTCTCCAAGATTCAGATAAGAAAAGGATACCATAGACTTTATCTCCTCAGAAATTCTATATTTTCCATCATTTAGAATGCTGAAATACTTTTCTATATACTCCAATGGGACATATTTTACACTTCTCTCGTCATATATACCTGTCTTTGCCTTCTCAATCGCATCTGTATCTATATCAACAGCCAGGATACTGATATTCCAGCTGTCTAAATTATCCAGCATCTCTCTGATAATTATAGCCAGGGTATATGGCTCTTCACCAGAGGAACATCCCACTGACCACAATGTTATAGATTTATCCCCCACCTTAGCCTTTCTTTCTGCTACCTCTGTGAGGCAATACTCAGCAAATGTCTTTAACTGAGGAAAGTCTCTAAAGAAATACGTCTCATTTATCGTCAGTAGTTCTACCAGGTTCTGAAATTCAGTCCCGTCTTTATCTATGAAGTAGAGATATCTTATATACTCTTTCACCGATGACATATTTAATGCCTCGATACGTTTCTCTATCCTCTTTGCCACAAAGTACATCTTATTTGGTTCAAACCTAATTCCAGTCCTCTTGTATATAAGTTCTGTGATTCTCTCGTATTCCTCTAGTGTGATCTTTAATCCGCCAGAATCTAAATTGATCATAAGCATAGTCTTATTCAAGTGAGTTCAATGTATCCAGACAGAGTTTTCTTATAACTTCATCGTCGGTATACTCAAGTAGTTCCAAGAGTATCTTTTTTGCTTCTCTCGACTTGGATAAACTTATAAGGTTTATCCCCACCACCTTAAGACTATCTTCTTCTAGAAGCAAAGATGTACCAATATCTAATAAGGTCTCAGAGGGAATATTGCTTATTCTACTTATATACTCACCTACCTTGTAACGTATTGGACTGTCTATATTCTTATTCCTTACCATTTCTATCATAATACCCTGTACCTTAGGATAAGCAAAAAGTTCTACCAGAGATTTCTCATCCAGCTCTTCAATCATAGAGATTATCTCCTCTGCGTAGGTTTCTACATCTATTCCTTCGATTAACTTAAGTATAGAATTAATCCTCCCCAGTCTACCTAAAATCTTCAATACCCCAGGGATATAGATAGGCTCTAAATTACCTATATCCTCGTCAGGAATTAGTATATTCAATGCTTTCTCAAGAGTTTTTTTGTCATCGATCTCAAGGAGTGCTTCAATCACTGAGACAATCAGCATAGGGTGCTCTGAAGATTCGAGTATTGCCAGGAGATCAGGAATACTGTCCAAATCTTTTAGCCTTCCCAAATATTCTACCGCTGTTATCTTTACATTTATAGCCTCATCCCTGAGCCCTCGTCTTATAATGAGAATAGCGTTCTTCGAACCTATCTCAAACAGGGTATCAAGGATCAATTTCTTGACCTCTTTATCTTCATCTTCAAATCTAGTGCTGAGAAAGTCTACTGCCCTGTCTCCAGAACTTGCAAATATGCCAATGGCACAGTTTCTCAGATAGGCATCTGGAGACTTAAATAGATAGAATAACTGATTATATGCACCGGAGCAGTCCAGATTTTTAAGGGCATAGACAATAGTCTCTTTCACTATGATGGAGTCTTCTTTGGTTAATCTCCGTATGAGATAAGGGACCATCTCTACCATATTATTATCAACTATATCTTCTACAGTAATAAGTCTTACATCCTCTTCTTCACTCTCTAATTTCTCTATAAACTCCTTTAACAGACTCATCCTTCCTCCTCGTTATTCATAGAGATCTAACCGCTTTTACAATCTCTTCAGCCACTTTATAACTTGGTACAACTATATCTGCCCCGCCCCTTTCAATAGCTTCTCTGGGCATTCCAAAGACTATAGCGGTCTCTTCACTCTCTGCTATAGTTATTCCCCCTGCTCTCTTTATCTTCACCATCGCATCTGCTCCATCATCACCCATACCTGTTAAAAGAACACCGACTGTATTCTTCCCAAAAACTTCCAGGACAGCTTCCATCATCACATTTACCGAAGGGACAAATAACATCTCCGGCTTGGTGGAAAGCCTTATCCTTATATCATTGTTACTTTGCCTTAAAAGAAGATGATAACCACCCTTCCCCAGATAGCCACTGTTATTATTGACTATATCTCCAGCTTCTGCCTCTTTTATCGGAATCTGTGAGTACTGATCTAGTCTCTTAGCAAAAGAGGCGGTAAAATTCGGGGGCATATGCTGGACGATAAATACAGTCGCATCCAGATCTGCAGGTAATTCCGGGATAATCTCCATTAGAGTCTTCGGACCTCCAGTGGAGATACCTATTGTCACTGCCTTTTTAACCTCTCCAGCAGGAATAAGTTGCTTTTCAGCTCTTACTAAATCTTTCCTATATTCTACTGGTCTCCTCAATCTCTTCTTTATCTTGCTCAGCACCACTTCTCTACCTGCTATCTTTACCTTATCTATCAACTCCTCGGATATCCTTTTGATGTTTAACGATATGGTTCCTCCAGGCTTTGCCACATAATCAAATGCCCCCAATTCCAATGCCTCAAATGTAATGAGAGCCCCCTCCTGTGTGAGGGAGCTCACCATAATCACCGGGCATATCTCTTTCTCCACTATATACTGGAGTGCAGTAAGACCATCCATCCCGGGCATATTTACATCCATAGTGATAACATCTGGTTCAAGTTCCAACGCCTTCTTTACTGCGTCCTCTCCATCTCTGGCAGTATCAACTACTTCTATCTCAGGGTCAGAAGAAAGAATTTCTCTTAAAGCCTTTCTCATAAGTGCTGAATCATCTGCTATCAGGACCCTTATCTTTCTTTTATTCATTTACATCACCTATATTCTCCTCTTCAGTATGTTTGAGTGCCTCTTTCTCTTCGCTACTCAATAACTTATCTACATCTATAATTAAGATAATCCTCTTTCCACCATCTGCCTTCCCTATACCGCTTATAAATCTTATCTCTACATCTGTCTCTATTATCCCCGGAGGCGATTCCACATCTTTCTTGGGGAGTCTGAGAACCTCGGAGACAGAATCGACAAGAAGTCCAGTGAGTTTTTCGCTTATCTCTACTATAATGACCCTCCGTACTTCGCTGGATGTGGTCTCTTCTAAACCGAATCTTTCCCTGAGATCAATAATTGGTATGACATTGCCCCTAAGATTCATTATACCCTTTATAAAGGCAGGAGCTCTGGGTATAGAAGTAATCTTATCGAGTCTGTTTATCTCTCTTACATGGTCTATGGTTATGCCAAACTCTTCTCTACCAACATTGAAGGTTATTAGCTGTATCTCCTCTGTAGAAGCCTCCTCTACATACTCCATTCCTGTTGATGAAGTTGTTTTCTCCCTTATCTCCTCGATCTCTCCTACATCTATGAGCTTCTCTTCGTTCAAGACCAGTATAAGCCTCTTACCTTCATCCATCTTGACTATCCCCTTCAAATTTTTCGTCTTATCAGTAGAGAGGATAGCTGGAGGAGACTCTATGGCTTTATCCTGAACCCTTATAACCTGTTGCATCCTATCTACCAGAAACCCGACAGGAAGGTCTTTAAATTGAACCACCAGAATTTTTTGATCCTCTTTCACTGCATTTTCTACAGAACTTCCTATCTCTTCTATATCTATATTAAGTCTCTCCAGAAACTGATTTAACTCTTTACTAAAGACGTCTATCTCTTCAGAGGAAGCATCTTTTAATCTTCCAGCCTCTTCCATCTTTCTATGTAGCTCTTGATGGTCATATCTAGTAGATTGGATAGACCTTGCCAGATCTTCGCTGGACGTCTTAAACTCCTCCAGCCATTTCCCTAGAGCACATTCTTCAAAGGAATATCTGGTAATATCCGCCCCTAAGGTCAGAGAATTGAGAATATCTTTAACCTGTAGATTATGCTCCCTTCTGAACCTCTCCAGATTCTCTCTGATGTCTTCTCCTAAAGATGGCAGGTCAAATAATCTCCTCAGGTCTATCACCGGTAAAAGGGTATTTCTAACAGACAGGACCCCCAATACATACGAGGGAGTGTTGGGGACCTCAGTCAGATACCCCACCCTCAATACTTCTCTGACTGACTCGATGGGAAATCCATACTCTTCTTCTCCTATGATAAAGGTAACAAGCTGGATCTCATTGATGGATTCCTTAGATTCTTCTACAGTGTTCTCCTTAGAAGACAACAATGACTTTCTGTAACTCTTTTCTGACTTATCGGTTGACTCAAAAGATGTGATTAAATCCAGGTCAAGTTCCATAATAAGTTTATCCAGATCATTTCTCTTGATAATGTTTTTTACATACTTAACATCGACCTCTAAATCTATCGTTGAAGGCGGAGGCTCTATAACAGCATCTTCAAGACTAAAGACACCATTTACCCCATCTACAATAAGCCCTGTCTGATGATCTTCTGTATCTATGACCAGTACTCTGGTAGACTCTGTAATGTCTTTCTTCTCTATTCCAAGCATTACTCTGGTATCTATAATAGGTAATATGCTTCCTCTGAGGTTTGCTATTCCACTTAGAAACTTTGGAGCTCTAGGGATAGTGGTTACAGTGGGATATCTGATTATTTCCTTTACCCTCTCTATCCTAGAACTGAACAACTCGTTCCCTATTCTGAACAGAACAAACTGGTCATATGTTTTTATACCTTGAGTCTCAGTAGTATTCATATTTTATCAACTCCTTACATACTCTGGAGTTCATCGGCAAGAGAAGCCAGCTCTTCTATAGCCTGAGATATCTCCTGTAAGCCTTTAGCCTGTTCCTCGGCAGCAGATGCAGCCTGGGTTATAGCCTTTTCTGCTTCTTCTGCAGCAGAGCTTATCTGTTCTACTCCTTTAGATGCCTGTTCAATTGCAGAAAGAGACTGGGTAGCATTGTCCAATACTGTATTCAAAGAGCTTACTATAACTTTTATATCATTATCTATTCTACTCAGGTTCTCCACAGCAGATTTTGCCCTTTCAGCCTGTGATAGTACATCTCTAGCAGATGTTTCTAAGTTCTGCATACTCCTCTCAATCTGATACTGAAGTTCTCTAACAAGGTCTTTAATTCTATCTGCATTTTCAGCAGATTCGTTAGCTAGATTTCTTATATCTCCTGCTACCACAGAAAACCCTCTTCCATACTCGCCAGCTCTGGCTGCTTCTATAGAACCACTTACAGCTAGCATATTTGTCTGTATAGTAACATTGGTTATAGTCTCTACTGTCTTCTCTATCCTTCTGGTCCTTTCACTTAAAAGTCTTATCTGCTCAACTGCCTTGGTATTGGTACTTACTGATTTCTGGAGATTATTTATAAGTTCAGTAACTCGCCTGTCATTTTCACCGAGCATAGCCTGAACCTCTTCCGCCTGCTTCAATAGCCCTTCTGCACGCCCCTGGATCTGTTTTGCAGATGCAGACATCTTCTCCGCTCTTTCCACCCCAAGTGCAGATTCCTTAGCTTGGATCTCTGCAGACCTTCTAATCTGGTCTAAAGCACTAGCTATTTCTTCAGAAGCGGCAGATGCCTCTTCTACATTGGCAGATAGTTCCTCAGCCATTGCAGCTAATTCTTCACTGGATTTCTTTACATCAGTTGAATTTTTCAATTCGTCTGCTGTCTGAGCTAACTCTTGAGCTGCAGTGGATATCTCTGATAAAGCCTTTACCTGCTGTTCCACAGCCTTTCTTCCCTCTTCAGCTGCAGAAGCTAACTGGTCTGCCTGATTAGCCACAGTCTCTGCACCCTTAAGGAACTCTACCGACATATCTGCAATCTCTCTTGAGACCTTATCTATCTCAGCACCTGCCCTCTGAAATTCTGCCATTACGTTATTTATCCTGGCTAACCCCTCACTCACCACCCTTCCCTTTTCTGCCTCTTCTCTTGCAGACTTCGCAATCTCATTGGTCTGGGAGACAACATCTCTGACTGCGCCCTGTATATCTGCGACTACATCCTTTATCTCCCGAGCGCTTCTCTCTGAGATCTCCGCCAGATTTCTCACCTCATCTGCTACTACTGCGAAACCTCTACCATGTTCTCCGGCTCTTGCAGCCTCAATAGCAGCATTCAGAGCGAGTAGATTTGTCTGGTCCGCAATCCTTACTACCGCTTGAACTATATTCCCCACCTCTTCTGCCCTTTTCTCCAATTCTTCTATAAGTTTTCCAGTTTCTAATGTTGCTTCAGCGGTACTATTTATTCCTCTGATGATCTCCTCTATAAGAGTAGTCGTCTCTCCTACCAGGGTCTGGAGATTATTGATTTTATTGAGGACATCTCCCACTACTTCTGCGTTAGCCTGTGAACTCTTTTCTATCTGGGTTATCGCAGATCTGGACTCCTCAGCTGCCCCGCTAGCCTGTTCTGCACCAGCTGCTATCTGCTCCATAGACCTGTTTAACTCTTCGGCTGCGCTACTTGCCTCTTCTATACTGCTAGCCAGCTGTTCGGCTGCAGTTGCTATCCTCTCAGATAATTGCTGTTGTTTTGCCAGTGTCCTTGCTCTGGCTCTCTCCTGAGCCAATTTTTTAGCGGTCTCCCTATCTCTTTGAAGACCAGCACCTTCACCAGTCCTGGGCTGAGCAAGTTTCTTCCCGGACACCACTTTTTCAGAAGTACTCTCTATTGCCATAAGGAATCAGACCTCCTTAAAATATTGTTAAATTTAATTATCTTCAATAAGCTTAGATACATAAGTAAGAGGGGTTCTACTTGTACCTGTAGCCTTAGATAACTCAAGATACCCTTAAGAACTACTCGAATAGCCTATCAGATCGAGAATTACACGTACATTAAATGCCAAGTAACTTTTCCTACTCTACACAGACGTGATTGTTTCATTAATGGTGGATTGAGTTACAGGTTTTATAGTATTTATCTTATATAAGTTGAAAAGACTGAGCCTTTATCTATGTTAAGATTGTCTCATTCACCATTTTGCAAAAGTTACACACAGACTGTTCGCCGAATTAGTGCAGTTACTTACTTCTTGTATCTTCTTTCTCTTTAATTAACAATATTCTTCTTTAAAGGTACAGTCTACTGTATTCGATATTTCTAATTATCTCAATTAAATATTCTATTAAACATTACATTAAACATTAAATATATAATAGTATGTACACTAATCAATTCTGAAAGTCAAGGGGTATCCGGACTGTTTCATTAATGTTGGGTCAAGTTATATATTCTATGGTCATCTTACTATTACTATATGAGCAAATTCACTTGTAAGTTGAAAGGACTGAGAAGCTATCTATACTAAATTTAACTCATCCACCAATTTTGAAACAATTACAGTATCCTCAGAGGTTGACTTAAAGTTAGTTAGCTCCTATAATACTTAACAGTAAAATATTGTTCCTAAGATAAGGATCACCGGGGTGCTGAAAGCAGGTATAACTTGCAAGTAGGCTGAGAGGAATCTTCGAGGATTCCAACCCGCTGAACCTGATCTAGGTAATACTAGCGAAGGGAGTGATTGGATTGAATTATAAAGGAAAAGCTCTGACTATTGCCGGTTCGGATTCCAGCGGAGGTGCGGGGATCCAGGCGGATCTAAAAACTTTTCAAGCTTTTGATGTCTATGGAATGTCAGTTATCACTTCTGTCACCGCTCAAAATACTCTGGAGGTCAAAGCTATCTATGATATCCCAAAGGAATTTGTAGCGCTACAGATAGATTCTATTTTAGAAGATATAGGGGTAGATGCTGTTAAGACTGGTATGCTCTCCAATGAAGAGATAATAGAGACAGTTGCCGAAAGATTGAAGTTTTATAAGATAGAAAAGGTTGTTGTGGATCCGGTTATGGTTTCCAAAAGTAAGGCAAGACTTTTAAAAGAATCAGCTGAAAAGAGATTCTTGGAGTTAATCATCCCCCTTGCATTTATAATAACTCCTAATATTCCTGAGGCGGAGGTTATAAGTGGAGTAAAGATAAAAAATACCGATGATATGAAAGTATCAGCAAAGATAATAAGAGAGATGGGTGCGAAAAATGTACTCATAAAAGGAGGACATCTCGAGGGGGAAGTAACTGTAGATATACTGTTTGATGGGAGAGATTTTCATCTGTTTGAAGAGAAGAGGATACAAACCAAGAATACTCACGGTACAGGTTGCACCTTCTCCTCTGCCATAACAGCCTGTCTGGCAAGAGGAGAAGATATCTACAGTGCTGTTAAGAAGGCAAAGAGATATATAACTCTGGCAATAAGAGAGGCTCCTAACAACATAGGAAGAGGTTTTGGACCTCTATACCATAACGTTGGAGGTATCGTATGAGAATCCTCCTTACAAACGATGATGGGATCTATGCTGGGGGTATAAAGGAGCTTATCACTGAACTCTCTGCTACCGATGAGGTTTATGTTGTAGCTCCAAAAGATAGACTTACCGGGGTAAGTGGCGGAGTTACGTTTGACAGACCCGTAAGAGTAGAGGAAGTCAATCTTTCTCTGGGAGAGAAAAAGGCATTTGCAATCTCTGGTACCCCAGCCGACTGTGTCATACTTGGAGTAGATGTACTCGTTAAAGATATAGATCTTGTGATCTCAGGGATAAACGACGAACCCAATGTTGGTGATGATATAAGATTCTCCGGAACAATAGGTGCATGCAGAGAGGCTGTATTCTCCGATATACAAGCCATAGGGGTCTCACTGGAATATGGAGATAGAGGATACTTCTACGAAGGGGCTGTCAGAATAACAAGAAGGCTTGTGGATTATATAAGGGATAATCCTCTTCCAAAAGGGATATTCTTAAATGTCAATGTTCCCAACATCCCACAAGAAGAGATAAGGGGAGTAAGATTTGTAAGGCTTGGAAGGAGAAGGTATAAGGATAGGGTACATAGAGTCTTTGACCCTTATGGTAGAGAATATTTCTGGATAGGAGGGACTCCTCTTTTAGAAGAGGAAGAGGATACAGAAGATGCGGTATTAAAAAAGAACTACATAGCCATTACACCATTAAGTATCGATGAGACAGATTACCACTTTCTGGAGGTGATGAAGAGATGGAAGATAGAATAATGAATATATTGGAGGAAGGGAAAAAACTCTGGAACAGAATGAAAGAAAACAGACCTCTGGTACATCATATTACCAACTTTGTTGCTATGCCTGAACAGGCGCATGCCACATTAGCCATCGGAGCCAGTCCTGTTATGGCGTTATACCCGGAAGAATCGGGGGATATGTGTTCCATAGCAGATGCCCTTCTTATAAATATAGGAATCCCTTCGAATGAGTTTTTGTCAGCTATGAAGAAGGCGATGCATACAGCCAACAGTAAAAATATCCCGATCTTACTGGATCCGGTGGGATACGGAGCTACACCATTCAGGAATTATGTTGTAGATACTCTCTTAAAAGAATACAGAGTAACGGTGATTAAAGGTAATAGTGGCGAAATTATGGCTCTGGCAGGAAATTCTGGTATGGTAAGGGGTGTAGATGCAGTTGGAGATACAACTTTAGAGCTAAAAGATATAGTGAAGTCTTTAGCGGACAGATTCAACAGTACAGTTATAGCTACTGGAGAAGAGGATTTTATATCTAACGGAAAAGAGGTTATCTCTATAAGGGGTGGAAGCCGTATGTTAAGAAATATCACCGGGTCAGGATGTATAGCTGGATCTATAATATCGGCAGTGCTGGGGACTAGAGGTGATCCTTTAGTGGCTTCCATTGCAGGTCTTATAGCATTCAAGCTTTCAGCAAAGAGAGCAGAAGAGAAGAGTAATGGACCTGGGAGTTTTAGGATGCATCTCTTTGATGAGTTATCCCTGATAAAGGGAGAGGATATAATGGAAGAGGGGGAATTAAAAGTATGGACCTGAGTCTTTATGTAATTACAGATGAGAAGATAGGATTGGGGAGAAGTCATACATTCCTGGCTGAAGAGGCACTGAAAGGTGGAGCTACAGTAATTCAGCTTAGAGATAAGGAAAAGTCAGGAAGGGAACTGTATAAAATAGGAGTAAAGTTAAGAGAGATTACGAAAAAATACGGCGCACTTTTCATAGTGAATGACAGGCTTGATATCGCTTTGGCGGTAGGGGCAGACGGAGTCCATTTAGGTATGAATGACCTTCCGATCTCTGTTGCAAGGAGAATAGCCGGAAATAACTTTATCATAGGGGCTTCGGTGAGTTCTCCGGAGGAAGCAGTATTAGCAGAGAAAGAGGGAGCAGATTATATAAGTGCCCAAAGTATCTTTGAGACATCAAGTAAGGAAGACGTAAAGGTTATAGGATTAGAAGGATTAAAGGCTATAGTTAAGGTCTCTTCGCTTCCCGTAATTGCTATAGGTGGCATAAACAGAGACAATGTTAGAGATGTTATGAAGACAGGAGTAAAGGGTATAGCGGTCATATCCGCTGTAGTATCTAAAGAGGATGTGAGATCAGTTACCGAAGAATTAAAAAGGCTAATACATTAGCCAGATATCATAGATTTTATCTGGAGGAATCTGATAAGGTCAGTCTTACTTATAATACCTATAAGCCTGTCTTCATCCATAACAAGTAGCCTTCCAACCGAGCCCTTATTGATCTTTAAGAAGGCATCGAAAGCGGATTCCTCGGGAGTTATAGTAAGGTCAGAAGATATTGGGGTCATTATCTCTCTTACTGTATAATTTTTCCATTCCTCCCTGGGGATCTTCTTTACATCATTTAGAGTAACTATTCCAAGTATACTATCTCCCCACATAACTGGGAAAGCCACATATCTATAGACAAGAAAATAGTTCGAAACCAGCTCTTCTACAGTGATATTTGGAGGAACAGACTGGATCTCTCTGCTCATAAGGTCCTTTACCTTTGCATCTGTAAAGGCTTCTCTTATATCGACTTCTCTTTCCCCTGACATAGCTCCCTGACTCAGGAACCATCCGATAAATATAAACCAGAGGCCAGTTATAAACTGACCAAAGAGAAGGATATAGAAACCTAAAAACATTATCATTGTGGCAAATGTCATTCCAATACTGGCAGATATTCTGGTAGCTCTTCGAAAATTTTTGAGGCTCATCCAGAGTATCGCCCTGAGTACCCTGCCCCCATCTAAAGGGAAGGCTGGAATCAGATTAAATCCTGCCAGAATCAGATTTACACGGTAAAGATATAAAATAGCTCCCCCTATAGGGGACAAAGGATTGAACGGGATCTTGGAGAATAAAAAGAAGATAAGAGCCAAAAAGGCACTGGTAACTGGGCCAACAATAGATATAAGTAACTCTTCTTTTGCAGATTTAGGTTCCCCTTCTATCTCAGCTATACCACCAAACATAAAAAGAGTAATTCTCTTTATTTTTAGACCGAGCTTTATCGCAGTATAAGAGTGCATAAGTTCATGCATAGTAACACAGATAAAAAATATAAAAGATGCTATGGCACCAATAATCCAGTTTATATAGGGAGAAGTGTATAGAGTATAGTTAGAAAGATAACTGGTAGCCAAGGTGTTGGTTATCAGTCCAAAGACGATAACCCAGGTATAGTGGATCTCTATCGGGATCCCTAAGACTCTACCTATTCTTAGACTCCCCACCATAAAAGAAAAATCACTCCTTCCAGAAATTTTATTTCCAATTCTATAATACCACTATAGTAGCTTTAAATCTACACAGTGCCGAAAATAAAATATAAAATAAAGGGGTAAGGGATTTTCCCTTACCCCCGAGATGCTCTATTTAGATCTAACTTTAAAGATAAATCTTCCTGAACCCACGGAAAGTCTTATAAAGTCTTTCTCTTCCTTGGCGGCATATATCCCTCCAACCTTCTCTATCAGCGATCCACCAGACCAGATAACCTTTCCACTTTCCTCAATTACAGTATCTTCATAGAGCTTCGGTATTCTGATCTCTCCTTCTACATTGGTAGGTATACTGATTACAAAGCATACAGAATCTTCAAGTTTCTCCCAATCTACCTCTATATATCCCTTGGGTGTTCTGGTTCCTGCCTTTACATATCTAAGATCACCAACTATGTGCGGCTCTACAATGACCTTATCCCAACCAGGAGTTACACATTTTATACCACCAAGAGCCTTGTAGAACCAGGGGTCTACAGTACCAAACATTATATGGTTATGGGAGTTCATCCCACCCGATGTTAACTTTTCCCATCTCTCCCATACAGTGGTGGCTCCTTCTCTTATCATATATCCCCAGCTGGGATAACTCTCCTGAGTTGCTATCCTGTAAGCTATATCTATGTAACCATTATCGGTGAGGACATCAAATATATACCTTGTTCCAACTATACCTGTATCCAGATGATAGTCATGGCTATTCACTATATCGTCTATAAGACTCTTTAGTACTGCTTCTCTCTTATCCTCTGGAGCCATATTTAGATACAACGGAAGGGTATTTATCGTCTGACTGGTGATAGATGTAACTGAGAGGTTCTGCTCTATAAATCGCTTCATCCTTTCCCTCTGGTCTGGAGGCATACTTGATAGTACTGCCTCAATAATCTTAGAAGCTACATCCTCAGGGATATCGGGCTTTATAGATACCGCATAGAATCTTTCCTTCAGGTATCGATTATTGAAAGCTGTCTTTATATCCTCTGCCAGTTTAGAATATTTGACATAGTCATCCTCTTTTCCCAGCACCTTGGCTATCTTAGATAGTGTAAGTGTATCATTGTAGTAACACCAGGTAGAGACAAGCTCACCAGAGAAATCCTTGGGTCTTATAGTACCGGGAGGGCACCAGTCACCATACTTGGAGAATCTCAGTATGTTATCAGGAGCCAGACTGGAGAGAAAATCAACATACTTCTTCAGACCCTCATAGTGTTCTCTCAGTACCTCTACATCACCGTAATACTGGTAAAGGTGCCAGGCTATCGTTATATAGGCGGTTCCCCAGGCTGGATCAGCCGGATAGAGACTCCAGTAAGGCGGGACAACATCTGAAACGCTTCCATCCTCTTTCTGGGCAAGCTTTATATCATCTAAGTACTTCAGATAGAAACCTGCCATATCAAAGTTATAGATAGCCTCTTCTACAGTAAGCTGGGCATCTCCCATCCAGCCCATTCTTTCATCTCTCTGAGGACAATCTGTAGGTATACTCATAAGATTACTCAGCTGTCCCCAGAGAATATTCCTGTGGATCTTATTTATCAGCTCATTGGAACAGTTAAACTCTCCCACCGGTTCTACAGAGGAATACACCACCCGTCCTTCAAGGGTATCAAGTGTTGGTACTCCAGGGAAACCTGTGAGTTCAACATAACGGAAACCATGGTAAGTAAATCTGGGCTCATACACCTCTACCCCTTCGCCCTTGGTTATATAGATATCAGTAGCGGCTGCTCCCCTGTTAGGTAAGACATTTATATTACCATCTTCATTTATAAGTTCGGCAAACCTGAGTTTTACCTCGGTCCCCTCAGGACCCTTCACATATAGCCTTACCCAGCCGGTAAAATTCTGTCCAAAATCATACACATATACCCCTGGCTTTGGATTTATTATCCTCTCAGGTTTTAAAGTCTTGATAACTTTTATAGGTGGCATAAGCTCAGATACCAGTTTGCCACCAGGAGGCTCTACCAGTTTTACCTGTTCCCACCTGCTATCATCGAACTCAGGCAGGTTCCAACCAGGAATCTCCTTCCTGGCATCGTATACCTCTCCATAGTATATTCCATTGGCAAGTATGGGTCCATAACTAGTCTTCCAGGTTTCATCGCTTATTATAACCTCTTTACTGCCATCTGCATACTCTATCTCAAGCTGGAGGATCAATTTAGGAAAATCATATCCATAATCCTTGACGTATCTACCGTTACCAAGGATGACCCCAACTGCATTTTCCCCTTCCTTCAAGAGGCTCGTTACATCATAAGTGGAATAAAGCACCTTTTTCTTGTAATCTGTCTGTCCGGGGTCCAGGACTTTATCTCCAACACGACATCCATTAATGTAGAGTTCATAAAGTCCCAGCCCGGAAATATAAGCCCTGGCTCTCCTTATCTGACCTTTAAGCGAAAAGCCCTTTCTGAATAGAGCCGAATATGGTATCGTATAAGACCTGCCAAAGGGTATATCTTTGGATTCTATGGTGAGATACTCGTACGCTTCTCTCCCTATCCACTTAGCCTTCCAGTCAGATTCTTCTAAAAGCCCCACCTCAAATGTGGCAACTTCGCTGAATGGACTTACACGGTCTTTACTATCCCACCAGCGAACCTTCCAGTAATACGTTTTTCCACTCTCTAAAGGAGAACCATTATACAGAATCAGTTGAGAGTTGGATAAAACCTTTCCAGTATCCCAGACGTCTCCGATGTCACTGTTTATCTTATCTAAAGAACTCGATACAATTAACTGATAGGCAGACTGTTTTTCTCCACGATCAGAATGGGATAAAAACCAGGACAATCTGGGATTCTTTCTATCAATCCCTAACGGGTTTATGCAGTACTCACACCTCAGATTGATCGGTGCCAGAGGATCTATCTGTTTCATACCCTTTTACCTCCTATTTTTTAATCTAATCTACTTAAATTTTACACGTGACTATCCTCTCTTGACAAGTAAGGAGATGAAAAATGGAGCGCCGATTAGTGAGGTTACTATACCAACAGGGATCTCACTTGGAGAGAGGACAGTTCTGGCTATAAGATCTGAAAGAGTCAAAAGAATCGCTCCCCCAAATAGACTGGCAGGGAATAACGTCCTGTTATCTGGACCCATAAGAAGTCTCAGTATATGGGGGACGACTAAGCCTACAAAACCTATGATGCCACTGACAGATACTGCTGTAGCGGTAAGTAGAGATGTAAAGACTATAATAATTCTTCTTACCTGTGGTACATTAACCCCTAGAGTCTGAGCCTGTTCATCTCCAAGGAGAAGGATATTCAACTCTCTCGTAAATAGAGATAATATGATAACAGAGAGGACAAAATAAGGGATCATAATCCTTATATGTTCCCACCCTCTTCCAGAAAATCCTCCCATAAGCCAGTATATAGATTCATGGAGAGAGGTATCGCTCAAAAGTAGCAGAAAGGACATTAAGCTGGACAAAAAAGAATTTATCGCAAGTCCTGATAAAAGGAGATTCAACATCTGATTATGTCTTCCTCTAGAGGAGATCGCATATACGAGAAATACTGTAGAAACTCCACCCGTAAAAGCAAATACAGGGATAGAACTTATGCCCAGTATATAAAACCTGATATTGAGAGCTATTGCTAGCACCGCACCCAGGGCTGAACCTGAAGATATACCTATAATATATGCATCTGCCATAGGATTTACAAATAGAGATTGAAATACAGTTCCAGCCCCTCCCAACGATGCTCCAACAAGTAGAGAGAGGATTACTCTGGGCAATCTTATCTGACGGATGATAGTATTAGCCCCTGACTGGTTATTTCGATAAAATATGCTCTTTATAATGTCTGAAAAAGAGACCTTTACAGTTCCTATAGATACAGAAAGGGAGAATACCAGAAAAGTCAAAAGGAAGAGGGCTGAAAAGATTAAAAATTGCCTCTTATCCATTTTAGATCAATCTACTCAAAAACTCCTTGGCTTTCAGGATATCTCTTATCTGCTGTTCTCCAGAGATCTCTCTTTCTATAGTTAGAGCACCATCATAGCCGCATTCTTTTAACTTAGAAATAAAAACAGGATAGTTTACCCTACCTTCACCGAGAGGCTTCTCCACCCCTAATGATCTACCTCCTGTAGGATACTCCCCATCCTTCGCATGAACTCCTCTTACAAATCTACCAATTATATCTAACGCATCAACAGGATTTGCCTTACCATACATAAGAAGATTCGCAGGGTCCAAATTTACTCCAATATTGTCCATTCCAATATCCTCTATAGCCCTGAGTAGTGTAGTTGGAGTCTCCTGTCCTGTCTCAAAGCAGAAGTACTGGCGATTGTACTTGCAGTATCTTACTATCTCCCTGAGTACCGATATGAGACCAGGATATAACGGATCATTTGGATTCTCAGGTATAAAGCCCACATGGGTTATTACATTCTCTACCCCTATCAATCTGGCAAAATCGGAACCTCTCTTTAGTGCCTCCAGCCTGGCATAACGATATTCCACAGGTACAAGTCCAAGTGTTATAGGACCCTCTATAAAGTTCCACACCCTGGGACCAGGCCATCCAACCCATAGATGAGTTATCTCTATATCCCACTTTTCAGCAGATTCTTTGAGAGCTCTGGCATTCTCTTCGGTAAATAATTCAGGTTCCCAGCATGCAACCTGACAGGTAGGTAGATCAAGGTCTCTCACCTTCTTTATGGCAGAATCTATCCCTTCAGTTAGAGAGACTATTACTCCTAGCTTCATTATTACACCTCCTCCAAATTTTTATAGTAGGTCTTTCCTCTCTTTATCCTTTTACCTTCTACTATATAGAATATCCTCTCTGCTATATTGGTAGCATGATCCCCCGCCCTTTCTAAATATCTGGCTACCTGTGTAAGATAGATGGCATTGGTAATGAGCCTTGGTGTTTCTAATATATAACTGAGGAGTTCTCTGAAGACCTGATCGTACAGGGCGTCAACTTTAGCATCCGTCTCCCATATGGAGTCAAGATACTCAACATTATAGTTTTCCAGAGCAGACTCACACTTGGATATCATATCTACCACGCTATCTGCCATAGCTGGTATATCTATAAGAGGCTTCAGTGTAGGTTTACTGGCAAGAACCTTGGCAGATTCAGCCACATGGGTGGCATAATCTCCAATACGTTCTATATCGGTGATGATCTTCCAGACACCGCTGACTAATCTGACATCTTCTTCTCTGTTAACAGTCTTCAATAGTCTTATACATACCTCTTCTATCTCTAACTCCAGGTCATCTACAAGTTTATCCTCTCTGATAACCTTCTCTGCAAGTTCTGCATCCTTATTTGCCAGAGACTCTACCCCTTCCTTTATATTCTTTTTGGCTATGGATAACATCTTCAGGGTAAGATTTTTAATCGAATTTACGTGAATTATATCTTCCATAAGGTTCTCCCCTCCTCGGCAATCTTACCCTAGTAGTATATCAGAATGATATAATATAGGCAAGCTTTGAGGTTAAAGTCTTCACTTGTGGTATAATAAAAACAATTAAGGAATGATTGGAGGGATCAACATATGGGAAGGCAT
>OGCH01000297.1_pt1 | contig 29060 bp, 44 predicted proteins | sample 1570111 | NCBI WGS metagenome assembly OGCH01 (sample SAMN03436243, study PRJEB24508) | hot springs metagenome | biome: Desert Springs; feature: Hot Springs; material: Water | place: USA: Great Boiling Spring, Nevada | collected 2008-12-01 | depth 0 m m | reverse complement strand
ATTTGAAAATTTTATAAAAATTTAAACCGAAAGGTTTATAAAAAGTTTAAGCGAAAGGTTTATAAATCGAGACGTTGACTTAATAGTGAGGTGAAAAAAATGGGAATGGAAAAAGTTGAAAACGCAGTTCAGGAATCCGGCGCCAAAAAGAACGGATTTGAGCCTGCAGGCGCCGGTACTGAGATTGTAGAGGTTTTTGAGAAGATAAAGAAGTTAAGCGTAGAACTGAAAAAGGTTGAGACAGAGATTGAGAGTGTCGAAAAGAGAATCGTTGAGCTCAGGGCTCAATTGAAAGAACTTGAGGACAAAAAACACTCTTTGGTTTTACAGAGAAGAGAGTACAATATGGCCTTAAGGAGTAACATTGAAAAAATCCAGAGTGAACTTGGAATTCCGCTTTTTGGCATTATGCCAAAATCGGAAAGAAAGACAGAGAAAACAGAGAAAACAGAGAACAAGAGATTCGGATTTAAGGTTAAGGTGAAAACCACAGAACTCGGGACAAAAATGGGGCTACAAAACGTGGACAATGTCTTCGATTCCGTTAAGGAAGCCTATTATTCGCTATATCCTGAACGCAGAGGTAAATCATACAAATTCAGGGAGCTTATTGAAAAGTTAGCAGAGAGAGGTCTAATCGAATTGACATATCTTTAACTTTTTTTTGTCTTTTTTGTGGGGGTGAGAAGATTATGTACTTGGCATGGCTGATTGAGAGAAGAATTGACGAAAAAATATACATAGCCAGAAGAAGAATTGAAGAGCTAACAGAACTTATAAAGAGACTTGAACAAATAAGAAGAGACCTTAAAGAACTGTCAGAGTCTGACATGTCGGAGTGTTATCAAGAACTTGTAAAAGAGATTGACGAACTGTTTTACTGTCTTGCGGGGAGGAGGTGAGGAGAATGACAGTGTACATCTCTAATTCATTTAGCTTAAATATGCTGAGGCATGAGAGAGAATTGATTTTGATATATCCAGAGGACATTAAGTGGATAAAGAGGATGATATCTAAAGGGTTCGTGAGTGCCGTTGGTCATGAGGCCACAGCAAAGTTGTTAAGCCAGTTGCTTGGAGTTGAGGTTCCAATGAACAGAACTGAGGTGAAGATAGAGTACGGCGACAAACTCATTGTCTTCCAACTTATGCAAAGGCTTCCTGAGGGGAAAATCCTGACAGAAGAGGAGTTGAAACAGCTACCGTACAAGTTTTTGGTGGTCGAACCTGTTGTTGGTGAAGTAATGTAATTTTTTTATATATATAGGGGGGTGAGGAGAATGGAGGAAATACGGGAAAGATTCAGGCAATATGTGGAATGGCTTAACAGGGAGGAACTGGCGGAGAATGTCAGTTATGTGGTTAAGAGAGAAGGCATTGGAGACTATCAGTATCTTAAGAGAGTGCTTATACCGACAGGGTACAGATTGATGGCTTTTCTCAATGAAGGATTTTATACTGTTGCCGCTGAACTTGAGGATTTTCTGAGGGACATCTTCGACGGACTTTTTGACGAAACAGAAGTTGGAGAGATGGTTTACGTGGAAGAGATTATAAAAGACGAGAGAGTAACGATATTGTCAATGCTAACAAATGTTGCACATTTGTTCATTGAGCTAAGAATCTATAAAGACGCTGTAAATGTTGCTTTAGTCTACTGTAGGAATGGTTTGGAGATAACATTATACAATGTACAGATTCAAAGGAAAACCGCAATTCAAGGAGCTAAAACACTTGCAAAATTCGCAAAGTTGGCGAAGAAGAGAAATAACAAATAAGGAGGTGATTAAGGTGGTAGAGTGGAAAAACGGGAAGTTGGTAGTCAGCTACCATGAATGGGCGTGGAGTGCCCGGACTTCTGGTTTCGGTGTCTATGCTATAAAAAGTGATGGAACTATCGAGAAGATAGGGACAACGACCAAGAAACCAGCGGTTTACCACTTACCAGACAGCACAATAGCGGTTATGCGATACTACGAGTCAAACAAGGGCTATGTATCATTATACATTTACACGAAGGACGGAAAGAGTTATGCGATTCACGAGACTGAAAGCTTCAGAATGCCTTACGAACTTGACGACAAAATCAAAGAGGCAATAATTAGATGGCTAAACCTTGGGTAGAGGTGGAAAACATGGTAAACTTTGACTTTGTGTCTTTAGCACTGATGAACTTACCTGATTGGGTCAGTGATGAGACAATCTATGGAATATCAAGGAGGCTGAGAAGGGAGAGAATGGAGATAGACAGAGTTCTTGAAAGGACAGAAGACAGAGTCGTTTTTAAACTGAAACCAAGTGATGGCAGGAGACTGTCGATGCAATGGTTCTTGGAGGTCAGGAAACCAGAGTTTGAGCTGTTTGGTGTGCAGTGGAGGATTTACTTTAAGTAATTCTTTACATTTTTTCTACAAAAAGTTTTTATGTAGTAATATGGTTACTAGTAATATGTTGGGGTTAGGTATTTTAGAGACAACAGCGTATACTCCTGTCTACTTTATGCACAAGTACTGGGCTCGGAGGCCATGGAAAGTGTTCAGTAAAATAATTCAAGTGTTCACAGAACCCGGAGACATAATTTTAGACCCATTTGCTGGCGGTGGTACTACACTGATTGAAGGTCTTATCCTGAGGAGGAAAGTTGTTGCTGTTGACCTGAACCCTCTTGCGTGCATGGTTATGAAAAAAGAAGTTGAACCGTTGAACATTTACGCATATCGGGAGGTGTTCAACCAACTAAAAACTCAGTTAGAGCCACTCGCATGGGAACTATACGGAACCAAATGCCCAGAGTGTGGTTCTAATACTATGGTCAGGTACATCAGAAGATATTTGGCTGATGATAGACCGTTCTTAGCTTTTATATACTGTAAAAGTTGTAACTCAAAGATTTTCCTTGAATCAGGTTTAGAGGAGTTCGAAAAAGTTCCTGACATTCCACCTAAGTGGTACCCTGTTGTTCAAATACCGGAAGGAGACACGACAAACAGACTAATTCAGAAAGGTTTCAGATATTTCCATGAGCTTATAAGTCCAAGGAGTCTGATAATGTTAAGTCATATCAGAGACGCAATCACACAAATTCAAGACGACAAAATCAGGGATTTCATGATGTTCACATTCAGTTCAATGCTCGAATGGTCTTCAAAAATGTCCAAACATCTCAAAGGAGGTGAAACTAAATTAATGGACTGGACACTCAACACATACTGGGTTGCTAAAGACTATACAGAGAACAACTTGTGGGAAGTTTTCTGCAGGAGAGTAGACAAAGTAATCAGAGGCAAGACATACACCAACAGTAAAATCGGTAGTTATGCCAAAGAGGCTTCTGACTTCAGCCAGTTGCAAAAAGACGCAAGTTACATGGTGGTTCAAGCTGACTCAAGAGACTTATCTTTCATTCCTGATGAAAGTGTAGACGCAGTTATAACAGACCCACCTTATGGCGACATTATACAGTATGCCGAACTCTCAGATTTCTACTTAGTCTGGCTTGGCCTGTCTGCACCAAAAACAGAGATTTCTATCAACAGCACAAGAAGAATTGGGCTTAGAGAATATGAAGACGGACTATATCAGGTTTTCAGAGAGTGTTTCAGAGTGTTGAAACATGGAGGTCACCTTATATCGACGTTCAACATTGGAGACATGAATGTCATGGCGGCTTTCGTCTTGGCACTAAGGAGAGCCGGTTTCAAACACGTAGACGTATTACGTCAACCGGTTTACAACTACAAAATTTCGTTCCATGTAGAGCAGAAAGACCCAATGCCTTACGATTTCGTGTTCGTGTTCAAGAAAAGTGATGAGCCAGAACCAAAACCTAAGTTATCGTTTGTCGAGCTACTGTCTTCGCTTGACAAAAAAATAAAGGAATATGTCAATAATGGAAAAAGGAAGTCAGAATATAGGCTCGATACTTATCCTCAAGTGATTCAGTATATATCTTCAGCACCTTTCGAAATTGCAAGGAAGTTCGCCAAGAAGTACGAGTCCATGATAAGAGAGTATTCTTCTGAGTTCAACAGAAATAAAATGGAGCACCTCGAGAAGAAGAAAGGTAAAAAGAAAGTGCAAAGAACTCTATTATCCAATTTATAAACCTTTTTGACAACCGAAAGGTTTATATACCTTGAGGTTTAACTTATGTTGAGGTGAGTAAGATGAAAACAGGGATGGAAAAAACTGGTTTTGAGTTGGAGTCTTTCAGGAGAGAAGTGAGGATGAGAAGAGAGAGAGCATATAGGGAAGTTAGTAACTTCTTCAAAAGAATGCCGAGAGTCAAAAAGATGGACTTTGAGAAGGCAGAAAAACTTCTGAGACTTGTTGAGGAGAACGCAAAGGACGGAATGTTGGGGATTGACTATGTCAGAGCTGACAACGAGTGGAGGTTCAATCTTGTTGAACCTGACGAAACCAGAAACACAGATAGCAAGTTAATCGTGAACGAAGATGCCAAGACCACAGTTAAAGAATACGGGGTTCACGATGGATTCAAGACTTTTGAAGTCAGAGTTGAGAATCTGAAATGGGCTATGAAGATAACAAGAGTTTATGACTCGTATTTTGTTACATTTTATTATTTAGGGGGTGAGTAAGATGTTGGTGGATGGAAATGTAGTAATACTTGAGAAAGGAGACCTTGATTTAGGGAGACCACGCAAGGCCAAAAGAACAGTTTGGGCAAAAGAGCTCGAACGTGTCGATGTAAGCAAGGAGAATGGGTTTGCATTCGAAGGAAGATTTCTTCGGGTGACAGGAGACCCAGCATGGATTGATGACAAAGTCCATGTTGGGGCGTTCGTTGTTGCAACATTTGCGAGTGGCTCAACGAAGCACCCATCGACAGGAATCGCTTTGGTTAGGGTTACAGCTGAGAAAATTGAACAGCTCTACGTTGGAAGTTTTGACACGAAATCAGATAGAATCAGAGCAATCAAAGAGATAGCTGAAATCTTTGAACGTGAGAAGAACAAGAAAACAAGCAAAACATACATTGCTAATGCGTTCAGCTTGAACATGCTCGAAACAGAAGAAGCAACAATAAGCATCAAAGTAGTTGATGTTGATACGGTGAAGCAAATCATCGCTAATGAAGAAGTAGAGAGTGCTATTGGACACGAGTCAACAGCGAAAATACTTTCGCAACTGCTCGGAACTGAGGTCAAAGCAGAGAGGAAAGAGATAAAGCTCAAGAAAGGCGACAGGCTGATAGTATTTCAGCTATTACAGAGACTTCCAGAAGGAACAGTGTTGTCAGAAGAAGAGCTGAAACAGTTGCAATTTAAATTCTTCTTAGTGCAAATTTAATTTTTTGTGGAGGTGACGAGAATGGAAATTGAAATGGTGAGGTTCATTTGCAGGACAGAGAACGGTAGCGTAATAGTATATGTTGACCTTTATGACAAAACTGTGTTTTCTGAAGCATATCCGTCTGACTTTTGTACCTTAAACGTCAAAAACTTCAGGAAAAAGCTTGAAAACACTTCTTCGAAGGAGATTATCGAGTTTTTCAGGGATGTGGCAGAGGAAAACAACGTTATAGTGTTTCAAGTAAAAGACGGTATAGTTTCAGTAAACCTCAAGGACTTTGAAGAATTTGCAAATGCGGTATGGTTCACAATTAGTAGGATAAAGAATAAAGAAAAAATTTTGCGGAGGTGATAAAATAGAATGGAAAAACTTAGTAGATGAAAAAGTTACTGTTTTAGGGTTGAGTGAGTGTCGTGAGTTGCTCAAGCAATTTAGAGGCTACAACTACAGGGAAGAAAACGACAACACCGTCCTCCTAACTGTCGGGAAAAAACTCAAGGAAATGGGGTACAAAGTTGAAGTGAGCCTAACCAATAAAACAGTAACAATTTACAGAGACATGGCACTTCCGGTTCAGGCAACTATACCTCAGAAAACAATTAACAACTTCGTAAGACCAGAGGAAAAAGCCAGTAACGGAATCAAGATTCTACCAGTGAAAGCTGAAGACTATCTACCAAAGAGTGTTCCCGAATACGTACCACGAGACTACGAAGAACAGCTTTTCAAAGCTCACATGGAGAGCGGAATTCCACTCTTGCTTGTCGGTCCAAAAGGAGTCGGAAAAACCTTGAGTATTGCCGCATTTGCCGCAAAGCACAACATACCAATTATTCAATTCGATTGCTCAGAGAACACCAAGAGGCAGGACTTGGTAGGCAGGTTCTTGTTAGTCGGTGATGAGGTTGTATATGAGCTCGGAGTAATGCCAGTGGCAATCACAGTGGCGAACCAGTACGGAAAAGCGATTCTCGTTTTCGAGGAACTTAATGCTCTGACACCACAAATGCAGAAAGTGCTCAATCAGCTATTGGACTGGCGAAGACACGTCTACATACCAGAGATTGGCAAGATTTACAGACTCGAAAACGGTTGTAAACTCTTGATAGTCGGTACAATGAACCCATCGTACTACGGTGGTGTTCATGAACTCAATGAGGACTTGAGGTCAAGATTTGCAGAAGTTTACATTGATTATCCGTTAGAAGATGAGGAGTCAAGAATTCTGGAGAAAATCAGTGACCTCGACCAAGACCTGAGAAAGTTGTTAATCACACTGGCAATTGAAACCAGAAATGGATATGCCGCAGGTGACCTCAGTTATGCTTTGAGTACAAGAGACTTAGCAATATTCGCTCAGGTCTACAACAGCTACAGAAGCGTTCTTGATGACATGAATGCACTGAAAATGGCATTGAGGAACACGGTTGTCAACCGCTACGAAGATAAGAACGAGAAGAAGACAGTTGCTCAAAGAATTTACTCGATATTCGGTGTAGAGGTGAAGTGATGAAGTCAATAGAGAGGTCAGTTTTACACAAGACAAAGAAAATTTTTGAGCATTTGAGTGGAAAATACGTATCGCTAAAGTTTACCGACGTAGATAGACCTGCAGTAGAAATTAAAGAGAAGAGTGCAGAGATTCTAATGCCAAGGTACAGTAATGAACCTTGGAAATTTTACTATAGGAGGTTCGAACACGAGATTTCTCATGTGGTTTTTAAAACTCCTGACATGGATAAGGCAGTAGACATAATTAGAAAAGAGATAAACGTGGAATCTTACACATACTTATCTATTATCATCAGATACCTCTTAAATATCATCGAGGACTACCGAGTAGACTGGATGTGGAACAAGTTCTACCGTGGTTCTAAGGTTGTCAGAGAAGAGCAACTAAAGGCTGTTGCAAAAGACCTGATAATCAGTGACCACATAGTTGACATTCTAAATGCTGTCCGTTGCGACCCAGATGTTTTGAACGAAATCAGTGACCCAGAGCTCAAGGAGGTTTGCAGAGAGTTCTTGAAAATACTAAAAACTGTCGAGGGGAAGTCATGGAAGGCAAGTATTGTAGCAACTGTGGAGACATTGAAACTCCTTGAGAAGTACTTTAAACGTAATGTATATGTCGTAGTTGGAAGTGAATCAGACACGCAAGATGAAGTAGAAGAAGTAAGTGAAATAAGAGTAACAGTGACGAAAGAAATAAGAGAGCGTGAGGGAGGACAAGAAGAAGACACTAAAAATGAACAAGGGAGCGAAAGAGGAAATGAACATGGAAAACGTCAAAGGGATGAACAAGAAGAGACAGGAGAGAAAGAAGAAAGAGGAGAGAATAACCAAGGAACAGGAGAAAAGAACCAAGAAGAAGAAGAGACAGAAAAGGAGAATCAAGAAAAAGAAGAGACAGGGGAAGAGAACCAAGAAGAAGTAACAGAAAAAAAGCTGTCAGAGTATATCGATTCTAAAGAACTCGAATCTATTTTACCTGATAGCGTCAAATCATTACCTAAAACTGAATATGAAAGTATTACAAATCATAACGACATTGACGAAAGTATATTCGAGAAACCCGTCAAAGAGATTTTGGGAGAAGCCGAACTTGAAGGGCTAAAGATGTTGAAAGAAATTGAGAAGAAACTGAAGAAAATCAAAAGTATAAATCCTAATAACTTTGAGAAAAAGAACATATTTGTAAGAACAAGTAGCGATATTCAATTCTACTCTCGGCCACACTCGAAACCAGATACTGTCTTAGCTGACAGAATTGCGAAAGTACTTAACAAAATTAAGAACAAAATGAGAGTTGACAACGACATCACTGGGTTAGACTTCGATATCGATGAAACTATAAAACACAAAGTAACCAAAAACGGACTCCCATTCGAAAATGAAGAAATAGATACAGGATTTGATATCGTAATTCTTCTTGATGCAAGCAGTTCAATGGAAGGAGATAAAATCAGTATAGCATCGTCTGCGTGTGCAACGCTGTTCTTAGCGTTACAGAAAGTCAAAAACGTGAGCATGAGAGTCATAGCGTTCAGTTGCGAGAAAGGAGGTAATCCAGTGTACTTGAGAGAACTAAAAACTGTAGAGGAGATTTGCAGTGTTTTTCCAGATAACTATACACCAACATGGGCGGCAGTTCATTATGCAGTAAACTTGCTTAACAAATCAACGGCACAGAGAAAAATGATTGTACTGATAACAGATGGGGCACCTGAAAACGGACGCTATCCGAGCGATATACTCTTTGAGTGGACAAGAGAAGCAATAGAAAGAGCAAGAAGGTCAGGGATTAATGTGTACACGCTGTTCATTGATGTAGAAGTTTCAGAGACAATCATGAGACGAGTGTTCGGTCCTGAATGGACGTGGGAAGAAGTGGTGGATATAGAACAATTGCCGAAACGGTTGTTTAATCTCGTGATTAACAAAATAGTGAGGTGAGAAAAGATGAAAGCTTTTGTTATAGTTCGTTATTCAGCGTGTCCTCTGTCAGAAATTATCGATTTGGTTAGAGAATACGAGGGATATTTTGACGGTGACCGGAGGTGTGTGATATTTCATTTTCATGACGCTTTAGTTGAGGAACTAGATAATCGTGGTATTCGTTTCAAGGTGGTGGTGTTGTTATGAAAGTTGCATGGGTTAGTAGACATAAACCGTTACCGGCTCAACTCAACGAATTGAAAAAGAAGCTTGGTGACGACGTAGAAGTAATACAAATCAGTAAAACATTCAGAGACGTCAGAGAAGTGTATTACGACATTAAGTCGGCTGGTGCTCAGTATGCTGTTGTGGTGCTGCCGCTATCGATGATTGCAGCATTAGCACAGTACAGAGACATCGTGTGGATCTGGGCAGAGATGGAAGCGATTCATCAGAACTGCAAAGGCGAATTTTGCTCAGAATACAATCCTGACAGCGATGTAATACTTGAAGCAGTTGGTATGACTCGCCACTTGAGGTTTAAAGAGTTTAAACAAATCTTGAAGGTCGAGATGGTAACCGAATCGTTGTGAAATTTGGAGGAGGTGAGAAGATGATGGGGAAGTATTTTAGTATAGTGTACGACATCCAGAGACCGCCACCACTTGAACTGGTCAGCCAAAGCGAAAGAGCACTGGTTACAAAATGGAACAGACTAATTAACAATTTCGTCAATGAACTCAAAAGCATGGGCACAAGGATAAACTATTCGGTCTACGTTCTTCCGGCAAAGCAATATGACAGGGCAAAGAGACTCGTTGAACATTATACTAAACTTTTTAACGAACTGAACGTCAGAAACGACATCTATATTCTTGAATACGCACCGAGCAGTGATGAAACACTGAAAAGCAAAGTTAGGTTTCAACTTAAGCTTCAGTTCAACGACTTAAAGCGAAAATACAATGAAACCACTAAAATCAGTGAACGCAGAACTATCAAAAAGCAGATTGAACTGCTTAGACAGCTTGCGATTTCTTTTGGTGAACTCGATTTGGCTGAACAATTTGTGTTAGGTACGACGCTTAAAGTAATAGAATGAAGAGGTGAGAGAAATGGAGAATTTGGAAAGGTTGAAGGAAGAAAACGACATGTTGAGGAAAAAGATAGAGGAACTTGAGGAAGTAGTGAAGAAACTGAAGGAATGTGTGAAGGAACTTGAGGAAGAAAATGAGGCACTCTACAGAACTTTAACGAGTGGTTGAGGAGGTGGTGAAATGAACGAGATAAACGAGAAGGTGGTGATTAGTTTTGGAGAGAGAACAGCGAAATACTGGGGTGGGAGATGGCTTATCAGTTTGCCTCACGAATTCTTTGAGACAATGAAAGACAAGGTCAGAGAAGGAAAAACCACGAAAGAAGTAACTTTCAAAGTTTACATAACAGAGAACCAGAAGATTGTTCTTGAGGTGGTTTGATGGAGTTACCAGATTTTGTAAAGTCGAAAATAACGGAACTTGCTCAGAGAAAAGGCTACACAGTTGAAGACTTAACTGAATACTTCATGGAAATCTACACAGATTCATGGATTCAAAGTCTACCTGAGGAAATCAGATTTGAGCAGTCACTGAAGATATTGACAAGCAGAGTGGCGACAAGACCACCGCTCAAGACATTCGAAATAATCCCAATAGGCTTCAGTCCGTTGAACAAGAACGGAGACTCAAGCGTTCTATTTACTTTTGTAAAAGGTAGAAGTGGAATTCAGAGAATTCTGTGTCGTGACAGATATGCCAAAATCTGGGAATTTGTTGACCTGTTCATGCTGTATTCAGTGAAGCTTGAGGAAACATCAAATGTTCTGCAAACAGACCCCAGAACAAAATGGGATAACAGGAAACCGCTTGAGATTGAACCGACAAAGTTGCTTGAGAAAGTGCCAAAAGTCAGCATATCAGAGATTGCAAGCAGGAAAAGCACAGTAACAAGCACAGGGTTCATTGATTCAACTGATTGGCGATGTGTAAAAGCAATAATAACCAGAAGAACAACAAGCAGAGACGGAAGGATTGCAGTCTACACGGTGTGGGATGAGTCAGTAGAATACGAAGAGGTTGTCTTACCTGATGGGACAGTGGTGTCACCCGGTCTGACAGTTTGGTGTAATCCAGTGATGGCAAGATGGGATGTGGACAGTGAGTGCTTGTTCTACGGTGATGTTAGAGTTGACAAAAACGGACTGCCGTTCATGAATGCGTATTTGATTCTGCCCGAGTTCGCAAGAGAAATTGAGGAGGTGAAACCAGATGAGTGAACTTGATGATATTTTTAAGGAGTTTGGGTTAGAGACTAAACCAAAACCAGAACCTAAACCAGAATCGAAACCAGAATCGAAACCGGAGCCCAAGCCTGAATCTAAACCAGAACAGAAACCAGAACCTAAGCCAGAACCAAAGCCAGAACCAATCAAGGTAAAACTCGATGAAGAAGAATTTGATTTCAGCGAAGAACAAGAACCACGAAGCACGGTAGTGACCATTTACGGTCACAAGGGACACGGGAAAACAGATGCGGCTCTGAGTTTTCCCGGGCGGATTTGTGTGGTTAGCTTTGACAGAAAAACAACTCCCGTTAAACTCCAGCGATACAGAGACAGAGACATTCACGTCTGGGACGGTAAGAAATACTATGACGAAAGTAGTCCTGAAGCAAAAGTGAAAAGTGCTGAAATAAGCTTCAGATACGTGAACGTCCTACTTGACAAGGTTATCAGGAACATGCAACCAGACTGGGTTGTCATTGACTGCACGGATGTTCTCCATGAAATCTGTGAGATGGTAATGAGAGCAAGGAATGGTTTAATGCCATTTCAGGGAATAGCCAACAGGAACCTCTGGAAAGAACGCAAAATGTATCTGAGGCAAATTCACAACCTTGCAACCAGTATAGCAAAGAAAGGAGTCATCTATACACTTTATCCCGGTGAGTATGACATTAAAATCGTTGACGGCGAAGTAGTAGACCGTGAGGAAATTCCAAAGTGGATAGACATTGTTCTTCAGGAAACAGACACGGTTATCAAGATTGAGCGGAAATTCGACAAAGAAGGGACAATGAAAATCTTTGCAATCGTTGAGAGCAACAAATCACCGATTCTACCGTTCAAAAACGGGATTAGGGTTGATATAACTGAGAAGTATTGTTATGACGAGTTAGTAAAAGCAAGCGGAGGTGATTAAATGGTGGAGTTCTTGATTGAGAGGGATTTGTTGGCGAGTTTGTTTAAGTTTGGGTGTATAACGAAAACTAAGGGGAAGGGAATAATAGACACACTTAGAGTGACAGTGGACAACAACAAACTGATAATGGAAGGCGTCGACCCGGGATTCACAATTGTTTCGTGTGTCAGAGCCGGTATCAACAATGTGGTTGAACCGGGGTCATTCATTTACTCACCAATTAACTTGCTCGGAAAACTTCAGAGCTTTGGGTCAGAGCTTTCAGTTAGAACAGATGGAGAAAAGATTTACGTAACAGACCTTGATAACGTGACAACATTCACCGATATTCTGCCATATGTGGACGTCAATATCCCAGTTGGGTTCGAATTTGAGGACGTCTTAGTTCCAACAGTCAATGAACTAAAGCCAACGCACAAAGTAACAGTCCTCGCAGAACTGCCAAAGTTCGATAGCGATGTGGTACTTAGCTTCAGCAACAACAAATTCAGCATCGGTATCGAAGACGAAATCACAAGCTTCAAGAAGAACTTTGGAATACCTGAACTCGGGTTAGCTGAATACATCAGTAATGCAAGCGATGAACTAAAAGTAAGGGTCAACGGGAACTATCTCGACAAAATACTGTCACTGATTAAACCGCCGTTCGTGATTGGTGCATGTGAAAACGCAGTTTACATTTACGCAAGGTTTGAATACGGAGACGTAGCTTACATAACTGCAACGATAGCATGAACGCAAGAGGGTCAGAGATGATAAGAGTTTTATTTTCTCCATTTTTTAGAGAGGTTGGGAACCCATATAGAAAGGTTATTAGAGGTTATCAGGAGTTTTTGAGGTTTGTAAATCAAAATAACGGGATTCGGGACTGTTTTGTGTCTGTTTATGATTTAAGTTATCGCATTGATAAAATCTTCTTTGACCTTGATTATCTCGATATCAAAACTGCTTGGCGATTTTATGAGTTTGTAACTGAAGAACTTAACTTAAGCTGTGTTCCCGTCGCTTCTGGCAAGAAAGGTTTTCATTTCTACGTTTTGTTTAAGCCTAAACGGTTTAAACAACTTGATGAGGCAATCGCAACAATAAGGAAAGTTGCGTTTACGATTATAGATGAAGGGAAGTTCTATGTTGAGAAAAACGGTTATAAACGGTCTATTTTCGACACAAGGGTTATTGGCGATTTGAGACGAATGACAAGAATCCCGAACACGATGAGAATTGAATGTAAAACCTACTGCACGTATTTACCACCTGATTTCAGCTATATGAGTCTTGATGAGTTTTTAAACCACATAAAAGAGCCCCACGAGTACGAATATCAGATAAAACGCACTATAACGGTAGACCAGTTCGAAACAACGGATGCTTATTACGATTTTGCCTTAACACCGCAGACTGTCCAATCTGAAAGCTCTACATCAAAGTATGTAGACAATAGATTGCTAAAGCTTGTTTTGCGACCTTGTCTTTACAAGCAAATAATCCAAGAAGAGCCACCACACGAAATCAGGACTGCGGCAACTATTGATTTGCTACATGGCTTTACGGTTGATGAGATTGTTGAAATTTACAAACAGCTTGGTTGGGTTGACTTTAACGAGAAAATAACGAGATATCACGTTAATCACCTTGCACAGAAGGTTTATAATGGTTGTTTAAAGCCTTACAGCTGTAGAAAATTACGGTCATTAGGTTACTGTCTCGGAAAGGAGTGTGATTGGTGATGAGGTTGAAGTTGGTTAATATCAAGGCGGATGGACGGAAGATAATCTTATTTGCGAGAGATGAACAAGGGAAAAAGCACAGAATAGTAATTGAAGACTTCTATCCGTATTACTACAGCAAGACAATCCCTGACTCTGAGCACGTAGTGAAGGTTGAGAAAGGATTCAAGACAAACAAAGGCGAAGAGGTCTACAAAATCTACGTAGACCATCCCGGGAATGTGCCTAAGCTCAGAAATCCCGATGATTACGAAGCCGACATTCCCTATGTTGTTAGATTCTTGATAGACACGGGAATCAGGGCTTGGTTTGAGTGGGATGGAAGTAATAGCTGGAAAGGGGTAAGACCAGTATGACGTGGGTTTGTCGTTGCGGTAAAGATATCCCTTTACCGTTAAATCCTAATGGAAGTCATGTTCACCACTGCGAATGTGGTGTTAGGTGGTTGTGGAAAGTAAGGAGTAAGAAATATGTGTATGCCGGAGGTGGTGAAGGTGGAGAAAGCAGAACTTGTTAAGGAAATAAACGAGCTGTTTGAGAGAATTAGAGACCCAGTAGAGAAAATCTCTGAGGAGGTCGAGGTCAAGTTCAGATACGGTAGTATAGAGTACAGATTCGACGACGACAGCAACACACACAAAGTAGTATATAAAACAAAACCGGTGAAACTACCACTTTCAGAAACTACTGAATACGAACTCGAATTCTTAGTGCACACCTTCACATTGATGAAAATACTCCACAACGAGCTATTAGAGAGACTCACTAACTGGATTGAACTAAGTTAAGAGACAGTGACTATACTGGAGGGAGCGAACTATGAGAACGTGTTTCCTTGATATCGAGGTTCTTCACGACGGAACAAGATTTCCAACCCCTGAGAAAGCCGAACAACCAGTAATCAGCATCACGATTTACGACAACTATGACAACTATGAAGACAAATACATAACTCTTTTTTATCACAGCAAATACACAAAATCAAGCAAAATTATCGATAACCACATAATTCTGTACCACTCAAGCGAACTTGAAATGCTGAACACTTTTGCCAGAATACTCAAGATTCTTGACCCTGACCTAATCGTTGGCTGGAACGTTGATTTTGACGTTAATTATCTGCGAAACAGGATGAAACAGTTCAACATGAAAGACGTTTTTGCCGACGTTCAAATCTTTGACCTAATGACAGCTTACTCGAGGATATTCAAGCCGAGAAGCAAGAGTTTAAGCTATGTTGCCGTAAAAGAAGGTTTTGACGGAAAAACGATTTTAGCAGTAGATATACCGCACTTGTATCAGAATGACCCTGAACAAATCATATTTTACAACAAACACGATGTAGAACTGCTGAAACTCATTGAAGACAAACACAAAATCATTGACTTCTACATAACGCTCAAAGAATACGTTGGTGCTCCTGACATAAACGACTGCTTCTATTTTTCGGTTCTGCTCGATATAGTGTTGCTCAGATTGGCTAAAGAACGAAATGTAGTGCTTCCAAGTAAACGTGAAGCAACGGGAGAATGGTATCAAGGAGCGATAGTGTTTGACCCAGTTGGTGGACTTCACAAAAACGTTCTTGTCTTTGACATGAGTAAATACTACCCGAGCATACTACTAACATTCGAGATTTCTCCAGACGGTTGTGGTCTGGTTCTTGATATGGTTAAATTCATCACCGAACAGCGTAACAGGTTCGATGAAGAACTGAAAAAACTCGAACCCGGTTCTGATAAGTATCAAGAAGTGTATAATATGCGACAAGTAACTAAAGAACTTCTGAACGCTGTTTACGGTTACATTGGCTACGAACGGAGCAGAATATACGATAAAGACAACGCAGAACTTGTAACACAGAAAGCAAGGGAAGGATTACTGTGGGCTAAGAAACAATTTGAAGAAAGAGGTTTTCAGGTTGTTTACGGGGATACAGACAGCATTTTCGTTAAGCTTCCTGATGAGTACAGTTTAGAGGAATGTGTAAAGACTGGGGAACAGTTGGCTAAAGAAGTAACAAAAAGCTTTGATGAACTGATTGGCAAAGAACATTATTTCAAGATGGAATTTGAAAAAGTGTTTAATCCGATTATATTGCTTCCTGAAACCAAAAAGAGGTATGCCGGTCGTGTCGTGTGGGAGAAAGGCAGAGAAGCGAATTACATAGATGTAAAAGGTCTTGAAATCAGAAGAACGGATTCGGCAGAGATAACGAAAGACATTCAGCTAAAAGTCATTGAAATGATTCTGGATGGAAAACGAGACGAAATAATAAACTACCTACGTGATATCGTTAAGAAAATCAGAGATGATAGAGTATCGCCTTCTGACTTGGCTGTAAATATTGGAATTCAGAAAAGCTTGGCTTCTTACGGTGTGAACAGCGGAATACCTTATCATATCAGAGCCGCAATGTACAGCAATCGCTATCTCGGGACAAGATTTGATAAAGGAGACAAAATCAAGGTTCTATACGTTAAGGGAGTCAAAGGCTATCCCAAAACCGACGTTATAGCCTTTACTGACGACATGAAGCTCCCAGAAATCATCATAGACTATGACAAGATGATTGAAGTTGTTGTGAGAAGCAAAGTTGAGAAATTGCTCGAGATTGCCAATATCAGTTGGAACGAGATTGAGGGTCGTGGTTTGTTCAGGCTGAGGTGATTTTATGATAGTTGTTGATGAGAGAGAAACAAAAAGCAAAGTTTATCAGTTACTCGAAAAGATGGATGTCACGTTAGAGGTCAAAGTACTTGAAGTTGGCGATTACTTAGTTGGAGATGTCTGTATTGAACGCAAGGAAATAAACGATTACGTGAACAGCTTGATATCAGGGAGGCTTCATACTCAGCTTTATCATCTCAGCTACAACTATCCACTGTCGGTTCTGGTTGTTGAAGGTTACATTGACGAGATTTTAATGTTCAGAAACATCAAGAAAGAGCAGTATATCAGTTCTCTGGCTGGTGCATTGTATAAGCGGGCTCCTGATGGGGCACAGGGAGTTATAAACTTGGTTATGTTGAGTTCACCGTATGACACAGCTTTATTTTTAAAACACTTGAACGAGAAAGTTGAAAACAATGAACCGAGGCTTCCGAGATTTGCAAAACGCAAAGCCGACACAGATAAAGACGTGGCAATCAGGATTCTCTCTATGCTACCGGGAATCAGTGAAGTGAGAGCTGAGAGATTGTTAAATCACTTTGGAAGCATTCAGAAGGTTGTAAATGCCAGTATAAGTGAGCTGATGCAAGTTGAAGGTATTGGAGAGAAAACAGCAAAACGGATTTACGGTTTGTTGAGAACTGAATTGGGTAAAAAATAAACGGAGGTGGTTTCGTGATATTTTGTGAGGGATGTTCGAGACGGTTAAAAAAAGTAGACGAGATTACGGACAAATTGGATTTAGAGTCAGTGTGTCGGCTAACAATGGAGACTGTATTTAGTCTTCTGGTTGATGTTATAGTCAATCAGAAGTACGAGATACATCTCTGCGATTATTACAAGAAGTTTGAGGATTTCGAGCTTGACGATGAAGTTAAGCTTGCAGTCATAGTTGCGACAATGGTAACAATGTATATTGTGCTGGCTGAGGAAGAATTTGAGGTGGGAGGTGTTGAGTATGCTGGTTGAGAAGTACAGACCGAAAACACTTGATGAGGTTGTAGGACAGGACGAAGTGATTAACGCAATTAAGAACCTGATTAGAAGAGGAGAGCTACCACATCTGCTGTTCGTGGGTCAGGCGGGAACAGGGAAAACCACTGTTGCAATGTGTATAGCCAGAGAGTTGTTTGGTGATGAATGGCAGAACCACTTTGTTGAACTGAATGCAAGCGATGAAAGAGGAATTGATGTGGTCAGAAATAAAATCAAGAGACTGGCACAGAGCAAAGGAAGACGCATAGTTTTTCTTGATGAAGCTGATGCTTTAACTGAAGATGCACAGCACGCTTTAAGGCGAATAATGGAAAAATCGGGAGAGACAACGTTTATTCTGAGCTGTAACTATGAATACAAGCTGATTTCACCGATAAAGTCAAGGTGTGCTCGGTTCGTGTTTAAGCCAATCGACAAGAAGTTGATTTTGAAAAGAATCTTAGAAATCATTAAGGCTGAAGGGATTCAGGTTGAAATGACTGAAGAAGTCAAGAGAGCACTGATGATGATTGCTGAGCAAGCAAATGGCGATATGAGGTATGCAATAAACTTGCTGGAGCGAATAATCAGTAACCACAAGACAATAACCAAAGAGAGCGTGATGCTTGAGCTTGATTTAAATCTGGTCAGGAATGCTATAAAACAGGCTCTGAACGGTAATTTCGTTGAAGCAAAAAAGATAATTGAAGACGCCTACCTGATGTCGGGCAAAGACCACACCACAATCGTGAACGAAATCTACAGGTTCCTTGACACACTTGAAGACGAGAAAATCAAGATTAAGTTATACGAGAAGCTTGCAGAGTTCGAGTATCGGTGTACTGTTGGTGCTTCGCCATTGATTCAGCTTATCGGGTTCTTAGCTTACTGCTGGGTCATTAAACACGTTCCGGGGTGACTCCCGTGGTCAGTCCATCAGAGCTGAACTTATTCTATCAATGCCCAAAGAGATGGTACTGGCTAAGCGAAGGGATTGAAGGACTGAAAATAGAGCATCCTGAAGCGGAATTTGGCAAAAAGATTCACTTCATCATTTACCTTTACTTTACAAGGCTTCAGGGGAAGCCAAAGAGCGTAGACGAAATCAAGGCTTTAGTTAATAGAGTCAGTGTTGAGGTTGGCAGTGACCAGCAGACAAGGAAAATCCTAAACAATTTCATTAAATTTGAAGCAGAGAGACTAAACACATGGGAAGAATATCTGCCGAAATTTGTTGAGCAGAGAATTGAGATTACAGACCATTTAAGCGGAATTATTGATTTCTACGGCAACAATACGATTATAGATTGGAAAACGGGGAAATTCTTGTATCTAAAGCTCGATGATATAAGACAGGGCAATATATATCGTTATTTGCTTGAAAAGGCAGGATATCAAGTTAATCGCATATTATTCGTTTATCTCAGAGATAACAAAGTGATAGAAATCCCGAAAAAGCTTGAACCGGAAATTGAAGAAGAGATTAACCGCATGAAACGGATGATTGAAACGGGATATCTGCCTAAAAACAAAGGTGTTCACTGTTCTTGGTGTGAATATCAGATTAGGTGTGAATTTGATGAGGAGGGGGTAACGTTATGGAGCTTGTGAGACCCAAACTCAGACCAAAGTCTTTACCGAATGTAACAGGGAAATTTGGCTTGATGTGCGGAAAGAAGCTGTATATAACCGTTACGTTTGACGAAAGACCACTTGAGGTGTTCATTACAGCAGACAAGCCCGGGGAGTGTATCAGGGCTTGGGCTGAAGCTCTTGGCAGAGTTATTTCGGTTGCATTAAGGTCTGGTGTTGACCCAGAAGCCATTGTCGATACACTAAAACATATCAGATGTCCACACCCAGAACTAAGACCGAATGGAGCAACAAGCTGTCCCGATGCGGTTGCAAAGTTTTTAGTTGAGGTTCTGGAGGTGAGACCTTGGAATTCATCGGAAATCAAGAACAGCTCAGAAGAATAGAAGAACTCGTAAGGATAAATAAGCCAGTCTTGATTGTAGGACGGCCGGGTATCGGTAAAACATACTCAGTATACTGTGTGGCAGAAAAACTTGGCTGGGATGTTGTTGAATTCAACGCAAGTGATGAAAGGAAAAAAGAGGATTTCGAGTATCTTTACAATGTGGCAAGGATGAAAGGATTCAAGAATCGCATTATCTTACTTGATGAAGCTGACGGTATCGAAGATTTCAGATATGTTAAGAAGCTTTTCGAGATAAGCAAGAATCCGATTGTTTTAACAGCCAACGAGTTATGGAAGATTCCTGACTGGATTCAAAGGAGATGCGAGGTTATCAGATTTTATCCGCCAAAGAAACAAGAAATCGTAGAGTTCCTAAGAAGACACTACGGGAACGTAAAATTTGACAGAGTTTGCGATGATGTCAGACAGAGTATAATTGCGGCAACGACTGGTTCAATGCCTTACAGTGAAACAAACGTATTTGAACAGGTGAAAAACATTTTCAAGAAACGAGAATTCGAGTTTGCAAACGGTACCATGTGGTATTATCTGATTGACAATGTCCACAAGTTCTATCAGGGCAAAAAGCTGTTTGACGTTGTTCAGCTGATTTGCAGGGCCAACTTGTATGACAACCCGAGACTTCTGAAAGCATTGCCAAAATCTGAGTCAAGAGCAGAAGTTGAGTATCCTTACTACTTGGAGCGGAAGAAGGTGATTGAGAATGAACTGGATAGATGATTTTCTTCAGATTGTTTCAGAACATACCGACGCTCCAGATGTTATCATCAAAGGGTCGGCTTATTGGTTGATTTCAGCAACTCTTGGACCATTTTTTCAGGTTATCGAAAGCAGGAGACCACTACGTCCAAACTTGTTCGTTGTGTTTTGTGGACCAGCAGGATTGACAAGGAAATCAACAGTGATAGACTATGCCAGAACAGTTTACGAAATCGCTTGGCAGAAATATTACGACACGCTAAACATTGATATCAACGTTGAAGACAAGTTTATTGAAGAATTCACAATTGAGGGTGTGGCTGACTACATTGAAGAAATGAGCAGTAAAATCAAGGATTTCGTTCTGATTTCTGACGAATTTGGTGTTTGGCTGAAAAGAAGCGAAGGTCAACGTTACATGTTTGGAGCAAGAGGGATGTTGAGCAAGCTTTACTACGGTGAAACGTATAAACAAGTTTTGAGTAAACGACAAGGGAAAAAGAACGTAAGGAAAATACCAAAAGGCTTGTATTTCACAATGATTTGCGGTATGCAAGACCCTGATTTATACTTAACAGAATACGATGTCCGCCAGGGGCTTGTGAGGAGAACGTTTTTCGTTAATATCTCAGCAAAAGACTTAACAAAGTATCTTCCACCGCTTGACACGAAAATGCAGACTGTATACGACGAGTTGGTCAAAATCGGCGAAGCAATTGCTGATAAAATGATAGATGCTCACAAGTTTATAGAGAATTTCGGTCCAGACTACAAAATCGACGTAATACTTGACACAGAAGTTAGAGACGCAATAAACGAGCGAGCAGAAGAACTGCACAAGCTGTGTGTTCAAAAGTATATGAACAAAGACGGTGGTTATCTTGATTCGAGCTGGGAACACTTGCTTAAACTTACTGTTCTTGAAGCACTTGCCGACCCTAAGTTAAGTCCAATACTAATTGCTGGAGAACCGATATATCACGTGAACGACATCGAGTATTTCGACAAGGCCTTGATTTACTTTGATTGGGTTGTTGCCAGAATCCTTGATATGATTGTTGAGATATCAACACCGAAACAGAAACAACCGTTAAAGCTCGTGTCCGACATTGAGGAGAAGATAAAGCATATAATCAACTTGTCGGGTGGTGTGATAAGCAGAAGAGAGCTGGCAAGGAAGTTAAAGATAGACAATGAACAGCTGAGAGATATACTGGCTTCAATGCTTGACAAAGAAGAAATCTTCTGTGTCAGAGAGAAAGAGTATGTAGGCAGAGGAGCAAAGTGGAGAATGGTCTTCTTTGAAGACAGGAAGAGAGCAGAACAGTACTTAATCGGAAAAGACGCATTTATGGTGAACGGTAAGCTGTTAAAAGATTTGTGGTGATTTTTTGAACTACGACACCATGCCCGTCATAGTTGATTTATCTTTTTCACATTACGTTAATTTATATTTAGGTTCTATGATTATATGTAGAAGGTGGTTCTATGCTGGAAAATACTACGACACTTTTGGATATTTTTATATTATCTAAAGATAAAAAATTTGGTGGATTTATTTCGAAATTAGAGGCTGTAGAATTCTTTTCTATACTACGTCAACTACGACACTATTATAATGTGGTGTCGTAGTATTATTACTATTTGGAATGTTAGATAAAAATAAACTACATCTTCACAGTGTCGTAGTGTCGTAGTGTCGCAGTAAAGAAAATCCTTTAAATTCTTTCTTTGCAAGAAAAAATCAATAATCTTTTTTATCCCGTATATTTATAAAATTAGGTTTTAGTGTCGTAGTATAATGTCGGTAGCAACTTTTTGGATTTTGGTATTAATTAATATACTCAATAAAAATCGGCTAATAAATATTGCGGTGTCGTTGCATCTCAAAACACGTTGAAGGGATAAATCTATATACATTGATATCTAATAAGATATGATGGCGATTGATGAAGAGAATGGCGAATACAAAATAGTATCTGAACAGAGGAAAACTTATCTTGTTGAGAAACCCGATGGTCAAAGAGTATACGTTTGTAAACTTTGTGGCGAAGAGATTGGCGAAATGAATCAGATAGCAAAACACTTCAGAAAATACCATTCAACATCATCAACACCAGATAAAGAAGAGAAAATCAGGGTTCAACAGCATGAACCGGTTAGAAATAGGTTACTTACCCCAGAGGAGGAGATGCTTGAAGAGATGTGTACAACACTAAAAACTCAAATGGATGCAACACCGGGCATTGGTTCAGGTTCAAAAACTGAATGGTTTGTCAATGTGTTTTTCAGAAATAACCCAATATTACAAGAGAATCCACAAGAATTATTCAAAGCATTACGTAGGAATTTTCCAAAAGCTGATGATGATGCAATAAGTTGGATTGTATCTGCAGTATTCAAAGTTCGTGAAAACTACAAAAGGTCAATATCAACGTTTGTACCAAGTCATGATTCATTCATTTCTCATTCATATCCACAATTACCAATTACAGTCAACACGAGCAATGATGGCAATACTTTCTCTTTGATGTTTACTATAATGCAACAGATGATGCAACAGCAACAGCAATTTTACAACATGTTGATTCACGAAATCAAAAGTAAACCAGACCCAGAAGCAATCAGAGCTCAAGTTGAAAACGAATTCCTCAGAAGACATCTTGACAAACTTGAAAGTCAAATTGGTAAAATGGCTGAGATGATGTCAGAGTCAAGGGTAAGAACAATCTCACCAGAGGGCTGGAAGGACGACTATGCACGCTTAATTGCTGAAATGGGAGATAAAATTCTGACGTTGGGCGAACGCATCATTGTTGAAAACAAAAAGTTCAGACAAACATTAGTTAAATATTTAGCTCCGAGAATTCTCAAAACCGAAGAAGAGCATGTCCCAAGCGGTTCGGGCAGAACAGATGAAGAAATTGTCCGTGAACTTGAGGAAGAAGGATTGGTTGAGTAGGAGGTGAGACATGAAAACCGTTCTGGTTGTTTCGCTTAAAGGAGGAACAGGAAAGTCTTCAACGTCAGTTTTCCTTGCTACCTATCTCAGCCAGCTGGGTAGAGACACCATACTGGTTGATGCAGACGTAGACAGTCCAAATCTTGCCGATATGCTGAAAATAGACAAAGAAATCCGCATAGAGCCAAACAGAATTGAGGTTGTTCACCTTGACAACTTAGACTTCTTCAGTTTCGGTTTAGTAACAAAAGACAAAGCAGTATCAATGCGGGGAGACAGCTACGTTCAGATGTTGCTTGATGTTTTACAGTTTGCAGAGTGGAGAGTAAACCTAAAGAACGCGATAATGATAATAGATTGCCCTGCTGGAGCATCTGATTTGTTCAGAGGTGTTTTAAAGGCTTACTATCAAACCATTGTCGGTGCTGTTGTCGTTACTATCCCTTCATCTTGGCGAGACCTTAAGAGAATCCTCAGCATCTTGAAATATTACAACGTTCCAGTTCTCGGAGTAATTAACAACATGGCTTATTTCAAGTGTGAACACGGTTCGGTGTATAAGTTCTTTGGCGACGGAAAAACTCAGGAGATTTGCAGAGAGTTTAACGTTCCGTTCCTTGGCGATATTCCGCTAAGCCCTGATATCTTTGAAATAATTCAAGCTGGTGTTCCAGTAATTCCTGAAGAAGTCGAACCAATCATGCATGAAGTCGTTGCTCGCATAGATGAGTCAAAACCAGTCGGTAGCAGTATCCTTGACAGAATAATGAAGAGGGTGTCTGATTCGTTCAAGAAGAACATCGTGAAGGTTGTAACAAAGACAATAATTAAGCTGAACAAATCAGTAAACCTGAAAAAACTGACAGATAGCGGATTTGGTGGAAACGTGATTGAATTCATTGTTCACAGCGGTGGAGACATAGTGACTCAGGTTTACCTGAAATTAACAGACGGTAAACTTATTGTTCTGAAAGAACCTAAGGCAGTAAACTTAACCATAATGACAGACGTTGACACGTTGTTCAGGCTTGCGAAAGACGAGTTAGACCTTGAAACGGCATACTTGATGGGTGAAATCGAAATCCTTGGTTCAACGGGAACAACAAGAGCACTTAGCTTCCTTCAGGAGATGTGGAGGCACATGAAAGACGAAATTTTGGAGGTGGCGAAAGATGAAGTTGCTTGATGACTTGAACAAACGCAAAAAAGTTAAAAGACTCATCGAAGAGATAGAGAACGAAATCATAAACGTTCAGAGTGTTGATGACGTGAAAAAAGTGCTAATAAAGTTTGTAGAATCAATAAAGGAACTAATATGATGGTCAGGTGCGTAAACTGTGTATGGTTAAGCGATAACAGGTGCACAATTAAGGATATAGAGATATTTGCTCCTAACGTTCCACGGAGATGTATATACTATAACTTAGTACCAGAGGTGGCTAAAAACTACTTATCGGTCATATCGGAAGTAACAAAAAACGATATTGACGAAATATCTAAATCGGAACCGTTCAAAAATTATTTAAAAAAGATGAAGCTTGTTAGATTAAGTTAGGGGGGGTGGTTTAAATGTGTGAAAGTCTTGATGAAGCGAGGGAAAGGTTGATAGATTACATAGTTGGGTTAGTAACATACACATGCAACAACTGCAAGACAGAGTTCTACTTTATGGATGACACGGCAAAGTTCTGCCCGAAGTGCGGGAGTTCCGAGGTTAAGGTTGAGTATGAGCGGGATGTTGAGTTGTTAGATTGGGGTTGGGTAAGGAGGTGATGAGTTATGTATACAATCGAATACGTTAAAAATAGAGTGAGAAGTAAACTTAGAAGCTTAGGTATAAATCCAACTGAAGACGACGTCGACGAGGTAATGCGATACCTGAAGTTTTCATCAGCACCTCTTGATAGACTCGACAGAGTCATTGAAGAATACGTTAAGTGGAGGTGGATTAGGTGAATTTCATTGACGAGCTTAGCAAATATTATAAGGTTTGGAGCAGAGAGTTCTCATCTGATGCTATCCATAAGTTCACAAAACCAGAGACAGCTATATTTATATTACAAGATGGTGCTTGGCTTCCTCAGTTATCTGACTCAAGTAGAGTGTGTGCAACTGATAAAACTGTACTAACCACTTTTTCTTATAACGTTACAACATCAATCGTTTTTAAGAAGGAATTGTTCTATTACCTTGACTACCTGAGAGCTTTCGTACAAATTAGTAAACATGGAACATGGGCTTCACCTAATGGACGTATTTTTTGGGATGACACAATGATGCCATGGGAAAGTGAGTTTTATTCTACAAATCCAGTAACAGTTGACAGTATAGATAAGGTTATAATTTACCTTAGAACACGAGAAGACCTTGGTTTAGCGGAAGTTGTCTTACTAAGAGAAAAATGTAAAGAGCTCGGTATTAAAGTGGAAATTGATATACGTAAAGTAACAGATGCGTTAGCAATTCCATGTGCCTGCGAACTTTTTGAGAAAGTATATCAGATGTGCGAACCTTTTGATTTATTAGTTATGAATAACTATCCCCAAAGAATACTGTGGTATAACTCTCCACTAACTCTTGACTTCTGCTGGTTAGTAGACTATGAACACGGACGTGAGCATCCAGAACCAGACTACGAGTACGATTATAAAGTTTCAGAAATAGTAACGGAGCGTGCACAGGAAAGCACGGAATACTACGTAATACGTCTTAATTCAATAGCAAAGAAAAATACAAAGGGGAGTATCAACATAATGAAGCTAAGAAGGTTGATTAACAGGTACTTTAATGACTTCTGGGAGATTTATTTTGGAGAAAGAGCTTTTGAGTAGTGGTGTTATGAAGATAGAGATATTTGGAGCCGGAATGGCTGGATGTTATTTAGCGTGTTTACTTGAACGCTCGGAACACAACTACAAAATTTACGAGAAATACAAGAACAGCAAGTGTCCTTCACCATGTGCATTTGGCTGGGCTAACTACAGCAAGGTCAAAAAGCTCTGCAATTTGATTGACGTTGATTCAGATAGCTACGTTCTAATGAGACCTAAAGAAGCTATTGTAAACGGAATTGATTTCAAAATCAGGGATGTTGTTATCTTTGACAAGCCAAGGTTCATAAACGACATGAGAAAATCGTTAGACGTTGTTTATGAGGTTCCAAACAACTACTCAGGAGATTTGATTGTTGATGCAACAGGGCACAGCAGAGCACTGCTGCGTGGTGTTGATATAAAGTATCTTGTAACTAAACAATACAGAGTTAAGGTTACAACACTTGATTCTGACTGTATTTACATCTACGCAAAGCCATACGGCTATGCATGGGCATTTCCTTTAAGCAAAGACGAATGGCACATTGGTGCTGGTGGATTTACACAAGAACAGGTTAATTTCTTGATTGGTCAGCTTAACAAAACATACGAAATCAAGTTCAACGACATAGAATGTGCATGCAAGTCTCCAATCATCTGGGACTACACTGTATCGTATTTTAAGCAAATATACGGCATTAACATAGTTGGTATTGGTGAGGCAGGTGGATTTGTCTCTGCGTTTGGTGAAGGAAACACCCTTGCTCTTGAAACCGCTAAATGTCTTCATGAAGCCATAGAGTACGGTGCAGACGACATAGACTTAATAATAGACATCTACTCTGATTTGGTCTGGAAAGAGACTTCATGGGTCATAACGCAGTACGATTTCGTGGAAACACTGAACGAGAGCTGGTTTAAGGCTTTGTTCAAGGTCAGAGATGTTATCAAGGTGGCAAATATGCGAAACCTTGATGCTTCAGTCTGGAAAGGTCTAAAACTGATGTGGAGGCTAAGAAAATGATGAGTTACATTAAGTTAATCAGACCACCATTATTTCTACTGGGTTTCATAGCTTCTTGGGCTTTATTAACCAAAAGCGGACTTTGGGGAAGTTTCGAAAGCTTGTTAATTCTTTTAGCTGTTGGATTCGGGAATGCGTCGTTCACGGTGATTAACGAAATCTGTGACATAAGACAGGACAAAATAAACAAGCCTTGGAAACCATTGCCAAGTGGGAAAGTACCTGTTTCTCACGCAAAACTGATTGCGTTTACTTTCTTCATAGTATCGTATTTATCGCTGCTCTGGTTATCCTTATACGATACAATGTATCTGATTGTTGGTCTTATAGGCTACATGACAAGTATAGGATACAACGTTCTTGGGGATAGAGCAGTATTCGGTAACACTTGCTTGGGTCTCTCATACTTTATTGCTGGCTACATGAGCACAGGTTTAACTGATTTAACGTTTCCACTCGCTTTTGGTCTACTGTCTGTCGCCCACAACATAATGGTTCAGGTTCAAGACCTTGAAGCTGACAAAAGGACAGGAGTATTAACATTCCCTCAATTAGTTGATTCACTAATTCTGAGCATAACAGTCTTTGTTCTCGGTGTCTTGTCTTTTCTGATGTTAATACAAGTAAAACAGACAGTTTTCGCTGTCGCTATCATCTTGATACTGTTGTCAGTGTTCATGAAACAGCATATAGAGGCTTTAGTTCGTTACGGAGTCAGATTGCTCATTTTGGTTGGATTTATCTTGATGGGTGCTGGTTATGATGTGTATCTTATGTGGTAAAAACGAAACAACATCAGAATCAGTAGTTTGTTACAGATGCGAAGATACGCTTGATTACCGCAGTAAACACATGTTTAGGAAAATCAGAAAGTTCTTAGAAAGCTTAGATTCCGAATGGTATACACTTTCTGAACTTGAAGAAGTGTCGGGGTTTGACAGGTCTACAATAAGATACTGGTTGTCGATTCTGGAGAACAGAGGAATGGTTGAGAAACGGTTGGCAAGGAAAAAGAAAATATGTGCAGTATGGAGGTTGGCTTATGGAGTCGAGGAAGCGAAGCCTTGTTAAAGCTGTGTCTTACCGAATCTGGGTAACTGCTGTGGCATTTATGATTGCTTACTGGGCAACAGAAAGTGTTGAGAAAAGCATCGAGGTTATCGTGCTGTATCTAATGGGAAGCGTGGTTATCTATTATATCCACGAACGAATCTGGGATAAAATAAAGTGGGGGAGAGGTAATGTATGATAGCAACATTACCATGTATATGTTTTACAGTTAAAGAAAGAGAAATCATTAACAAATATGGATTTATGTCTTTTCCTGAGTTTATTGACAACCACTACGTTAAAGACAGGAAGGCACAGGTAAATTACCTAATCAAGTGTATCGAGAAATACGACGTAAAATTTGCAATCGCTCCTGACTACCAATATGAAAATGCTTTGATGTTAAAAGAACAGTACCCCCATGTCGAATGGATATTTCCCTTACACAAAAAGAAAGAGAAAGAGATTGCTGAGCAATTCGACTGGATAGGATTTCCACACCGCAGACAGTTTAGAGATTACAGTTTGGACTGGTTTATATCGAATTTTAAACACAAAAAGCGATGGTATCTTGGATTCTGGAGAGAAAATAACCCATATGTGCTTTTTGCGTTCGATGGGTTTGACACGACAATTCCTGAGACCTACAGTGGAAAGTATGGGAAAATCTGGCTTTCTTGGGGTAAAAGCGTCAAGGCAAAAGACATGAAAACGATAGAAATTTTCGAAATTAATGTTAGAAACTTTAGAAAAGAAGTTGACAAACTCGCTAAAGTTAAAAGATTATGTTCATCAATACTGAGGTGATGTTATGAACGAAGAAATTGAGCTGTTGAAAAAGATTTTAGAATATGAAGACCGTGAGTTCCCGAAGAAAAGAGAATTCTACAGACAACACAACATAGACCTTGAACCGTCGTGGGAATGGTACAAGGTTAACATTCCAGCACACAAAATCAGGAAGCTTGTTGAGAAAGGTTACGTTAAGATAGTTTACAAAAGCCGTAAACACACAGAATACAGGCTTGTTGACCCGGAAGCAGTTAGAGAGCTGATTAAAGCACACGAGGCAGCAACATATAAACCAGAACGCAAGGAAATAAACGTTGACGACTTATTCAAATACATTGTCGGTTATGACGA
>OGCH01000296.1_pt1 | contig 29126 bp, 35 predicted proteins | sample 1570111 | NCBI WGS metagenome assembly OGCH01 (sample SAMN03436243, study PRJEB24508) | hot springs metagenome | biome: Desert Springs; feature: Hot Springs; material: Water | place: USA: Great Boiling Spring, Nevada | collected 2008-12-01 | depth 0 m m | reverse complement strand
GTACTTAACAAACTTGATTAGATCGTCTATATATGCTCTTGAGATTCCCGATCCCATATATATGACCACGCTCCCGAGCGAGTTTCTGAATGTCTTCGCATATAAACCACTCGAAGGTAGTTCTTCAAGAACGAATTTTTCTTCAACGTGATTCTCTTCAAAACCTCTAGCGTACAATTTTAGTTTGATCTTGCTAAGATCACTGCTGTAATAGCTCATGTCGACGTCAGCTTTGTATTCAGAAAATATGTCAGAGCTTGCCAACAAAGACATCTCAAAGCTTGACACAACAAATGTGCGGACAAGTTCTCTTATCCCCATCCTAGTCCTCCTCATGGCTGTGAGTCATCTGTGACTTATAAAACTTTTGAGGTCAGACCTGCAAACAGGGAAGAAAATCAGATAGTTAGATCAGAATTGGAACCTCGCTGTGGCTGAGCCTGAATTCGGTTTCGCTAGGATATATAGCATACTCACTGCCTTTAAAAAAACTGAGGAGCCTTTCTACGTCTGTCTTGGGCGAAAAGTTCAGATCCATAAATATGATCACGTTCTCGACTAAGCTTCTGAATGCTTTCCTATATAACCCAGTCGGAACTAGATATTCAGAAACGTTTTTTTGTAGTGCAAGACTGAAAAAGTCAAAATTTAGTTTGAAATATTTTTCGTAAGAGCTAATGTCGATGTCAGCTTTATATAGAGAAAATATATCGGATCGTATTTCCAACGTTAAGACAAACCCCCTTATGACCATCCTAATCCTCCTCATAGCTGTAATCCTTAAACCGGGTTATAAAATTTTGAAGATCGCCCTGACAACTCATGACTTGCAGGGTAGGAGGGAAGTTAGAGGCCTAGATCAGAACTGGAATGTTTGCTTGGGTGGAGCTGAAGTCGATTTGGTCTAACAAACCGGCTCCAACATAAAACCAAAGGAGCTCTTCTCTGTACGACTTTGGTGAAAAGTCCGGCCGCATAACTATCGACACGCTTCCGGAGGAGTCTTTTAATGTTCCTCTATATAAGAAGCTCTCGAACGCTTTCCTATGCAGACCAGTCGTAAGCAGATATTCCGAAATGGAATTTCTCGCAGAGTAGCCCTGATCGTCCAACCTTAGTTTGAACTTGGGCTCATAGTAACGGCCTGTGTATGAGCTTATGTCGGCATTTGCCTCATACGCAGAAGTCATAACTGATTCTACCTCTAATTTGAGTTCAAATAGTGTCGGTTCGTATCTACGCTCTATCATATTCACCCTAGTCCTCCTCACGGCTGAGAATCTTCTGCTGACTATAAAACTTTTTGACTTTTTGAGCAGACTTGAAAATGGGAAAAATCAAGGATCTCACAGCAGGACTGGGACGTCAACGTGTTCGGGCAAGAATATGGTCTGAGTCGTGACACCTTCTCTAAACTCGACGATCTTCTTTATGCTTGTCTTGGACGAAGGGTCTATTTCCATAAATATGATTGTGTCTCCGTCTAAGTCTCTGAACGCTCTCCTGTATAAGTTGGCCGGATCTAGATCCAAGCTCCCGGATGCTCTCCTATGTATGTTAACCGCAACTAAATACTCCGTAACGAATGTATGTAGTGCAGATCTGCGAACGTCCAAATCTAGTTTGAGCTTCCGACCGAAATAGGTTCTATATGAGCTTATGTCGATGTTGGTCTTGTATTCATAAAACTCATTAGAGTACTTATCGATGTATACCGACAATATTAAATCCCGTATCCCTATCGCTAAATTCGAAATCTCCATCCTAGCCCTCCTCCTCACAGAATTAATCATCTGTAAAGTTATAAATTTCTGATGCCGCAGAACCTGCAGGCGGGGAGGAAAATTATAGCTAGATCAGAACTGGGACATCGTTGTGGCTAAGCTTGAATTCGGATTGGCTAGGGATTTCAACGTACTCACTATCTTCAACAAACTTGATGAGCCCTTCGTCTGAGTCTGATTTGGACGAGAAGTCCACATCTATAAATAGGATCATGTTTCTGAGTACGTTGTTTAATGCTTTCCTATATAAGCCGGTCGCAACTAGATATTCCTTAACGAATTTTCCTACAGATTTTCGTACAGACTCGTGAACGTTCAAAGTTAATTTGAACTTGAGTTCATTATAATAGCTATCGTAGAAGCTAACGTCGATGTCTGCTTTGTATGAAGAAATCATATCAGAGACTGCCACCAATGTGAAGTTCCATATTTCCATCCTAGTCCTCCTCACGGCTGAGAATCTTCTGCTGACTATAAAACTTTTTGACTTTTTGAGCAGACTTGAAAATGGGAAAAATCAAGGATCTCACAGCAGGACTGGGACGTCGCCGTGAATAGTCCTGAGTTCGGTTTCGCTAGGGCGTTTGGCGTACTCAGTGCCTCTAACAAACTTGAGGAATGTTTTTTCTATGTCTGACCTAGGCAAAATGTCCATTTCCTTATATATGATCACTTCCCCGACCGAGTTTCTGAACGATCTCCTATATAACCCGGTGGGGACTAGATATTCTCTAATGAATTGTTCCAATACAGGACTGTAATAGTCCAATGTTAATTTGAAAATGTCTTTGTAGGTGCTGATCTTGATGTTTGACCTGTATTCGGAATATATATCGGAACGTATTGCCAACGTTAAGACCATCCCCCTTATGATAATCGCAGTCTTCCTCACGGCTGTGGATCTTCTGTGAGTTATAAAGCTTTTGAATAAGATGTGCAGTCCAGGGGAATTAGAGAGCTAGATCAGAACTGGGACGTCGCCGTGATTGGGCATGAATTCGGTTTGAGTAGGGTATCTAGCGTACCCACCTTTAACAAACCTGAGTAGCTCGTCTATAAATATGTTCACATTTCCTGATTCCATATGTATGACCACTCCTTCGGCCGAGTTTCTGAACATTCTCTTGTATAACCCAGTCGGGACTAGGAATTCTGTTCCCCTGTTTAAAACAGTCGGGACTAGGAATTCGAAGACGAATTTTTCTTCAAAATAGTCTTCTTCAAAGCTCTTAGCATGCAGGTATAGCTTGGGCTTGCGCTCATAGTAGATGCTTTTATGTGAGCTTATGTCGACGTCCGCTTTGTATACGGAAAACATGTCAAATCCTACTGCTAACCCCAACATGGGGTCATGACCTCTTTTGAACATGTTACTCTGCCTCATAACTGTAGATTTTCTGCAGGTTATAAAGCTTTTAGATGATGAGGCGATCTATGTATATGGATCGGTCTTGGGGCGAGCTTGCAGAGCTCATCGTCAAGCTCGTCCTAGAGTGGGCAGACTCTGCCGAGGGGAGGGAAGAGGCGATTCTGAAGCTGTATCAGCTGGTTGGGGAGCTCGCCGCAGATCTGCCGCGGTTGCTCTCGCGGTATGGGTGCCGGGTTGACCGTGAGGATTTGGTGCTCCTCGGGGAGGCCCTCGGATACGCATACGGCGGTTTCAAGGACTACGCAAGGTGCGCCGCACGTGCGGCGCTGGCCCTTGGCGAGGAGAAACGCGGCTTGGCCAAGGAGATATGGAATACATGTCTCGAAGACGATATGGAGCTGAGGATAAAGAGCATATGTACAATCGCGAGATATTTGGACGAGACCGGCGGCGATCTTATCTTCTACGATCTTTCGCGCGACGTTGAAATGATGCGGGAAGCAGACCGCGGCGCTAAGTGAGCAGACTGCTAAGCGGCTATCGCTGTCTCTTACATCCGCTTCCTCTAATCTTTTTAAGGAGCTCCCATCTAGATACTCATGCCACGCATGCGTAGATCCATGCGTCTTTATGCCGAACCTGCTCCTGACTACTTGCTCGCGGTCACCTACGGTGAGGTTGAATCGATCTCCGACGTCTTCTCCACAGCTTCCGACTTAGCTGTGACGACCAGAAGAGGAAGTACGTCTACGTTTAGGGTGTTTGATGTGCTTATAGAAAGCGAAGCGTCGATCGGCAAGGAGCTTCTGGTAGAATATAAGGTAAGAGTTGGAGAGCCTCTCGGCCTACATAATATATCCACCTTGGCTAGCCGTCTCGAGTCTATTCCGCCCTCTAGGCACCACTTCAAAAGCTGTATAGCCACGCTTCTGTAGGACTTCGCGCAACCGCTTTCATATCCTGCGTCTTATCGGTGAGAAATATCAACAACATGTCATCTCTTACAGACTTAAACCTCCGCTTCCTCTAATCTTTTTAAGGAGCTCCCATCTAGATACTCATGTCGAACATGCGCAGATCCATGCGTCTTTATGCCAAACCTGTTCCTGACTTTTTGCGCGCGGTCACGTACGGTGAGATTGAATCGATCTCCGACGTCTTCTCCACAGCTTCCGACTTAGCTGTGACGACCAGAAGAAGAAATAGGTCGACGTTTGGGACATATATGATTTATTATACATATTATCGTACACAAAGCGAAGCGTCAGTCAGCGAGAAGTTTATGATAGAATACAAGATAACAGTCGGAGAGTCCATCGGTTATCGTGATGATGTCTCCATCTTGGCTAGGTACCGCCTATTTGCTCCGCTCCCTAAGTACTATTTCGACAATTCTATACACATAATTCTCTAGAATTTTACGCAACTGCTTTCATATCCTGCGTCTTATCGGTGAGAAATATCAACAGCAAAACTATTCCAAACGGCACTATGTAGGAGGACAGCACGTCGCTCTTCCTCATGGAAAGATGTATGTAGGCTAGAGCCAGCAAGATGAAAAACGGCGCAATTATCAGCCAGACAGCTCTCTTGATGATCTTAACGAGCATCTCGCCTCAAGTAGCCGCATATGAAGCAACCTACGAGCAGAGCTACAAAAGCCACAATAAACAGCACCTCCCTGGACACCCCCTCGCCAGGTTCCGTCACCCTCTCGGTCACAGTGTAGGTAGACGTAGATATCTCTGTCCTAGTCACGGTGGTAGGCACCGTCACGGTTGTTGTTTCAGTTACGCGCTCAGTAGCCGTCACAGTTGTAGTAACTGTGGTTGTAGTAGGTACGGTGACTGTTTGAGTTGTAGTCGTGGTGTAGGTTGTCGGTACGGTAACTGTCACCGTGGTAGTCGTAGGTACAGTCTTTGTAGTCGTAACTGTTGACGTGGTAGTCACGGTGATTGGTATTGTAGTTGTCGTTGGCACCGTCACAGTCGTGGTGTAGGTGATTGGCACAGTTGTAGTAACTGTGGTTGTAGTAGGTACGGTGACTGTTTGAGTTGTAGTCACAGTTGTAGTAACTGTGGTCTGACTTGGACAGTCGCAGTTGGATATCGTCACCGATGGGTCGGCGGTTGTGGAGCTTGGCGCAACTAGCGCTAAGTATATCACGCCGTTTTTCAATGTGGCGTTTATCATCGTGTTTGAGCTGAACACGTAGACGTAGTTGTTAAGCGCCGGGCCGTATACGCACGGCAGGAGCGAATTCGCCGCCATGCTCCTATCTCTACACTCCGAGTAATCGTAGTAGGAAGGATCTCTGCCCCAGCTCCAGGGGGAGAGCAGGAAGTTTCTGTACACCTCCATCATCTGATATGAAGGAGACACGTACACCTCAGTGGCGTTTTTAGGCCCACTGCGCCACGCAAGCCATGCGAAGAAAGCGCCGTATTTGTATGCGCACAGATCTGGCGGCGTGCATCTCTCCGGATTCTTCTCATACAGCCTATCAGACCAGAAGTACTTGACCCAACCGTAGGTCTGCCAGGTTCCGGTCTTCCATACTCGCTCCACAAGGTAATATGCCGTTATGCCTTCGGCATGTGCCTCTGTGTACCAGTCGTACGGCTTGCCGTTGTAATACGCCGCCTGGAGGGCGTGCGCCATCTCGTGAAACGCTATGTGCAACAACTGCGAATCCGTCATGCCGCAGTCTATCACTATTTTATAAGCGCAGGCGCTTCCTCCGACTATTTTTGTATAAGTCAAACCGCCGTATTCAATGTCTCTCAACTCGACATAGAAGTCAGGACACAATGATGGCGGCTTAATATCTTTTGAATACATGTCATAAGCCGTTTGCAGATAGCGATCTGTCTTCTCGACGTAGTCCTGCGGCGCGTTGCAGAGATTAACTACTGTGAAGCTCCATCCTATCAGCGAAATTAGGAGTAGAAACAGTAGAGCTCGCATGAAAAATAGGAGGTTTAGTTTTTTTAACTATTTTTCCTCTTTTACCTTGAGGTAGTCCAGCTCGGCCTTTATCATCTGTAGCTGTTGTATGAGCATGTATATCGTCGTCTTGGCTTCGTGGTTGAGGTTAGAGAGGAAGTTGCCTACGGCAAATCCGCCGAAGAATAGTCCTGCAATCCAGCTGGGGAGAGTTAGAGCTGAGAGCGGAGATACGAAAGCCAGGGGGACGAATATGACAGCCAAAAGAGACGCCACTGGGTACAGCCTGAACTTCCCAACCAGGCCGCCAGCTGTCAGCCCTATGGCTAAGACAGAGAGGCTTAGAGGGGTTATGTCCATAACCAACACGTTCATGAGAAATGTAGAGAATTTAGTCTTTTTAAACTTAAAGAGTAAGAACTTGCAGTTTTTGGATAGCTAGGTATGATGAATCACGTTAAGCCTGGGCTCTACAGCGCTTGAGAATAAAGAAGCATTATTTGGTCTCCTCATATCCGCAGTGGTGGCAGTACCAGACCGTCCTCACCCCGCTCTGAGTATACGTGACAGCTTTTCTCGTCATCTTTGCGAAGCAACGGGGGCACGTCCCCTCGTCTAGCTTCAGCGATCCGGACTTGAGCAACGCCCTCCTCACCATGGAGTGCGATATGTTCAGCTTCTTCGCAATGTAGTATATCCCGTGTCCCTGCTCGTACAGCTCCTTCACCTTCTCAGCCACCTCGTCGTCTACGTTTTTCCTGAACTTCTCCATGGCGGCTTTCGTCCTCTGTCTTATCATCTCTCTCTCCATCTGGGCGACGAAGGCGAACACCGACCGTATGAACTGTCGGTAGTTGGGATCCAGAGTGTTCAGAAAGGACTCAGTAGGAGAGACCGAGACTATAGGCACGCCGTATTTCTCCTCTATCTCGCTTACTATGCGCCAGAGCTCAGTGAAGCTCCTAGCAAGCCTGGAGACCTCGAACACCACTATTAGATCTGGCTTGTCTCTCTGCAACTCCTCGAGCATCTGCCTGAATCCAGGTCGTTGCAGAACAGATGATGCGCCAGAGATCTGATCCTCGAACCACTTCTCGATCTTGACGCCGCTTTTCTTCGCCCACTGAAGTATGGCCCTTTTCTGCGCCTCAACGCTCTGTTTCTCTGTGGAAACCCTCAGATATGCGAAAGCCCTCACGAGAGAAAAAAGACACAGCTAGAAAAACCTACCGTGTGCGCCACTCCGCCCTGCCCTCTTCAGACGGAGTCTGCCAGATCTCAGATCCTATCATAGGCTTCGGCGGCTTCAAGCGCTTTATCGTGAAGTCCAGATCGTAAGGAGCCCATCCGTGTCCAGGCGGCTTCCCCCCTTTCAGCGCCTTCTTCGGATCGAACTTTATTGGGGGCAGGCTTCTTCTTCTCTCTTCAATTCTCCTACTAGTCTTCTTTCCTTCTCCTCCTGCCTCCTCGCTCTCTCTTGGCGCGGGGATTCCCTCCTCTCCGCCTTCGCCCTCCCCTGGTGTGGGGATTCCCTCCTCTCCGCCTTCGCCCTCCCCTGGCGCGGGGCATCCGATGGATTCTACATTTAGCCTCTCCAAAACGCATGGTTCTCCTCCAGTTGGGTCGTCTATCTCTAGCCGCCTGAGCACCTCTCTGTAGACGACTGCCTTCTTCTTGGCCAGCTTGTCTGCTATCTTCTCCGCAATGCCCTCGCTCAAGCCGCATACTGAGGTCAATATTTGCACGACCCAGTCCTTAGCTTGGTCGGCTGTTACGCTCTTTAGAACCTTCTCGTCGTATTTTATGTGGCTCATCATCTTCGCTATTTGGAAGTCGTACTCTATAGCCCTGAGCGCCTCCCTCACGTTTGCCGGCGGTCTTCCCAAACCCCAAGCAAGCGCCTTCCACAGACACGGAGGAGTGTACGTGAAGTAGGGCTTGTGGTTCATCTCGTTTAATATTGGGTATTTAGCTGGCCAAGTCCTGCTTATCTCCTCAAGCTCCTTATGCTCCATTATCCACACTACGCCGGGTAGCGGCAAGACGCCGCTCTCATCTAACACCATATACCTGCCGTCTGGACTCCTCCAAGCAAGATTCCTCAGGAGATCCAGCAGATATTCGTTGTTGAACCCTTCGGCGATCACGAGCTCTGCGAACCAACGTAGCGCGTGTTCTGGCAGGTGCGGCGCCAAGTTCATGCTCTTGACCTGCTCTACGAACTTGTCCACGTGCACGTTGTTTATGGTTATGTGGTGCAACTCGTGCAAGACTGCGTAGTTAAACGCCGACTTGAGGATTGGGTCTGATAGAAGATCCTCGACATCAGACCTCACGTGGATGACTAAGCTCAAATCGCTACGGGCGAAGGATATGGCCATATAAGCCTCTAAATCCGTGTAGAAGCATATCCTCTTCACCGCCATGTGCAGAGGTATGTATTTGGCACTGCCAGACAGCTCCACGTATCTGCTCATCTTGAGGAGGATCTTATACACGTTAATCACGCTAGGCGGAACGTTCTTCGTAGTAGAAATCTCATCCGTTTGATAGCACTTCACCTCTGGAAGCATCATGATGAGAAAAAATGGAGTGATTTAATAAGGATTTTTTAGTACTGGTAGATGTGCACCAGAGACGGGTCTGGGTGCTCAACTGCAGGCCTCGCGCCGCCAGGCACTATATGTATAGATAGGGGAATCCTCTTCTCAAGCCTTATAGCTGGCGTATAGCCGTCTGTCACTATAAACACCGCGTGCAGAACGAGCTCCTTCTCAGCTAAGTTGAGAAGATACTGCAACAGCGGGTTTGGGTCGGTGCCTCCGGAGGTTGCCTTCAGCGTTATGTTTCTCCTGTTTAATGCCGCCGCCACGTCGCTTGCATCTATATCGTTTAGGCTGAAGTAATCCCCTTTGCCGCCGCGCATCAGCGCGTCCTTCAGAAGCCCTCCGTATTCGAAGTGCGACGTCTTATCGCTGAAGAACCCTAGGTACCCGTCCACGGCAGATCCGGAGACTAGTAGCTCGTATAGTATAGAAAGCGCAAGAGAGAAGGCGTAGTCAACTCCGTATTTCAGATCTGACCCCTCACCTGTTGCGCCGAATATGCTGGAGAACATAGAACCGGAGGTGTCGACCAAAACGATGATGTTTCTCCTGGGGGTCTGCCTCTTGATTTTCAGCCTGTATAAACCCTCTACTGCCTCAAGTCTTTTCATCTAGCTTTCTTCTGCGCCCACACTTCTATCCTCCTCTTTATCTCCTCGTCTGTATACACAGACACGTTTACTAGCGGATCCGCGTCGTTTTCTGCCAAGCTGACCAAGTTTATCGGGGTGTAGGTCTTTCTGATCGCCGACCCGCCAAACACGACTTCGTATAGATCGGCTAGATTGGACAGACCAGTGTCCGACAGGGCTTCAAGCGCCGAGTCTATAAAGAGCCACCAGAACCTCTCCATAGCGACAAAGAATCTATTTGCGTCTGGGTGGTTGCCTTCTAGCAACCTTCTATTGACCGCCAGCGAATTGTTTGGACCTACCGTCAGCAGAGTCTCTGGGTCTTCGCAGTTATATGACGACGCTCTGGCACAGAACATATATTCGGCGAACTTAAAGAACTCAGCCTCGCTTTCAAACGGCTTCAACAGCTCCAGCTTGCCGTCGGATTTCACCGTGTACGGGAAGGTGTCTAGATGCACGTTCTCAACGCCGAACGTGATCACAGTAGGCAGAAACGCCGGCACGAAGGTAGAGCTTCTTGCGTCGTAGAGCTGATCTACTTTTTCAACTTTCGTCGAAACCAGCGCCCAGTTCGGCGACGGGAGCACCATCGCGTACATGTAGTGCTCCTCCTTCTTCTCAGTGTTGTCTATCACCCTTATCTTGTTGATAAGCATCGGGCCGCTCAGCAGAGTATACATGTTTATTATGTTGAATATCGGCACGTTAGTGCTGGAGAGAGCTTTCAGCTTGTCCTCGCCTAAACTCCCCATATCATTCGCGAACTCCTCCAGGTGTGAAGTCAGCAACCTCCCGCCGCCCTGGCTGATATCGTACATAAGCCTCCAGTAGAAGCTGTTAATCAGCGGCCCGTTTATGAGCCTCGTCAGCACGTGCGGAAACAGCGCCGTAAACTGCGAAGCTACTGCGGCCTTAGCGCTTGGGCTTATCCTTCCAGCTACGTAGTCAACTCCTTGGCACTTCTCTGCAACCAGTTTCGCTAGAGCCAGGTAACTGCGGCGCACGCCAGGCGGCTTCTTATCTACTACGAGCTCCCCCTTCTTAACCCACAGCATCCAGTGAGGTATGTAGGGGCAGTCTACACTCAACGTTGTGAAAACATGCGGAATGAGCTTGCTGAAGAAGGTCCAGAAATAGGGGAACTCGAACTTAAGCGACTTCTTCATCAGCTGTAAAACGCTGTCTATGTCGTCGTGCTTGCTCTCGTTCCACTCCAAAGACCCAACTACCCCTGGCAGGCTAGTCGGCGGATACATAGGCATAATCCTCTTGCTCCTATCGAATAAAAGCCCAAGCGAGGCGGCTTCCTCTGTGGATAGGTACACCCTCAGCGGAATGCAAACCGGGTACCATTTGTATATCTCTGCCTCCTTGCCGTCTCCCTCCACTACTGGCGTCCAGCCGTACACCTCGGCCAGCGGGTAGGAGCCGTATGCTCTAACTCTCGTGCAGAACAGCCACAAGTTCGGCCCGAACTTAGCCAAGACGCTCTCCCCGTTTTGCACCACCTTGCGCCACGACACCTCAAACAGCTTGCTGAACTTTGCGGCGCTGGCGTTGATATCTATAGTGTTGACCTTATTAGAGTCCAGCACGTGTTCAAACAATCTGTACATCCTGTCCGCGAGACTCTGCGCCGTCACACTGCCCAATTCAGATCTGTACTTCCTAAAGGCGGCATCTAGAACGTAATCTATGAGCAACTCTTTGCCGCGGCTAATCTCTCCCCCTATGACGTTGAAGTATTTGTTGTCCTGCATCAGCATAGCCGCATGTGTAGCTACGTACTTTACGTAAAGCGCCAGCGCGAACAAGTCGCAGTTACTTTCATCTTCAAGACAGTCCACAGCCGGAGAAGTTCCTTGAATTTCAGTAGGTACGGACAGGGGCGTTGTTCCGAGCGGATGCGGTTTCAAGATCCAGCCTCCAGCTATAAACTCGCTCATAGAAGAGGAAAAATTCTTGGTTTAAAAATAATTTCTAGACTGATCTAACCCTGGTCTTCTTCAAGCCGCCCTTGGGCTCCTCCTTTTTGCCAACACACAAGCTCTCTAAATTCTGCCGCTCGAGGACGTACTTCCTGCCGAACGCATACTCAGCGAGCAGGAAGGAGAACGCGCCTATTATATCCTCGCTCATGCTGTCCGCCTCGACGCCAAGATCCTTCTTAAGCACATCTCTTATCCTGCCGACGATGTTCTCTTCGCTCTTCAGCTTCGTTATGCTCTCGCACATGCATCTCCGGACGTCTTCAGTCTTCTCTTCACATCCCTCTATCTTCAGCAGTCTGCCTAAGTTTACATACATCGCTTCAGTAGGAGGCTCCGGAATGATGGCGTTCGCCAGAGCTTCGCTGTTGAAGTCTTCTTGAGTGATAAGCCCGGACTCAAACATTACATACGCAATGCTGAAGACCTCCCTGACCTCTGCGATGAGCCTGTCTCTGGTCTTCACCTCGTTTCTGAACAAGCTGATCAGCGGCCGCAACACCGCAGTTATTATGCCGTATCGCTTCAAGATTTCCACATCTTCAGACAGCCTTTTGGCCTCCTCAGACGACTTGATGCCCAGCGTAGACAGATATGAGTACGCCAGGTAGAACAGCAGTTTGAAGTGCAACTTTTCGGCTTCTTGGATGGAGAAAGACTTCTCGATCAGAGCTTGAAACTCCGACGGCGTGAAGGACACAAGCCGTTTGAAGAACTCCAAGCTTCTGTTTGTGACGACCACTAAGTTTCTAAGACTTGCCGACGCGATAGTTGCACTCAAGCCGGCACTACCTATTTCATCCGTCATCTTTATGTACCACTCTCTCTCAGACGCCTCAAGCCTGTATCCAAGCGACTCCAGCCATCTTACAAACTCAACGCCGGAAGACTCCTTATACAGCTTCTCGTGCAGTACGTAGGCAAGCTTTTCCACCTGGTTTATCGCCAAGTTCGGGCTGACCGTGTTCTCCATCACGAAGTTTGCGAACCTGTTTCTGAGAGGCGGAGGCAGATAGCGCGCCACACCTGGGGCGAACTCCGGCTGGTTGCCGGCGGCTACTACGTCTACGTTAGGCGAAAGCTTCTTCCCAGTGGTCAGCCTTCTGTCGAGTATTATGTTGTACGCCGCGGCTTGAGCCCAAGGTTGCGCCTGGTTGACCTCATCTAGGAAGAGCAGGCCTAATCCGTTCGTTATAAGCCACGGCGGCGTCAGCCATAAAACCTTAGCCATTTTAGCCGACTCTACGCCCTTCTCAAGCGCCAACACTCTAGCTATTGCGTCGCTCGGCAATCCTTTTATGTCGTCTAGCTCCAGCTGTGAGAGCCTGAAGTCCTCGAAGTGGAAGAAGAGCCCTACTATTATTCTGTGGCTGTTTTGGCTGAAGAAGTTGGCGATCTTCTCGTACGCATCGATATAATCTGCGGCAAATCTCATGGCTATTAAGCTCTTGGCCAGGTGCCTCTTGAAATCGTCGTCGAAAGCCAAGTTCACCAGCAGACACCCAGTTCTCCCAACGCCTCTTATGCATATATCAGATTCTCCAATTCTCCTCTTCTCGACACACTGAACGTCGTGTTTGCTCAGATACTCTTGCGGGACAACTGCGTAGCATTTGTAATCTATCAAATTTACGTCGTCGTTAAACAGCACAAGCGGGAAGTCTAAGCCCTTCTCCGCTATCTCAGCTATAAGCCTACCTCCGCTGACTGCCTTCTCAAGCCTGTACAGATTGTAGAGAAGAGTGCCGAGCTCCTCAGCTCTGGCGCGGCCGTGCGGGCTTGTGTTGACCTTAGCTTTAAGTATCTCATCAACAGACGCCCTGCTGACCAGCTCAGAAAGTCTATACGCCACGTTTCTCCCCTCAAGCTCGTACACTCCTAAAAAGTCGTAGCCGCTTCTCGTCCTAAACGGCAAAGCCTTCGTCAGCAGTAGCGCCAGCTTTTGAAACGCCACCTCTAAAAATCTGTCTTGACCGCTCTTCTCAAGCTTGTAAGCCAAGGCGAACGCGTATTTAACGAAGGAGTCTACGGCGCTGGCTATCTCAACGCCAGCGCTCCAAGTCGCCGCAGACTTGCCAACTCCAGGCCTCCCCCATACCATTACAGATACGTCCGGAGCTAGGAAGTACTTCATCAAGTAGTAGTCTCTGAGGCCGTACGGTGTGATTAACGGCGCATACCGCTCAATTACAAACGACATGTCTCTCTCCTCTTCTCATCTTTAAAAGAGAATTTCCAGAGCTGGCTTAATAATACACGCGCCGAGTGCTAGTATAGAATGGCAGAAAAGTTTAAATATCTATAGACTCGAGATATATAAGGCTTGTAACTGCCAGCTAAAGATACTCCAAAAGCTCTTTAGCCATCTGCCTGTGGCTACGCCACTTGTCTGTGCTCCATCCGCTCCTAGCCAAAGCTAAGCCGTACTTCACGGCTGTATATATGGCGACGTCGCTTTCTGGCTCGTAAAGAGGCATGGCCTGCCTTACAGCTTTAGAAATGAGGGTTCTGCGGTATTTAGCAGGTATTGAAATCCCGTCTGCGAACTCGTTTACTGCAGGCGCATCTAGATAAACTGGCAGAGTGCCAGACGACATTGCCTCCATCACTGGGAGTCCGAATCCCTCGACTCTTGAGAGGAAGAGTAGCACGTCTGCATATAACCACGGTTTATCCACCTTTACGTCGCAGAAAGAAAAGGGAGCCACTCTGCTACAGACCGTCTTGAACTTGTATCTGGCGAAAAACGCCTCATATAGATCCTTCCCCTTATGTATATATCCCTCCTCGATGGTTTGGTAGCTGAAGACCACCGCGATATCGCCGAGCCTGCCCCTCTTCCTCTCAGGCACAACTCCTAGCTGTATATACCCGTCGCATAGATCCCCAAGCATGGTGCACGCATATTTAGAGTGTGCGACCAGCCTTTCGTATTTAACTGGTATTGGCTCCAGCGGCTTGCCCTCCACTACAGTGTAGAGGAGCTTAATCCGTCTGCACTTCCTCAGCTCTTTCAGCGAAAACAAAGCAGGATATACCAAGTTCACTATATCAGCCTTGCACGGATTTTTCGTCAGCTGAACCTCAACGTCTAATTCCATCAGACCCAGCATCAAGCTCTTCTGAACTGTGAATATGCCGCTCTCCATTGGGAATTTTTCTGAAATGTCGAAAAGCCTAACTTTCATCTACCACCTCTGCGAACTTATCAAACGGGATGTATTCTTGTTTAACCTCCACCGTCTTCCCTCCTTTATATACCAGCGCCTTCCTCCCGCATGCCGTCGCCTGAGCCAGCGATATGTTGAACTTGTCGTTTGGGTCTTTCAGAACCGCTTCAGATAGGGCTACCAAATCGTCGACTCTCCTAGCGTAGGCCAAATGCTTGCCAGTGTTGCTTATCCACACATATACAGGCGGCTTCCATCCGCTCACTGAGTAGTACCCCAGAGGGTAGAGCGGCTCAGCCTCAACGCATGGAAGCGCTGGCGGAGGCAGATATTCAACCCCGAAAAACTCCGCGTCGCTTCTACTCGGCGTGTATACCGCCTTCGCCGCCGACATTATCTCCCAAGCTCTCTCCGTCTGGTCGAAAACGACGTAGTATACGCCGCCTCTCACCGCTGGCACCTGCGAAACTGGGCCTACTATCACATTTAGACGCTGGAATACTTCAGGATATATTAACGCTTTATAGCGACGCATTGCCAGTTAGTGCCGCCGTCGCTGACGCATTTGTGCTTCAAGCCGAACTTCTCCATAAGTTCCTTGATTCCCCTCCTTGTGAAGAAGGTTCTGTGAGTGTTCTCCGGGTAGTCCTGCCCCCCTCCAAGGAAGTAGCTCAGCTCTAAGTACTCCTCATTATAATACATCCTCACGCCGCGCTTCACCACTTGGTAGAATATACGCTCAACAGCTGGCACGCGGAGGTAGAGAACGCCAGGCCTCGCCAGCTGTTCGACAATTCTGCCGAATACTTTCTCCACCTCTCTCCAGCTGAAGTGTTCTAACACGTCGAATAAAATCGCTTTTTTGATAGGCGGAAACTTGAACTCGCACTTTGAGAGATCGTCTATAAGCTCAGCTCTCACGTCTGGCCTAACGTCTACGTTTATGCACCCGATTCTCCTGTCGTTGCCTGAGCCGAAGTTCACGCACAGGTAATCCACATCTGCCCAGTTGTCCCCAGCAAAACGTCGTGCGTCCCGTCCCACGAATATGCTTAAGTCGAACTCCCTCATCTTCTCCCTAACTGTGCTCCTGTCGTCTACTATAAACGTCAGCACTCTAGACTGCACGTAAGATGCGAAGTCGCTGTATTTCTCAGCCACCTCTCTGTCGATAAACACAGCCCGTTTTATCATAGCCTGACCATCTTGACCAGCTCGCATCCTCCTCTGCAAGCAAATTCGGCAATGCTGTCGATGCGTCCGTCCCGTTTGTACTTGAATACATAATAACGTCGAGTTTCCCCCTCGTCAATATATAACATTCTGTGAGTGACGATAACACCTTCTTTATGCATGAACGAACATCTCGGCCCTGAGCATATGAAATAACAAACCGTATTCGCCCTGTAGATCTTCCTTCCTATAAACGCCACAGACATCTTGCTAGAACCCTCCCAATATACGAGAGAAGACACCTCGTCTGCCTTGCGCAAGCAGTTGAAGAACAATGGGATGAGGTTGAACTCTTCGGCCATGAAGAAGAGTAAGAGAGGAGGTAAAAGTTTTTCGAGGTTTTCGAAACCGAGAAAAAGCGGGTTTATTTAGTAAGACCTAGAATCACCTTAGCGATGTACTTCTCCTTAGCGGCAGGGTCGCTGACTTTCTCTCTGTATTTGTTAACGCCCTCCCTCACTCCTTCTACGTAAAGGTTCCTCACTGTAGGACCTGGTTGCACGCCAAAGGCTCTATATATGCCGCTTGCCCAGAGATCTACATACTGCGTAGCGTTGGCGGCAAAAGAGGAGTACTTCGTCACGCCGACTGTCGTAGTCTTCCTCTGCCACTTCTCAGCTATTTGTCTGGCTTTGTCGCTAACCGCCACGGGTACTGCTGTAGGTTGGTTCACCGCCATGTCTCACACACGTGTATAAGGTTTATAATGAGTTTTTCTAGGGCTACTAACCGATTTTCGCCGGGATACCTCCCCCCACCCCCCTTGCTAACTTTTTTAAGCCAGAATGAGAGCTCTTTCATGTGCCAGATAATGTCTCCTTTAGCGGGCTCTACTATAACTGGTAATAATGTCGCAGTTCTGGTCAACCCCTCGTGCGGCGATGGGGAGTTTCAGCTTATTGCCGAGATTCAGGGCATTATATGCGCCTCTTCACACATATACAGATCTATCGATAGAAGGCCGTTCTTAGTCACGTTGCAACTCCCTTCAGGACTTCCCTCTGGCCAGATGGTTATTAAGTTGTATAAAGACGGATCTGAGGTGGACTACAAAACATACATCTACAACCCGTTGATGCCTCTGGCTGAGCTTATGAACATGTTTATGGTGGCGCTTGCTACGATGCAGTTTATGTATTCAATTGCTGGAGATATTTTGAGAACTAGTTAAAACGTTTAAAAACGGTTCCAGATTTCTCTGTGCACGTATGTATTTTCTGTGGAGGCAAGATTGTTTTCGACGGCGATTACTATGTATGCTCAGAATGCGGTACTGTCTATGAACATGAGGTGATAGACGAACGGAGCGTGGCAACTAAGAGAGGATCTCTGCTCATTCCAGCTAGATCATACGGAAGCTCTGTTGGGAATAAGGACTACCGCGGCAACCCTGTTGATGTGAAAATACGCAATGTCCCTCACGACGAGAAGAAGAAGAAAATCTCATTGCCACTTCCTGAGTGGTGCAACGAAGTGGTATCAGACCTTGTGAACCAGTATAAAGACTGCATGAAGGAGAAGGGGGTGGTCTCTCTCAGCGAAATTGTCGAGGCTCTAGCATATGTGTACTGCGCCATGCGCGGAGTTCGGATGAGCAAAAAGGTTGGCAGAGCCGTCTATCTGGCTATGGAGTGCATGGGGGTTAAATCGCTCGAGAGACCTATAGAGTATTGGATTAAAGTTTATGCGAAAACTCCTGAGGTGTACAAGAAGGCGCTTGAAATCGTCAAATCGCTAAATATCTCAGGACAGAGCGGCGCTAAAATAGCAACTTATCTGGCGGAGATCTCGTTGGGGATGAAGCCGACAGTCAGACTGACGCGTAGAGAATTGAGGCTGGTGCAAAACCTTATTTAAAGAGCCGACACACATCTTCTCATGGAGGAGGGCTTAAGAGAGCTCTTGAGGTTTGATAACGTCATAGGGTATACGATATCGAAGATAAAATACAAGAAAGGCGTTGCCTATTACCTTGAGAAGCCTACCATCATAGTTTTCGTCAAGAAGAAGTTGCCTAAAGAGCTCGTCCCGAAGGAGGAGCTCATACCGCCTGTTATAAAGATCGGAGATGTGGAATATATCACAGACGTGGTTGAAATTCTCCAGCCCTCAGCCATCCCTTTAACACAGACCAGACCGGCGCATCAAACTGCCAGACATAGGCCGATCCCTTCTGGCGTTTCTGGCGCCGCAAAAACATCTTCAGCCTGTACAGTCGGCGCGTTTGCGGTGGGACCAGGAGGCGAGCGGTATATAATCACGTGTTCGCACTGTCTGGCTAGGATAGAGTTCTCCTGCGAAACAGGCGCCGCTGTGGGGAACAGATATCTACAGCCCTCTCCATTCGACGGCGGGACAGATAGCGATGCTGTAGGTATAGTGAGCTGGGCATATGATTTGATGAGGCCAGACGTGGAGATGGATCTGGGGCTTGTCATGCTCAACCCAGAGGTTGAGGTTTCCCCCAAAATTTTCGGGGCTGAGATACCTATAACTGGAGTGAGAGAGCTCACCTTCGACGACATAGGCAGAACTATCCTCGTTAAAAGCGGGAGAACCACAGGTATTACATACGCCAGACCTTTAGGACTGGGAACCAGCGTCAAGGTATACTACGGGGCTTGCGGCACGGCGCTTGTCTCAAACGCGATTCTAACAGAGAAGTTCATAGAAAGAGGAGACAGCGGCTCTGCAGTGGTCACTCTAGGAGGAGATTTGATCGGAATCGCTTTTGCTACTACAGACAAGTTCTCCTTCGTAATGCCTATCGCTAAATTTCTGCCGCGCTTCAACCTACAACCGCTGTTGTATAGACAAAGCGGCCCCTGGGGCTTCCAGCTAAGGGCTTAGCGATCCTGGCGGGATCTGCCTCACGTTTGAAAACATAGCTACATACATCTGATCCAAAATGGGCGTTATGAAAAACATGAAGATGGCATAGTACGGGCTTTTCGCCCCCGCCATAAGACCTGCGGTTAAACCCCATATGTAAACTCTACCTAGCGTGTAGAAAAGACCTGAAAAAGTAGATAGAGATTGAGACGGTACTGCAATAGGCGGAAGATCTGCCTCGCACCACCCTTCCAAGTCTATGGAAGCTGGATAGTTGCCGCTAATCCTTCCTACCTCAACCCCGCCGGCCTTTACCACAGCTGTAGCTGGCGAGTAAGACATCAAGTTTATAGTGATACGCTTAGCAGGCATAAAGGCTACTGGTATTTCGACATCTGGCTTCACCAACGAAGAAAAGTCTGCATTAATCTCATCACAAGTGCCGTCCGGAGAGTTCATACAGACATAAACGTTTAGAGCTGATGTGTATATCATAGGCACCATCTTCACAGTGATTAAGTTCTTCTCGTCCATATCTGCCTCAGTGCACGGGCCGTCGTCCATAACTGTCAGCATGTAGTCGCCAGGTCCGGGAAAGCTTATCGCCATCGGAGCAACTCTCCCCAGCCCGCACGTAGTTCTGTTTAAAACCTCCACGGTTCTGCCTCCGTCTACTTTATACATCACGTACCTAAGCCTTCTGCCTCCTATCCCCTCCGCTCTGAACGTCGCGCAGTACTCCTTCCCGTAGGTGATGCTTCTGGCGTATAACGTGAGCGACATTTACTCTATTCCACGTCTCTTTTTATAAACGCTACGTCTTATATATACGGTCACGTCTGAACCTGGTATGAAGTGTTTCACATATCCAGACATTTCCTGTACGTCTCCGCGCAACACCACCACCACGTCTGCATCTGTTCTAACCTCATACGGCATAGAGGTAATGATAAAATCGGCCATCTCTGGCGTTCCGCGTCTGCTGTATTCTGTAGCAGTCGGGCTGAAAACCTCACACGTCTCACAACACAGCTTAGCCAAAAGGGCCCACAGCCCGTCCGCGTAAACTCTCATAGGCTCGTAGAGATTCAGCAAGAGACATACGAAAGACGCCTCCTTCACCCCGAGGTTTGGATAAAGCCAGGCGGCCACCTCAGCTCCGCTTATTGGCTCCACATGCTTCAGCTTCTTCCTCCTCAGCAGTAGCAGATCTCTGTAGTACAGCAGAGCTGTTTCAACAGCACGTTTAGGAGGTCCGTACCAAGATCTCGTCTTTACTGGCGGCGGGACGATCACAGAGACATCCGCCCCGCAGTCTATCGCGGTGTCTACTTTATACATCAAGGCGCCGTAAGCCGTATAGAACTTGTCTGTTTTGAAACAGTCGTAGTTGAAGTACATGTCGAAAACGCTCTGCTCGTTGCCGAAGAAGAAGATGCCCTTCTTCCTCTCCACCATTCTGTCATCAAGTTCTTCCCCCATCCTAACTACGAAGTGCTCTGGATCCTCCACCTCTATATCCCCCTCTGCGACGGTTAGGCCGACAAGTTTTGGATCTGGAACAAGAGTAACCGCTATGGGGTCGATCGTATGTGAGCTGGGCTCGTAGTATATGACGTACGTGGTCACGTATATACCCCACAATATTTTTTTAAAAGCAGAAAAAACGTAAGGACATGACGACCGAGACGTGCAGATATCCAACGTGTCTCGTCGAAACAGGGTATTCCAAACTGTTCTACTTTTTCAAACCAGGGGCTAGCATTATTCCTCATAAACACTACTACGCCGTGCTCGACTCCGTATATAAGCCTGGAGATGTGCTTGTTGGAGGGATAGGAGCCCACCTGCTCGGAGCTACGTTTGTCGGTTTGCACGACATAGATATAGTGTCCGATGACGTTGGTTGCTACGGCAACTGCATTGAGTGCAGGGAGAAAGAGTGCGCATTCGAGGTGGGAGGAGTCGTAGTTAGGAGATATTCGTGGGATTTAGTGTTCTTCTCAAAAGGAGAAGTTGAGCAAGTCGGCAAGTATCTAGTCGCCAACAAGGAGTCCACAGTGATCTGGTGGCTCAACAGAGCTCTGTCGTTTGCCTTCAGCAAGTTCATAGACATACCTGAAGAGCAAGTTGAGTATTGGAGGTACCGAGCGCCTAAAGCTCTGGCTGAGCTCATAGCCATGTACGACATGTGGAAGTCAGTGCTGAGGATGGATCTTATGAGGAAGTATGCCCCGAGCTGTTGCAAAAACGGATACTACAGAGAGAAGGCAGAATCCCTCCCGGGGTCGACTCTCGAGAAGCAGGCCTGCGCGTACTTATACGACCACTTCGGCGTGAGCGTGACTAACTGCTCCGCCACATTGCGAGAGCTGGTGAACACAGTTTTAAACCTCTGATCATATACCGCCATGTACAGATGCAGTGAGGGCGTCTGCAAGCCGTATTTCGAATGCATTGGAGCTGGGGGGACGTGCGTCGAGAGCTGTCCTCTCGGCTGTTGTTGCGTCGGCAGAGCCGACGAGTCGGTCTCTGAGTGTCCGCCGGACACAACGTGTGTCTCAACTTATGAATGCGCAGGTGAGTGCGTCTCCCCCTGCTCCTTAGGTTGCTGTTGCAGAACTGTCTAACAAAACCACTACGTTTTTTCTCCAGTCAAGTCCTAGAGTTTCTGTCAGCAGGTGATATGCCTTAGCCCTCCCGTATACAACCGGTCTGTGTCCAATTTCGCTCTTCATCTTCTCGAAGAAGTAGACGTCCTCACCCCTAGGTCTCAGCGAGAACCAAGGCTTGGACAGCCGTCTAAACACCTCGGCATCGATTAGGACGAACCCCAGCCCGCACGCATCTGCTGGCGCCAGCTTGTCTTCAACATCATCCAGCGCAAGAGAAATGTAGTCGTGCTCAGCCCTCCGGAGCACCGCTAATCCTTTCAGATTTTTCTGGTAGTAAACGCCGCAAATGACAGGGTAGTCCAAGCTTAGCATCTCCACAACTACGCCATGTCTCTCTGGCAACACGTCGTCGTCTAGGAAGAAGATGTGCGTATATCCACCCTTCAGCGCGGCTTCAACTCCGATTTCTCTAGCTACATCTACTCCGTAATGCTTAGGAACTATCAGCCCGCTTTCTATGCCCTGGCTGTTTAGGATGTTTATTTCTTTGGTAGCCCACAGAAGAGGCGTGTAGTATCTGTTCGGGATTATTATGAACGCTACCCGCATGTTTTTGCTACAGAGAGTAGTTTGTCCGCCGTTTTAGACACGTCTATAGCCTTCTCTGCCTCTCTCCTTATTTTTTCGTAGTCCCACTCCCGGTCTGCCACCTCAGAACTGCCGCATTTATCACACCAAGGCTCAACGCCCAAGACCGGAGTGCCAAGGGCTAGAGATATTGAGATCTGAACCGGATCGTACGGACATATAGAAGCTCTAGCCCTAGACAAGACAACTTTATACACCGGTAACCACCTGTGCGGGAGGAATATATGCCTAACCTCAGGCTTCGCCTTCTTAACAATTCCATATCTAATCAGCTGTTCCACATCATCTTGTTGAGTCCACACAGCTATCACGTTCTTCTTCACCTCGCCTAAACAGCCAACGTCGCCTAAAAACACGCTGTAGTTGCCGCGCTCTTTAGAGAGAGGGAAGTCCTCAAGCTTGACGCCCGGCTTCACCTCGTCTGGATACTTCACAAAACAATCGTCTCTGGTTAAAGGCTTACTGGGGGAGATCACAACTGTGGGTCTGCCGTGGAGGAACTGCCACTCCTTAGCCACAGACCTCGTGCTGAAGTCTAAAACGTAGTCGCAATCTCTGAACTCCTTGAGGTACATCTTTACCACGTTGGGATCGTATTTTGTGTAGTACACCGGCTTGTGGATAACTCCGCTCGGCGGTTTAGATCTCGTGTTGGCGAAGAGAACCGTCTCATGTCTCCTGCGCACAAGCTCTTCAGCGAGGTAGTATATGAAAAGCCCGACGGATAGAGACGGGACGGCCACAGAAGATGGAGCGACCACACATATCCTCACACAAGCAGATGTTTTCAGTGGATATAAACATTGCATTAATTTAAAAGCCTACTCCATCAATATTTACATGTCATGGCAGAGAGACGTCATAATCGTGGGACAGCTTGGGGTGATTTTCGTAGGATCTATGGCTCTAGCCAATCTCCTCACGTCGGCTCAAAAAGCGATTAACGACATACGGAGCTACGGCGTTGTTAAACCTCAGACTATAAGCGATATACTAAGCTCGTCCTTCCAGATTCTATTCACCGCGGCTTTGTTCACGTTTGCAACTGTACAAGCTAAATCACTTCTCAGAAACAGCACTTATTAACGCTGAAACAGCCGCCAAAGTTATAAGAGGCGGGAGGATTTCGCTGAGCTGTTGCATGTTGTTCTGCGTGTAGCTTGTTGTGCCAATTCTCGCGTAGTACGTCCTCGAATCAACCTCATGTCCGTTGTTGAGCAGAGATATCCTCACCTTGCCGTTGGCTACCCTCAAGGTCAACGATGCCGTCCCTCCTCCTGGAACCGTCGCCGAAGCTGTGTCGAATGGCTGGTCGTTTACATATACGTTGACCGTTGCGATGCCCTCCACGCCTGAGTCGTTTGCAACTATCACCGTTATGGGCGAGCTCGTTATGACGTCGCCGTTTCTCGGGCTCACGCTCACGATCCTCATGATGGGAACCGTGGCGGCTGTCGCCAATCTCTTGCATCCATCTAGTGGCAGAAACGCGCTGGCTGGATCTGAGCATATGTCGTTCATAACGCTGTTTAATCCGTACTGAGCCAGCTGATTCTCCTCTTGGGCGCTCGGAAACGACGCTGGGTCAGCCTTGACGTCTGAAAACACTGGTATTATAGAGAGCGCCGTAGCGGCAAGCCCAAGGCCTGGATGCAGGAGAGAAAGCGCTGTTACGGTGGAAGCCCACAAGGTGTCTACGGGCGTCCAAACCTTAACGCCCTCCACCTCAGGCAACTGCTCGAGCAACTTGCCTACCGCATATGCCACCCCCGCTCCCACTCCTATTTTGAAGACGTTGCTCACCACTGAGGCGGCTCTCGCGCTGAGACCTAAAGCAGAAAGAGCCGACAGAGCCGCCCGCCCGGCAAACACCCCGGCTCTGAAAGGTATCGTCCAAGGGACTACGACAGTGAGGGCGATCGATGCGATATCTAGCGCCGACAAAGAGAGCGGGCCCAACTCCACCCTAGTCTCGTTCAGCCACCTCCAAGCCTCACCAGCCATAGATGCGATTGTGGCTCCAACTGTTGTCATGGCGCTCCACACGGCATTAGCTATACTTGCCAATCCGCTTGTAACGACGTTTGCCACGTTTGAAAGAGCCCCCGCCGCCGATGAAAACACGCCAAACAGCACGCTCGGTATTTGCGACAAGTCGATAAACGCCGGATAAGCCAGGCTTGCGGAAGACGCATAAGGCATATAGGAGGAGAGGAGGTAGACGTGCGGAGTGCCGTATTTTATGTTGATGTCGGTATCTGTCATGTAGGCGTACCTCCCGTCTGCTTGGTGAACTATGACGCTCATAAGCACGTCTTCGCCTTTTATCTTCCAAAACCAAGCGCCGGCTGAGGTGGAGGATATAATCGGGCTTACAGCTCCCCCGCCCTCCGAAACGCTGAACATAACGCCGTGCACCGGTCTGTCGCTAGTGTCTACCTTCACCTGCTCCACCTCTGCTGGGTGCCTCTCCTCCTTAGGATACAAGCTCATGAGTAGGCCGCCGCCTGGCTCATATATGTCAACTCTGGTGAGCTTGTAGACAGACCCAGAGAGAACCATCATGCCAGGAGCTGTGAAGGCGTTCCCGCCGAACTTCAAGCTCCTCTTCAATATATAAGCTCTAGAGCTGTATATCAGCGCTATCACCGCATCTCCAGGCCACGACGCGTCTATCCTGACAGCCGCCAGAATAGGAACTCCGCCAGATGCCGTATAGACAGCGGCCGACGCGTCTGTTATCTCCGGAACACCAGCCTTCAGCTCTCTGCCATCGGAGCAGTAGACGAGCTTAAGCTTGGGAGTTACATATACAGACGACGAAGGCGACGAAGGGTAACATACGCTGTACATCAGAAGATATAGTTTTCGGAGTTAAAAAAAGTAAGTTTTTAGCCCCTGCCCAGGGTTTGCCCTATCGTGCTGAACATTTTGACGAACAGCATCAAGAACATGAACTGGAACAGCATGTTGAACATTGCAGTCATATCAAAGCCGAAGAACGCGGCTGTGGCTTGCTGTGTGGTAGTCGGCGTCGGAGGAGTCACAGCGCCAGTGACAACTACTGACGGCGCGAGCTCCTGAGCGTAGCTCAGGTTGTCTGCGTAGATTATCAAGTAGTTGTTGAAGCTGAGCGTGATGTAGCCGTTGGTGCCCACGTTGCCAGGTATCGGGTCGCTTATTGAGTTGTCCATCTCGATGTATACAACCACAGACGAAGATCCGTCGTTACCTATGTATATGTTAAGCGTTCCAGACCCAGTAGCCGCATATAGCGCAGTCCTGCCTGGGGGTATTAACGCCGCAGGCCTCGAGAAGTTTACCTGAACCGACATGCGATAAAAAAGCCTCCCGATTTAAAAAAGAATTTTTTGGGGCAAGCTTCTAGAGGACGGCGAGTGCTGATGCGTAGCTCTTCATCTCGTCCTCGGTTATATATCTGAACTTCTTCCTACGCCACCCGATCCCGTATTTGTTCCTAGCTACAACCAAGTTTTTACATATCACGTCCGTGGGAACCTCATCTTCTAAAACGCGCAGAGCGGCCCAGCAGTCTGTCGTGTTTACAACTACGTCTACGTCCCAGAGAGCATATCCTCTAACAAGCGCCCCGCTTATTGGAAAAGCTTTTATCCTAGCCGACTCAAGCTTGGAGACTATTCTGCTCAGATCCTCCAACGTTATGAGCCTGGGCGTGATCAAGTCCTGTCCCTTCCTCCCAACCCAAATTGCATAGTCGTGAAACGGATCCAGCGCCATAGTGCCCACGCCTAAGCTTCTGGCGAGCTTGTACCAGCCCAGGCCTATTACGCAGTATGCTCCCATCTCGTCAGCGAGATCGAACTCCCTAGGCCCTACAGCCACCACCAGATCAGCCACGCTGGACGCCCAGAAGAGCAGATCTCCGAAGTTCGGATGTGAGGTGGGGTTGACTAGGAACAAGACGTCTAAATCCACGTCTTCGAAAAGCCTCACCTGCCTCTCATGCTCAACCCCCCACACGCCCCACTCCCCCAGGGAAATGCCCTCCTCCTCCAGATAGCTCTTAGCTATTACCAACAAGGATTTGAGAAGCTCCACGTGCACAAAAATAAGGATGTTTATATGCTTTCGAAAGACAAATAACCCCACCCTATCGCAGATACGTGGTTTCTGTAATGGGAACCACCTTCAAGACCGCCACGCTGTGGGCAGACACAACCGCACACTTCTTCCCAATAAGCCCAGGAGGAACAACTGACAGATGTACCGTCGAATATACCTCTCTGGACTCAAGCGGAATATTATATAAGCGGTGCGCTGAACGCTCCACAACGTATTACACCTACCGACACGGCTTCTACCTACTCAGCAATACGAACATCATGGGAGGATTTGCGGTCATGGGGTATTTCGGAGCCTTCAACACTTCTGGTAACACTAGTGCTAACTTCGGATTTTCCATAGCCCCGACTAATCAGTTCGACACGACGTCTGCATATAGTGTAGGTCTAGATTTAGGTTGGTCGCTAAGCTCGTTAGGCATTGCAAACGGGGGAGTCGGATACCTCTCAGGAAGAGTTCTTCTGACCGACCCGCCTTCGTACACCTTCTCCCCAGCAGACCCCGGCGTTGGATATAAGGCTATGACTACTCTCAGACAGAGCGTCGTTCATGTTTTATTCGGATACGGAGACTCTTGGGCAATTAATCAATCTCAATGGGCGGCCGCCCGCGCCGACAACACGTATGTTTTGTTTCAGGCAACAGAAAACCCCAAGGTTGAAGTGTTTGAAGAGCTGTCTGTGGGGCCTGATAGAGTCTACATAGCCAGATGGGACGGCGAGACCAGGCTGTGGATCAAGAGGGGAGACGGCGGCTTGATCGTGCCATTAGGAAAAGAGGTCGCAGTGAGGAGCAGAGCTGTTAGGAGGAGAGTTTCGGCAAGGGAGGTTGAGCCAATTGAAGACAGGCCGCTCGGAGACGGACTTGTGTTGGAGCTCGAGACTGACTTCTGGTTCCGCGACAAGCAGAGCAGACGCTGGTTGCTCTACATTTTATACAACGACGAAAGAGACGAATACAACGTGGCGTTTGGAGACTCAGCCTGGCTGGGGTCTAAGATAGGGTTCTTCCTACACACCTTCAAACCTTAAGCTCACCTAACCACCTCCATTATTCTAACAACGCCAGTTACGGTCAATTGGCCGTAAAGCTCCCCAGTGTAGTTCAGAACTACCGCCTGCCCAGGATAGACGGCCCAGCCCAGCGAAGAAGAAGAAGGCCCTATATACAGAACTCCAGTGCTGTCGTTCATAACTGCTACTGAGATTCTGTTGCTGTTAGCGCCAACAAGCATAACACTGGTGTTGGCCCCCAATGTAATGGACGTGACGTTAAGCGTGCCGCCGACAAGCCTAAGCGAAGCAACCGTGCTGTCTTTAGCCAATCCAACCCAGTCTTCAGCTACCGCAATTCTGAAGTTGCCAGCCGACGTTAGAGACGACGGCAACCTATCTCTGATTTGTTGCAGTGTAGCGTCTCTAGCCAAACCTACGGTATCCTCCGCAACTGCGATCTTTAAGTTGTCGTTCGCGGTGGCAAACAGCGGAACGGCGCCGAACCCTTCTGTGTTCCAGCTCTTCAGCGCCCAAACCGTGTCTATGGGGTGGACGTATAGCCACACTTCAGTGATGTACCCAGTCCCCGTCGTGACGTAAGCGTCGACGTAGATGCCCTCCCACTCATTGAGGGGACCGTATACAGTCATGTATGGCCACTCCCACGTGTCCGACGTCGATGTGATCGTTTTGACAGACGTTGCGCCAGTCCTTGCCGACCTTATCCTGACGTACATAGTGGCGCCTGGCGTGTCCACTCTGCCCTTAATGCCAGCAACGACGTAGTACGCGTAGGTCTTCACTGGCCAGAGCCTAGGCTCTATGGTATACATCGCTACAGCGTTCCAAGAGGTGGCCGTAACCGTTTTGGTAGTGGTGTCGTGGATATCGCTACGATCCGTCCTGTCTGGGTTGACGCCCCACATCCTATGACGCAAACTCCAAAGAGTGTGATCCCTGGCTAGTCCAACCCAGTCTTCAACTACTGCAGTTTTGAGGTTGCCAGCCGCTGTCAGAGAACTGGGCAAGCGGTCTCTGATCTGCCATAAAGTAGTCTCTCTAGCGAGACCTACGGTATCCTCCGCAACGGCGATCTTCAGGTTGTTGCTGGACGTCGCAAACAGCGGAACTGCGCCGAACCCCGCCGCGTTCCAGCTCTTCAACGCCCAGACCGTGTCAATGGGATGGACATACAGCCACACTGTGGTGATGTAGCCCGTTCCCGTTGTGACATAGGCGTCGACGTAGATGTTCTCCCATTCGTGTAAAAGAGCATAGACTGTCATGCCCGTCCAGCCCCATTGATCTGACGTTGAGGTAAAAGTAAGAACATCAGAAGTGGCTCCACTCTTCCACGACCGCAATCTCACGTACATCGTCGCCCCGGAGGTGCCTACCCTGCCCCTGATGCCAGCATGAACATAGTACGCGTAGGTCTTGACTGGCCAGAACCTGGGGTATATGGCGTAGGACACCGCAGTGGTCCACGAGGTGGCAGTGACTGTTCTCGACGTGGTGTCGTAGACGTCAAACTGATCCGTCCTGTCCGGGTTGACTCCCCACATCCTATGACGCAAACTCCAAAGAGTGTGATCCCTGGCTAGTCCAACCCAGTCTTCAACTACTGCAGTTTTGAGGTTGCCAGCCGCTGTAAGCGACGCAGGTAACCTATCGCGCACTTGCGCTAGAGTCCAATCTCTGGCTAAGCCAACCGCGTCCTCCGTTATGGCGGTTTTGAGGTTGCCAGCCGCTGTCAGAGAACTGGGCAAGCGGTCTCTGATCTGTTGCAACGTCGAATCTCTAGCTAGTCCTACTGAGTCCTCCACTATTGCAGACTTTAGATTGCCAGCTGACGTTAGAGAGGATGGTAGTCTATCTCTGATCTGCTGGAGAGTGGTGTCTCTAGCGAGTCCAACGGTGTCTTCTACCACCGCCGCCTTGAGGTTGCCCGCCGACGTTAGAGAAGACGGCAGTCTGTCTCTGACTTGTTGCAGAGTAAAGTCTCTGGCTAAGCCAACCCAGTCTTCAACTACTCTAATCGGGATATTTATAGCAGATGCTTGTATGTCGACTGGCACCATGATCTGAGCTTCAGAGATCGACACCTTAAGGTTGCCAGCCGACGTCAGAGAACTGGGCAAGCGGTCTCTGATCTGTTGCAACGTCGAATCTCTAGCTAGTCCTACTGAGTCCTCCACTAT
>OGCH01000292.1_pt1 | contig 29358 bp, 30 predicted proteins | sample 1570111 | NCBI WGS metagenome assembly OGCH01 (sample SAMN03436243, study PRJEB24508) | hot springs metagenome | biome: Desert Springs; feature: Hot Springs; material: Water | place: USA: Great Boiling Spring, Nevada | collected 2008-12-01 | depth 0 m m | reverse complement strand
CGGGTCTACGTCCTGGACTTCGGCCAGGTCATCGCCGAGGGGAGGCCTGAGGAGGTGGCGAAGAACCCCAGGGTGCAGGAGGCCTACATGGGGGTGGAGGCATGAAGGCCTTGAGGCCCTCCTACGAGATGAAGCGCTACACCCTGCCCCAGCTCCTCAGGCTCCGGGCGGAGCACGAGGGGGACCGGGTGGCCTTGCGGGAAAAGGACTACGGCATCTGGAACGAGATCACCTACGCCCAGTACTACGAAAACGTGCTTCTTTTCGCCCACGGCCTCCTCTCCCTGGGCTTTGGGCCGGGGGAGAGGCTTGCCGTCATCGCCGACAACATTCCCGAGTGGCTCTACGCCGAGCTCGGGGCCCAGGCGGTGCGGGGGATCAGCGTGGGGGTCTACCAGAGCAGCCTTCCCCCCGAGATCGCCTACATGCTCCAGTACACGGGGGCAAGCGTGGTCCTTGCCGAGGACCAGGAGCAGGTGGACAAGCTCTACGAGATCCGAAGCGAAATCCCCCAGGTGCGCTATGTGATCTACGAGGACGAGAAGGGGATGCGGGGCTACAAGGACCCCTGGCTCCTCTCCTTCGCCGAGGTCCTGGAGCGGGGGCGGGAGCACCGGAGGAAGCACCCGGACGCGGTGGAGAGGCTCCTCCTCGAGGCCAGCCCAGAGGAGGTCTGCCACCTTTCCTCCACCTCCGGCACCACGGGGCGTCCCAAGGCGGCCATGCTCCGCCACCGCAACCTGATCCACATGGGGGTGGCCCTCCAGGAGGTGGACCCCCTCCTGCCCACCGACGACTACCTCTCCTTCCTTCCCCTCGCCTGGATCGGGGAGCAGATGATGTCCGTGGCCATGGCCCTCACCGGGGGATTCGCCGTCAACTTCCCCGAGGAGGTGGAAACCGCCCTGCAGGACCTCAAGGAGATCGGCCCCCACGTGATGTTCAGCCCCCCTAGGGTCTGGGAGGGGATCCAGAGCCAGGTTTGGGTCCGCATCTCGGAAAGCCCGGCCTTCAACCGCTTCGTTTACGAGCGGCTTCTTAAGGTGGGGTACCGGGCGGCGGAGTACCGCATGCGGGGGAAGCCCATGCCCCTTGGGCTCCGCTTGGCCTACTGGCTGGCCGACCAGGTGCTCTTCAAACCCTTACGGGACCAGCTGGGTTTTTTGCGCCTCCGCCGGGCCTACACAGGGGGCGCCGCCTTGGGGCCCGACGTCTTCCGCTTCTTCCACGCCATCGGGGTCAACCTCAAGCAGATCTACGGCCAGACGGAGATCATCGGCATCGCCTTCGTCCACCGGGACGGGGACATCCGTCACGACACCGTGGGCAAGCCCATCCCTGGCACCGAGGTCCGGATCAGCGAGGAAGGGGAGATCCTCTGCCGCTCGGACGCCGTCTGCGCCGGCTACTGGGAGCGCCCCGAGGCCACCGCGGAGACCTTCCGGGAGGGCTGGCTCCATACCGGGGATGCCGGCTACCTCACCGAGGACGGGCACCTGGTGGTCATTGACCGCCTCTCCGACGTGATGCGCACCGAGAAGGGCACCGCCTTCAGCCCCCAGTTCGTGGAGAACAAGCTCAAGTTCTCCCCCTACATCAAGGAGGCGGTGGTCTTCGGGGACCGGAAGCCCTACCTCACGGCCTTCCTCAACGTTGACCCCCAGACCGTGGGCAAGTGGGCGGAGGACCGGGGCCTGGCCTACACCACCTACCTGGACCTCTCCCTAAAGCCCCAGGTGGCGGAGCTCATCCGCAAGGAGGTGGAAAGGGTGAACGCCGAGCTCCCCGAGGAGCTCAGGATCCGGCGCTTTGTCCTCCTCTACAAGCTCCTGGACGCCGACGACGAGGAGCTCACCCGCACCGGCAAGGTGCGCCGGGGCCTCATCGCCAAAAAGTACGCCCCCCTGGTGGAGGCCCTCTACTCCGGGGCGAAGGAGGTGGAGGTGGAGGCCGAGTACCGCTACCAGGACGGCACCCTCCAGCGGGTGCGGGCCCAGGTTCCGGTTTTGGACGTGGCGGCGGAGGTGCCGGTATGAGCTTTCTGGTGGAGCTTCTGGTATCCGGGGTGGTCCTGGGGCTCATCTACGCCCTGGTGGCCCTGGGCTTCGTCCTCATCTACAAGGCCAGCCGGGTGGTGAACTTCGCCCAGGGGGAGCTCCTGGCCATAGGGGCCTTTTCCGCCCACTTCTTCGCGGTGGGCCTCAAGCTTCCTTTCCTGGTGGCCTTCCTCATGGCCCTGGTCTTCACCGCCTTGGTGGGCTACGCCCTGGAGCGTCTTTTCCTAAAAAGGCTTGTGGGCCAGCCCATCATCTCCGTCATCATGGCCACCATCGGCCTGGCCTTCTTCCTGGACGGGGTCCTTCACCTCACCCCTTACGGCGCGGGGAGCTACGGCTACCCTCCCTTTCTCCCCGAGGGGGGGGTGGAGGTGCTGGGGGCCCGGATCTCCTACGCCCAGCTTCTGGCCCTGGGCCTCACCCTGGCCCTGATCCTGGGTTTTGGCTGGTTCTTCCAGCGCTCCACCCTGGGCATCGCCATGCGCAGCGTGGCCGACGACCAGATGGCGGCCATGAGCCTGGGGGTGTCCGTGGCCAAGGTCTTCGCCCTGGCCTGGGCCGCCGCGGGCCTCACCGCCGCCGCTGGAGGGGTGATGGTGGGCACCATCTCCGGCCTCAACTTTGACGGCCTGGTGCACATTGGCCTGAAGGTCTTTCCCGTGGTGATCCTGGGGGGGCTGGACTCCATCCCGGGAGCCGTGGTGGCGGGCATCCTGATCGGGATCCTGGAGAACCTGGCGGCGGGCTTCCTGGACCCCCTGGTGCCTGGCGGGGGCACCCGGGAGGTCTTCCCCTTTTTGGCCCTCCTTCTCGTCCTCTGGTTCAAGCCCCATGGCCTTTTTGGCACGGAGGAGATTGAGCGCGTATGAGAAACCCTTGGGCGCAGACCGGCAACTACCGCACCAGTTACCGGCAGGACACCAGCATCTTCGCCAACCACCGGGAACTGGTTTCCGTGGTGCTCTTTTTGGGCTTTCTGCTCCTTTTGCCCCAGTTCCTTTCCCGTACCCAGGTCTTCATCCTGGACCTGATTCTGGTCTACAGCGTGGTGGTCCTGGGCCTCAACATCACCACGGGGTACGCGGGCCTCATCAACATCGGCCAGGCGGCCTTCATGGGCGTGGGGGCTTACACGGCCGCCCTCTTGGCCCCCTTGGGCCTTCCCTTCTGGCTTCTGATCCCCATAGGGGGGCTGGTGGCCGCCCTCTTCGGCTTCCTGGTGGGGATCCCGAGCCTTAGGGTGAAGCACCTCTACCTGGCCCTGGCCACCCTGGCCTTCCAGGTGGTCTTTGAGTGGACTGTGGGCCACACGCCCCTCTTGAAGCAGGGGGGGGCCATGGACATGCCCCGGGCCAGCTTCCTGGGCTACGAGGCGGGCTTCCGCAACCACTTCCACTTCTGGTACTACGTGAGCCTGGCCACCCTGGTGGTCCTGGCCCTCTTTTGGCGGAATCTCCTCAGGACCCGGTACGGCCGGGCCCTCATCGCCGTGCGGGACAACGACCGGGCCGCCGACGCCATGGGCATGGACCCCGGGCGCACCAAGCTCTTCGCCTTCGCCCTGGGGGCCTTTTACGCCGGGGTGGGCGGGGTCCTTTACGCCTACCTCTCCCGGGCGGTGGTCATAGAGGACTACGTCTTCGCCCACTCGGTGAAGTACCTGGCCATGGCCATCGTGGGGGGATTGGGTACCCTGGTGGGGAGCTTTTTGGGCACCGGCTTCCTGGTCCTTCTGGACGTGAACATGGAGGCGCTTTCCAACTTCATCAAGGGCCTGGGCTTCAACGTGGCCGGGGTGGACGTGGCTACCGGCCTCCGGCCCTTGGTCTTCGGCCTCGTGATCCTGCTCTTCCTCATGTTTGAGCCTCGAGGCCTCTACAACTGGTGGCGACTGGTGCGGAGCTACTTCCGCACCTGGCCGTTCAGGTACTAAGGAGGGATGGATATGCGGAAGGTGGTCTTAGGCGTTTTGGCGGCTTTGGGTTTGGCTCTGGGCCAGCAACAGGTGACCCTCTTCTGGTCGGGGGCCATCACCGGCCCCACCTCGGAGACGGGGGCTCCTTACGGGGCGGGGGTTGAGGACTACTGCCGGCACATGGCCCGCTCCATCCCCGGGGTGGTGCTGAACTGCGTGGTGCGGGACGACCGCTACGACAACGCCACCACCCAGCGCCTCTTTGAGGAGGCGGTGGAGCGGTTCAAGATCCCCGTCTACCTGGGCTACTCCACCGGGGGCATGCTCCAGATGAAGGCCCTGGTCCAGGAGCTCAGGATCGTCACCATGCCCGCCTCCAACCACGTGGGCCTCATTGACCCCCCCAACGGGGACTACTTCTTCATCCCCGTCTCCACCTACTCCGAGCAGGTGGTGGCCCTCCTGGAGTACATCGCCAGGCAGAAGAAGGGGGCCAAGGTGGCCCTGGTGGTCCACCCCTCCCCCTTCGGCCGGGCTCCGGTGGAGGATGCCCGCAAGGCGGCTAGGGAGCTGGGCCTGCAGATCGTGGACGTGCAGGAGGTGGGCTCGGGCAACCTGGACAACACCGCCCTCCTCCGGCGCTTTGAGGCGGCCGGGGTGGAGTTCGTGGTGCACCAGAGCGTGGCCGGGCCCGTGGCCAACATCCTCAAGGACACCCGCAGGCTGGGGCTTTCCGGCAAGATGCGCCACCTGGGGGCGGTCTACACGGGGGGCGTGGACCTCCTGCAGCTTGCGGGGGAGGCGGCGGAAGGCTTCCTCTGGGCCAGCCCCTACTTCACCGCGGAGGAGGACACCCCGGGCATCCGCCTGCAGAAGGAGCTGGTCTCCCGCTTTGGAAGGCCCGCGGCCTACGTCCAGAACCACAACTACACCGCGGGGATGCTGGCGGCGGCCATCGCCATAGAGGCCATGCGGCGGGCCCAGGAGCGCTTCAAGCGCATCACCAACGAGACCGTCTACCAGGTCATCGTGGCCATGAACGGGCCGGGCGCCTTCCGGCCCGGCCTGGCGGTGTCCACCAAGCAGGGGATTGAGGTGGACTTCACCAAGAGCGAGCGCACGGGGGCTGAGGGGCTGAGGATCCTCGAGGCCAAGGGGGGCCGCTTCGTGCCCGTCACCGAGCCCTTCACCTCCGCCCTCTTCCGGAAGGTGCACTACGGCAAGTAGCCCTTTGGAGGGGCCTGGGGTTCCTGGCCCCGGGCCCCTTTTTTGGGAGGCCAAGGCATGGACACCCTGAACCCCACCCGCCCCGAGGACCTGGGGCCCATCCTCCTCCTGGTCAACAACATTGAGGTGGTCTACCACGACATCATCCAGGTGCTCCGGGGGGTTTCCCTCAAGGTCCCGGAGGGGCGGATCACCGCCCTTTTGGGCCCCAACGGGGCGGGGAAGACCACCACGCTCAGGGCCATCTCCGGCCTCCTCATCCCCGAGGACGGGGAGGTGGTCCGGGGGGAGATCCTCTACCGGGGGGAGCCCATCCACGGCCGCCCCCCTGAGGAAATCGTGAAGCTGGGCATCGTGCAGGTCCTGGAGGGGCGGCGGGTCTTCAAGCACCTCACGGTGGAGGAGAACCTCCTGGTGGGCACCCTGACCCGGAGGGGGGTGAACCTCAAGGAGGAGCTGGAGCGCATCTACCACTACTTTCCCCGCCTGGCCGACCTCCGCCACCGCCTGGCGGGGTACTGCTCCGGGGGAGAGCAGCAGATGATCGCCATCGGCCGCGCCCTCCTCACCAAGCCCAGGCTCCTCCTCCTGGACGAGCCCTCCCTGGGCCTGGCCCCCCTTCTGGTGCGGGAGATCTTTGACATCGTGGCCCGGGTCAACGCCGAGGAGGGGGTCACGGTCCTGGTGGTGGAGCAGAACGCCCGGGTGGCCCTCTCCGTGGCCCACTACGGCTACATCATGGAGACGGGGCGGATCGTGCTGGAGGGGGACCGGGACTACCTCCTGGAAAACCCCGACGTGCAGGAGTTCTACCTGGGCGTGGCCAAGGGGGGCGGGCGGAAGAGCTTCAAGGAGGTCAAGGCCTACAAGAGGCGGAAGCGGTTCATGTAGAAGCTCTCAAGAATCCCCGTCCCGGCCAAATCCGGGACGGGGATTTTGCCGAGAGGACCGAAAAGGGGAAGCCGCGGCTGGGGGGGTTAGTGAGGGGTCAGCCCCCCGTCCACGCAGAGGGTCTGGCCGTTGATGTACCCCGCCCGCTCGGAGACCAGGAAGGCCACGGCCTCGGCCACCTCCTCGGGGCGGCCGAAGCGCCCGGCGGGGATCTGGGCCAGGTAGGCTTTCTTCACCTCCTCGGGGAGCCTTTCCGTCATCTCCGTTTCTATGAAGCCGGGGGCCACGGCGTTCACGGTGATGCCCCTTCCTGCGTACTCCTTGGCCACCGCCCGGGTGAAGCCGATGAGGCCCGCCTTGGAGGCCACGTAGTTGGCCTGGCCCGGATTGCCCAGAAGGCCCACCACGCTGGTGATGTTGACGATGCGGCCGAAGCGGGCCTTCATCATGAGCTTCACCGCTTCCCGGGTGGTACGGAAGGCGGCGGAGAGGTTGGCCTCCAGGACCGCTTCCCAGTCCTCGTCCTTCATGCGCACCAGGAGGGTGTCCCGGGTGATGCCGGCGTTGTTCACCAGGGTGTCCAGGCCCCCCAGGGCCTCCGCCGCCTGGTGGACCAGGGCCGTGGCCGCCTGGGCCTCGAGGAGGTTGGCCCCCAGGAGGGCCACCAGGGGGCTTCCCCTTTTCCTGGCCTCCTCGGCCACCTCTTCCGCCTTCTCCCGGTTCTGCCCGTAGTGGATGGCCAGGGCGAAGCCCTCCTCCGCCAGCCGCAGGGCGATGGCCCGGCCGATGCCCCGGCTCGCTCCCGTGACCAAAGCCTTACGCATGCGCCACCTCCAAGGCCTTTCTCAAGCTTTCAGGGTCTACCACGCTATGGGCCTCCGCCTCCTTCAGGGTCCTCGCCACCAGGCCCTTCAGCACCTCCCCGCTCCCGAACTCCAGAAAGCGCCTTATCCCCCTCTTTTCCATGTCCAAAAGGATCTCCACCCAGCGCACGGGGGCGGTGATCTGCTCCAGGAGCAGGGCCTTGATGCGCTCGGGGTCCTCCTCGGGGCTTGCGGTCACGTTGGCGTAGACGGGGAAGCGGGGCCTTTTGAAGGCCACCTGGGCCAGGTCCTGGGCCAGGCGCTCCTTGGCCCTCGCCATGAGGGAGGAGTGGAAGGGGGCGGAGACGGGGAGGAAGACCACCCGGGCCCTTAGGGCCTTCAGGGCCTCCGCCGCCCTTTCCACCGCCTCCTTCTTTCCGGAGATCACCGTCTGCTCGGGGGCGTTGAGGTTGGCGATCTCCACGCCCTCCAGGTGGGCTATCGCCTCCGCGATGGCCTCCCGGGGAAGCTTCAGGATGGCGGCCATGGCCCCTTCCCCCGGGGGGACGGCCTCCTGCATGTACCGCCCCCGAAGGCGCACCAGGCGGAGGGCCTCCTCCAGCTCCAGGGTGCCCGCGGCCACGTGGGCCGTCCACTCCCCCAGGGAGTGGCCGGCGGCGAGGGCGGGTTCCTTGCCCCCCGCCTCCAGAAAGGCCCGGTAGGCGGCGTAGCCCACCGCCAGGAGGGCGGGTTGCTGGTTTTCCGTGAGGGTGAGGGCCTCCTCCGGCCCCTCCCACATGAGCTTTAGGAGGCCAGGGAGGGCGGCCTCGGCCCGGTCCAGGACCTCCTTGGCGGCGGGGGAGGCCTGGTAGAGGGCCTGGCCCATGCTAAGCCTCTGCGAGCCCTGGCCGGGGAAGAGGGCGGCGTACATCAGGCACCCCCCCAGGTGAGGACGGCGGCGGCCCAGGTGAGCCCGGCCCCAAAGGAGACGAGGAGCACGTGGTCCCCCTCCCTGATGCGCCCTTCGTCCACCGCCTCCTTGAGGGCTAAGGGGATGGAGGCGGTGGAGGTGTTGCCGTAGCGGTCCACGTTGACCACCACCCTTTCCCAGGGGAGGCCCAGGCGCTCCCGGGCGGCGTCAATGATGCGCAGGTTGGCCTGGTGGGGGACGAAGACCTTGATGTCCTCGGGGGTGAGGCCCGCCTTTTCTATGGCCTCGAGGGTGGCGGTGTTCATGACCCGCACGGCGAACTTGAAGACCTCCCGCCCGTTCATGTGGAGGCGCTTCTCCATGGAGGTGCCGTCGGGGAGCCTGGGGGCCACGCAGGCGTGAAAGAGCTCCTTGGCCCCCGCGCCGTCTGCCCCCAGGACGAAGGAGCGGAAGCCGAAGCCCTCCCGCACCTTCCCCACCACCGCCGCTCCCCCTGCGTCCCCGAAGAGGACGGCGGTGGCCCGGTCGTTCCAGTCCAGGATCTTGGAAAGGGCCTCGGCCCCCACGGTGAGGACCCTGCGGGCGAGCCCCGCCTCCACCAGGGCGTGGGCCTGGGCCAGGGCGTAAAGCCAGCCGGGGCAGCCCGCCAGGAGGTCGTAGGCGAAGGCCCTCAGGCCGAAGCGGGCCTGGACTAAGGCGGCGGTGTCGGGGAAGAGGGCGTCTGGGGTGTTGGTGGCCACGATGACCCCGTCCACGCCCTCGAGGGCCCCCGGGTGCCGCCTTAGGAGGTCCTCCACCGCCTTAAAGGCCAGGTCCGAGGTGTACTCGTCGGGGGCGGCGATGCGCCTTTCCCGGATGCCGGTGCGGGTCACGATCCACTCGTCGGAGGTGTCCAGGTAGGCCTCAAAGTCCTCGTTTTTCATGACCCTCTGGGGCGCGTAGGCCCCCAGGGCCAGGATGCCGCTCATGCCTGACCTCCCGTCATGGGCCCCACTATACCCGGCGGACGGGTAAAAAGTTGAGGCCCCGCCTGGCGGGGCCAGTTCTCTTGACCGAGTTTAGACTTCCAGGACCTTGCGCCCGTCGTAGTAGCCGCACTCGGGGCAGACGGTGTGGGGGGGGCGCATGGCCTTGCACTCGGGGCAGGGGACCAGGGTGGGGGGGGTCAGGGCGTGGTGGCTCCTGCGGGCGTCGCGCCGCGCCTTAGAGGTCTTCTTCTTGGGTACAGGGTGCTTGGCCATCTCCAGTCCTCCATGGGGGGCTTTGGCCCCCGCTAAACCCCTGGTAGTATAGCAGAAGCCCTAGAGTTCGGGAAGGAGGTCCTTGAGGTCCAGGAGGGGGTGGTGGGCCTCCACCTGGTGGCCGCAGTCCACCAGGTTGCGGTCCGCCCCGCACACGGGGCAGAGGCCCTTGCACCCCTCCTCGCAGAGGACGGTGAAGGGCATCTCGCTCACGAAGGCCTCGGTGAGGAAGGGGAGGAGGTCCAGGTCCGGCTCCCCGAAAGCGTAGTACTCGTCCTCCACCTCCTCGTGGAAGACCACCTCCTTCAGGCCCGGCTCGTAGTGGAGCAGGTGCTGGAAGTGGGCGTGGATGGGGGTGGGCGTGGGCTTGAGGCAGCGGCGGCACTCCATGAGGACCACCCCCTCCACCTCCCCGGCGAGCCAGTACTCGTGCCCCCCCACCGAGGAGACGCTCACCTTCCAGGAGGCCTCCCCCTGGAGGGGGAAGCGCTCCTCCCCCACGTGGAAGGCCTCCCGCACCACCCCTGCGGCCCGGGCGGTGCCCCCTTCCTTCAAGAGGCGGGCTAGGTTGATGCTGGCCACCTCGCGGTAATCCATCTTTCCAAGTATAGCGCAACCTCACCCTTTTTCCTAGGGCATAAACTTCCCGAGCAACGCATAGCGCTTTCTGCTACCCTCAGGCCCATGGAACGCGTGGCCGTGGTGGGCGTGCCCATGGACCTGGGGGCGGGGCGGCGCGGGGTGGACATGGGGCCCTCCGCCCTCCGCTACGCCCGGCTTCTGGAGGAGCTCGAGGCCCTGGGCTTGGCGGTGGAGGACCTGGGGGACGTCCGGGTTCCCCTGGCGGAGACCCTGAGGGGGCGCAAGGGCCCTTACCTGGAGGAGATCCGCCAGGCGGCCCTGGAGCTCAAGGAGAGGCTTTTGGCCCTGCCCCAGGAGGTGTTTCCCATCGTCCTTGGGGGGGACCACTCCCTGGCCATGGGCTCGGTGTCCGGGGTGGCCCGGGGGGGGCTTGGGGTGATCTGGGTGGACGCCCACGCCGACTTCAACACCCCGGAGACCAGCCCCTCCGGCAACATCCACGGCATGCCCCTGGCGGTGCTCTGCGGGCTAGGGCACCCCAGGCTCACCGAGGCCTTCCAGGCGGTGGATCCCAGGGACGTGGTCCTCATAGGGGTCCGGAGCGTGGACCCGGGGGAGGCCCGGCTCCTTCGGGAGATGGGGGTGAAGGTCTACACCATGCACGAGGTGGACCGCTTGGGCATCGCCCGCATCGCCGAGGAGGCCCTGGAGCACCTCCGGGGCCTACCCCTCCACGTTTCCCTGGACGCCGATGTCCTGGACCCCACCCTGGCCCCGGGGGTGGGGACCCCGGTCCCCGGGGGGCTCACCTACCGGGAGGCCCACCTCCTCATGGAGATCCTGGCCCTCTCCGGGCGGGTGCGAAGCCTGGATCTGGTGGAGGTGAACCCCATCCTGGACGAGAAAAACCGCACCGCCCTGATGATGGTGGGCCTGGCCCTGAGCCTCCTCGGCAAGCGGATTCTCTAGCCCAAGCGCCTTCTTAGGAGGCGGCCCACCTCCTGCCCCTTCTGGAAGGCGGTGGCCATCTCCTCGTAGGGGAGGGCGGTTTTGCGGGCCTCGCGGCTTTCCAGGGCCTCCCGGGCCCACTCGCTCACCAGCAGGGGGAAGTCCAGGCCCGTTTCCAGGAAGTAGGCCTCGGACTCCCGCCAGGCCCCCTCGAGGCGGCGAAAGAGGGCGGCGAGGTCCTTTGGGGGCGGGGCCTCGGGCCAGAGGAAGCCGCTCGCCACCCCCAGAAGCCAGGCCCCCTGGAGGGGCTTGGCCCAGGCCTCCGCCCTTCGGGCCACGTAGGCCAAGGGGTCCCGGAAGAGGAGGGCTTTGGGGTCTTCCATGCTTCGCCTTCCAGTCTAGGAGGCGGAGGAAAAGAGAACAAGAGGGCCCCCAAGGACCCTCTTGCCAGGCTGGGGCCTAGCCCCCCGCCGCCAGGGCGGGCAGGACCGCCCCGGGGAAGAGGCCCAGGAGGAGGAGGGAAAGGGCCACCAGGAAGGCCACGCTCCGGGAGAGGGGCCTCGGCCTCGCCTCCGCCTCCCCTTTCTGGAAGACGGCGAGCCCCAGGCCCAGGTAGTAGTAGGCGCTGATGGCGCTGGTGACCAGGGAGAGGACCAGTAGCCCCCAGGCCCCCGCCTGGGCGGCCTCAGCGAAGACCAGGTACTTGCCGAAGAAGCCCGCCAAGGGCGGCAGGCCCAGGAGGGAGAGGGAGGAGAGGAAGAGGGCGAGGCCTAAGAGGGGGTCCTTGTGGAAGAGGCCCCTAAGCCCTTCCAGGGGCACCCGGTCCGGGGAGATCTCCGAGAGGACGGCGAAGGCCAGGCCCGTGGCCAGGACGTAGGTGAGGAGGTAGAAGGCCAGGGCCCCGGCGTTCCCCGTGTAGAGGGCCAGGGCCATGTAGCCGGCGTGGGCGATGGAGCTGTAGGCGAGAAGCCTCTTGGCCTCCTTCTGCGCCAGGGCGGCCAGGTTCCCCACCACCACGGAGAGGGCGATGAGGAGGGCGAGGGCCTCGAGGCCCCCCGGGGCCACCACCCGCAAGAGGGCGGCGAAGGCGGCCGCCTTCACCCCCGTGGCCATGAAGAGGACCACCGGGGTGGGGCTTCCCCCGTAGACGTCCGGGGTCCAGAAGTGGAAGGGGGCCAGGGCCACCTTGAAGCCCAGGCCCACCAGGAGGAGGCCCAGGGCCAGGGCGTAGAGGGGGCCTTCCCCGGGGGCGCCCGCCAGGAGGCTCCCCGTGGCCCCGTAGTGGAGGGCGGTGCCGTAGAGGAAGAAGGCGGCGGCCAAGGCCCCCAGGAGGAAGTACTTGAGGGCCGCCTCCAGCCCCTGCCCCCTCCGCCAGGTGGCCAGGGCGTAAAGGGGGAGGGAGAGGGCCTCGAGGGCCACCAGCATCAGGACGAGGTTCTTGGTGGAGGCGAGAAGGTGCATGCCCAAGGCGGCGTAGAGCACCAAGAGGTAGAACTCAAACCGCCCCGTGCGCACCAGGCCCACCGTCCACAAGGCCCCGATGAGGGCGAGGAGGGTAAAGACCTGGGAAACCCCGTCCACCTCGTAGGGCCCGAAGGCGAAGGGCTTTCCCCAGGTGAGGAGGAGGGAGAGGAGGCTTAGGGAGAGGCCCAGGATCACCAGGCGCTTGAAAAGGGGCACGGAGACGACAAAGCCCAGAAGGGTGAGGACCACGGAGAAGAAAGCGAAGACCAAGAGGGTCATGCGCCACCTCCAAGGATGCGGGCAAAGGCCTCCGCCAGGGGTAGGAGGCCCTTAAGGAAGAAGCCGGGGAAGACCCCCATGAGGACCAGGGCCAAGACGCTAAGGGCGGCGAAGCCCCACTCCGCCCCCTTCAGGTCCTCCACGCCCCGGCTTTCCTCTTCCCAGAAGGTCTTCTGAAAGGCGGTGAGGGCGTAGGCGGCGGCGGCGATCACGGAGAGGAAGGCCAAAGCGGCCAGCCAGGGGCTCGCCTTGTAGACCCCCAGGAGGGTGAGGAACTCCCCGGGGAAGCCGGAAAGCCCCGGCAGGCCCACCATGGCCAGGAAGAGGAAGAGGGCCAAAGCCGCCATCCCGGGGGCGCTTTGCGCCAGGCCCCGGTAGCGGCCGATCTCCAGGGTGTGGGTCCTTTCGTAGAGCCGGCCCGCCAGGAGGAAAAGCCCCCCGGTGTAGACCCCGCTGGCCGCCAGGAGGTAAAGCCCGCCCAAGGCCCCCTCCTGGGTTCCGGAGAAGACCCCTAAGGCCGCCACCCCCATGTGGGAGAGGCCCGCGTAGGCCAGGAGGGTCTTGAAATCCCTGGCGGCGAAGGCCAGCCAGGCCCCGTAGAGGGCGGAAAGCGCCGCTAGGAAGAGGAGGAGGCCCTGCATCTGGGCGAAGCCCTCCGGGGCCAGGGGGATGGCGAAGCGGAAGAAGGCGAAGACCCCCACCTTGTACAGGGTCCCCAACGCGTCCGCCAGGCCCGAGGGGTGGTTTTCCTGGTGGAAGAGGGGAAGCCAGGCGTGGAGGGGGAAGAGGGGGGTCTTGATGGCGAAGGCCAGGGCGAAGCCCAAAAAGACCCAGAAGGCGGCCTGCCCCTTCACCGGGTGGGCCAGGAGGTCCTGAAGGAGGAAGGTGGGGCTACCCCCTAAAACCTTCACCGCCAGGACCGCCGCCAGCATGGGCAAGGACCCCGCCAGGGTGAAGAGGAGGAAGGTGTAAAGGGCCCGCACCCGCCCCTGGCCCCCGTAGAAGAGGAGCATGAGGAGGGCGGGGATCAGGGCCGCCTCAAAGAAGAGGTAGAAGACGAGGAGGTCCCGGGCGGCGAAGAGGGCGAGGAGGAGCCCCTCCATGAGGAGGGCGAGGCCCAAAAAGCGCCCCTCCACCCGGGCCACCAAGGCCCCCAGGAAGACGGTGAGGCCGATGGTGAGGAAGAAGAGGGCGGAAAGCCCGTCCAGCCCAAAGGCCCAGTAGACCCCCGCCTGGGGCAGGAGGGGGGCCTGGACCTCGTAGGCCACGCCGCCAGGATGGTTCAGGAAGAGGAAGAGGTTGAGGAGGAAGGCGAGGCCCGCCCCCAGGACCCCGAGGCTCCTCGGAAGCCCAAGAAGGAGGAGCCCGCCGAAGAGGATAGGTAGGAGAATGGCCAGGATTACCACCGCATCACCCCCAAGAGGACCAAAGCTCCCAGGACGAAGAGGAGGGCGTAGACCCGGAGGTAGCCCACCTGAACCCGGGCCACCGCTCCGCCCGCCTCCCGCACCAGCCCTCCCAGGCCCAGGTAGCCGCCAAGGAGGCTCTTATCCCCAAGGAAGAGGGCCTCCGCCAGGGCCTTCAAGGGGTTCACGATGAGGGCGTTGTAGACCCGGTCCACGTAGAAGCCCTCCCGGCTCCAGGCCTCAAAGGTCTGGTACCAGGCGGGGAGGGCTTTTCTTTGGAAGAAGGTGTAGCCGAGCCAAAGCCCCAAAAGGGCCACCAGGGCGGAGAGGGCGATGAGGCCCCACTCCGCTCCCAAGGAGAGGTGGTGGGCCTCCACCTCCGCCAGGGCGGGCTGGAGGAAGGGCTCCAGCAGGTTGGGGAAGGGGTGGGGGAGGGCCAGGTACCCCGCCAGAACCGCTCCTAAGGCCAGGAGGTGGTTGGGCCAGAGCATCACGGGCGGGGCCTCGTGGGGGTGGTGGTGCCCCCGCTCCTCCCCCAGGAAGACCAGGACGAACCAGCGCATGGCGTACATGGCGGTGAGGACCGCCACCAAAAGGGCCCCCAGGTAGAAGCCAAAGCCCCCGAAGGGGTAGGTGAGGGTAGCGGTGAGGATGGCGTCCTTGGAAAAGAAGCCGGAAAGTAGGGGAAGCCCGCCCAGGGCCAGGGCCCCGATCAGGCCGTGCCAGCGGGTCAGGGGCAGGTGCTTCCAGAGCCCCCCCATCCTGCGCACGTCCTGCTCCCCCCCCAGGGCGTGGATCACGCTTCCCGAGGCCAAGAAGAGGAGGGCCTTGAAGAAGGCGTGGGTGAAGACGTGGAAAAGCGCCACCCAGTAGGCCCCCACCCCCGCCGCCAGGAACATGTAGCCCAGCTGGCTTATGGTGGAGTAGGCCACGATCTTCTTGATGTCCGTCTGGCCAAAGGCGGAGAGGGCCCCATAGAAGGCGGTGAGGAGGCCGATGACGGCGATGGCGTAGGAGACGTCGGGAAGGGCGGCGTAGAGGAAGGAGCTCCGGGCGATGAGGTAGACCCCCGCCGTCACCATGGTGGCGGCGTGGATGAGGGCGGAGACCGGGGTGGGGCCCGCCATGGCGTCGGGAAGCCAGACCATGAGGGGCACCTGGGCGCTTTTGCCGATGGCCCCCACGAAGAGGAGGAGGCCCGCCAGCCCAAGAAGGCTCGGGTTCTTTAGGGGGCCCTCGAGGGCCTCTCTGAGCTCGCTGATGGAGAGCGTCCCGTAAAGCGCCCAGAGGATGGCCATGCCCAGCATGAAGCCCAGGTCCCCGATGCGGTTCACGATGAAGGCCTTGCGGGCGCTGTCGGCGTACGGGGCGTTTTTGTACCAGAAGCCGATGAGGAGGAAGCTGGCCAGGCCCACCCCCTCCCAGCCGATGAACATCACCGGGTAGCTGTCGGCCAGGACCAGGGTGAGCATCATGGCGATGAAGAGGTTGAAGTAGGCGAAGAAGCGGCTGTACCCGGGGTCCCCCGCCATGTAGCCGATGGCGTAGACGTGGATGAGGAAGCCCACGCCCGCCACGATGATGAGCATGAAGCCGGAGAGATTGTCCAGAAGGAGGCTGAAGGGGATCCCGGGAAGCCACTCCGCCTGGAAGCGGGCCCCACCCCCTAGGAGGAGGCCCACCCCGATGAGGAAGGAGAGGAGGACGAGCCCCGAGGCCAAGACCCCGGGCCATGGCTCCCGCATCCTTTTGCCCAAGAGGCCCAAGAGGGCGAAGCCCAAGAGGGGAAGGAGGATCACGGATAAAAGCGCCATACTACCCCCTAAGCTCGGAAAGGTCGTCCACGGCCGTGCTCTCCCGGTGGCGGAAGATGGCCACGATGAGGCCCAGGCCCACGGCCACCTCGGCGGCGGCGATGGCGATGACCATGAGGGCCGCCACCTGGCCCTCGAGGCCATACGCCCGGGCGAAGCCCACCAGGGAGAGGTTGGCGGCGTTCAGCATGAGCTCAATGGAGAGGAAGACCAGGATGGCGGTCCTGCGGGTCAAAACCCCGTAGACCCCCAGGGCGAAGAGGAGGGCGGAGGCGTAGAGGAAGCTCACCGCATCACCTCCTTTTCCTTCTCCTGGGGCTTGAGGGCATCCAGGGGCCTAGGGGGCTGGACCAGGGCCACGGCCACCACCGTGGCCACCATGAGGAGGAAGCCCACGGCCAGGAGCACGAAGAGCCAGTCCCCGTAGAGGAGGGGTCCCAGGGCCTGGGGGAGGCCCCCCTTTAGGTCCTGGCCGAAGGTGAGCTGAAGCCCCCAAAGCCCCGAGAGGAGGACCCCCGCCATGCCCAGGGCCAGAAGGGCGGCCAGGGGTCTGGAGCGCACCAGGGGGTCAAAGCCCACCTCCCCCTGGGCGGCGAAGAGGAGCATGATGACGAAGAGGAAGAGGACCACGATGGCCCCGGCGTAGACGATGATCTGAATGAAGCCCAGGAAGCGGGCGTCCAGGGCCACGTAGACCCCGGCCAGGACCAGGAAGTTCAGGATGAGGGCCAAGGCGGCGTGGATGGCGTTCCTCAGCGTGACCACCAGAACCCCGCTCAGGAGAAGGAGAAGAACGGCGAGGCCTTCCCAGAGGCTCATGGCTTCCTCCTTTCCACGGGGGCCTGGAAGCCTTCCAGCTCAGGGCGCACGTAGGGCACCACGTAGCCGGGCTTCACCGCCTTGCCCGTGGTTTTGGCCTCGCGGCGCTGGGGTTTGGTGCCCACCACGTCCACCAGCATGTCCTCCTTGCCGTAGATGAGGTCGGAGTATTGGTAGTCCGCCATCTCAAAGTCGTAGCCCAAGACGATGGCCCCCGTGGGGCAGGCCTCCTCGCAGAGGCCGCAGAAGATGCACCGGAGCATGTTGATCTCGTAGACCTTGGCGTACCGCTCCCCGGCCGAGACCGGGTTTTCCGGGTCGTTCTCCGCCGGCTCCACGTAAATGGCGTAGGCGGGGCAGGCGGCGGCGCAGAGGGAGCAGCCGATGCACTTCTCCAGGCCGTTGGGGTGCCTGGTGAGCACGTGCCGCCCGTGGAAGCGGGGCTTCAGGGCCACGGGGGCGTCGGGGTAGGGGACGGTCACCGGTTTGGAAAAGAGGTACTTGAGGGTGATCCCCAGGCTTTGCGCCAGGGCCTTCAGGGTCATGCGCCACCTCCTTTGCGCGCGGGCTTGGGGCTATAGAAGAGGCCCCCCAGGAGGACCAGGAAGCTCAGGGCGGAGAGGTAGAGGAGGTAGGTCTTGGGGAGGCCCAAGGCCACCACAAAGGCGGTGACCAAGAACCAGACCAGGGCCACCGGGAAGAGGAAGCCCCAGCCGAAGCGGATGAGCTGGTCGTAGCGCAGGCGGAACCAGGTGGCCCGGATCCAGATGAAGAGGAAGAGGAAGAAGGCGATCTTCACGAACATCCAGAGGTAGGGGACCTCGAGGAAGGGCATGGTCCAGCCGCCCAGGAAGAGGGTGGGGATGAGGGCGCTGGCGGTGATGAAGTGGATGTACTCCGTCATCTGGAAGAGGGCCCACTTGATGGAGCTGTACTCCGTGTGATACCCCCCCACCAGCTCCTGCTCCGCCTCAGGGAGGTCAAAGGGGGTGCGGGCGGCCTCGGCCAAAGCGGCGATGGCGTAGACCAAAAAGGCGGGGAAGGCGTAGAGGAAGAGCCAGCCGTTCTCTTTCTGCCAGTTCACGATGTCCTGAAGGTTCAGGCTCCCCACCAGGAGCACGGGGGAGAGGAGGGCGATCCCCAGGCCCAGCTCGTAGGAGATGAGGCTGGCGGAGGAGCGCAAGGAGCCCAGGAGGCTGTACTTGCTCCCCGAGGCCCAGCCCGCCAGGAAGATGCCGTAGATGGCCATCTCGCTCACGGCGAAGAGGTAGAGGAGGCCCAGGTCCAGGTTCAGCACCCAGGGCTGGTAGCCGAAGAAGCTCCCCGGGGGGCCGAAGGGGATGGCCCCGAAGGCCAGGAGGGCGAAGACCACGCCGATCAGGGGGGCCAGGACGAAGAGGACCTTGTCGGCCCGCTCCACCACGATGTCTTCCTTGAAGATGCTCTTGATGGCGTCGGCGATGGGCTGGAAGAGGCCAAAAGGCCCCACCCGGTTCGGGCCCAGGCGGATCTGGAAGCGGGCGAGAAGCCTTCTCTCAATGAGGGTCATGAAGGCGAAGGCGGTGAGGAGGCCCACCACCACCAAGAAGGCCTTCAAGGCCACCATCCAGTAGGGGTCCACGGGGTAGTTCACGCTTCACCTCCTGCGGGCACCAGAACCCGGCCCTCCACCCGAAGCCCGGCCCCCGGGCCCAGGGCGGAGAGGTAGAGGAAGCCCCTGGCCACGTCCTCCCGGTGGACCACCCGGGCCTTCACGGGGCCAAAGGGGGTTTCCACCGCCACCTTGGCCCCCTCGAGGAGGGCCTCGGCCCGGGCGGTTTCCGGGTGGACCCAAAGCTCGGGGCTCGCCGCCTCCTGGGCCTTGCCCTGGGCCTGGTGGGCCTTCCACATGGTGGGCCGGAGGTAGAGGCGGCCTCCCTGGGCCCTGGGGCGGAGGACCTTGGTGCGGAAGGCGAGGAGGCCCAGGGCCTCAGGCACCTTTCTTTTCCTGAGCTCCCGCTCCGCCTCCAGGTGGAGCCGGAAGGGGGGCCTCACCCCCAGGGCCTCCGCCAGGAGGGCCAGGACCTGGAGGGCCCCTTCCGCCTCCCCGTTTTCTATGGGGGCGGGGCTAAGGGGGAGGACCCGGCCTTCCAGGTTCACCACGTGCCCCCGCTTCTCGTAGAAGGTGGGGGCGGGGAAGACCACGTGGGCGTACCGCTCCGCCAGGGGGTGGAGGTGGCTCAGGTGCAGGGCCACGAAGCGCTTGCCCTTGAGGGCCTCCTCGGGGGGCACGAAGCCGTAGTAGGCGTAGGGGGCTCCGGGCTCGTCCCAGGCGGCGCCCTTTTCCCCGGGCCAGACCCCCATGGCCTCGAGGCCCCGGGCGTTCGCCGCCGGGGTCATGGCCAGGACCCTGGCCCCCTTGCGCTCGGCGAGGAGCCTCGCCCTCTCGGCGGCCACCGTGTCCTGCAGGACCCCGGCCCCCAGGATGAGGACGGGGCTTTGGGCCTTTTCCCAGAGGGCTTTGGCCGCTGCCACCGCCTCGCTCCCCTCCTTCTCCCCAAGAAGGGCCAGGAGGATCTCCCGCTCCTCCCCGGGGGCGTGGAGGCCCTGGACCGAGGCCCACTTCATGAGGGCGGTGCGGTAGGGGGCAAAGACGGCCATCTTATCGGTCCGGCGGGGCATCCTCTCCTTGATCTGCAGGTCGGCGAAGGGGGTGCCGTGGGCGAAGCGGTGGGGGGGCTTGAGGTCCCGGGTGAACTCGGAAAGCCTTAGGTGCAGAAGGGGGGCCTCCTCCGTGGGGTCCCCGAGGATGAGGGCGAAGTCGGCCCTGAGGAGGTCCTCCATGGTGGCGGCGGGGAAGAGGCTAGCGGGAGCGGCGGTGCGGCCCTGGAAGTCCAGGTGGGGGGTCCTGAGGGCCTTGGCGAGCTCCGAGGCCAGGAGGCCCTCCTCGAGGGTGGCCTCCTGGGCCAGGTAGATCCCCACCTCCTCCCCCCTGGCCCCTTTGAGCCCCTCCTTCAGGGCCAAAAAGGCCTCCTCCCAGGTGGCCTCCACTAGCCTCCCTCCTTTGCGCACCAGGGGGGTTTTGAGGCGTCCCTGGTCGGCCCACTCGTGGCCGAAGCGGCCGGCGTCGCAGAGCCAGATCTCGTTGACCTCGGGCACCTCCCGGGCCCTCACCCTCAGGAGCTCCCCGCTACGGGTGTCGGCGGTGATGCCGCACCCCACGGGGCAGAGGGCGCAGGTGGTGGGGGTTTCCTCCATCTCCCAGTTGCGGGCGCGGAAACGGGCGGTGAGGTCCAGGAGGGCCCCCACGGGGCAGATGTCGGTGATGTTCCCGGAAAAGCCCGAGGGCAGGCCGAAGTCCATGGTGCCGATGAAGGTGTGCACGCCCCGTTCAATGAAGTCCAGGACCTCGTCCCCGGGGACCTCCTCAAAGTAGCGCACGCACCGCTTGCAGTGGATGCACCGCTCCCGGTCCAGGACGATGAAGGGGGAGAGGGGGTGGTGCTTGTCCACGTGGCGGCGGGTGAACTCAAAGCGGGTGTAGACGGGGAGGGAGAGGGGGTCCTTCTGGTAGTACTTCTCGTAGAGCCCGTACTCCACGGTGCGGTCCTGGAGCTCGCAGGCCCCGCCCTTGTCGCAGGTGGGGCAGTCTAAGGGGTGGTTTAGGAGGGTGAACTCCACCATGCCCGCCTGGGCCTCCCGCACCACCTCCGAGAGGGTGTCCACCACCATCCCCTCGGCCACCGCCGTCACGCAGCTCGCCGCCAGCTTGGGTTGCCACTGGATCTCCGGCTCCCCGTTTTCGTTCAGGAGGGGCTTGCCGTCCGGCCCCCGCTTGGGGAGGCCGATCCTCACCAGGCACATGCGGCAGGCCCCGATGGGGGAAAGGTGCTTTTCCGAACAGAAGAGGGGGACATCGTACCCCGCGTGGAAGACCGCGTCCATGACGCTGGTCCCCGGGGGGACTTCCACCGTGCGGTCGTTGACCTTGACCCTGACCACCTTCACCTCCAGAGAGTGGGCCTGGGCACGGGCTTCTTCTCCCGCGCCAGGGCCAGGTACTGGTCCTTGAAGTGCTTCAAGGAGCCCTTCACCGGCCAGACGGCCGCGTCCGCCAGGGGGCAGAAGCTTCGGCCCTCAATGAGGGGGAGGAGGGCCTCGAGGGTCTCCACGTCCTTCTCCTCCCCCTCGCCGGTGCCGATCTTGGCGAAGAGGTTCACCATGAACCCCGCCACCCCCTCCCGGCAGGGGGTGCACTTGCCGCAGGACTCGTGGGCGTAGAAGCGGGTCACGTTCCACATGGCGTCCACCATGCTCACCCGCTCGGGGATCAGGATCACCCCCCCGGTGCCCAGCATGGAGCCTTTGGCCTGGAGGTGCTCGTAGCTCATGGGGGTGTCCAGGACCTCCTCGGTGAAGGGGAGGGGCGGGGTGGAGGAGCCCCCGGGGATCAGGGCCTGGATGGGCTCCAAGGGGCCCCCCGCCCACTCGTAGATGAGTTCGCGGAGGGTGGTCCCCATGGGGAGCTCGTAGACCCCGGGGCGCTTCACGGGCCCCGAGACCTGGTAGAGCTTCATCCCCTTGGACTGCTCCGTGCCCATCTGGGCGAACCAGTCCGCCCCCCTCTCCAGGATGGGCACCACCGAGGCCAGGGTCTCCACGTTGTTGATGGTGGTGGGCTTGCCCCAAAGCCCCGCCTGGGCGGGGAAGGGGGGCTTGAGCCGGGGGTTGGCCCGAAGGCCCTCCAGGGAGTTCATGAGGGCGGTCTCCTCCCCGCAGATGTAGGCCCCGGCCCCCCGGTGGACGTGGAGGTCAAAGGAGAAGTCCGTGCCGAAGAGGTTCTGGCCCAGATACCCCCGGGCCCGGGCCTCGGCGATGGCGGCCTCGAGGCGGTCCGCCGCCCGCCTGTACTCCCCCCGGACGTAGATGTAGCCCACCGTGGCCCGGATGGCGTAGCCGGCGATGATCATCCCCTCAATGAGGAGGTGGGGGACGTCCTCCAGGATGTAGCGGTCCTTGAAGCTCCCGGGCTCGGACTCGTCGGCGTTGCAGATGAGGTAGTGCTGCTGCCCGTCCTTGGGCATGAAGCTCCACTTGAGCCCGGTGGGGAAGCCCGCCCCGCCCCGGCCCCTGAGCCCGGAGCGCTTCACCTCCTCTATGACCTCCTCCGGGGTCTTTTCCTTTAGGACCTTCCTCGCCGTCTCGTAGCCGCCTTGGGCCAGGTAGAAGTCCAGGGTCCAGGAGCCCTCCTTGCCCACGTGGGCGTAGAGGGTCCGCTCAAAGCGGGGGTCCAGACCGGAAACGATGGGGCCCGTCATACCTCCACCTCGTGCACGTGGTGGCCGCACTTCCCGGGAAGCTCAATCTCCTCCAGGCGCTTGCCCGCCCTTAGGCCCTGGAGGAGGGCCTCAAGCCTCGCCCGGGTCACGCACTCCACGTAGGGCTCGTCGTTCACCTGGATCACGGGGGCGGTGTGGCAGGACCCCAGGCACTCGACCTTCTGCACGCTGAAAAGCCCGTCCTGCGTCACCTCCCCAGGGCCGATCCCCAGCTCCTGGGTGAGGTAGTCCCAAAGCTCGTCCGCCCCGGCGAGCTTGCAGCTTAGGGTGGCGCAGACCTGGAGGTGGTATTTGCCCGTGGGCACGAACTGGTAGTAGGAGTAGAAGCTCGCCACCCCCAGGACCTCCGTGGGCGTGGTGCCCACGAGCCTGGCGATCTCCTCCACCCGCTCGGGGCGGATCCAGCCCTCCTCCTGCTGCACCCGTCTGAGGAGAGGCATGATGGCCGCCCTCCGTCCCTCGGGCGGGTACTTGGCGAAGGTGGCCTCCAGGAAGTCCTTTTTGTCGTCAAAGAAGCCCATCTTCCCTCCTATCGGTCCACGTCCCCCATCACGGGGTCCAGGCTGGCGATGATGGCCACTAGGTCCGGCACCTGCTCCCCTTTGGCGGCGTAGGGGAGGCTTTGCAGGTTCACGAAGCTCGGGGCCCGCACCTTGACCCTATAGGGCATGCTTCCCCCGTCGGAGACGATGTAGTAGCCGAGCTCCCCCCGGGCGGACTCCGTGGGCACGTAGACCTCCCCCTTGGGGGGGTGGAAGCCCTCGGTGTAGTGCTTGAAGTGGTAGATGACCGCCTCCATGGAGGTCTCCAGGAGGTGCCTTGGAGGCGGGGTGATCTGGGGGTTGGGGTCGCGGATGGGCCCGGGCTCCAGCCTCTCCAGGGCCTGCTGGATGATCCGCACCGACTCCCGCATCTCCCGGATGCGGATGAGCATGCGGTCAAAGACGTCCCCCTTCTCCCCCAGGGGCACGTCAAACCGGTAGGTCTCGTAGCCCCCGTAGGGGTAGGCCTTGCGCACGTCGTAGTTCACCCCGCTGGCGCGGAGGGAGCCCCCGGTGAGGCCCAGGTTGATGGCCACCTCCGGGGGGATGACCCCCACGCCCCGGGCCCTTTCGTGGAAGATGGGGCTTTCGGCGAAGAGGGCCTCGTACTCGTCTATGCGGTGGGGGAGGACCTGCAAAAGCTTTTTGAGCTCGGGGACGAACTCCTCGGGCAGGTCCTCCTTGACCCCGCCGATGCGGATGTAGTTGTGGTGGAAGCGCTGGCCCGTGACCCACTCAAAGAGGTCCAGGATGGCCTCCCGCTCCCGGAAGGCGTAGAAGAAGGGGGTAAGGGCCCCGAGGTCCAAAAGCCCCGTCCCCAGGAAGACCAGGTGGCTGGCTATGCGGGAGAGCTCATTGAGGATGATGCGGATGGTCTCGGCCCTAGGGGGCACCACGGCTCCCACCAGCTTTTCCACCGCCAGGGCGTAGGCCAGGTCGTGGGCCACGGAGTGGAGGTAGTCCATCCGGGGGGTGTAGGTGAGGTTCTGGAGGTAGGTGCGGTGCTCCATGTTCTTCTCAAAGCCCGTGTGCAGGTAGCCCACATGGGGCACCACCTCCAGGACCTCCTCCCCGGAGAGGGTCACCACCAGGCGCAAGACCCCGTGGGTGGAGGGGTGCTGGGGGCCCACGTTCAGGGTCATGACCTCGGTGCGGAGCTCCCGGGGCTCCTCTAGGGGGGCTTCCAGTTCCAGGTAGTCCTTCATTTGACCTCCTTGGCCTTCACGAGGTCGGCCCAGAGGGCGCGGTAGCCCTTGCGGCTACCCCCGCGGTAGAGGGTCAGGCCGGGGTCCTTGCCGGTGATGGCCGCCCGGAACTCGCTGGGGATGATGTACCGCCCCTCGCGGAAGAGGGTGGGGGTCTCCCCCAGGGGGAAGTCCTTGCGTAGGGGGTGGCCCTCGAGGTCCTCCGGGGTGAGGATCTTCCTGAGGTCGGGGTGGCCCTCAAAGACGATGCCGAAGAGGTCGTAGACCTCCCTCTCCAGGAAGTTAGCGCTTCCCCAGAGGTCGGTGACCGTGGGGAGGCGAGGGTCCTTTTCCGGCACGTAGACCCGAGCGAAGAAGCGGCTCCCGTCCCCGTCCTTCCACCCCGGCAGGGAGACCAGCTCGTAGACCACGGCGAAGCGCTCCGGCTTGGGCTCCGGGTAGGTGAGGTAGTCCAGGCCCACGATGTCCGCCAGGTAGTTGAAGCCCAGGTCCCGGTAGTGGGCCATGGCCGCCTTGAAGCCCTCCCGGGGGAGGACCACCCAGAGGTTGCCCAGGCCGTTGTCCTCTATGGGGTACCCCTTGACCCTGGCCTCTTCCAAGACGCGTTCCAGCCGCATGCCTCACCCCCTCGCCCGCCGCCAGGCGGCCACGGGGGGAAGCCTCTCCCCCCGCTCGTTCCTGGCCTCGCCGCGGACCTTCTTCTGCAGCTGCATCACGGCGTAGATGAGGGCCTCGGGCCTGGGGGGGCACCCGGGCACGTACACGTCCACGGGCACCACCGAGTCCACGTTCTGGACGATGGCGTAGTTGTTGAACATCCCCCCGGAGCTGGCGCAGGCCCCCATGGAGATCACCCACTTGGGGTCGGGCATCTGCTCCCAGACCCGGCGCATCACCGGGGCCATCTTTTTGGAGAGCCGCCCGGCCACGATCATCACGTCCGCCTGCCGGGGCGAGGCCCGGAAGACCTCGCTCCCGAAGCGGGCCAGGTCGTTCCTGGCGTCGGTGGAGGCCATCATCTCAATGGCGCAACAGGCCAGGCCAAAGGTGGCGGGCCACAAGGAGTTGCTCCGGCCCCAGGCCACCAGCTTCTCCAAGGTGGTGAAGAGAATGCCCTCCCTTTCCAGCTCCTGGACGTCTTTCTCAAAGAGGTCCTTCAGTGCCACCGCATCACCCCCTTCCACCACTCGTAGAGGAAGCCCACAAGGAGGAGCAGGGTGAAGCCCAAGACCCCCAGGAAGCCGTAAAGCCCAAGCTCCCCGGCGCTCACGGCGTAGGGCCAGAGGAAGGCCACCTCCACGTCAAAGAGGATGAAGAGCATGGCCACCACGTAGAAGTGGACGGGGAACCGCTTCACCTCCCCGGCGGGGTCGTTCCCCGACTCGTAGGGCATGAGCTTGGCCCGCCCCGGCTTCTTGGGCCCCAGAAGGGCTCCCACGGCGAGGGCCGCCGCCCCAATGAAGAGGGCCACCCCCAGGTAGATCAGGATGTTCACGTACTCTGCGATCGGCGCCAAGGTCCCCTCCTTTCGTGCATCTCTTCACGAGGAGGGGTCCCAGCAAACCCCTTAGGCCCCTCCTCATTCCCCGCCCATCTTACTACCCGGGGCCCGGGACAAAAGGGAAGGGGCTACACCGACATCGGTGTAGCGCCCTCGCTTATGGGGCTAAAAGGGCTACACCGAAGTGTAAAGAAGCGCCTTCAGGCGGCGGAAGGCCTCGAGGTCCAGCTCCTCGGCCCGCACGGCCGGGGGGAGGCCCAGGGCCTTCAGGGCCGCCTCCACCCGCTCCTTGGGGAAGCCCGCCCCCGCCAGGGCGTTCAGAAGGGTCTTCCGCCTCTTGCCGAAGGCGGCCTCTATGAGGGCGAAGAGCCCGGGGTCGTCCCCCGCCCCAGGCCTGGGGGTGAGGCGCACCAGGGAGCTCACCACCTTGGGCGGGGGGAAGAAGGCCCCAGGGGGGAGGTCAAAGAGCTTTTCCGCCTGGGCGTGGTGGGCCACCCTGAGGGAGAGGAGGCCGTAGGCGGGGGTCTTGGGCCTGGCTGTCATGCGCTCCGCCACCTCCTTCTGCACCAGGAAGACCAGGCGGGCGAAGCGGCCCGTCTTGAGGAGGCGGGTGACCAGGGGCGTGGCGATGTTGTAGGGGAGGTTGGCCACGAGGAGGCTCCCTTCCGGCACCTCCTCCCAGGGGTACTCCAGGGCGTCCTGAAAGACGAGCCTCACGGGAAGCCCCTTCAGGGTTTCCTCCAGAACGGGCTTCAGGCGGAGGTCCTTTTCTATGGCCACCACCTCCGCCCCGGCCTGAAGGAGGGCCCGGGTCAGGACCCCAAGCCCCGGCCCCACCTCGTACACGGGCCCGGTGAAGGGCCTGGCCGCCTCCACGATGCGGCGGAGGTGGGCCTCGGACACCAGGAAGTTCTGCCCGAAGCGCTTGTCGGCGAAGAGGCCGTGCCGCTCTAAGAGCTCCTTGACGGCCCTGGGGGAGGCGAGGGGGTCAGCCATGGAGGCGCTTCACCTGGACCTTCAGGGGCTCCGCCTCGGGGAAGAGCTCCAGGTACTCCCCCAGGTCCAGGGCGTCAATGAGGGCGAAGCGGTCCTTGAGGAGGATGCCCCCCTTCATGGGCACGTGGCCGTAGACCCCGAAGCGGAAGCCCATGCGCTCCACGTAGTCGGGGGTGCGGAACCACCAGGTCTTGGGCTCGCTCTGGGCGTAGAAGAGCTCGTTGTACTCCTGGAGCCAGGGGACCGGGCCCACGTGGGCGAAGTGGACCCCCAGGAGGTGGAGCTCCCGCGGGAAGGTGGCCATCCAGGCCTTGAGGGGTTCAGGCAGGGGTCTGCCCCCGTGCTCCGGGTGGAACTCCAGGTGCTTGAGGTGCCGGTTCCCCAGGATGGGCTCCCCCTTCAGGGCGGCCTCGTCGTGGTTTCCCAGGAGGATGGTCACGTTTCCCTCCGCCCCTTCCTGGAAGGCCTTGAGGCGGAATAGCTCCCGGATCTGGGCCCCCGCCGCCAGGCGCAGGTGGGTGGGGTCTTGGGGGTCATAGGGGGAAAGGCCCGTGAGGCGCTCGTAGTCTTTGTGCGTCTTGGGGTGGACCAGGTCCCCCAGGAGGACCAGCCGGACCTCCCCGGAGCGGAGGCCTGGGGTGGGGCGAAAAGCGGCGTCCGCCAGCCCCTCGGCCCTGAGGAGGCGCCAGAGGGCGGGGAAGTTGGCGTGGAGGTCCCCGACGGCGACGACCCTCATCCCTTAAGGAGGGACCTGAGTTCCCCGTAGAGGCGGCGGGTTTCCTCAGGGGTCTTGCCGTAGCCCCCGTACTTGGTCACGATCCTGGCCGCCTCCTTGCCCAGGCCCTTCTCCTTGAGGCGCTCCAGGAGCTGGTCAATGAGGCGGTAGGCCTCGGGCTTCTCCTCCTCCTCGCCTTCCGGGGGCTCGGGGAGGGTGGGCGGGGTGAAGCGGCCCTTCTCGGGGTCGTAGTCCACCCACTGCTTCTCCAGGCGGTAGAGGTACCGCCCCACGCCGAACTTCACCGCGGCCCGCTTCAGGGCGTCGGAGAAGGCGGCCTTGAGGGAGTCCCCTTCCCCCACGTCCTCCTTGCTCACCCCCAAGACGGTGAGGCGGCACTTCACCTCCACCACCCGCTCCCGGCGCTCCCCCTCGAGGGTCCTTTCCTGGTCGGAGAGGACCTCGTAGCTGTCGTGCCAGCCCTCCGGACCCACCACCCTATCCAGCCGGTCCAGGACGGTGCGGGCGTCCACATAGGGCACCACCAGGGCCTTGCGCTTATCCTTGGAAAGGGCCTCAATCCGCCACTGGACCTCCCCGGGGGGAAAGGGCTCGGCGAGCTTCCGCCAGACTTCGTCCATGCCTTTAGTGTACTTTAGCCTTCCCTCATCCGGCCCCGGGTAGGGCGGGGTAGGCTTGGGGCGTGAGGAGGCTTTTCTGGCTGGTTCCCTTTGCGGCCCTGGCGTGGGCCCTCGAGGTCCGGGTTTCCGCCAGCTTGGCCTTCAACCTCTTTCCCCAGGCGGTGGTGGTGGAGCGGGTGGCCGAGCCCCAGGGGATCGTGGTGGTCTACAACGCCTCCAAGGCGGAGGCCATCTTCCGTTATCACGATGAGGACCTGCGCCGTAGGGGCTGGGTTAGGGTGAAGTACGAGGTCAAGAAAAACGAGTGGAAGGCGGAGTACCGCAAGGGCAGGGCCAAGGCCACCCTCTCGGTGAAGGACAAGAAGGGCCGGGTGGAGGTGCGCCTCAAGGAAGGGGACTAGACAGCCGGCTGGCCCCCCGCTACCATATAGGGCGCGTGGGGCCGTGGCGCAGCTGGGAGCGCGCCTGAATCGCACTCAGGAGGTCACGGGTTCGAGTCCCGTCGGCTCCACCAAAAGACCCCCGGGAGGCCATCCCGGGGGTTTGGGCATGGGCATGCGCCCTAGCCGAACCCTCAAACCCTCAAGAGAAGAGGCCTACTCTCCCAGGAGCCAGGCCACGAAAGCGTTGACCACATCGTTTTCGGCCAGGAGCTCAGGGTTTTCCAGGACGTGCTCGTAGAAGGTGCGCACCAGATCGGGGCTGGGGTCCTTGAGGATCTCCTGGACGCTCTTTCCCTGGTAGGGCCCCTTGGATAGGGGCGCGGTGAGGGTGGGGGAGGTGGCCAGGGGGGCGGCCTCCTTCAGGGCCTCCAGGGTCCTCTCCAGAAGAAGCCTTTCCCCTTCGGGGCCCAGGGTCTCCTTGGGCGTGAGGAGGGGGCTTCCCGAGAGGTCCTTGGGCGTGAGGCCCAGGGCGTAAAGCCGCCTGACCAGGCTGGGGGGGCCCACCTCCAGGGGAATCAGGGCCCGGGCCTCGCCGTAGCGGACCTCGAGGGTGTACCGCCCCGGCTCGGGGAGGGTGAGGGCGGGGGCCACCTCCTGGAGCCCGGCGGTGAGGGGGGGGAAGCCCAGGGGCTTCTCCGCCCGGGCCACCTCCTTCCCCTCCCGGAAGAGGAGGCTTTCCAGGGGAGCCCGGAGGAGGTAGGGGCTTCCCCAAAGCCGCACCTCGGGGAAGAGGGCCTCCCCGGCTCGGAAGGGCCTCGCCTCCAGGTCCCCGGGAATGAGGGTGAGCTTTTCCACCTCCAGGACCAGCCCTCCCCGTTCCAAACGGGCGAGGGCCCTCCTGGCGGCGAAGGCGGCGGGGTGGCGGGGGTGGGCCTCCAGGAAGGCCCGGTAGAGCTCCTTGGCGGGGAGCCCCGCCCGCTCGGCGAGGTAGGCCCGGAAGAAGAGGGTGAGGGGCTCGTTTCGCGCCTCCAGGTCCTTGAGGGCCTCTTTAAACTCCTCCCCCTCGTCCAGCCGGAGGGCCCGGTCGTAAGCGGCCTTGGCCCCCAGGTAGTCCCCGTAGATGGCCCGGAAGAGGCCCAGGTTGTAGTAGGCGGTGGCGTTGGGGGAAAGCCTCGCCCCCCGCTCCGAGGCCCGGATGGCCCGGGGGAGGTCCCCGGTGAGGTAGTACGCCCAGCCCAGGTTGGTCCAGTAGAGCCAGGAGTCGGGGCGGAGCCTCAGGGCCTGAAGGAGGGCCTCCTTGGCCTCCTCCCCCTTTCCTTCCTGGAAGGCGGCGAAGCTCACTTCCTCCCAGGCCAGGGGGGACTCGGGGAAGGCCTCCTTCAGGGCCCGGGCCGAGGCGGGCCAGCGGGGGTCCTCGAGGGCCCTAAAGACCAGGTGGGCGGCGGTGCGCTCCAGGGCGTTGCCGGAGAGGAGGGCCTCCGCCTCCTTCAGGGCCTCTTCCCGCCTGCCCTCGGCGAAGAGGCGCAGGAGGCCGTAGGCCCGGGGGAGCCTGCCCTGCCAGAAGAGGAGAAGCCTTTCGGGGAGGAGGCCCAAAAGGAGCCCCGCCCCCCGCCCCTCCCTCAGGTCCAGGGCGGACTGGTGGAGGGGGTCAGGGTCCTCCCCCCGGGCCAGGGCCCGGAG
>OGCH01000291.1_pt1 | contig 29448 bp, 24 predicted proteins | sample 1570111 | NCBI WGS metagenome assembly OGCH01 (sample SAMN03436243, study PRJEB24508) | hot springs metagenome | biome: Desert Springs; feature: Hot Springs; material: Water | place: USA: Great Boiling Spring, Nevada | collected 2008-12-01 | depth 0 m m | reverse complement strand
CCCCCTGGCCTCCGGCCCCCTCCCCGCTCCCGAGGCTTCCCAGCAGGAAGAAGAGGCCGAGGAGAAGGGGCAGGGCGAGGAGGAGGGGGAGGAGGTGGAGGCCGCGGAAGAGGGGAAGGCCCCTTCTTTGGCCCAGGAGGAGAAGCCCCAGGGCCAGGAGGAGGACCAGGGCGAGGGGGAGGGCGTAGGCCAGGAGGCGGTCCACCACCCCCACCCAGAGGGGAAAGCTCCCCTCTGGGGGCAGGTAGACCGCGCTTCCCCCGGGCCCCCCGTCCTCCCCGGGGCCTGCCCGGAAGGGAAGCGGGGCGGGGGCGGGAAGCGGGGGCTCGGGGAGGCCCGGCAGGGAAAGGTGGCCGAGCCCAAACCCCAAGGCGGCCAGGAGAAGGGGAAGAAAGGGCCCGAGCGCCGCCCCTTCCGCCCGGGCCAGGAGGTGGAACCCGTGGAGGAGGCCCCAGAGGCCGAGGCCCCAAGGCCCCAGGGAGAGGGCGAGGGGGAGGAGCCATAGGGCTGCCCAGAGGCCCTTCTCCCGGCTTAGGTAGAGGCCGAAGAAGAGAAGGGCCAAGGAGGTCTTGGCCCAAAGGAGGGGCCAGCCCGCTTCGGGGGCGTGGAGGAAGCCCGGGAGGAAAGCGAGCCACAAGAACCCCTCCGGGAAAAACCTCCGCCCGAGGAGGAGGAGGGGAGGGCCGAGAAGGGCGGGGGGCTTGACCCCTAGGACCCAAAAGAGTAGGGTCCAAGCCACAAGAAAACAGGCTAGACGGTAGAACAAGCCGAGCCTATTGGGGGCAAACCTTCTGTCCAAGCCCAGGTGAAGAAACACGGTTGTTACATAGGCATATAGGGACAATCCTTCACGTCCATCCCGCAACCTTGCGGCAAGACGGCACCCTTTTGCGCTACAGCTCCGAGGACAGCACCTCCGAGGACCAAATCAAAACCCAAACGGCTTTGCGCATGGCGCATTTAGGGTACCGCAATCAAAGGGAATAGCAAAGAGGGGTAAACTACGATTCATGCTTCGCCTGGACACCCGTTTCCTCAAGGACTTTCCCGAGGCCCTAAGCCGGCACGCCCCTCTCCTAAAGGAAGCCCGGGAGCGCCTCCTCGCCAAGCGCAAGGCCCCCGGGAGCATGCTGGGTTGGATGGACCTTCCCGAGGACACCGAAACCCTGAGGGAGATCCGCCGCTACCGGGAGGCGAACCTTTGGGTGGAGGACTTCGTCCTTTTGGGCATCGGGGGAAGCGCCCTTGGGCCCAAGGCCCTAGAGGCCGCCTTCAACGAGAGCGGGGTGCGCTTCCACTACGTGGACCACGTGGAGCCCGAGCCCGTCCTAAAGCTCCTCCGCGCTCTGGACCCCAGGAAGACCCTGGTCAACGTGGTCTCCAAGTCCGGCACCACCGCCGAGACCCTGGCCGCTTTCCTCATCTTCCTGGACTGGCTCAAGAAGGCTTTGGGGGAGGAGTGGCGCCGCCATTTGGTGGTGACCACCGACCCCCTGGAGGGCCCCTTGCGGGCCTTCGCCGAAAGGGAGGGGCTTAGGGCCTTCGCCATCCCTAAGGAGGTGGGGGGGCGGTTTTCCGTCCTCTCCCCCGTGGGCCTCCTGCCTTTGGCCTTCGCCGGGGCGGACCTCGAGGCCCTCCTCATGGGGGCCCGCAAGGCCAACGAGACCGCCCTCGCCCCCCTGGAGGAAAGCCTCCCCCTCAGGACCGCCCTCCTCCTCCACCTCCACCGCCACCTGCCCGTCCACGTCTTCATGGTCTACTCGGAGAGGCTAAAGCACCTCCCCGAATGGTTCGTCCAGCTCCACGACGAGTCCTTGGGCAAGCGGGATGGGGAGGGGAAGCGGGTGGGGACCACCGCCGTCCCCGCCCTGGGCCCCAAGGACCAGCACGCCCAGGTGCAGCTCTTCCGGGAAGGGCCTCTGGACAAGCTCATCGCCCTGGTCATCCCCGAGTCCCCCGTGGAGGACCTGAGGATTCCCCCCATGGAGGGCCTCGAGGCCGCCTCCTACCTCTTCGGCAAGACCCTCTTCGGGCTCCTCAAGGCCGAGGCCGAGGCCACCTACCAGGCCCTGGCCGAGGCGGAGCAGAGGGTCTACGCCCTCTACCTCTCCGAGGTCTCCCCCTACGCCGTGGGCTGGCTCCTGCAGCACCTCATGTGGCAGACCGCCTTCTTAGGGGAGCTTTGGGGGGTGAACGCCTTTGACCAGCCGGGGGTGGAGCTGGGCAAAAGGCTCACCCGGGCCTTCTTGGAAGCGTGGAAATAAGCTCGTGATATCCTGAACATAAGGAGGCGGCCATGCAGCGCCTGGAGAGCATCGGTATCAAGCCCCAAAAGCAGGTCTTCTGGAACACGGTCTCCCCCGTCCTGGTGGAGCACACCCTGGCCCGGGGAGAGGGGTTTTTGGCCCACAAGGGCCCCTTGGTGGTGGACACCACCCCCTACACGGGGAGAAGCCCCAAGGACAAGTTCGTGGTGCGGGAGCCGGAGGTGGAAGGGGAGATCTGGTGGGGGGAGGTGAACCAGCCCTTCCCCCCCGAGGCCTTCCAGGCCCTCTACGAGCGGGTGGCCGCCTACCTCTCCGGCCGGGACCTCTACGTCCAGGACCTCTACGCCGGGGCCGACCCCCGCTACCGCCTGCCGGTGAGGGTGGTCACGGAAAGCCCCTGGCACGCCCTCTTCGCCCGCAACATGTTCATCCTGCCCCGCCGCTTCGCCGAGGACGACGAGGTGGAGCGCTTCGCTCCCGGCTTCACCGTGGTCCACGCCCCCCACTTCCAGGCGGAGCCCGAGCGGGACGGCACCCGGAGCGAGGTCTTCGTGGGCATCAGCTTCGCCCGGCGCCTGGTCCTCATCGTGGGCACCAAGTACGCCGGGGAGATCAAGAAGAGCATCTTCACCGTGATGAACTACCTCATGCCCAAGCGGGGGGTCTTCCCCATGCACGCCTCCGCCAACGTGGGCCGTGAGGGGGACGTGGCCCTCTTCTTTGGCCTTTCCGGCACGGGCAAAACCACCCTCTCCACCGACCCCGACCGCCCCCTGATCGGGGACGATGAGCACGGCTGGAGCGAGGAGGGGGTCTTCAACTTTGAAGGGGGGTGCTACGCCAAGGTCATCCGCCTCTCCCCCGAGCACGAGCCCCTCATCTACAAAGCCTCCAACCAGTTTGAGGCCATCCTGGAAAACGTGGTGGTGAACCCGGAAAGCCGCCGGGTGGAGTGGGACGACGACACCAAGACCGAAAACACCCGCTCCTCCTACCCCATCGCCCACCTGGAGAACGTGGTGGACTCGGGGAGGGCGGGCCACCCCAGGGCCATCTTCTTCCTCTCCGCCGACGCCTACGGGGTCCTTCCCCCCATCGCCCGGCTTTCCCCCGAGCAGGCCATGTACTACTTCCTCTCCGGCTACACCGCCCGGGTGGCGGGGACGGAGCGGGGCGTCACCGAGCCCAAGGCCACCTTTTCCGCCTGCTTCGGGGCCCCCTTCCTCCCCATGCACCCCGGGGTCTACGCCAAGATGCTGGGGGAGAAGATCGCCCAGCACGGGCCCAGGGTCTACCTGGTGAACACCGGCTGGACCGGGGGGCCTTACGGGGTGGGGCGCCGCTTCCCCCTGCCCGTGACCCGGGCCCTCCTCAAGGCCGCCCTCACCGGCCTTCTGGACGGCGTGGCCTACCGGAAGGACCCGGTCTTCGGCTTTGAGGTGCCCCTCGAGGTCCCCGGGGTGCCCAAGGAGCTTTTGGACCCCCGGGGCACCTGGGCGGACCAGGAGGCCTACGACCGTCAGGCCCAGAAGCTCGCCCGGCTCTTCCAGGAGAACTTCCAGAAGTACGCCGACGGGGTGCCGGAGGCCGTGCGCCAGGCGGGTCCTAAGGCGGAGTGAGCGCACCCCTGGGGCCAGGTCTGTGGGCTTGGCCCTTGTCCAATAGGGGCCGGGGGTATTAGGTTTGGGGCTGGTGTGAGGCGAAGGGACAAATGTACCTCACCCTTGGAGCCCGCCTTTTGGCAGAATGGGAGCGCTAGTGCCTTGGGGAAGGGTGCCGCTATGAGCCAAACCTGGTTGAGCCGCTACGCCTGGGGCGTCCTGGTCTGGAACGTCCTGGTGGCCCTTTGGGGGGCCTTTGTGCGGGCCACGGGCTCGGGGGCCGGGTGCGGGGCCCACTGGCCCACCTGCAACGGGGAGATCCTCCCCCGCGCCCCCCAGGTGGAAACCCTCATTGAGTTCACCCACCGGGCCACCTCGGGCCTGGCCTTCCTCTCGGTTCTGGCCCTCCTCGTCCTGGCCCTGCGGGCCCTGCCCAAGGGCCACCCCGCCCGGTTTGGGGCCGGCCTCTCCATGTTCTTCATGGTCACGGAGAGCCTGGTGGGGGCCTCTTTGGTCCTCTTTGGCTGGGTGGCCCACAACGTGAGCCCGGAGCGGGCTGTGGTGCAGATGGTCCACCTGGCCAACACCTACTTCCTCCTGGGAGCCCTTACCCTCACCGCCTGGTGGGCCTCGGGCGGGGACCCCTTGCGCCTCAGGGGCCAGGGGGCGGTGGGGCTCGCCCTCCTTCTGGGTTTCCTCGCCCTCCTCTTCCTGGGCATGAGCGGGGCGGTCACCGCCCTGGGGGACCTCCTCTTCCCCGTGCGGAACACCCTCGAGGCCCTGGAGCGCTCCCTGACCCCAGGGGAGCACTTCCTGGTGCGCCTCAGGGTCCTCCACCCCCTGATCGCCGTGAGCGTGGGGCTTTACGTGGTCTTCGCCGGGTATCTGGTGGCCCACCTCCGCCCCTCGGCCCACACCCGCTTCTTCGCCAACCTCATGGCCTACCTCTACGGGGCCCAGCTCCTGGCGGGCCTGGTCAACGTGGCCCTGAAGGCCCCGGTCTGGATGCAGATCCTCCACCTCTTCCTGGCCTACGCCGTCTGGATTCTCTTCATCCTCCTCTCCGCCGCCGCCCTGGCCCAGGGAGCCAGGCGGGTGGAGCTGGGAGAGGGGGGTGGCGAGGTCCACCGGGGCACCGGCGGGGCCACCTGGAAGGACTACCTGGCCCTCACCAAGCCCCGGGTCATCAGCCTCCTCCTCCTCACCACCCTCCTCGCCATGATCATCGCCGCCAAGGGCTGGCCGGGCACGGGCCTCTTCCTCCTGGTGGCCCTGGGGGGGTACATGATGGCGGGGGCGGCCAACGCCATCAACATGGTGGTGGACCGGGACATTGACGCCCGCATGAAGCGCACCGCCAAGCGCCCCACGGTCACCCAGAGGATCGGGAGCCGGGAGGCCCTCCTCTTCGCCTTCGCCCTGGCCCTCTTGGCCTTCCTCCTCCTCTGGTGGGGGGCCAACCTCCTGGCCGCCACCCTGGCCCTGATGGGCCTCATCTGGTACGTTTTGGTCTACACCCTCTACCTGAAGCGGCGCACCTGGCACAACATCGTCATCGGCGGGGCGGCGGGGGCCTTCCCGCCCTTGGTGGGTTGGGCGGCGGTCACCGGGGAGCTCAACCTCTTCGCCTGGTACCTCTTCGCCCTCATCTTCTTCTGGACCCCCGTGCACTTCTGGGCCCTGGCCCTCATGATCCAGGAGGACTACCGGGCCGTGGGGGTGCCCATGCTCCCCGTGGTCCTGGGGGAGCGGGTCACGGTGGTGCAGATCGCCCTTTACGCCCTCCTCACCGCCCTGATCTCCTTAATGCCCCTTTACCTAGGGGAGCTTGGCCTTTTGTACTTGGCCATCAGCCTGGTGCTTAACGGCTTGCTTATCCTTAAGAGCTTGGCCCTCTACCGCCACCCCGAGCGCAGGACGGCGGTTTCCTTGTATAAATACTCCATGCTCTACCTGGCCCTGCTCTTCGTGGGCATGGCGGTGGATCGGGCGCTTTAGGGAGGGAGTGGATGAAAAGAGGTGTAGCGGCGCTGAGTCTTTTAGGTCTGGGCCTGGCCCAGGAGGGCCACCGGGTGAGCATCACCCATCCCGGGGGCTCCTTCAACCAGGAGGTGGCCTTCCTCTACCCCTGGGTCTACTTCTTCTCCTTCCTCATCTTCCTGGTGGTGGCGGGGGCCTTGGCCTACGTCACCTGGAAGTTCCGGGCCAAGCCGGGGCAGGAGGGGGAGCCGCCCCAGGTCCACGGGAACGACCGCCTGGAGGTCCTCTGGACCCTGATCCCCTTGGGGATCATCCTGGTCCTCTTCGGCCTCACGGCCAAGGCCCTCATCCAGGTGAACCGCCCCATCCCTGGGGCCATGAAGGTGGAGGTCACCGGCTACCAGTTCTGGTGGGACTTCCACTATCCGGAGCTGGGCCTCAGGAACTCCAACGAGCTCATCCTGCCCGTGGGGGTCCCGGTGGAGCTGGAGATCACCTCCAAGGACGTGATCCACTCCTTCTGGGTGCCGGGGCTTGCGGGCAAGCGGGACGCCATTCCGGGACAAAAGACCCTTCTTCACTTTACCCCTGAGGAACCCGGGAACTACTACGGCTTCTGCGCCGAGCTCTGCGGGCCCAGCCACGCCCGCATGCTCTTCCGGGTCCTGGTGGTGCCCAAGGAGGAGTTTGACCGCTTCGTGGAGGCGGCCAAGGCCTACACGCCCCCCGTGGCCGACGCCCGGGGCCAGGAGGTCTTCCAGCAGAACTGCATGGCCTGCCACGGGGTCCAGGGCAGGATGCCCCCGGCGGTCATCGGCCCCGAGCTGGGCTTCACGGGCAACCGCGTGAGCCTGGGGGCGGGGATCGTGGACTACACCCCGGAGAACCTGAAGGCCTGGATCAAGGACCCCGCCAGCATGAAGCCCGGGGTCAAGATGCCCGGCTTCCCCCAGCTTTCCGAGGAGGACCTGGACGCCCTGGTCCGCTACCTGGAGGGGCTTAAGGTGGAGGGCGTGGACTTCAAGGCCCTGCCCAAGTTCTAGGAGGTAAGGATGGCCGTTAGCGCTAAGCCAAAACCCGGTTTCTGGGCGGTCCTTTGGGACCTCTTGACCACGGTAGACCACAAGAAGATCGGCCTCATGTACACGGTCACCGCCTTCTTCGCCTTCGCCCTGGCGGGGGTCTTCTCCCTCCTCATCCGGGCGCAGCTGGCGGTGCCCAACAACACCCTCCTTACCGGGGAGCAGTACAACCAGATCCTCACCCTGCACGGGGCCACCATGCTCTTCTTCTTCATCATCCAGGCCGGGCTCACGGGCTTCGGCAACTTCGTGGTGCCCCTGATGCTGGGAGCCAGGGATGTGGCCCTGCCCCGGGTGAACGCCTTCAGCTACTGGGCCTTCTTAGGGGCCATCCTCCTGGCTCTCATGAGCTTCCTCTTCCCCGGCGGGGCCCCTAGCGTGGGCTGGACCTTCTACTACCCCTTCTCCGTCCAGTCGGGGAGCGGGGTGAGCTTCTACATGGCGGCCATCCTGCTTCTCGGCTTCTCCAGCCTTCTCGGCAACGCCAACTTCATCGCCACCATCTACAACCTCCGGGCCCAGGGGATGAGCCTCTGGAAGATGCCCATCTACGTGTGGAGCGTCTTCGCCGCCAGCGTCCTCAACCTCTTCAGCCTGGCGGGCCTCACCGCCGCCACCCTTCTCGTCCTCCTGGACCGGAAGATCGGCCTCACCTGGTTCAACCCGGACATCGGCGGGGACCCCGTCCTCTTCCAGCAGTTCTTCTGGTTCTACTCCCACCCCACGGTCTACGTGATGCTCCTCCCCTACCTGGGCATCCTGGCCGAGGTGGCCTCCACCTTCGCCCGGAAGCCCCTCTTCGGCTACAAGCAGATGGTCTGGGCCCAGATGGGCATCGTGGTCCTGGGGACCATGGTCTGGGCCCACCACATGTTCACCGTGGGGGAGAGCACCCTCTTCCAGATCGCCTTCGCCTTCTTCACCGCCCTCATCGCCGTGCCCACGGGGGTCAAGCTCTTCAACATCATCGGCACCCTCTGGGGCGGCCACCTGCAGATGAAGACCCCCCTCTACTGGGTCTTGGGCTTCATCTTCAACTTCCTCCTGGGGGGCATCACCGGGGTCATGCTCTCCATGACCCCCCTGGACTACCAGTTCCACGACTCCTACTTCGTGGTGGCCCACTTCCACAACGTCCTCATGGCGGGCTCGGGCTTTGGGGCCTTCGCCGGGCTTTACTACTGGTGGCCCAAGATGACGGGCAGGATGTACGACGAGCGCCTCGGCAGGCTCCACTTCTGGCTCTTCCTGGTGGGCTACCTCCTCACCTTCCTGCCCCAGTACGTCCTGGGCTACCTGGGCATGCCCCGGCGCTACTACACCTACAACGCCGACATCGCCGGCTGGCCCGAGCTGAACCTGATCTCCACCCTCGGGGCCTTCATCCTGGGGCTTGGCGGCCTGGTCTGGATCTACACCATGTGGAAGAGCCTGCGCTCCGGGGAGAAGGCCCCCGCCAACCCCTGGGGGGGCTACACCCTGGAGTGGCTCACAGACTCCCCGCCCAAGGCCCACAACTTTGACGTGAAGCTCCCCACCGAGTTTCCCTCCGAGCGCCCCCTTTACGACTGGCAGAAGAAGGGGGTGGAGCTGAAGCCCGAGGACCCCAGCCACATCCACCTCCCCAACAGCTCCTTCTGGCCCTTCTACTCCGCCGCCACCCTCTTCGCCTTCTTCGTGAGCGTGGCCGCCCTCCCGGTGCCCAACGTCTGGATGTGGGTCTTCCTGGCCCTCTTCGCCTACGGCCTCGTCCGCTGGGCCCTGGAGGACGAGTACAGCCACCCCGTGGAGCACCACACGGTCACGGGCAAGTCCAACGCCTGGATGGGGATGGCCTGGTTCATCGTCTCGGAGGTGGGCCTCTTCGCCATCCTCATCGCCGGGTACCTGTACCTGCGCCTCTCCGGGGCGGCCACGCCCCCTGAGGAAAGGCCCGCCCTCTGGCTCGCCCTCCTCAACACCTTCTTCCTGGTGAGCTCCTCCTTCACCGTGCACTTCGCCCACCACGACCTGAGGCGGGGCCGCTTCAACCCCTTCCGCTTTGGGCTTCTCGTCACCATCATCCTGGGCGTCCTCTTCTTCCTCTTCCAGGCCTGGGAGTTCTACGAGTTCCACCACCACTCCTCCTGGCAGGAGAACCTCTGGACGGCGGCCTTCTTCACCATCGTGGGCCTCCACGGCCTGCACGTGGTCATCGGGGGGTTTGGCCTCATCCTGGCCTACATCCAGGCCCTCCGGGGCAAGATCACCCAGCACCACCACGGCACCCTCGAGGCCGCCAGCATGTACTGGCACCTGGTGGACGCGGTCTGGCTCTTCATCGTGGTCCTCTTCTATATCTGGTAGCCGCTCTTCTGGCCTCCCCGCCCCTGGGGGCGGGGGGCTTTGCTATTCCTTAAGGTGTGCGGCTTCTGGTGGTGGACTTTGACTACTTCTTCCCCGTGCCCCAGGACCCAAAGGACCCCCTGGCCCCCCTTTTCGCCTGGGCCCACTTTGAGACCCCTTACTACCTCCTCGAGGCCTGGGAGGAAAGGGCCTTGGCCTTCCTCCTCCGGGGGCTTCCCCTGCCGGAGGCCCGGGGGTGGGAGGGGTTTTGGGACCGCTTCGCCTTCGCCCCTGGGGCGGCGCTTTACTACGGCGATTCCAACGCCCTGGCCTTCCACGAGAGGGTGCGCCAGGGGGTGGAGGAGGTGGTCCTCTTGGACGCCCACCACGACGCGGGGTATAGGCCTCTGGGGGAGGAGCCCGCCTGCGACGACTGGATGGTCTATTACCACCGCCAGGGGGCAAGGCTTCGCCTCTTTTACCCTCCCTGGCGGGACCCGGGCCTGGAGCCAGGGCCCATGGTGCCCCTAAGGCGGGAAGTGGACCCTGGGGGCAGAGTGGAGGGGGTCTTCCACCGGGTCTTCCTCTGCCGGAGCGGGGCCTGGGTGCCCCCCTGGGTGGACCCGGCCTTCTTCGCCTTCCTGGAGGCGGCGCCCCTTCCCAAGGAGGCCCTGGAGCCCCTGGCGCCCCGCCCTTTGGACCTGGAGGCCCTGAGGTCCCGGGCCCGGGAAGAGGCCTTGGGCCTATTCATCATGGAAACCTTGCGCAGGCCCTCTTAGGCCTCTATAATCGGGAAGGCCTTGGGCCGTTAGCTCAGCTGGCAGAGCAACCGACTTTTAATCGGTAGGTCGCAGGTTCGAATCCTGCACGGCCCACCACCTGGCCCCCCGCCTTGGGGGGCCTTGGTTTGACCAGGCTTGCAGCCAGGACGGCGAATGCCTAAACTGGGTAAGTGCGTGGGCCCTTGGGATTGGCGTGGCCCCATCGTCTAGCGGTCAGGACGCGGCCCTCTCAAGGCCGAAACGGGGGTTCGATTCCCCCTGGGGTCACCATGGGCGGCTAGCTCAGCCGGCGAGAGCGCTCGCCTTACAAGCGAGAGGCCAGAGGTTCAAGTCCTCTGCCGCCCACCAGGTCCTCGCCTTTTCCCCGCCAGAGGGCGGGGTTTTTAGCTTTTTTGCACAAGGCTTCTAATCCCTTCGGGGAGGGGTTCCTCGGAAAAGAGGGTTTGGAAGCGCTTCGCCAGGTCCTGGAGGAGGGGCCTAAGGGCCTCGTCCCTGAGGGCCTCGGGGTAGAGGTCCTTCATCTCCTCCATGAGGGCTTCCCGGGCCAGGTGTCGGGCCACCAGGAGGGCCTCCCCGGCGAGGCTGGTGGGCTTTCCCCGCTTGAGCCGCTCCGCCTCCTTGCGCACCCAGGGGGCCTCGAGGAGGCGGCGGCAGGTGGGGCAGGGGTGGGTTTCGCTGGGCGTTTTACAGATGGGGCAGGGGCTTCCCTTCTGCCTGCTAAAGAGGGCCAAGGCGGCCCGGGCCACGGCCTCCTGCAGCTCCGGGGGAGCCTTTTGCGCCAGCTCCAGGGCCTTGCGGCCCGCCTCCGGGCTGGACCCGAAAGAAGGGGCCTCGGCCTTTTTCCTGGGCCTTGGGGCCTCGCTCCCCACCTGGAAGCGGATCTCCTTGACCGTTCCGGGAAAGCGCTCCTCGTAGCGCTTGAGTAGGGCCAGGCGGCTATAGGTGAGCTGGTGGGCCACCACGGGGTCGGGCACCTGGACCAGAAGGACCCCCCCTTCCAGGGCCACCGCCTCGGTGATCTGGGCCAGCTCCCGGCCCACCACCTCCCGCCAGGCGGCGAGAACCAGGCCCCGCTTCAGCCGCTCCTTCCCTCCCGCCCGCTTCAGGGCCTCGGGGATCACCTCCTTCAGCCGCCAGGGCACAGGACCACCCCTCCTTGCACCCAGCATACCGGCACCCCCTCCGGGGCCAGAAGACCGGCCAGAATGGCCTGGGGAAGGCTTTTGGCGTAGGCCAGGAGGGCGCTTTGCCGGGCCTCGTCCAGCTCCTCGCCCCACTCGTCCAAGAGGAGGAGGGGAGGCTCCCCGTAGTGCTCGGTGAGGAGGCGGTGCTCCGCCAGGCGCAGGGCCAGGGCCAGAGCCTTGGCCTCCCCCCGGCTGGCGAAGCGGTGGGCGGGCCGGCCCGAAAGGAGGATGACCAGGTCGTCCCGGTGGGGGCCCACCAGGGTCTGGCCCCTGAGGCGCTCCTCCTCCCGCTTGGCCTTTAACGCCTCCAAAATCCCCCCCGGGGCGCTCTCCTCCAGCCTGAGGCCCGCCTCTCCCGGGGCCAAGGCCTGGTGGACGCTTTGGAAGATGGGCAAAAAGCGCCTGAGGAAGCGCCGCCTCAGGGCCAGGATCTCCTCCCCGTAGCGGGCGAGCTCCTGGTCCCAGACGGAAAGGCCGTTTCCCCCCGCCTTCAAGAGGGCGTTTCGCTGGCGGAGGGCCTTCTCGTAGGCGGAAAGGAGGGCGGCGTAGCGCCGGGAGAAGCGGGCCAGGAGGCGGTCCAAAAACCCCCGCCTCTCCTCCTTGGAACCCAGGACCACCTCCACGTCCTCGGGAAGGATGAGCACCGATCCCGGGAGCTCGTAGAGGGTCCTGAGGCCCACGGGGCGCTCGTTTAAGCGAATCTCCCGCCCCTCGAGGCCCACCCTCTGCTCCACCCGGTAGACCCCCAGCTCCGTTTCCACCTCCGCCTGGAGCCAGGCCTCCTTCTCCCCGAAGCGGATCAGGTCCTCGAGGGTCCCCCGCACCTCTCCCCCCAGGGCCAGGTGGATGGCGAGGAGGAGGCTGGTCTTCCCCTGGGCATTCCCCCCCGCCAGGGCGAAGAGGCCATGAGGAGGGCGGAACTCGGAGAAGGCCAGGTTGCGGAAGTTCCGTTGCCGGAAGGCCAGAAGCCGCATCAGAGCCGAACCTTACGGAAAAGGGCGGGGAGGAAGAGGAGGGTGAGGAAAAGGAGCGTGGCCCCCAGGAGGTAGGGGGCCTCCGGGGCCAGGCGGTAAAGCCCCGTGCCCAAAAGGGGGCCCAGCATCCGCCCCAGGGCCTGGGCGGAGCTGTTGAGGCCCGCCACCAGGCCCTGCTCCCCTTCCCCCACCGCCAGGGAAAGGGCCGCCGTCACCCCGGGCCCCGCCAGGGCTACCCCCGCCCCCTGCAGGGCCAGGCCCAGGGTGAGGGCCAAAAAGCTTTGGGCCAGGACCAGGGTCAAAAAGCCCAGGATGCCCAGGGGAATCCCCAGGAGGAGGAGGGTCTTGGGGGGCCAGGAGAGCTTGCGCACCAGAAACCCCTGGATGAAGACTGCCACCAGCCCGTAGAGGACCAAGGCCGTTCCCACCGCCTTGGCCGTGGCCACCCCGGAAAGCCCCAGGCGGTCTTGGAAGTAGAAGGCGATGGTCTGCTCCAGGGCCACGCCGGAAAGGTTCAGGGTAAAGCCCAAGAGGAGCAGGGGGAAGACCCTGGGGTCCAGGGGGGAAAGCCCGCCCACCCTTTGGTGGCCGCTCGGCCTGGACTCGGGCAGGACGAGGTAGACGAAGAGGGCGTTTAGGAGGGCGATCCCCGCTGAGAAGAAGACCGGGGCCAGGAGACCGAACACCGCGGCCAGCCCGGCTCCCAGGGCCGGCCCTAAGATCACCGCCAGGCCGAAGGCCGCTCCCAGGAGGGCCATCCCCGCGGTGCGGCTCTCCCGGCCGGTCACGTCGGCCACGTAGGCCTGGGCCGTGGGCAGGGTGGCCGAGCTGAAGGCCCCGCCGAGGAGCCGGGTGAGGAGGAGCAGCGGGAAAAGAAGGGCCTGGGGAAGAAGGCCCTTCTGCCCCAGGAGGGCGAAGAGGCCGAAGAGGAGGAAGCTTAGGGCGAAGCCCAGGATGCCCAGGAGGAGGACGGGCTTCCTGCCCCGCTCGCTTCGCCTGCCCCAATAAGGGGAAAGCAGAAACTGCATGAGGGCGTAGCCCGTGGAGAAGAGGCCTACCTGGACCTCGCTTAGGCCCAGTTCCCGGCCCAGAGGCCCCAGGACGGGAAAGAGGATGGAAAGCCCCAGGACGCTGTTGAAGAGGGTCAGGAAGAGGAGACCAAGGGGCGACATGCCCAAGAGTCTACCCGAACCGCCCCGTGATGTAGGCCTCCGTGTAGGGGTGCTTGGGCTTGGTGAAGATCTCCTCCGTGGGCCCCTCCTCCACCAAAACTCCCAGGTGCATGAAGAGGGTGCGGTCGGAGACCCTGGCGGCCTGCTGCATGTTGTGGGTGACGATGACTACCGTGTAGCGGCTCTTGAGCTCCAGGATCAGGTCCTCAATGGCCTGGGTGGCAATGGGGTCCAGGGCGCTGGTGGGCTCGTCCATGAGGAGGAGGGGCGGCTCCACGGCGATGGCCCGGGCGATGCAGAGGCGCTGCTGCTGGCCTCCAGAAAGCCTCAGGCCGCTTTGCTTCTTGAAGACCTCCTTCACCTCCTCCCAAAGGGCCGCCCGCTTCAGGGCCTCCACCACCCGGTCCTCCAGCTCGCTTCCCTTCACCCCCATGAGGCGCAGGCCGAAGGCCACGTTTTCAAAGATGGTCTTGGGGAAGGGGTTGGGCTTCTGGAAGACCATGCCGATGTGCCGGCGCACCGCCACCGGGTCCACCCGGGGATCGTAGATGTTCACCCCCTCGTAGAGGACCTCCCCCGTGACCCGCACCCCGGGGATGAGGTCGTTCATGCGGTTGAGGGAGCGCAAGAGGGTGCTCTTGCCGCACCCCGAGGGGCCGATGATGGCGGTTACCTGGTTCTTGGGAAAGCGCACGCTGATGTCAAAGAGGGCCTGCTTGTTCCCGTAAAAGAGGTTGAGGTGGCGCACGTCCACCAGGGCCTGGGACTCGGGAACGGGGGCGGTGCGCACCGTCTCGTGGTTTTGCAAAAGCTCCAGCTTCACCATTCCCTCCTGAAGCGGTTCCTAATGTACAAGGCCGCCAGGTAGAGCCCCGAGAGCACCAGGAGCATGACCAGGATGCCCGCGGCGGCCACCCGGGCGAACTCGGGCTGGGGCTGGCTGATCCAGAGGTAGATCTGCACCGGGATCACCGTGTACTCGGAGAGAACCCCGGTGGGGTAGAAGGGCACGTAGGCGGCGGCCCCTACCAGGAGAAGGGGCGCGGCCTCGCCGATGAGGCGGGCGGCGGAGAGGATGACCCCGGTCACCACCCCGGGGAGGGCGGCGGGGAGGACCACCCGGAAGACCACCTGCCTGCGGGTAGCCCCCAGGGCGAAGGCCGCCAGCCGCTGGGACTCGGGCACGGCCCTCAGGGCCTCCCGGGCGGTCACCGTGATCACGGGGATGCCCAAGAGGGCCAGGGTGAGGGCGGCGGCTAAGACCGTGGGGCCGAGGCCCATCTCCCGCACGAAGAAGGCCAGGCCCAAAAGCCCGTAGACGATGGAGGGCACCCCGGCCAAGTTGCGGAGGTTGACCTCGAGGAGGCGGTTCAACCGGCCCTCCCGCAGGTACTCCTCCAGGAGGATGGCCGTGCCCACCCCCACGGGAATGGCGATGAGGAGGGCCAAGGTGAGCACCCAGACCGTGCCCGCCACGGCCACCCCCATCCCCGCGATCAGGGGGTTTCGGGAGGGGAAGCGGGTGAGGAAGGTCTGGTCCAGCCAGGGGTTTAAGACCAGGCGCTCCCCTTCCCCCAGGCCCGCCTTGAGCTCCTCCCACCGCCTTAGGCCCTGGAGGAGGGGGAGGTCCAAAACCCGCTCGTCGTAAGAGCCCGTGACCACCCGGCGGAAGGGCCCCTCGTGGGTGTTCCACATGAGCTCCACCCGGTTTTGGTTGAGGAGCGCCCGGAGTTCCTTGGGGTCCTTCAGCAGGGCCTCCGCTTCCTCTTCCGTGTACCCCTCCTGGAGGAGGGCCGCCCTTAGGGCCTCCTGCCAGGGGGTGCCCAGGGAAAAGGTTTGCGAGAGGCCTACATCGGAGCGCACCACCTGCACGGAAAAGCTCCGGTAGAGGGTGTCCAGGAGAAGCCAGGAGAGGAGGGCCAAGGCCAGGAAGAGGGGAAGGACCAGGGCGCGGGCGAAGACCCGGTCTATCCTGGCCTTCCAGGGGTCGCCGCCTTGGGTCTTGGACAAGAGGGGCTCACTCATACCGCTCCCGGTAGCGTTCCACCACGTACTGGGCCAGGATGTTGAGGGCTAAGGTCATGAGGAACAGCGTGGCCCCCACGGCAAAGAGGGCCAGGGAGGCCGTGGAGCCCGCGGGCTGGTCCCCCGTGGCCGCCTGAACGATGAAGCTGGTCATGGTGGCGATGGTCTCCCGGGGGTCCAGGGTGAGGGCGGGGCGCTGCCCGGCGGCGATGGCCACGATCATGGTCTCCCCGATGGCCCGGCTGGTGGCCAGGATGAGGGCGGCGATGATGCCGGAGATGGCGGCGGGGAAGACCACCCTCAGGGCCACCTCGTAGGGCCTGGCCCCCAGGGCGTAGGCCGCCTCCCGGATGGCCCGGGGCACGGACTGCATGGCGTCCGCGGCCACGTTGGAAACGTAGGGGATGATGGCGAAGCCCATCACCAGCCCCGCGGAAAGGGGGTTGAAGATCTGCAAGCCGGGGATGAACTGCTGCAGGAAGGGGGTGACGGTGAGGAGGGCGAAGTACCCCAGGACCACCGTGGGGATACCCTCAAAGAGCTCCATAAACCCCATGACCCGGGCCCGCACCCCGTGGGGGGCCACCTCGGAAATGTAGATGGCCAGGGCGAGCCCCAGGGGGATGGCCACCGTGAGGGCGATGGCCGTGACCAGAAAGGTCCCGACGATGAGGGGGGCGATGCCGTAGCGGGGCTCGGCGAAGAGGGGGGTCCACTCCGGGGCAAAGAGGAACTCCGTGAGGGGCACCCGGCGGAAGAACTCCACCACCTCCCCCAAAAGGCTCAGGATGACCCCCAAGGTGGTGAGGAGGGTCACGGCGCTGAGGAGGACCAGGAGGGCGAAGGTGAGGACCTCCTTGGGGTTGCGGGAAGGGGCTTGGCGTAAGAGCTCCATGCCGTCGTCCATTCTAAGGGGGGTGGGGGCTTGCCCCCCACCCCCACCCTCGGCTAGCTTACCTCAGCTCCTTCCTCAGGTCTTCCACGAACTTGGAGAGGGGGGTGCCGATGGGCAGGTCCATGAAGAAGGTGCCCGTCTTCTTTCGCTTCACCAGCTCCTGGCCGATGGCGTAGGCCTCGGCGGGGAGCTCAATGTACCCCGTGCTACGGATGGCCCGCCGGGCCTGGGGGGAGAGGTAGAAGTCCACAAAGTCCTGGACCTCCTTCCGCTCCAGGCTCTTCACGTTCACGTAGATGAAGAGGGGGCGGGAGAGGGGCTGGTAGGAGCCGTCCAGCACGGTTTCCCGGGAGGGGAGGACGCATCCTTTGCCGTTATCAATGGCCACGGGCTTCACCTTGCCCTTGTTCTCCTCCACGTAGGCGAGTCCCAGGAAGCCCATGGCGTAAAGGCCCGCGGAGACCCCCCGGATGGTCACGTTGTCGTCCTCCGTGGGCTGGTAGTCCTTGCGGATGGCCCCCGACTTGCCCATGATGGCCTCGGTGAAGTAGTCAAAGGTGCCGGAGTCCGTGCCCGCCCCGAAGAGGACGATGCGGGCCTTGGGCCACTCCCTGCGCACATCCGACCACAGGTTGACCTTGGAGTTGGGCTCCCAGATGGCCTTGACCTCGCTCGTCTTGAGGCAGCTGGCCCAGGTGTTCCTGGGGTTTACGATGACGGAGAGGGCGTCGTAGGCCACGGGGATCTCAATGAACTTGACCCCGTTCTTCTCGCACTCCTCCAGCTCTGACTTCTTGATGGGGCGGCTGGCGTTTTGGATGTCGGTTTCCCCGCGGCAGAACTTCTTGAACCCACCCCCGGTGCCGGAGAAGGCCACGGCGATCTTGACCCCCGGGTTCCGCTGGGTGAACTCCTCCGCCACCGCCTGGGTGATGGGGTAGACGGTGGAGGACCCGTCCGCCCGGATCTGGGCCATCCCCAGGCTCGCCAGCACCGCCATCAAAAGCCCTACTGCCAGTTTTTTGCCCATGCCTAACCTCCCGTGGTTCAGGATGCCAGCCCTTTGTCAGGAGAATGTCAGGGCCCTTTCCGTCAGGGCCATGTCAAAGCCCGCCAGGTTGTAAAGCCCCTTTTGGATCACCGCCCCCCCAAGGAGCCTTTCACCCCGGTAAAAGACGGCGCTCTGGCCCGGGGTCACGGCGAAGACGGGCGTTAGGAAGCGAAGGCGCAAGGGGTTTAAGGACTCCACCACCGCCTTCACCGGGGACATGCGGTAGCGCACCTGGACCTCCACCTCCTCGGGAAGCTCGGCCAGGAGGTTTTCCCCCTCGGCCTCCATCCCGCCAAAGAGGGCGGCCTCCTTGGGTCCCACGTAGACCACGTTCCGCTCCACGTCCAAGCCCACCACGTAGCGCTCCAGGTGGGTCTTCCAGAGGCCCAGGCCCTTCCGCTGGCCCAGGGTGTAGAGGCTCGCCCCCTGGTGCTCCCCCACCACCTCACCCGTGAGGACGTCCACCAGGGGGCCGGGCCTGGGGCTTAGGCGCTCCTTCAGGAAGCCCTTCAGGTCCCCAGCCACGAAGCAGAGGTTCTGGCTTTCCGGCTTCTTGGCGGTGGGGAGGCCCGCCTCTTGGGCGATCTGGCGCACCTCCTTTTTGGTGAGGTGGCCCACGGGGAAGAGGAGGTGGGGTAGGGCCTCCTTGGGGGTGCCCCAGAGGAAGTAGCTCTGGTCCTTCTCCCGGTCCAGGCCCCGGAGAAGGGCCTCCCCCTCCCGCCGCACGTAGTGGCCGGTGGCCACATAGTCCAGGCCCAGGCGCCTCGCCTGCTTCAGAAGGGCGCCGAACTTGACGAAGGTGTTGCACCGGGCGCAGGGGTTGGGGGTGCGGCCCCGGGCGTAGTCCTCGAGGAAGGGGGCGATGATGGCCTCCTCAAAGACCTCCCGGTAGTCCAGGAGGTAGAAGGGGATGCCCAGGAGGTCCGCCACCCTCCTCGCCTCGTAGGCGGCGTCCGGGGTGCAGCAGCTCTCCCAGGCCCGGCCCCTTCCCCCTTCCAGGCTAGGGGGGGGCAGGTCGGGCCAGAAGCGCATCATGGCCCCCACTACCTCGTAGCCCGCCTCCTTCAGCAGGTGGGCGGCCACGGAGGAGTCCACCCCTCCGGACATGGCCACCAGGACGCTTCGCTTCATGCCACCACCGTCTCCCCCACCGCCGCCTCCGTGCTCTTGATGGCCACCTCCACCATGTCCGGCGTGGGTTCGGCCACGGTGAGGGCCTGGAAGCGGAACCCGAGGCCCCGAAGGAGGCGGGAGAGGGGGTCGTCGTGCCGGGCGGAGAAGTAGAGGAGCTCAAAGGCCAAGGCCGCCACCAGGGGCAGGAAGAGGACCCGGGCCAGAAGCCGCCACCAGAGGACCTCCGGGGCGGGGATGAGGCTGTAGACCAGCACCGAGACCACGATGACGAAGGCGATGAAGGTGGTGCCGCACCGGGGGTGGAAGCGGGGCTGACGCATCACGTTCTCCACGGTGAGGGGAAGTCCTTTCTCGTAAGCGTGGATGGCCTTGTGCTCCGCCCCGTGGTACATGAAGAAGCGGCGGATCTCCGGCATGCGCCCGATGAAGAGGAGGTAGCCCACCAGGATCCCCACCTTGAGGAGGCCCGCCAACAGGTTGTAGAGCACGGGGAAGCGGGCGGGGTCTATGAGGAGGCCAGCCAGGAAGCCGGGAAGCACGATGAAGAGGCCGATGCCCAGAAGGAGGCTGAAGAGGATGGTGCCCCAGAGGGCCCCTTTGGGCATCTCCTCCCCGCCTTCCACCAGCTCGGCGCTCCGGGCCAGGGCCCGGTAGCTCACGGAGAGGGCGTCCAAGAGGGCCACCACTCCGCGGATGAGGGGGAGCCTGGCCCAGGGGTAGCGCTCCGATAGCGCCTTTTCCTCGTGGCGCTCCACGTGGATCTGCCCGCTGGGAAGGCGCACCGCCAGGGCCCAGGCCCAGGGGGCCTTCATCATGACCCCCTCGAGGGCCGCCGCCCCCCCAAGAGCCGCCTGCTTGGCCAGAAGAAGAAGCCGCATCCCTCCCATTCTGCCACGCCGGGGCGTGGTATAACCCAGGGCGTGATCACGCTCTCTAGCGCCGAGGGTTCTTTGGCGGAAGGCTACGCGCCCCTCAAGGTGGCCTGGGTGAAGGAGGGGAGGCTCCTTCCCCAGGGCGAGGCCCTGGACGCCCGTCTGGGAGGGGCCCTGAGGCGGGCCCTGGAGGGGGCTCCTCTAAAGGAGGGGGAAAGCCTTCTGGTGGCCACGCCGGAGGGCCAGGTCCTCCTCTTCGGCCTGGGGGAGGAGGCGAGGAGTAGCGGGGGGAGGCTCGCCCAGGCCCTCCAGAGGCTCCGCTTTCCCGAGGCCTTAGTGGAGCCTTTGGAGGAGGCCTACGCCCTGGCGGAGGGGCTTCTCCTTGGGGCCTACCGCTTCCAGGGCCACAAGTCCGAGAGGGAGGAAAAGGCCCTCACCCTCCGCCTCCCCGGGGTGCCGGAGGGGGTCCTGGAAAGGGCCAGGAAGGTGGCGGAAGGGGTTTATTGGGCCCGGGACCTGGTGAACGAGCCCCCGAACCTCCTCACCCCCCTCGCCCTGGCGGAAAGGGCCATGGAGCTACGGGAGCTGGGCGTGGAGGTGCAGGTCCTGGACGAGGAGGCCATCGCCGCCTTGGGCATGGGGGCCTTCCTGGCCGTGGCCCAGGGCTCGGCCAACCCGCCCCGCTTCATAGAGCTCCGCTACGCCCCCCCTGGGGCCAGGGCCCGGCTGGACCTGGTGGGGAAGGGCCTCACCTTTGACTCCGGGGGCTACTCCCTAAAGCCCACGGAGAGCATGGCCACCATGAAGAGCGACATGGCGGGGGCGGCGGCGGTCCTCGGGGCCATGAAGAGCGCCGCCCTCCTGGGCCTTCCCGTGGAGATCAGGGGCTACATCGCCGCCTGCGAGAACCTGATCTCCGGCCGGGCCTACCGGGTGGGGGACGTGCTCAGGACCCTTTCCGGCAAGACCGTGGAGGTGATGAACACCGACGCCGAGGGCCGCCTCACCCTGGCGGACGCCCTCTGCTACGCCGAAAGACAGGGGGCGGAGCGCATCCTGGAGCTTTCCACCCTCACGGGGGCCAGTGTGGTGGCCCTGGGGGAGGAGGTGGCCGCCCTCTTCGCCACCGAGCCCGCCTGGGGAAGCCTGGTCCAGGAGGCCGCCGGGAGGGCGGGGGAGAAGGTCTGGCCCATGCCCCTGGAGAAGGCTTACCGGGAGAAGCTCAAAAGCCCCGTGGCTGACCTGAAGAACGTGGGAGACCGGAACGGCGGGGCCATCACCGCCGCCCTTTTCCTCTCGGAGTTCGTCCGCGTGCCCCTGGTCCACCTGGACATCGCCGGGCCCGCCTTCGCCAAGAAGGGCCACGCCCTGGGACCCGAGGGGGGGACGGGGTTTGGGGTGCGGACCATCCTCGAGGTGGCCCAGGCCCTGGGATAAGGAAAAGGGCCCGGGAAACCCCGGGCCCCTCCTCCTTCAAGCTACTTCTGGCAGTTGGGGCACTTCCCCCTAAACTCCAGCCGGAAGCCCTCCAGCGCCCAGCCCGAACGCTCCGCCGCCATCTGCATGGCGGGGCCTAGGTCCAGCTCGGGGAGATTCTTGAGAAGGAAGTCCTCCACCTTGCCGCAGGAGGTGCAGACCAGGTGGATGTGGGGCTCGGTGTAGCCGTCGTAGCGGGTGTAGCCCTTGGGGTCCCGGAACTCGTAGATGAGGCCGTGCTCCCTGAGGACGTGGAGGTTCAGGTAGACGGTGGAGAGGCCGATGTCGTAGCCCCGCTTCTTCAGGCCCTGGTAGAGCTCCTCGGGGGTGGGGTGGACGTTTTTCTTGTCTAGGAAGCTGAGGATCCGCTCCCTGGGCAGGGTGTGCCGCAGGCCCACCGCCTTTAGCCGCGCCCGGTAGTTCTCCTTTTCCTTGGTCCTTGGCATGGCTCCTCCTTCCTTTCAGTTCCAGTATACACATGGGGTGTGCAAACGCAACACCCCTAAGGTTTGTCAGGATATAGAATGGCAACTTTTCCCATTCTGGTGGGCTTTCTGCACCCGTTCCTCCCCGATGCCTCGTTCCAATTTTGAAGGAAATCCCGGTTCTTTGCAAGGCGTGAAGGGGGTATAATGGGGTCGCCTTGGAGCGGCCCATCTACCGCATCCTCCACCTGATCTTCGCCTTGGGCCTGGCCCACGCCCTCTTCCTTTTGGGCCAGGAGGGGGTGCGGGCCCACAGGCTCGCCCAGGAAAGGGCCCACCTCGAGGCGGAGATCCGGAAGAAGGAGGCCGCCATCGCCCGCCTCGAGGCCCTGGTGGCCGCCGCCAAAGACCCCGAGCACCTGGAGGCCCTGGCCAGGAGGCTTGGCTTCGTGGGCCGAGAGGAGATACTAAAGAGGCCATGAGGGAAGACCCCGCCCACCTCCTCCTGGAAGACGAGGCCCTGACGGAGGGCCTCACCGACGAAGAGGCCCAGGTCCTCCTCTCCTGGCTTCTGGACCTGGCCAAGGACGCCGACCCCTCCCAGCTTGCCCACCTGCGCCGCCTGGGCCACGAGATCACCCGCCTTTCCCGGGACTACGGGGTCCCCGTGGAGGAGGTGATCGGCCTGGTGGAGCTGGCCTGGGGTGAAGAAGAAGTTCAGGGCCTAGAAGCCTAAGGGCTCCAGGCCCGAAGGAGGGCCCGCACCTCGCCTAGCCTTGGGGGCGGGGGCTCCTTGCGGTAGATGAGGGAGACCTGCAAGGCGGCTTCCTCTTCCAAAGACCGCAAGACGGTGCCCGGGTGGGGGAAGACCCGGTAGGGGGCCAGGGTGAGATGGACGCCCACCCCCGCCGCCACCAGGCTCACCGCCTGGGAGAAGCGCCCCACCTCCCGCACCACCTTGGGCGCGAAGCCCGCCCGGTGGAAGACCTCCAGGAAGGCCTCGTGCAGGGGGGGAAGGGTCTCCCGGGAAAGGAGGAGGAAGGGCTCCTCCTTTAGGGCCCTTAGGGGGACCCGCTCCCTTCCCGCCAGGGGGTGGCTTTCGGGGAGGAGGACCACGATGGGCACCTTAAAAAGGGGCTCCTCCCCGATGGCGGGGTCCGCCACCTTCAGCCCCGCCAGGCCATAGTCCAGGCGCTCCTCCTTCAGGGCCTTCACCTGCTCGGGGGTGTGCATCTCCAGGACCTCCACCGCCTCCCCCAGGCCCCGGCGCAGGTGGTCCAGGAGGGGCATGAGGTCGGGGAGGAGGTTCTCCGGCACCCCAAAGCGCAGGCCCTCCCCCCCTGCCCGGCGCAGCCGTTCCTTCAGGGCCTCCACCTCCTCTAGAAGCCGCCTTCCCTCCCGAAGCAGGGCCTCCCCAGCCGGGGTCAGGCGGAAGGGACGGCGCTCCAGAAGCCGCACCCCAAGCTCGCGCTCCAGGGCCTGGATCTGCTGGGAGAGGGCGGGCTGGGAGAGGTAGGCCCGCTCCGCCGCCCTGTGAAAGTTTTTCTCCTCGGCCAGAAGCAGGAAGAGGCGGAGCCGCCGCAGGTTCATGATAGGAAAATCTTATCACCTGCCAGACTCCTTGGCTATTGGACAAAGGGCGCCTTCTGCCCCAGACTGAAGGGTAGGTCGGTGTAGTGTAGTTTCGGTCAAGGGGGGAGCATGACGGAACGGGAGCTTAAAGAGGCCTGGGAAAAGCTTTCGCCCGAGGAGCGGGCCCGGCTTAAGGAGATAGAGAACCAGGAGTGGCGGGAGTCCTTGGAGTACGTCCTCCGGGTGGAGGGGCCCGAGCGGGTGGAGGAGCTCTTGCGCCACCTGGACGAGTACCTCTACCTCCAAGGCTTCTTCCCGCAAAACCGCCTCAACACCCCTTACCTCAACACCATCCCCAAGGAGCTGGAGCCCCCTTACCCCGGGGACCTGGAGCTGGAGCGCCGCATCGCCAACATCCTGCGCTGGAACGCCGCCATCATGGTGACCCGGGCCAACAAGAAGGCGGACGGCATCGGGGGGCACATCTCCACCTACGCCTCCATCGCCGAGCTTTACGAGGTGGGCTTCAACCACTTCTTCCGGGGGCCGGAGGCGGGCCTGGACCGGGACCTGGTCTTCTTCCAGGGCCACTCCTCCCCGGGCATCTACGTCCGGGCCTTCCTGGAGGGGAGGCTTTCCCAGGAGGACCTGGAGAACTTCCGCCGGGAGGTCCACCCCCCGGTGCCGGGAGGGCGGGGGCTTTCCAGCTACCCCCACCCCTGGCTCATGCCGGACTTCTGGGAGTTCCCCACGGTCTCCATGGGGCTTGGCCCCATCCAGGCCATCTACCAGGCCCGCTTCATGCGCTACCTGGAGGACCGGGGCCTGAAGCCCAAGAGCTCCGCCAAGGTCTGGGCCTTTTTGGGGGACGGGGAGCACGACGAGCCCGAGACCGTGGGGGCCTTGCACCTGGCCGCCCGGGAGAACCTGGACAACCTCATCTTCGTGGTGAACTGCAACCTCCAGCGCTTAGACGGGCCTGTACGGGGCAACTCCAAGATCATCCAGGAGCTGGAGAGGCTCTATAGGGGGGCCGGCTGGCGGGTCATCAAGATCGTCTGGGGCTCCGCCTGGGACCGGCTTCTCGCCAAGGACCAAGAGGGCCACCTCCTCCGCCGCTTTGAGGCCCTGGTGGACGGGGAGAGCCAGCGCTACGCCGCCTTCGGGGGGAAGGAGCTTAAGGAGCGCTTCTTCAACACTCCAGAGCTCAAGAAGCTCATAGAGGGCATGACCGACGAGGAGCTCACCGAGCTCACCCGTAGCCGGGGCGGCCACGACATGGAGAAGATCTACGCCGCCTACAAGGCGGCGGTGGAGCACAAGGGGAGCCCGGTGGTCATCCTGGCCCGCACCATCAAGGGCTACGGCATGGGGCCCACGGCCATGGCCAAGAACGTGGCCCACCAGGTGAAGAAGCTCACCGAGGAGGACCTGAAGGAGGCCCGGAACTTCCTGGGGATCCCCATCCCCGAGGAGAAGCTGGCCGAGCTCCCCTACTACCACCCGGGGCCGGACTCCGAGGAGGTGAGGTACCTCCGGGAGCGCAGAAAGGCCCTGGGGGGCTTCGTGCCCGAAAGGCGGGTGCGCTTTAGGGGGGGCCTCGAGGTCCCGGGAGAGGAGTTCTTCCGGGAGTTCTACGAGGGCTCCGGGGGCCGGGAGATCTCCACCACCATGGCCTTCGTGCGCATCCTGGCCAAGATGCTCCGCCACCCGGTGATCGGCAAGCTCATCGTCCCCATCGTCCCCGACGAGGCCCGCACCTTCGGCATGGAGGCCCTCATCGCCCAGGTGGGGGTCTACTCCCCCCAGGGCCAGCTCTACATCCCCGTGGACGCGGGCACCCTCACCGCCTACAAGGAGAGCAAGGAGGGGCAGATCCTGGAGGAGGGGATCACCGAGGCCGGGGCCATGGCGGAATTCATCGCCGCGGGCACCGCCTACGCCCACTGGGGGATCCCCACCATCCCCTTCTTCATCACCTACTCCATGTTCGGCCTGCAAAGGATCGGGGATTTGGTCTGGGCCGCCGCCGACCAGCGCACCCGGGGCTTCCTCCTGGGGGCCACCGCCGGGCGCACCACCCTGGAGGGGGAGGGCTTGCAGCACCAGGACGGCCAGAGCCACGTCTACGCCCTGGCCGCCCCCAACCTCCTGGCCTACGACCCCGCCTTCGCCTACGAGTTCGCCGTGATCCTGGAGGATGGCCTCAGGCGCATGTACAAGGAGGGGGAGGACGTCTTCTACTACATCACCATAGAAAACGAGAACTACCCCCACCCCCCCATGCCCGAGCCCCGGCGGGAGGTCAAGGAGGGCATCCTCAAGGGGATTTACCTCTTCCGCCAGGGGGAGGGGAAGGGCCTAAGGGTCCAGCTCTTCGGCACCGGCCCCATGCTCCCCCAGGCCATAAGGGCCCAGGAGCTCCTCCAGGACTTCGGCGTGGTGGCCGATGTCTGGAGCGTTACCAGCTACAAGGCCCTCTACCTGGACGCCGTAGGGGCCGAGCGGGAAAGGCGGCTTCTGGGGAAGGCCCGGAAGCCCTACGTGGCCCAGGTCCTCGAGGGCCACGAGGGGCCGGTGGTGGCCGCCACCGACTACCTGAAGGCCCTCCCCGGCCTGGTGCGGGACCACGTGGGCCGCCCCTTCTGCGCCCTGGGCACCGACGGCTTCGGCCGCTCCGACACCCGCGAGGCCCTGCGGGACTTCTTTGAGGTGGACGCCCGGCACATCGCCTACGCCGCCTTGGCCCTCCTCCACGAAGAGGGCAGGCTTCCCGAAAGGGTTCTCCAGGAGGCCCGGGAGCGCCTGGGGCTTAGGCTGGAGGAGAGGCCGCCCCACAGGCGGTAGAAGGAGGGAAGATGGAGCTCAAGATCCCTGAACTGGGCGACAACGTGGCCCTGGCCACGGTGGTGGGGGTGCTGGTGAAGGAGGGGGACCAGGTGGCCCCCGGCCAGCCCCTTCTGGAGCTGGAGACCGACAAGGCGGTCATGGAGGTCCCCGCCGAGGCGGGCGGGGTGGTGAAGCGGGTTTTGGTCAAGGTGGGGGACGAGGTGCGTCCCGGCCAGCCCTTTTTGGAGCTTGCGGAGGCCCCGGAGGCCGCCCAGGTTGCCCAAAGCGCGCCCGCTCCCGAGGCCAGGCCCGCACCGACTCCCCAGGCTGAGGGGCCCAAGACCCCCCAGGCTCCCTCTGAAAGGCGCCTGATCCCCGCCGCGCCCTCCGTGCGGCGGCTCGCCCGGGAGCTAGGCGTGGACCTTAGGGAGGTACGGGGCACGGGGCTTGCGGGCCGCATCACCGCCGAGGACGTGCGCCGGGCGGCGGGGCAGGCCCCGGCCCCAGCCCCCGAGGCCCTTCCGCCCACGCCCAGGCTCCCTGACTTTAGCCGCTGGGGCCCGGTGCGGGCCGAGCCCATGAGCGGGGTGCGGAAGGCCACCCTGAGGGCCATGGCCCAGGCCTGGGCCCAGGTGCCCATGGTCACCCACTTTGACGAGGCGGACATCACCGACCTCGAGGCCCTCCGCAAGGCCTACGCCAAGAAGGCGGAGGAGAGGGGCTTCCGCCTCACCCTCACCGCCTTCTTGCTCAAGGCCCTGGCCCTCACCCTGAAGGCCTTCCCCAAGTTCAACGCCTCCATTGACGTGGAGAGGCAGGAGGTCATCTACAAGGACTATATCCACATCGGCGTGGCCGTGGACACCCCCCACGGCCTCCTGGTGCCCGTGATCCGGGACGTGGACAAGAAGGGCATCCTGGCCCTGGCCCAGGAGCTCCAGGAGATCTCGGAGAGGGCCCGGGAGCGGAAGCTTGCCCCGGAGGAGATGCAGGGGGGCACCTTCAGCCTCTCCAACCTGGGGGGGATTGGGGGCACGGGCTTCACCCCCATCGTCAACTGGCCGGAGGTGGCCATCCTGGGGGTCTCCCGCTCCCAGATGAAGCCCGTGTGGGACCCCGGCAAAGAGGCCTTCCTGCCCCGGCTCTACCTGCCCTACAGCCTCACCTACGACCATCGCCTCATTGACGGGGCCGAGGCCGCCCGCTTCTGCCGCCACCTGGCGGGGCTTCTGGAGGACCCCGTGGGCCTGGCCCTGGCCTAGGCCCCCCTCGTGTAGTATGGGAAAGTATGCGCGTCATCGTGGTGGGAACCCGGGGTAGCGCTTTGGCCCTGGCCCAGACCCGCTTCGTGGTGGAGCGCCTCAAGGAGAGCTGGCCCGAGGCGGAGTTCAAGGTGAAGACCATCCGGACCCGGGGCGATGGGGGGGCGGACCCTAAGGAGCAGGCCATCTTCGTCAAGGAGCTTCAGGAGGCCCTCCTCTCCCGGGAGATCGACATCGCCGTGCACTCCCTCAAGGACCTGCCCACGGAGGAGCCCAAGGGCCTCAAGATCGCCGCCATCCCCCGGCGCCAGGACCCCCGGGACGCCTTTTTGGGCAAGGCCTATAAGCGCCTGGAGGACCTCCCCCCCGGGGCGGTGGTGGGCACCAGCTCCCTAAGGCGCAAGGCCCAGATCCTGGCCCACCGCCCGGACCTCGTGGTCAAGGACCTCCGGGGCAACGTGGACACCCGGCTGGCCGCCCTGGGGAACGGGGAGTACGACGCCATCATCCTGGCGGCGGCGGGGCTCATCCGCCTGGACCTCAGGAACCGCATAGACCAGTTCCTGGAGCCCGAGGTCATGCTCCCCGCCCCGGGGCAGGGGGCCTTGGCCCTGGAGGTGCGCCAGGGGGACGACCTGGCGGAGGAGCTCAGCTACGCCCTCCACCACCACCCCTCCCACGACCGGGTGCGGGCGGAAAGGGCCTTCCTGAGGGGCCTGGGGGCGGGGTGTCTCGCTCCCGTGGGGGCTTTGGCCCAGGTGGGGGAGGACGGCACCCTGGTCCTGGAGGGGGGGATCTTCGCCCCCGACGGCAAAAGCTTCATCCGGGCGGAGATAGAGGGGGAGGCCACGGAGGCGGAAGAGCTGGGGCTGGAGCTGGCCCGGGACATCCTGGAGCAGGGGGGGCGGGAGATTATAGCCCAAACCCGAGCGCTTTAGGCGCGTTTGGGCTATAGTGGGGGCGATGGCGCTGAAGCGCTTGACCCGCCAGCGCAAAGCGGTCCTCGAGGTGGTGCGGAGGGCCCACAACCACCCGGACGCCGCCTGGATCTACCAGGAGGTGCGGAAGGTGGTGCCCCGGGTGAGCCTGGCCACCGTCTACCGCACCCTCGAGGCCCTGGTGGCCGAAGGGTACCTGGTGCCCATCGCCAAGGCGGGGGAGGCCACCCGGTACGACGCCAACCTCCACCCCCACCTCCACCTCCTCTGCGAGGGGTGCGGGGCCATCGTGGACCTGGAGCTGGACCTTCCCGACCTCTTAGGCCCCGCCCAAAAGGCCCACCCCGGGGTGGAGGTGCGGGGCGTGGAGGTGACCTACAGGGGCCTCTGCCCCCAGTGCAAGGCGGCCCCGAAGGGCTAGATGGACCCCCTGGCCTGGCTTTACGCCCGTCAGGGAGTGGTGACCCTGGGCCTGGAGCGGATCCGGGTCCTTCTCGCCCGCCTGGGCCACCCCGAGGAGGCCTATCCCGTGGTCCTCGTGGGCGGGACCAACGGCAAGGGGAGCGTTTCCAGGGCCTTGGCCGCCATCCTGGAGGAGGCGGGCCTTAGGGTGGGCCTTTACACCAGCCCGCACCTGGTGCGCTTTTCCGAGCGAATCCAGGTCCAGGGCAGCCCCATCGCCGAAGAAAAGCTCCTCGCCCTTCTGGAGGAGGTCCACCCCCACGCCGAGGCCCTGGGGGCCAGCTTCTTTGAGATCGCCACCGCCACCGCCCTCCTCCACTTCGCCCGGGAGGGGGTGGAGTTCGCCGTCCTGGAGGTGGGAATGGGGGGCAGGCTGGACGCCACCAACGCCGCCGAGCCTGTTCTCTCCGTGGTCACCAACATCGGCCGCGACCACCTGGAGGTCCTGGGGCCTACCCTTAAGGACGTGGCCCGGGAGAAGGCTGGGATCTTCCGCAAAGGCGTCCTCGCCCTCACCGCCGCCCGGGGAGAGGGGCTTCGCGCCCTAAAGGAGGAGGCCAGGGCCCGGGGAACGCCCCTTTGGGTCCTGGGAGAGGACTTTGGGGTGGGGGACCTGAAGGCCCTGGAGGAGGGCCTTGGCTTCACCCTCCACCTCTCCCGGACAGGCGAGGAAAGACCCTTCAGGGCGAGGCTTCTAGGCCCCCACCAGGCGGAGAACCTGGCCCTGGCGGCCCTTTCGGGCCGCCTCCTCGGGGCCTCCTGGGAGGCGGTGGAAAGGGGCCTTCTCCGGGCGGAGAACCCCGGGCGGCTCCAGCGGCTTTTCTATGGGGGAAAGGAGCTCATCCTGGACGGGGCCCACAACCCGGAAGGGGCCCTGGCCCTCGAGGAGGCCCTCCGCTTCCACGGGCTTCTCCCCGCCGCTTTGGTGCTTTCCTTCTCCCGGGAGAAGGACCACGCCGCCATGGCCGAGGCCTTGAAGGGCCTGGGCCCCGTGGTCCTCACCCGCCACGCCTCCCCCCGGAGCCAGGACCCCGAAGCCCTCCTTCCCCTCTTCCCCGGGGCTTTGGTGGAGGAAGACCCCCTTAAGGCCATAGAGCGGGCCTTTGGGCTTGCAGACCGGGTGGTGGTGGCGGGAAGCCT